>Ga0070730_10003434_pt1 | contig 14222 bp, 12 predicted proteins | sample Coa_R1_3_FD_66447 | JGI IMG/M metagenome (GOLD analysis project Ga0070730, IMG submission 66447) | Surface soil microbial communities from Centralia Pennsylvania, which are recovering from an underground coalmine fire - Coalmine... | ecosystem: Environmental > Terrestrial > Soil > Unclassified ...
CGTTTTCGCCCGCGAGTCGTCGGGAATTATTAAATTAGCAATAGCAAAAGACCATTTAAAAATTTCTTCTTCATCTTCTTCTTTGGGAAATCAGGAAAGCACCTTGTCGATTCAGGTTATTTTCGGCGGTGAGGCAGAAATTGCTTTCAACGCAAAATATCTCGTGGATTTTCTTCACACACTAAAACCAAAAGAAGTCTCTTTCTGCATGAACGAAAGCCTAAAACCCGCACTTTTCCGGCCAGTCGGTGCCGACAACTATCGGTATATTGTCATGCCGTTCCGCGTAAACCAGTAAGTTGTCCTAGCGAAAAAATCCCAGAGCATGTATACTACACCCCTTCAATTGAACGAGGATTTATAGAAATTTATGACAAAACGCACTTGGCAACCAAAAAAAATAAAACGCATGCGCAAGCACGGATTCCTCAAGCGCATGTTTTCCCGTGGTGGAAAATTAGTGTTAAAGCGCCGCCGCGCGAAGGGTCGTGCCCGCCTGACGGTTCAGCGCAAGACCGCCTAAGTCCACATTTGTTTTAGAGAGTAGAATATTTTCATGCTTCCCAAAGAGCAGCGCTATAACCTACGTCAAGACCGAACATTTTTTCAAGTCGCTCAAAGGAAACGTGGTTCTTTTTTTACCATTTTTTTTAAACGACAACCAGAAAAATTTCAAGGTGCGGTAATTGTTGGAAAAAAAACTGTTCCAACTGCAGTGCAACGGAATTTTTTCAAAAGACAAGTCAGAACTGTTCTCTCCCCCATTCTTATCGTCGCACAAAAAACAAAAAAAGACGGATTGATCGCAGTAATTTTAATTCAAAGGCCGTTTGAGAAGGAACAGATTTTAGAATTAAAAACGGCACTCAACTCATTGATATGAAAAAACTAGCGGTCTTCTCCATCCACGTCTATCAAGTCGTCCACCCATCAATGGAACAACTCCTCGTTTCAATCTTTGGTTTTTCGAGCAAATGCCACCAAACCCCCACCTGCAGCGACTACACCATTTCCCAGATAGAAAAACATGGTACAATCCAGGGATTAAAAAAAGGACTGACGCGAGTACTACACTGCTCACAACTTAACTACTAAACCAACATATGCAACTTCTTACCAACCTCTTGTTCGGCGCACTTATTCAACTTCAGGGACTGACTGGAAGTCTTGGGTTATCAATTCTTTTGTTTACCTTCATCGTCCGTGCCCTACTCCTTCCGCTCTCGATTCCCTCCTTAAAAGCGCAGAAAAAAATGCGGACCCTTCAGCCAGAACTGAAGAAATTGAAAGAAAAATTTAAAAATGACAAAAAAGGTTTTCAAGTTGCACAGCTCGAGCTATACAAAAAACACAACGCCAATCCCCTCAATGGCTGTCTCCCCCAGATTGTCCAGCTGGTGCTTTTGATCTTTTTGTATCGCGTTTTAGTCAGTTTCCTTTCAACCGCCAAAATCCACGGTGTGCCAATTGATCCTCACTTTTTGTGGCTCAATCTCGGCAAACCGGACAGCATGTTTATTCTGCCAATTTTAGCGGCAGCCTCACAACTCATTTTGTCCGTCATGATTTTGCCGGGCGGTGAAACAGTTGACATCATTCCTGAAGGCTCGAAAGATAAAAAACTGAAAGCAGAGAATAAAAAAGAAGAAGACGCGGCTGAGATGGCGGCCACGATGCAGAAACAAATGTTGTTTATGATGCCGCTCATGACTGGTTTCATCGCGCTGCGGTTTCCATCAGGACTCACTTTATACATGGTTGCGACCACGGTTTTTAGTGTCGTCCAACAGTTCTTTTTGTCTGGTCCAGGAGGCTTAACAATGTATTGGCAACGACTTCTGTCCAGGTTGTCGAACACAAAAAAGGAATAATATGCTCATTCAAGAATTTGTCCAACGCTTGCTTGCCCACATGGGTGTTGAGGGTGCTGAGGTAGTGGTCGAAGAAAGCGACATGATTTTTGTCCAAATCACCGTCTCGGAAGAAGAGTCTGGTTTATTGATAGGCTACCACGGTGAAGTTCTTGCATCGTTACAAAAAGTTTTGCAGTTGGTGTATCACGAACACGATGAAGATAAAAAGATTGTCGTAAACATTAATGACTACAAACAGCGTCGCGAGGCACAGCTGCGTGAAATGACCACAAAAATTGCCCAACGCGTCCTAGAGACTGGACAAACATACATTTTTTCTTTCTTACCCGCGAACGAACGCTTGGTTATTCATAAGATTGTTGTCGAAACGCCTGAGTTTTCCCGTTTGGAAAGCGTGTCAGAGGGAGAGGGGAACCAGCGCCGATTGCAGATTCGTGTGAAACAAGACGAAGACTAATATGATACTGAAAATCTTCACTGATGGGGGGTCGCGAGGAAATCCCGGGCCAGCTGCCGCAGCCTTTACCGTCAAAAACGAAAACGACGAAGTTCTTTTCCAAAAAGGTATTTATTTAGGTGTAAAGACCAACAACGACGCAGAGTATGAGGCGTTTTTAGCGTCATTGGAGTGGGTGAAAGAAAACGCAGAAAATTTAGAAAAAGAATCTCTAGAAAAAATAGAGTGGTTTTTGGATTCAAAATTAGTTGTGGAGCAGATAAATAAAATTTGGAAAGTTAAAAACGAGCGCGTGAAAAGTTATGTAGAAAAGGCCTGGTTTTTGTTGTCAACAATCAAAATAGCGCGATCTATCAAGCATATTGCACGTGCAGGAAATAGCTTGACTGATCGCGTAGTTAACGATACCCTGGACGAAAAAGATTGACACATCAATCCTATTTTAAATAGAGTTTTTTGGTATAAAAACACCCCTTTTTTGCAAAAGACTTTTCACGAAGTTAAAATATTTCTCAAACATTTTTTATAATTGTTTCGCCATTGGTTCGCAAAATTATTGATAGTTTTTAAGAAAAAGACTCCTATACTTCTCCCGTTTTTCTGCCTAAAATGAACTCAAGAATTTTTTGGAATTTACGGCTTGCCCATGCCTGTTTTTATAACCGAGGCGAGTGAAGAAAAGCCTCAACTACTATTCATAACTTCTGCCCACCAATTAAGCGAAAAAGTGGAGGGTTTCTTTCGGCAGAAAGAGTTTGAGGTGTTGCGTGTTGACCCAGAAAACATTTCTGAAATAAATCCGCAAAGCTTTTATAGAATTTTTTTTCTAGTCGATGAAGCACTCACAAAAAACTCCCTGAAAGAAGTGTTTTCTTTTCTGAAACGACGCGCCGAAGGTCTTTCAATTATCGTTCCAATTCTTACCACTATTTCCTCAGAAGATCCAGCACTTTCTTCATGGATTGCTCGCAGTAACGAACAACAACATTTTTTAGAAAAAATCGAGAAAAATTTTCCGAGAGCGAATTTTTTCTTCCTCAAAGATGTTGTGGATCTCAACCCATCGCCACTTTGGTTTTTGACCGAGCGAGCGAGTGGGGGAGAGCTTGTTGATCCACAAATCGCACTTCGACCACAGGCACTACAGGATTTGTGGCCAACTCTTGAAAAATATTTACTGACACCCGGAGAGGGAAAGAAAATACTTTTTCAAGGCGAGAAACAGGACTCGACAAAGATAGTTGTTGAGTTACAACAACACTACCAACAGCAAGGGGGTGTTGCTTTGCAAATTATAGAGCACCCCGCCATTCTTATCCCAGACCTTTTTGTGGTTGAAAAAACACAAAAAATTGCCAAAAGCTATTTAAGCGCAGCTTTTCAAAAGTACTTAAAGCAACTGCGGGTGGAAGAACAACCAACGCCTTTAGAGCTACCAGAGCAACAAACACCACCGGAGTTACTACAAAACTCCCCAGAAATTCCTGAAGTACAGGAGGTGCAATTTTCTTCGCCAACCACAACGGCACGCGATCTTATTTTACCAGTCAGTGCTCCGTACATCGAGAATCGTCTGAAAAAATATGAAAAAAGAATGGAGGAAGTGGTGCGGCTGCGGCAGTTCCGGCCATATTGGCAACGCTCTCAAGCGCAAATGTATCAACTTCGTTCGACGAAAGATCAAACGAAAAAGATTGGTGCCTTCGCCCAAAAATATGAACAAGATTTAGACCAAGAAATAACGCGCTTGTTTGGTGAACATCGCACACAACGTAAGGCTGTGCATGTTGAAAAACAAACCAAAAGATTGGTGCGTGAGGAAAAGAAAAATCACCAGCGCCAAATCTTCTTTTTTGTCACTGCGGGTTTGATTGGAATAATTTTAGGTTGTGGGGTTTTGTGGGGAGTTTTCGCATTAACCCAAAAACTTCTTTTGGAAAGCGTAGTGGGAGTTGTTGAGGCAGAAACAAATCAAAATGTCGTAAGCACAACCCAGGACTCACAGAAACTTTCTCGACTCGGCCAATTTTTTTCCTTTCAAGTGAGTACCTACCAGTACATTTTTGGAAAGGAAAAACTCAAAGACCAAGAAGTTGCCGCGACCACTGCTGTGGAGTTGGGTGAGGTAGAAAATTTACAAAACTCCTTTCGGCAAACTGCAGCTCAGGCGATGGGAGAGTTCACTGGGCAAGAAGCGGGCGATCTTTCAGCAAAGGTGGGTCAGTTGGGCGAACAATCTGGTGAAGCGTATCAAAAACTTTCATTACTCCAAACCCAACTCAAAACACTCGCGAGCAGCTCTTTTGGCGATGACCAACAAAAGCTTTTCACGACGTATTTAACACTACTGCAAGAGGAACGAAAAACACTAGCTATAGAACAGCAACTACAGCCAATTTTGCCGGAACTACTGGGTTTTCAAGGCAAAAAAACGTACGCGCTGTTATTGCAAAACAACCAAGAACTACGGCCAACGGGCGGATTTTTACAGTCAGTTGCTTTGATTACTGTCGATAAAGGAATTTTAGTTGACTATCAGGTTTATGATGTTGACTCGCTTGATCGCTTGTTAAACGGCCAAGTTATTCCGCCGGCGGAAGTGCAAACGTATTTGGGCCAAAAAAATTGGTTGTTACGAGATGCAAACTGGAGTGCGAACTACCCCGACGCAGCCAAACAAATTTCTTTCTTTATCGAAAAAACAGCCGGCAAAAAGGTTGATGGAATTTTTGCTGTGAACTTATTTGTTTTGCAAGATTTGCTGCATGTCATTGGACCGGTTTCATTGCCGGAATACAACGAAGTGGTAAACGAACACAATCTCTGGGAACGAGCAGAGTTCCACTCAGAAATTCAGTTGGTGCAAACGGCTAAAACAGAGTACCTCACACTCCTCTTAAATCGAGTGTTGGCACAAATCATGACCCTACCAGAAGAAAAGTCGCTACCGCTTTTCAGCAGCATCTATACAAACCTGCGTGACGGTCAAATGCTATTGTATTTGGACCCCAGCGACCAAAATTCCGTCTTTACCACACTTGGTTGGTCTGGAGATATTACCGACCCTCAATGTCCAGCTCCATTTAGCGACGTGACGTGTGCTGTAGACACCATTTTTCAAGTTGAAGCAAATGTGGGGGTGAATAAAGCAAACTACGCGATTGATCGAACAATTCAGCATACTATCTCGCTTAGTGGAGGACAGGTAAAACACCAACGTACGATCATATTTAAGAACAATGCGTCGACTGAGGCGTGGCCAATGGGGACATACAAAACATACATTCGTTTCTATGTCCCAAGCTCGGCAAATTTAGAAACTATTTCCGTAAACAATCAGCAGGTGCCGTCAAATCTCATCGTGACAAATGAAGAGAATGGAAAAAAATACTTTGGCGTTTTGGTGGAGGTGCCAGTGCAGCAAACAGTGGCTTTGGTTTTAAATTATGATGAGCCGCTGCCGATGGGCAGTCAATTTTCCTACGTCTTTTTTGAGCAAAAGCAAGCGGGGACGACCAAAGACCCATTAACAATTCAAATTTCCGCAGATCCGCAATTACACCCAACGATTGTCGCGCCGCAGGCAGATGTGAGTGGGTCAATAGTTCGCTTCAACACCATGCGCGAGAAGAGCACTTTTGTGGGGGTGAGGTTTAATTAAATTTCAGCCAGAGTGATGATAGAATTGGTTGTGGCAAGTTTAGATACAGCTCATACCAAATCTTCCCAAACCGATAACCCAACAAAACAACTCCAACAGTTGGCGAGCGGGCGAGTAGATGTGGACCCGGTTATTGAGGCCATGAAAAACGGCACATTCCAAAGTAGTTTTAGTGATGAGCAACTTGAACACCCAAGACTTACGAGTAAAGAGGCGGAAAAGTTGTGGAATGAAATGAAAGTTGAGAGAAACTCTTTACTCGCGATATTTATTGAAGAAATTTGGAAGTCTTTTGCTGAAGACAGATCGGAGATGTTGTCACTCACTGATGATGAAAAAATTCACACAATAAAAGAAAGTCCAGAAAAAACAATAGATGCTTTGAGTTTCATTACAAAAAGGATGTTTTATGAAAAGTTGTTAAGTTGGCGAGAGCGAAGAAACAAACGCCTATCTCAACCACTGGAGATGTGGGATAGGAGCGATTTTTTATATAGCAAATATATAAAAATGGTGTCTTTTGGTGTGAAAACTGGGAGTATTGCGAAAAAGAAAGAAGAGTTTGGAAAAACCGACGAAGTAACACTGATTTCACGCGGCATTGGGACGGCGAGCGACGCTGTTTTTGGATTGTTTGGTTTGACTATTCAGTTGTTGGAAAAAGAGGGAGTGGTAGATCGCGAGAGTGTTAAAGAAATCGTTCGCAATAGTTATGGCCCATTCATTGGTTTGTTTGCGAGTTTGCATATCGAAATTGCAGCGCCAATGCTCGATGGGCTAACGATGCCTGGCGATCACAAACACTTTGACACAACCCACTTTGTTTTGGGTAGAGATCGGTCTGGTCGACGTAAAATTGACGTGGACCACGAATTTATCATGAAAGTGTTGCGAGAGTTGGAGAAAAAAGGTGTGGTCACACTTGAGCCATTCTCAAGCAATACGAGCGACACAACTTGGTGTCCGGCAAAATATTCACAAGTGGTGCGAGAGTACTTTGAGTGGTGTTTTGCATTGGTGGATAAGTTGGCTTTTTCGCAGTTACCGCAAAAATCTTGAGTTTTTTTGATGAGGATTGTGGTACAATACACAAATTCTATTCGACTGCTTTTATTTAGAAGTGAGGTTTCATGCCGTCAGCCAAAATTTCTTTTCCCGCCCAACCCCGCGTGATCTTGGGTAAAAAATCAAAAACCATCCGCCAGCAAGCCGGTGTACCAGCCAACGTTTCTGGTGACTTGGAAAAACCAATCCCAGTGACTATTAGCCAAATTGCTTTTTCACGTTTGTATGACAAAGTGGGTGACACGGGTTTGTTTTATTTAGAAATTGAAGGTGAAAAAGATGGCCGTCCGGTTTTGGTGAATGAAATCCAACGCGACCCCGTTTCCAGTCAAGTTTTGCATGTTGTTTTCCGCCAAGTGAACTTAAGTGAAAAAGTTGAGGCCGAGGTGCCAGTAGAAGTTGTGGGTGAGTTCAAAGTGAAGAATGCTTTGGTGGTGACCGTTCATGATGCGATCAAGGTCGAAGCCTTGCCACAAGATTTGCCAGAAAAATTTGTGGTCGACGTGAGTGGCTTTACCGACTTTGGCCAAATGGTGACGTTTAGCCAACTTGATTACGACAAATCAAAGGTCACTTTGGTTGTTGAAGCCGAAGAGTTGGAAACCCCGGTGGTCATGGTGCAAGAAGTGAAAGAAGAGGTTGAAGAAGCTCCAGTGGTTGCAGCCGTTGAGGGTGCAGAGGGTGTGCCGGTTGAAGGTGCTGCTGGTGAAGAAGGTGCCGCGGGCGCTGCTGGCGAAGCCACTGCTACTGCAGAAAAGAAACCGGCCGAGAAAAAAGAAGAGAAAAAGTAGTCTTAGCGAGCAAAGCGATAATTTGGATCGACATTTTTTGCTCTCGTCAAAAACTCATTCACCTTGTTGGTATTTCCAATCGCGCGGTAGAGAGTTGCTAGGTTTAGCAAAATGTCCCTATGTGTTGACTGAAGATTGAGTGCTTTTTCCCAATATGCAATTTGTTGGTTGAGTTGCTGTGTTTGGATTGGTGAGGGCGGCTGTGTGGTTGCGGAAGTTTCTTGCGTAGGGGTGGGGGAGAGTGGCGCAGTGACGCGATTCATCGCAAAAGAAAAAATGAGAACTGCGGTAGTGAGACTTAATAAAAACGGTAGGAAAAATTTGGTGGCGTCCGCGAGCATACGTAGGAACGACCAGGCCAACTTTATACATAGATACAAAATGAAAAAGGGCAGCAGGATGGACATACGTTAATTTGGTAGTTCTGGCCAATTGGCAGAGATGAGAAATTCAGAACCCATATATTTGTGGAGTTGGGGATAATCACCGGTCCAGAGTTGTTGCCACACTGCTTCAGTCACGAATGGGGCGAATGGGTGAAGGAGTTTGAGAAACGTAATGAGCCCATCGATGAGCGCCTTGCCAGAAAGCTGCCCTTGTTTTGTTTGCTCAATTGCTTCATCACAGAACCAATGCCAAAATTCGTTGTACACAGTCTCCGCTGCGAGACCCATACGGAAATCGCTGAGTTGTTGCGTAACGTCACCCACAGTTCTATGAAGGTGTTCATAAAAAGATTGATCAATAGGCACTTTTTCACTATCTGCATTGTTGTTGCCGACAAGTAATTTTTCTGGATCGCTTAACAAAATGTAGCGGCTAGCATTCCAAATTTTATTGGTAAAGTTCCGCATTGCACGGAAATCGTTTTCACCCACCGACTTATCAAGTCCTGGGGTTGAGCGGATCACGAGCGCCATCCGCAACGCATCGGCACCAAACTTTTCGATAATTCCTAAAGGATTAATCACATTTCCTTTACTCTTACTCATTTTCTGGCCCTTTTGGTCACGCACCAAACCATGTAAGTACACCGTTTCAAATGGCAGCTTACCGGTCGCAAACTTTCCCATCATGAGCATTCTCATCACCCAGAACGGCAAAATGTCATAGCCAGTTTCCATGACTTGGGTGGGGTAGAAGCGCTTGAAATCATCTGGCTGGTTTACTTTGAGTGTGACAAACGGCCACTGCGCGGAGCTAAACCACGTGTCAAACGTGTCGGTTTCTTGAATGAAGTTTTCTCCGGGTGCTTCGCCGTTATCTGAAATAACATACGCGGATTCAAGCGGCGCACGCAGTTCTTGGAGGCCTTTTTTGATTTCGACCAACGAATGTTTTTTGAGAAGTTCGCCCAATAACCCACTGATTTTTTCTTGTTTTTCATCAATGAATGTAATTTTGAGATTGGAGTTTTTGGCAACGTTGTACCAAATCGGCAAACGAATGCCCCACACAATTTGGCGAGTGATGTTCCAATCTTTTAAATTTTTTAACCAATGCGCCAACACCTTATCGTGGCCAGCCCCATACACCGCAAACTTTTTTTCTTTGAGGTCTTTTAAAATGGGTTTGGTGAGCGGCGCCACTTTGATAAAAAATTGGGGAAGGGGTAGGGGTTCAATCACCGTGCCGCAACGATAACACACGCCAATTGAGTGTTGGTAGTGTTCGTCGGTTTTAACAAGGAGACCATCTTCTTTGAGGTCTTCGACGATGAGTGCGCGCGCTTCGGCCACCTTTTTACTGTGATACTTTTCCGCACGGCTGCGATATTTGGGATCGACTTTTTCAATGTTTGGCTGTTCTAAAAACCACGAAAAATCCATACGGCCACGGAAGTCTATAACTGGTTGGACGGGCAAGTTATATTTTTTGCCCAACTCAAAATCATGGGGGTCGTGGGCGGGCGTGACTTTCATGATGCCGGTGCCAAACTCTGGATCGACTTCGTCGTCGGCAATGACTTTCATTTCAATTGGTCCCAATAAGCCAGGAATTGACAATGTTTTACCCAACCATTTTTCGTATCGTTTGTCTTTTGGATTTACCGCAAGAGCTGTGTCGCGGAATTTTGTTTCCGGCCGTACAGTGGCAATCGTAAACGGCCCATACTTCATGTAGTACAACGACGTCTCGCGCTCTTCATGCTTTACTTCCAGTTCTGAAAAAGCCGTGCCGCAGTATGTGCAGTAGTTCACTAAGTGAAAATCACGATACACCAAGCCTTTTTCGTTTAGTTGGTGGAATGTGTGTAGGACTTCCGTAACTACTTTGGGGTCGAGTGTAAAAGTAAAACGGCTCCAATCCGCGCTCGCACCAATTTTTTTAATTTGATCTTTCGCGACCGAGGAATTTTCTTGAACATGATCCCAAATCATTTGGTAGAGGGTTTGGCGGTCAAACTGAAAGCGGCTTTTACCTTCTTTTTTTAATTTTTTTTCAAAAACGAATTGGGTTTCAATACCAGCGTGATCGGTACCCGGAAGCCATAATGTGGGCTCACCCAACATGCGGTGAAAGCGAATTAAAATATCTTCCAGCGAAACAAACATCGCGTGACCTACGTGCAATGAGTCATTCGCGTTGGGTGGCGGCATAATAATGGTGAAGGGTTTTTTCGTTTTTTGAGTTTTTGCTCCGGCGACTGTATTTTGTTCCACAGAAACATGGTCTGGATTAAACGCGCCACTCTCCTCCCAAGCTTCGTAGATTTTTTGTTCGTGGTCGATGTGGGAATACACTTTGTCCATGGGTTGGATTATAGCAGCCGCTTCGCGGCTTGCTGATAACGATTCAAATTGCTATAAGAAAACCGGCTCACTCCGCCGCGGCAACCATTTTTTGGGCTTGTTCGTAGCTTACCACCCAGCCGGTTTGACAGACGCTTTTGTAAAACCACGTTTGGTACATCTGGCCATTTTGATCATACACTTCGGGGTAGCATTTGTACTTCAAAATGTTTTGCGTGTAGGCGTTCAGTTGCTGGCGAGCTGTCGCAAGATAAGCGGGGTCGTGAGTTTCGTCGTACAGCAGCACCAATGACTTCATGTATTCGGCGCCCAAGTGACTCCAAATATTGGTGGCGCCGTACCCCGAAGCAAACAGTTTCACTATCCAATACTCTTGATTTTTCTGCGCGGTAGGTTGGTACCTCAAACCAAATGGTTGGTCGAGTTTTTGTTGTTGGACGTACTTTACGCAACCTTCGTAGTATTTTGCTTCATCTGCGTTTAGTGGGTTGAGAAATTGGGTTTGCAAAACAATGAGCCAGTCCGACGCATACGTGTTTTGAGTAATACTTTCTGCTGATTGGTCGTCCAAAAAACAACCGATCTTTTCTGACCAATACGTATGGATAATTTTTTGTTTTACGTTGTCGAGCGTTACCGTATCTGTTTGTACGAGTCCAAGCGATTGTGCTAATTGCTGAGTTTTCCACAAGACCACGTTGTCATAAAAAGCGCTTTGTCTTTTGACACCGTCTCGTGCGCTCGAAAGCAAAATGTTTTTTTTCACCAAACCAGTCTTTGGGTCGACAACGCTACTTAAGTAGTCGTGGAGATGATAGAGAAGTTCTCTATGGTGTTGTGTTAACAGATCTTGTGCGGCCGATTGGGTGTTGAGTGCATAGGAAGCATTGCTGGAAAATGGGTAGGTTTTTTCAACCGTGTCGACATGCTGCAAACTATCGAGAGCAAAAAGCAAACTGTAGAGTGTGTCGGAAGGGGGGTTGTAAATATTAATCAACGAAACAGAGTGTTCGCCGACCGGTACAATTGTGGTGCTGAGGTGTGCCGCTTGTTCATACACACTCAGTGCGTAGGCGGTGGTTTGTAAATAAATGCGCTCGCGGTCCAACCAGTCTTCTGTGTTGAGTGCGGTTCGTGGATCAAGTATGCTGCCGTAAAAAATTGAAAGTGAGCGCGGGTACAACACGCTAAAGTGGTCGCCAGAAATCAGATATGGGCGATCAGGATTAAATCGTAGGTGATGAATTTCTGCGATAATACTATCTAGGTTTGTCGCCGAAGTTCGGTGAGTGCTGGTTAGGGCGTCGACTGCAATGTGGTATCCGGCTTTTACTTTGCCAAACAAGACGTACCATGGGCTAGTACGAAGTTGGAGTGGAGCGGCAGCGATGAGATGAAGTTGGCCATCGGCAGTGAGTATGGTAATAAAAGGATCTTGGACGGTGGTAAAGCGCGTAAATGGATTGGTGAGGTATGAGGGAATGGCCACACACGCAAAAAGAACAACCACTACTTGCAAAAATCGCCACGAAATTTTTACCGCTCGACGACGACGTCTTTTTCTTTTTGGAATGGGTAGGGTGAGAGCAATTGTTTCAGATTCGACAGTCATCCTAGTATTATACCGTTTTGGGAGTGATCAGATAGACTTTCACAACCCCTGTAGAAAAATCGCGCGCCATGGTCGATACGTGGACGCAAAAGTTTCTTGGTGAGTTACTGCACCGCTTTGGTTTTTCACGGTATATGTAAAAGTCGTTTTTGAACCAGGTGCGGCGAAATCAATTTGTTTTGTCGTGCCGTGCGGTAAGGTGGGATCGCTTTGGTAGAGTGGAGGTGGCGCTGGTGTGACATCAGACAATTGATAATCACTGATTGTGCTTGTGCGGCCGTCCGATGTTCCAAAAATCTCCACTGTTAAGTACAATTTTTGTGGATCAATTTCGGTGTGGACGAGTAAATCATGACTGGTGTCATTAATAAAACGCAGGTCAGTGTTGCCACCAAAAACCGTGGCATCAAAACCGGGTTGTGAGTTTTCTTCATAGTAACCAACGCGGTAACTATGAGCTACGCGCCGTGTGATGGGCAAGCCTGCATTGAGCAGCGCGCGAAAAACGGTGGTACTGACTTGGCACACGCCGCCACCATCGCCCAGCACCGTGCGGTCGCCCTGAATGATATATGCCGGCGCAAAACCAGTTGCCGCAGAAACTTCACCTAATGTTTTCACAAATGAAAACTCCGCGCCGGGCTTCACAATAATGTTGTTAATGCGTTCAGCGGTTAATGTCACGTTGTGAATGCGTCCGGGAATTGAGTGGCGAAAAAAACTGTCGCCAAAACCGATGCGCTCATCAATACCCAATGTGTTTGTGTCTGACAAAGTTGTGGCTGGCGAGGTGGTGGCAATGGGAAGTTCAAATAATACTGTTGTTGGTGATGCTGATCCTGACGCAATTTTACTGAGGCCATCCAACACCAATTGCTGTGTTTGTTGTTGGTCGAGGGTCAGGCCGTCGCGGGGTGGAGTGAAACTTTTTACTGTTAAAGTTTTGGGGTCGTATGTAAGCTCAGGATTTTGAACTAACCGGTCGATGTCTTTTTTCCAGCTGTATGTGAGCAACTGGATTTTGGGTGTTAAAAATCCATCGGGGAGTTGTAGAAGTTTTATGAGTTGTTGGTCGTTGAGCTCTTCAGTAATATTCACTTTTGCAAAAGTGAAAAGAATTTTTTTGCCAACGTACTGCAGTGCGCGCGAACGCGCTTGCTGAAGTTCAATGGATGAGAGTTGATGTGAAGTGGTAGTCACCACGGCAGAGATACTGGCGGTTTTTTGAGCTTGCGTTAGAAACGCAGTGATTGTTTTGTCAACATCAACTTCTTGACCCAGTTGGCCGGGATTGATTTGCAGCGTGCGCGGTGCGTCGGAAATGCGGAGAGTGATGCTGGGTTCTTTTCCTGGTTTGTTGGTGCGTTTCTGGAACTCAGCGACCATTTGTGTTACTGCTCTCGGATCAAACGAGGTGGTAGTGAGAAAATCCTGTTCAACTGGTGTGGCGAAGAGTTTTTGCCAATTTTCCCACAGTGGCTGGGATTTTTGTTTTAGTTGGGTGGCTAGCGCCTCATTGATCACTTCGTCATTGTTTTTTTTCATGCTAAGTTCAGCCGCGGTTGACGAAATTTTTGTTTGGTCGAAAAAAAGTGTGAAAGAAAAAGGTGCTTGTTTTTGATCCCAACCATGAAGAAGTGCAGAAGCTTGAGCAGCTGTGAGGCCGCCCACATATTGTCCATCAATGAAGGTATTTTGCGAGAGCGTTGGCTCTTGCGGGAAGTTTTTTGGCAACTTCGACAACGAATAAAATCCCCACAATAAAAACAAACTGGCTAACATCGCCAAAAAAAACTCGATGCGGTAAAGTTTACGCAAACGCAAGGACATAAATACGGTGTAAGATTACTACGCGCATTATAACTCTTGCACAATTTTCTCTCTTAGAGGATCATAATTATCATTCTATGACCGACAAAAGCATTCCTGCTCCAACTCCACCAAAAATCGGTGGTGCGCCCGTGTCATTTACGTTGCCAAATCCAACAGTAAAACCAAGTGCTGCCGCA
>Ga0070730_10003435_pt1 | contig 14220 bp, 10 predicted proteins | sample Coa_R1_3_FD_66447 | JGI IMG/M metagenome (GOLD analysis project Ga0070730, IMG submission 66447) | Surface soil microbial communities from Centralia Pennsylvania, which are recovering from an underground coalmine fire - Coalmine... | ecosystem: Environmental > Terrestrial > Soil > Unclassified ...
TCCCAAAATGGTTGACAGCGCAGTGAACGCTGAGTTGATGCCGGTGGCCACAGTCGTCATACCTGCCGTGCTCCCCAGCGCGATCAAAGCAACGACCAGCGCGTACTCGATTAAATCCTGACCGGATTCATCCCGGTGTATATGGGTTAAGACACGTGTAATCGTTTTCATTCTGATAACCTCTCTCCTTCAGTCCATCTGCCGCGGGCATGCAACATTTACGCCCGCAGCAGGTGGGTAGCCTGTACGCCTTAACTGATGTACTTTCCCAGAATGGCAGACAGCGCAGTGAACGCTGAATTGATGCCGGTGGCCAAAGCTTTCATTCCGGCCGTGGTGGCCAGAGCAATCAGAGCGACGACCAGCGCGTATTCAATCAGGTCCTGGCCGGATTCTTCCCGGTGCAGATTCGCCAAATTGTGAATGATGAGTTTCATACTTTCCCGCCTCCTCTGTTACGAATGTCCTTTTTGAAATTTGCCCGCAGGCGTACTTCCGGCCAGTAAGGCGCGCAAGAACAACCTGCATGTGCTCGAAGATGACCCTGGGAGGACACCACGAACATGCTCAAAGTAGCTCCTTTCAAACAAGAACTCTGTGATGCGTATCACACCTGTTTAAGGAAACAGGCGATAGAGTAGGCTTACTTTGTTATGTCAGGATCTAACCTTGAAGGTTGAATCTAAAATGAGTTACGTTCCTTCCGCTGATACAGGCAGGCAGGCGGTCTGCACGCTAAATAGAATCGATATATGCATCGCCCTTGCGCTGGCGGTCATTGCAGTTGCCTGGCTGTGGCCTTTCCGGACCACGCTGGCCTTTCTGGATCGCGACGAAGGCATTATTCTTCAGGGCGCCACGCGCATTTTGCATGGAGAACTGCCCTACAGAGATTTTTTCTCCTTCTATACCCCCGGTTCCTATTTCTGGAATGCACTTTGTTTAAAAGTATTTAATGATTCCATTATGGTTCCCAGAACCGTGCTTGTAGCTTATGGAATGATTTTTTCCGTGCTTACTTTCATACTGGCGCGCTATATGGGGTCTTCCAGAAAGGCTGCAGCCTTCATTTCCGGCCTTCTGCTGATCTGCGCGCTGCCGGCGCGCTTTGTGGTGATCCACAGCTGGGATACAACCATGGCGGCGTTCATAGCGCTGTTCTGTGCAGTGCATTTTTTGCGTCGCCCGAATCACTGGCTGGCCTCATTGACTGGCTGCTTTACCTCGTTGGCCATCCTGTTCAATCAGGCGCGCGGTCTGGGCTTTTTACTGGGACTGGTGATCGGATTTCCTTTGCTCTGGTGGAAGCTGAAGCGCAGAGACATGCGGGCAGCGCATTTCATAACCATGACCACGGCCACGGTACTCCCTTTACTCGTCACAGCGGTTTTTTTTGCCTTACATGGCAGTTTCAGGGCCATGGTGGAGTGCCTGTTATGGCCGCTGCATAACTATTCCGCGGCCAATCATCTTCCCTATGGCTATATCACCATGTCCGCCGCCAGCTGGAATGAACTGTTTTCAAGCGCGCCCTGGCAGGAACGTGCGGCGCACTACTTCATACTCAGCCCCATTGTTTTGATTTGTGCGCTCCCGATCTTTACCGTTATGGTTGCTTTATGGTGTGTTCTGGCGCGGCGCGATGATCTTGATCGTGAACAGGTATCTGTCGCCATCCTTTGCGGCGCCGTGGTATTGGGCTCCATTCTGAGTACTCTTGTGGCCCGCCCCGATTTTCTGCACATCACTTTTATAGCGCCCCTGTTTTTCTTTCTTCTGCCCTGGATTGTTTCCGCCTGGGCTGCTCCATTTCACTCGCTGCGGAAGCTGGAGCCGCTGGTGGCCGTCTATTTGATTATCGCTTTCGCAGCCTATGGCCTTACGCTGGTCTGGCCCCAGCGGAACTCCGGAGTGCTTCTCGAGACAAGGCGCGGGACTCTTCGCACGAGCAGTCCCGAAGCGGCTGTTTCTTTCATTCAGGAAAACTTTCCTCCCGGGTCGAAACTGCTGGTTCATCCTTATCTGCCGCTCTATTCATTTCTCACGCGAACCTCCAGCCCGCTTTATTACGACTATCTGCAGGCCGGCATGCACACCCGAAAGCAGTTTCAGGAGGCCGCAGCGCAACTGGCGCAAGTGAGGCCGGAGTCGGTGCTGTTTGAGCCAGGCTTCATTCAGCGCATCCCTCCATCGTGGCCCAACACACCGGTCTCAGACATAATTCAGGATCCCGTGACGGATTACATTATTCAGAATTACAGGGTATGCAGAGTGCTGGGGCCGGACTCCGAGGTTCCGTTTCTGTTCATGGTCCGCAAAGATCTGGACTGTGAGGCCACATTGGCAAACTCCAGCCGCCTGGCCCGAGCTTCAGCCCGCTGATTCCACAACCGGAGCGTTTCTATCGGGCCTGGCTTATGACGGGGGCTGAGCCTCTTTCGAAGATCGTGGCTACATCGTCACTGTAGACCGCGTGCCAGTCAGGGTCGTGCCGGAGAAGATAACCCGCTGGGCTGCTGGTGGACAAAAGCGCGTAGCGGATGCTGTATCTGTCAAGCACCTCCAGCGAGCCTTTGAGGTTGGCGAAATCGAGGTAATCCCTCACGATGCCGTTGTATTCAAAAATATCAACGCGCGAGTCGATGAATGTGGGGACGTTTCGGCAATTCAGGATCAGATATCCTCCCCACAAATAGTCGTTCAGCACATGGCGGTTGTCCGCGAGCGGAAGCGATTGCAGATAACCAACGGCTTTCGTGGGATAGAGCCGCTGAACATCCCGTGAGAGGTCCTTTTCCGAAGGAAAAGTCAGCACGGCGAACAGAACTGCCGCCATGACGAAGGCCGCGTTGATAACAGGTTTGTCCTTTTCGCGCTCGTAAGGCGGAACCAGATCCAGTCGCATGGCCAGCAATGGCGCGAAGATGATGCCGGCCAAAAACAAAAATCGCATATAGGTGACGGAGCTGTACACCGCAAACAAAAACAGTGCAAATGATTCGAGCCTCCAGCTTTGTCTCCGCAACACGGTAATCAGCAGCACTAGGAAGATCGCTCCCAGCAGGGCTTTACCCCGGAAGCTGTGGAAATCCACAGACGCCCATTCTTCCACCGAAGCCACATTCAGGTTTTGGCGCAGCGCAAAATCAAAAGGGTAGAACACCAGCTTGTAACCATAAGGATTAATGAACAAAGCCATCACGCTGAAGGCTGTTACGGTAAGTAATCTCTTCAACTGGGCAGGAGACCAGCGGGGCAGCTGCTGCGTGCCGCCAATACCGTCAAACAGGCCGGTCACCACGAAAAGGAACAAGACCACCAGTCCGATGAGCCATGAACCATGCGAATTTACCCACAACAGGAACAAGGGCGGAAGCAGGAAGAGAGAGTCCTTGCCGTGCAGTTTGTAGCGCCACAGCACGGCCAGCAGCACAATCAGATAAATCCAGCCAAAGAGAAGTGTTCGCGGCCCGAATGAAACCGTGGCCAGAAACATGGCCACCCAGCATCCCAGAAATGCTGCCTTGCAGTTTCCGCTGACCAGGCAGCCGAGATAATAGACACCCAGCATCACAATCTCGATGAGGACGGCCATCAGCACAAATATGCCACGCAGCCCCCAGGCCTTCCAGGCAAAATAGTAAGGTAGTTCAGACAGCCATTCATGGTTGATCCATGGAACGCCACTTACCGTGTAGGAGTACATGTCGAGGCGGATAAAGTGGTGCGTTTTCAGCAGATATTCCGCGTTGCGAAGATGCCACCAGATATCCGGATCGGCCACGCCGCGATTGGCAAAATGAAAGACACATCCAGCCAGCACCGCGCCTAAAAACACGGGAAATGAGAATACTTTTATCAGGCCTTTTCTCATTCATTGAAGGTAGCAGCGGTGAGGTGCAAACACTTGTGATCTGCATCACAGCCAGGTTACGCAGGGTTGCCGACAATCCTTGTTGATGGGGGCGCCATGGAATTTTTCCAGTCCAGGTCAAAGGTTGATTCCGGCCAAAGCATTATTGAGACGGCGTTGGTCATGCCGCTCATTCTGCTTATCGTCTTCAATGCCGTAAATTTTGGATATTACTTTTACGTTGCCATTCACCTCGCCGCGGCGCCACGCCAGGGGGTGGAATATTCCATTCAGGGTTTTTCCAGCCCCAAACAGTTAAGCCTTCCCAACGCCGGGCTGAGCACCAGCCAGACCTCGGTGAGCTGGCTTACTTTCCAGGACATGGGCGGCCTGATTTCCTCCTCTAACCAGCAGGTCCAGGTCTGCAGCAAGAATCTGGGCCTGGCCGCTCCCGGCAAACCCAATTGCCAGCAGTTCCCCGCAGGCTCGACTTTTCCCGCGCCGAATGCGGACCCTGAACCGGCATTTTTCGTGCTCAATCGCGTGGATGTGCGGTACACCGTTTCACCGATCATCCCCGTGAACCTGTTTGGGCTAACGCTGGCGCCCTCGGCCAATTTTCACCGCCAGGTTTCCATGCGAGCACTGGATTAAAGGAGCAAGCCTTGAAGCCAGCCAGAACCATGAACTCGAAGCAGGAAAAGGGCCAATCAACGGTTGAATTCGCTCTTTCCGTTGTTACGGTCATGTTCGTCATCTTCTGCTGCTTTGAGCTGTTGATGGCGGTTTACACGGCCAGCGTTCTGGCCGATGCCGCGAAAGAAGGAGTGCGCTACGCCGAGGTGCACGGCTCGAATACCACGCTGTGCAGCGGCCCCAATACCGCCAGTCCCTGCGCCAACGATCCACTGGCCAACAACGTAGGGGCGATGGTCAAAAATTATGCAAAGGCCTCGCTGCATGATACATCGGCGATCAGCGTCAGCGTTACTTATCCGGATGGAACCAACGATGCTCCCAACCGCGTGGTGGTAACGGTGAGCTATACCTATGTTCCATACATCAATCTGTCGTTCTTTCATCCCACACTGACCACACATGCTCAGGGACGAATCGTCAATTGAGAGAAACATTATGAAGCTGAACAGATCTATTTCGCGGACAGGCAGAAAATTTCACCGGGAAAGCGGGCAGACCACTATCTTTGTCCTGCTGACGCTGGGTATTTTCCTTTTGGCATTCCTTGGATTCGCCGTGGATTACTCCAACCTGTGGTTCCATCGCCAGATGGCGCAGACCGCTGCCGATGCCGGTTGCCAGGCAGGAGCCATGGATATGCTGACCAATGCAGTCAATGGCACCACACTGGGAAGCTTTCCCTCTCCCCTGGCCGCCTTCGACTGCACCAGCTTTCCCACATCGACTCCCTGCAGCTATGCTTCACTGAATGGATATCCTTCGTCCGTACTAACGACCGATGCTCCTGGCATCAGCGTGCATGTAAGTTTCCCCGCGAGCGTTAATGGTATTGCAACTCCGCCCTCCAGTCTTGCGCCCACACCCTTCATGAAGGTGGCGGTACAGGAGCAGGCCTCGGTTTACTTTGCGGGGTTGTTGCTGGGCAGGCATACGCAGACTGTAGGCGCGGTGGCAACCTGTGGTCTGGTGCAGGCCAAGGCCCCTATTCCCATCATCGTTCTGAACCCCACCATCGCCAATGCACTGAGCACGCAGGGTAATCCGGATATCACCATCACGGGTGGCTCGCAAAAAAGCATTCAGGTGAATTCCAAAAATGCCGCCGCGGTAAACATTGGGGGAAGCGCAAAAATCGATCTCAGCAAGGGCGGCCCCAACGGAACGGGCAGTGATCTGGGGGTTTTTGGGGGGCCGGGTTCGGCTCCCGGTGGATTCATCACTGGAACAACCGGCGCCTGGCGCGAACCCTCCAGTCCCGTCTCCGACCCTTTCGCCTTGCTGGCATTTCCAACGGCTCCGAGCAGCGCCGGCGTGGTTACTCATAATGTGGCATACGGTACTGACGGTTGCCCGGATCAGGGCGGCTGTGATGAATACTCTCCGGGAAACTATCCCACAGGAATTCAAGTCAAGAACGTTACAGCTATCTTCAATCCCGGTGTTTACTACATAACCGGCGGAATGGCCCTGCAGGCGAACTCTACCGTTCGTCCCTCGACTAACACCTCGGGCACCATCGGCGGAACCATGTTCTATTTCGCCGGAAGCGGCAGTATTTCAGTCGATTCCAACTCCGGCAAACCCAGCGCCACTATCGATAACTTCGCCACCAGCCGCGTGCAGTGTCCGGGCGGACCGGCGCCCACGGGATTACCGGCGACTCTTTCAGGCAATATCCTGCTTGGCCCCTGCACTGGCACTTATGGTGATCCCAACGGCCAGTATCGGGGCATGCTCTTCTTTCAGGACCGCTCGGCCACTTCTGTAAATCCACAATGGGGCGGCGGAGGGCAGTTCCTGCTGGCGGGAACCATGTATTTTCGCAGCTGCAACGCCGATGGCACGGGTACAGCGCCGTGCGGATTATCTGCCGCCTTCAGTGACACGTTCACGCTGCAGGGCAATTCAGGTTCCGGCACTTATGTTCTGGGTGAAATCGTGACTGACAGTTTGCAACTGGGCGGCACCAGCGGCGTAAACATGTCTTTAAACCCCAATGCAGCCTTCAGCGTTCTGAAAGTGGAGTTACTGCAATAGCTACTCTGGCCAAACCCGTTTTGCCGCGGAAAGTCTTTTCGAGGCATCCTGTCCTCGAACTCAGGCCAAGTGCTGCCTGGATTCCACTCCAGGCGCTTGCATCGTCATTTGTGCTGCACATCGAGGTTGTGTTTTTGGGGATTCTTATTATTCCATTGCTGCCATCGCCCCGCGTTGTTCCACTCCGGCTGACCACCACGCAGCTTGTGACCACTCAGGCAGAACCTGCATTGACACTGCCAGCCCTGACTCCATCGACTGCTGCCGCGCGTGTGCCGCTACCGCCCGCGCCAGCCAGGCCTGCCCGTTCAGAACCTGCGTTGATCAAGCCCAGTTTGATTTTTCCTGGGCCACAGGAAATCGTCTCTGTTCCGCCACATGCCGACAATCTCCTGCAAACCGTGCGGCAGCCCGATGTTCCCGCTCCACCAAGGCTCAAAATACCCGTGGCCGCGCCCAATATTCTGCAAACCGCGGCTTCTGCCCGTCCAATTCTGGTCCAACCCTCGGTGGTTGAGTTGCAGGCCAATTCTCAGAGACGAATTCCGATTCCTGTACGGTCCAGCGAGCAGGCAGCCAGGGCCAGACTGAATCTTCCTCTCTCAGGAGATTCGCTCAACAAAAGTGTAAACACACTTGCAGCCAATCACGCACTTCAGCCCGGCCTGGCAGCCCAGTCGCCCGCAGCAGCCCTCGAGGGATCGGGGACCGATCAGCGGAACCTGCTGATCCTGAATGCGCTGCCTTCACCTTCGCCAGCCAACATTCCCGCTGGTGAGTTCTCCGGGGCCTTCATCGTGTCTCCCAATCCGGAGAGCAGCAAAATGATCGCAGGCGCGACTGCCATCGTCTCAGGATCAGGTTCTCCCACACAAAGCAGCAAAGCTGGTGAAAACTCTTTCGTCACTGAAACAGCAATTCATCCGGCTACAGATAACCATGCAAAAGACCGTCATGGCGACTCCGGTTTAGTGGGCAGCGGAAAGGCAACCCCGCCGGCCAGCATTGCCATTGCTCAGGCTCCGCCTTTACCAGCGGGCAATGCCGTTCCCCGGCAGGCCGTTCCTCGTGGCATTTATGGCATGACGATTGTGGCCAATGGCTCCACTGGCGGCGGACTGAGAGACTATGGAGTCTTCAAAAACGAAGTCGTTTATACGGTGTATGTGCAAATGTCGGAGCCGGGACGTCCGCGCGCCAATTGGACCCTGCAATACGCCGCTCCCTCTTTACCGCCCAGCACCTTGTTGTCGCCCCCGTTTCCGATTACGAAAGACTATCCAAATTTGCCGCGCGAAGTGGCGTTACGCAACGAAGGAAGAACCATCGTTGTATCGGGAATGATTACCAAAGATGGAAAGACCGATTCTCTTCGGATCATCCAAAGTCCCAATCCTCTGCTGATCCAGCCCATACTGGATTGCCTGGCCAAATGGAGCTTCCAGGCCGCCGAAATCAATGGCGAGGCCGTTACCGTGAAGTTTGTGCTGGGCATTCCCGTGGCTGCTGATCCGGAGGAAATGAAATAAGAGAGCGATAGAAAATGTCAGCACAACCGCAGATACACGAAATCGAGTGGAAAGATGATGCAAAGCCGCTTGCCCTTTGCATGATCTGTGACAAAGAGTTTCCTGTTTCGGAAAAAGAATGTCCGGAATGCCATGTGGCTGTTTGCATTGTGCACCGCTGTCCGCAATGCTCGCGCACGGTTTCCGTCAAGCATCTGCGCTGCCCTTATTGCACCCGCCGGTTTACAACCGGTGAGGAGCTGGAATCGCCGAAGCAACCCGGTATCAGCCCAACCCGCACTCTCCAGCCGGGGCATGCGCGGCAAGCCTACCAGCGAAGGCGGCAGTGGAGGCTGATCTCCTTCAGCATACTTATTTTTGTATTTGTATTTACCCTTGCCAACGTGTTGCTCAGTAACCAGTCCAGCCATCCCGGTCATACAGTACTGGGCAGTTCGTATGTACTGCACGACACCGCAGTCCAGCACACAGCATCGGGCCAGAACTATACCACCTCGCACCTTTCTGCCGGCTCTGTCGTCGACATCACCAGCGTGCAGACCGACAGCCAGGGAGCTTCCTGGTTTGAAATCAGGCAGGAAAAGACTGCCGGATATGTTCCTGTGAATGAGCTTGCCCCGCCGAAAGGCGCAAATGCGGAAACCGGCTACAACCTGCTGAAGGTTTCACTCACCAGCATGACCGATCCAGCGGAGATGCCCGATGCAGTCAAAGCCGTGGGACTATATCGCCGCAGTTATTCCTTTGACAAACGTTCTCAGGAACTGGTGTGGCTTTTGGCCGAGAAAAATCGTCTTTGGGGGACGCGAACCCGGTCTCGTGAAATGATCGCCACGGCCCGGGACGGATATCAGGAGCTTGCCCTGACGGACGGTGAATACTCAAAGGCCGCCAAAACTTCCTTACCGCAGCTTCCGGACTTGAATGATGTGCATACCGCAGGCACGCAAAAGCGTCCTGGGCCAGGCATCGAAATCGCGGGCGATTCCCGGAACCTCGGCTGGAACGTAGCGGATGCTGGAAAACCCCTGCCCCACAAACTGCTGATGTTGAATAAAGCCCGCGTGCTGGTGACTTTGTCGCCCACTGTGCCAATACAGACTGGAGAACTCCTGACCGGACAGACCGCGGCCAATGTAGTGACCAGCAATGAAGTGGCCATCCCCGCTGGTTCGGCCTGCACCATCAGAGTGATCAGCCTCTCCCACGCAAAAAACAACCCAATGGTTAGCCTGCAATTGCAGACGATGGAAATTGGAGGACGCCGCTACGCTGTCGAAACCACGCCTGTCCAGCTGCTGCTCAGCACATTGTCGGTAAAATCAGGGTCCCCCGTGCCGTTCCGTTTACAGCGAACATTATTTCTCTCACGCTGACCTTTATCACGAAAATTCTTAGCCGCCCTGCTGGAAAAACCACTTCACAAACCTATACGGAAAAAATGTGGTGCCAGCGTCTGTATGAACATACATTGCCTGCATGGAAGACCCCGTGGACGCTCAAATAGAGAAAGAGCGCGCGTCGAGCAAGGCAAAGCAGAAACTCAGATTTTTAACCTGGTCTTCAGCGATTTAGACGGCTGTTGCAGACGGTATTTAGGCAACTTAAGGGGCCCGATCAAGGCATAGACCTCATTCATTGCTGACTTTATGCAGGCTACCCTGACCCGCAATGACAAAAGCCGTAAGCACGTTGTCCTTCAGGGATCCGTCGCCCGCTTATTCAGCCTTCATCGTCAGAGTATCTGGCGCATTACTGCTGCTCGGCTTCATTCTGCTGTTGTTACGGCCCCCGGCATTTGCACAGACCGACACGACACCTCCGAGCATTCCTGCGGGTTTGACCGCCACGGCCTCGCGCTGCGGCGAGGTGGATCTGTCCTGGAATGCCTCCACGGATGAGGTGGGGGGATCCGGCATGATGGCCTATATCATCTCCCGCAGTGACGGCGTTACTACCACGATCGGCTCCGCGCGCACGACTTTTGCCGACACCAATTATGTGGGCGCTTCCGGCACTCTCGTCTATTCCGTGATTGCCGAAGACAATGCAGGCAACAAATCACTGCCGAGCAACTCGGTAACCGTGAGCACACCGGCGTGTCCGATGACCAGCGGCGAGAGCATCGTCGACACCGCCTACATGGAGCCGCTGGGCAAGAGTATGGCTGCCTATGGCGCGCGAACTGTGCTGTTGTACCAAAAGCAGAATCCAGCCAACTCGACGAACGACACCTGGCTTTATCTCAAAGATTCAGATACCGGCCTGACCGCGCATTTCCTGCTCCACACGTCACCCGGCTACTTTCAGCGAGAGACAGACTATGTTCTCACCAGCGCAACCGAACTGTGGACCCTCTCCTGCGATGCCAGCCTGAATGGAAAGCTGCTGGTCAGCCAATACCAGCTCAATGGCTCACCGCCCACATCGGCCACACTTATTTCCACTAAGCAACTGGGCGACAATTTTTCTTATGGCATGTCCCTGCTGCGTCTCCAAAGCGGCGCACTGGTAGCGACCTGGAGCGATCAGGGATCAACATACACAGGTGATTTGATTGCCGGTTATGCCTATCTCAGCCCCGCTGGTTCATGGATTATTCCTGCCCCTGTAACGCTGGCAAACTCGGGTGGAGTGAGCCAGGGCTGGAAAACCCGCATGAGCATGGCGCAGCATCCGGCTGACGGCAGTGTTTGGATGTTCGTGAAAGAAGACACCTGGCAGCAAATTGTAGCTCTGCACTTTACCGAGGGAACGGGAGGCCTTAATTTCGACTGGGTCAACCCAACTTTCATCACCCAATCCACTGACGGGAACAACGGCCCTGAAAGTGAGTTTCCGTATCTGGCCGTGTCGCCGGATCCCACGCGCAACGCAATTCTGCTGGGCTACCAGAGTGCGCAATACCAATTCGTCTTCGTTGACCCGCTGTATGGAAGCCTGAATTCAATTTTCCTGAAACAAGCCTGGGCGACCGTTGCGCAAATTAACGCCGACGGCACAAAGAGCTTCATCCCGTTCCCCACCTATATGGAACGGCTGATGCAATTCGGAATGTCAGTTCTTTCCGACGGAACGATCTGGCTTGCCTACCAGCCCATCCAGTCTCAATCGCTTACCTGGAACCAGGTTTATGCCAGCAAATACCAGGGCGGCGCGTGGAGCGCTCCTGTTCTGGCGGGAGCCAACTATAACAACTACAACACGGCCGCCGGACTGGGCTACAATCCCGGCGCCCTGATCTATCGAACCGACCAGCCGCAGATTGCGTTTCGAACTCCGGACCAGGAGATACACACGTTTGACCTTTCCAATCTGGCTCCGGCCCCCGCTGATACGATTGCTCCGACCACTTCCATAACCAGTCCAGTCAATGGCGCGACACTTTCGGGAAGCGTTACCATTTCGGCATCTGCTTCGGACAACATCGGCGTCACCAAAGTTGAGCTCTGGCTGGATGGAGTTTTAGCGGGCACACTCACGACGGCGCCCTATAACTTCACCTGGAACACGACAGCCTCCGCCAACGGCAGCCACACTCTCCAGACGAAGGCCTACGATGCGGCCGGCAACATCGGAGTCTCTCCCACCGTATCTGTGAGTGTTAACAACCTGGTTGCAACGAATCTCACCGTTGCCATAACGAATCCAGTGAACGGAAGCACGGTCCCGCGCGGGCAAACCGTGACCATTCAGGCCGTGGTCAGCGACAGCACCGCGATTACTCAGGTGCAGTTTTACGTGGACAACACTCTGCTTGGCACTGCTAAGTCCGCTCCCTGGAGTTATGCCTGGAAGGTGCCGGCAAAAAGAGGCACTCACAGCATCAAAGCACAGGCATATGACGCAGCGGGGAAAACCGCTTCGCAGTCGATTACGGTTACGGCGCAGTAACCACTCTGAATACAAAATACCGCTTTCCCCATGCTCGCTGACAAAGCCGCCCGCAGCCAGAATTAACGCGCCGCTCGCTGGCTTTTGGCGGCAGCCAGTTCTGCCTCAATGATCTTCTCAAACGACTCCTGCGGCAGATTTCCGGTGAGCAGGGTTCCATTGATAATGAACCCCGGCGTGCCATTGAGTCCGGATCTTAGTCCCAGTTGCAGGTCTTCTTCGATTTGCGCTTTGTATTTGCCGCTGTTGAGACAGGCAGCGAACTGCTTGTCGTCCAGGTTGAGCATGCGGGCCTGTTCGAACAAGTCTTCCTGATTGAGCTTATTCTGGTGCGCGAAGAGCAGGTCATGAAATTCCCAAAATTTCCCCTGCTCGCCGGCGCAGCGCCCGGCCTCCGCGGCCATCTGGGCCTGCGAGTGGATGTCACGCAGCGGAAAATCACGATAGGACAGGCTGACTCGGCCCTCGTATTTTGCCAGCAAACTCTTCAAGGTAGGCTCGACCGACTGGCAATAAGGACACTGAAAGTCAGAAAATTCCAGGATGATTATCGAGGCCTTCGGATCGCCCCGAAGGCGGGCCGGATCGTATGCGACTTCAACCTTCGGTTTCTTCAAAAAGATGGACACTCCGGCCTGCTCCCGAAGAGTCTTGTAGTAATCCTGGCGGGCCTGCTGGAGTTTTGCCTGTTTCAACAATTGCCGCAGTTGCGGCTTGATTTCATCAAATGATTTTCCCAGCTGGGATTTTTGCACGATGTAAAGGGCCTGCAATTCAGCGTCGCTGGGATCGGCAACTTTCGAGTCCACCTGCTGTTCCAGAAGCTTTTCGCTGGCGATACCCCTTTTTTTGGCCTCCGCTTCCAGCAGCTTTTGATTGATCAGGCTGTCCAGCGCTTTGCTCCTGATTTCATATTCCTGCAGGCGAAGCTGAAATATCTGGGCCTGGACGAATGGAAGCAAGTCTTCATCCGAGATGGTTTGCCCGCCCACAAGGGCCAGGGCTTCCTGCTCCTGTTTGTCCGTTGGGGAGCTTTGGGCCGCAAACGCCGCCGAGCCGAACAGGAGAATAGTGAAAACCGATGCGACGAGCCGGTTGATGCAAAACTGAATCTTCATTGGTGATACCTCCAAATTTGAGCAGTGAGTCATGTTCCGCGCGCAATCCATTTGCCTGAACTCGTCCGCGCTTTGAGGAAAGGGCATGACTGGAAGCCGTCGCCCTTCCGGTCGCCTGAAAACGGAGCGATGAATCGAAATCCATCGCCCCGCTGGTTCAGAGTTAGTTGGTGCCCGTTGGATTTGCCGACGGGCAGTAGCCGAACGGGCAGATCAGGCATTTGCCGGTACCCTGGATCGGTGTACCCCCGGCTTTGGGAACCGCATTGCCGTAGATATCCGTTCCTGTAGCGGTAACGGTATCTTCGAATTCCGCCCTTCCCATAATGCCTACGTCATGCGTGAGAGCGTTCGGGTAGTAGCTCGCCGCCCCGGTTGGCGCCGCTTGGTTCACTGTGGTGGGCGCCGGCGTTATGGTCGGGCAGCTCGCCGCCCCATTCGTGTAGCAGACAGACTGGTTCACATCCAAATTGGAGAACGGTCCAAACGTTGCCGTACTCGGCGAACCCGAGGCCGCATCGGTCACGGTTGCCGAGGCAAGCCTGACGTTCCCCGTGTTTGTGACCATGCCCGTGTAATCCACGCGCACGACCACAAAGCCATTTTTGTTTTCGAGCGTTGTCACACACTGCTTGGTGACGGTAAGGCCCGGAGCGGGCGTGCAGGCAGCCGCACTGGTGTCGCAGCTTACCGCGCCGGTGGTGTTGCCGACCGTGGTTGAAGTGGTATCGGACGTGGTATTCGCCACTACGCCGGCCACGTTTGTTGCCGCGAGCGTACTCGAGGTAAACGTATCGGCTGTCCCAACACTCCGGGTACATCGCGGAGAGCCGGGCTGGATGGTTGCGTCTCCAAAGAAGATCACGTTCGCGTTATTCGTGGGATCGTTGCCGAGGGTCCCGCAACTGTAAGTATTGCCCTGGTCGGTGACTGTAACGTTGAAAAGTGTGCCGCCGCCATCATTGGTAACTGTGCCTCCGAACGCATCACTGAACTGGACCTGGCTTGAGCTGAAACTGGTACAGGCGCAAGCCTTGGTTACCGAGATGTGGCACTGCGGGAAGCTGCCCACCAGAAAATCTTTCAACAC
>Ga0070730_10003436_pt1 | contig 14214 bp, 11 predicted proteins | sample Coa_R1_3_FD_66447 | JGI IMG/M metagenome (GOLD analysis project Ga0070730, IMG submission 66447) | Surface soil microbial communities from Centralia Pennsylvania, which are recovering from an underground coalmine fire - Coalmine... | ecosystem: Environmental > Terrestrial > Soil > Unclassified ...
AGCCAAGGACGAGCCTTGACGGCTCGACCGTCGAGTACGAACCTCGACGCCGCATGATGATCGTGTCACCGTGACCGCTTCCCCGCCCGTGCAAGCGCAAACCCACGACCTCCGGCGCGTAATCGGACTCGCCGGCGGCATCGCGCTCATTGTCGGGATTACGATCGGCAGCGGCATTTTCCGCACGCCACCCACGATCGCCGGGCTCGTCCCCAATCCGCTCGTGATCATGGGCCTCTGGTTCGCATTTGGGCTGATCAGCATCTGCGGCGCGCTTGTTGTGGCCGAGCTGAGCTCGCTGTTGCCGCAACCGGGTGGGGTGTACGTGTATTTGCGCGAAGCGTACGGCGATGCCGCCGCTTTCGTGTTCGGATGGTTGTACGTGTTGATCACGACGCCAACGACTGTCGCCGCACTCGCCGTCGTCTTTGCGGAATTCCTCCTCAACCTCCTCGGCCTCGCGGTGGACGCGCGAGTCCAAGTGCTCGCGATCGCGGCCATCGTCATCCTCACCGCCGCCAACGTCCTGGGGGCACGCGTCGGAGCGGCGGTGAGCGAAGTGACCACGCTCGTCAAAGTGGCCGCGCTGGCGGCGATCATCGTGGGCGCGTTTCTCCTCGGTCACGGCAACCTGTCGCACATCACGGCGGGAGGCGCCGTGGCCGGCGACGGGTTGGCCCGCGCGGTCGCCGCGGTCATCTGGACCTACGACGGCTGGGTGGCCGTGAGCATGATCGCGGGCGAAGTCGTGGCGCCGGAGCGCCTGATGAAACGCATCATCATCGTCGGGATGCTGGTCATCGTCACGCTCTACATCGGCGCGAACCTGGCGTATCTGTATATGATGCCGGTCGGCGTCATGGCGCGGCAGCAGGAAGCCGTAGCGCGGACCGTGATGACGGCGATTGCCGGGCCCGCCGCCGGTGTCGCCGTCATGCTCGGTATCATGACCAGCGTGTTCGGCGCACTCAACGGCAACTTGCTCGCCAAGCCACGCGTCGCCTATGCCATGGCGCGCGACGGCCTGACGTTCGCATTTCTGGGACGGACCCATCCGCGCTGGGCCACGCCGTGGGCGGCGCAGCTCATCGTGTCGGTCGTCGCGATCGTCATGGTCCTCACGCTCCGCGACTATGACACGCTGATCACGTATTTCGTCGTCATCGAGTGGGCGGCGCTCATCTTTGCGGTCGGCGCGGTGTTCGTGCTGCGACGGAAGATGGCGGAAACGCCGCGGCCGTTTCGCACGCCGCTCTATCCGGTGGTGCCGCTGCTGTTCGTCAGCGGGACCGTCGTGGGTTTGTCAGCGATCGTGTGGGGGCAGATTCAGGTGAAGAACTACTCGCCGATCTACGGTCTCGGCATTGCGGCGGCGGGATTCCCGGTGCATCACCTCTGGAAACGATTGAAGAGGAGCTGATGAGACAGGCCATTCAAACCGACCAGGCGCCGAGGCCGATGGGTCCGTATTCGCAGGCGATTGTCGAAAACGATTTCATTTTTGTTGCGGGCCAGGGTCCGATCAATCCGGGAACCGGGAGCCTGGAGCTCGGGGATGCTCGCACGGAGACGAGACGAGTATTCGAAAACCTCAGTGCAATCCTGCGGGCCGCCGGTTCATCACTCGAACACGTCGTGAAGTGCAATGTGTATCTGCGCGACATCAACGACTTCGCCGCGATGAACGAGGTGTACGAGACGTACTTCGCCAAACCGTTTCCGGCGCGCACCACGATCCAGGCGGGCGCGCTGCCGGGTGGGATCGCGGTCGAGATCGAGTGCATCGCGAAGCGGGCGAAATAGTGCTCGTCACCTTCGGCGAAGCGATGGTGCGGTTGTCGCCGCCGGTGTCGCAGCGACTCGAGCAGGCCCGCAGCTTCGACGTCCACATCGCCGGATCGGAGCTGAATGTCGCCGTGGTTGCCGCGCGGCTGGGCGTCGCGTCACGGTGGGTGTCGCGGCTCCCCGACAACGCCCTGGGGCACATGATCGCGAATCGCGCCCGCGAGCAGGGCGTGGACGCACAAGTCGAGTGGACCGCCGACGCGCGAGCGGGTCTCTACTTCATTGAAGTCGGCTCCACGCCGCGCGACAGCACCGTGTTGTACGATCGCGCCGGGTCGGCAATCAGCCGAGTCGTTCCCGGCAGCATCGACTGGGCAGCGGTGTTTGCCGGCGCGCGCTGGTACCACGTCAGTGGCATCACGCCCGCGCTCAGCGACGGCGCCGCGCAGGTCACGAAGGAGTCGCTCGTCGCGGCCAGGCAAGCAGGCCTCACCGTGAGTTACGACCTGAACTACCGCGGCAAGTTGTGGAGCGCCCGGCAGGCGAGCGCGGCGCAGGAGCCGCTGATGGAGTACGTCGATCTCCTCAACACGACCGAGGAAGACGCGCGCCTGGTCTTCGGAATGCGCGGCGACCCGGCCGAGGTCGCGCGCGCGCTGGCGCAACGCTTCGCCCTGGGCGCGGTGGCGGTCACGTTGCGAGACAAACCCCTCGCGGCGGTGGTCGCGGTGGATGGCACGATCCACAGCGCGCCCCGATTTCAGGTCGATACGGTGGATCGGATCGGCGCGGGTGACGCGTTCACGGGCGGTCTGATCGTCAGCCGGCTGGAGAATCGCGGCTGGGACGCAGCGCTGCGCTTTGCGACTGCGACGGCCGCCCTCAAGCACACGATCCCGGGCGATTTCTGCACGGTCACGCGCAGCGAGGTCGAGCAATTGCTCGTCTCCCGGTGAGAACAGAGGCAGTCGCGCGGCTGCGCGAGGTCGGCATCATCCCGATCATCCGGACGTCCAGCGCGGACGTCGTGCTGCCGATTGCCGAGGCGCTGCTCGCAGCGGGACTGCCCATTGTCGAAATCACCATGACTGTTCCCAAGGCGCTCGACGCGATTGTCGCCGTGGCGCATCGTTTCTCCGGCAAGCTGCTCATTGGCGCGGGAACCGTGACCGACGCCGAGACCGCGCAGCGCGCGGTAGATGCGGGCGCGGCGTTCATTGTGATGCCGTGTCTGGTGCCGGAGGTGATCGACGCCGCGCGGCGCGCGGACGTCGCCGTGCTCCCGGGCGCGCTGACGCCGAGCGAAGTCTTTGCGGCGTTTCGCGCGGGCGGCGATATGGTGAAGGTGTTTCCGGTGCAGAGCGTCGGTGGGGCAGCCTATCTGCGGGCGCTCCGCGGGCCGTTTCCGGACATCCCGCTCGTCCCGACGGGCGGCGTGAGCCTCGACAACATCGTCGAGATGTTCAAGGCGGGCGCGGTAGCCGTGGGAATTGGCGGCGAGCTTGTTTCAAAGGATGCGTTGGCTCGACGAGACTACGCCGCGATTGGGGGAATGGCGAAAAAATTTCTCGCGGCCGTGAAGCTGAGTCGGGACAGCGGGATTTGAACCCGCGACCCCCTGAACCCCATGTGACTCGTTAGGGGACCGAGTTACGACACCGAGTAGCAATCACGCGAAGTCCTGGGCGTCGTTGTCGTAACAGCGGACCCGAACATCAACCGAGTGTCGTGAGAAACTCACAGCAAAACTCACAGCACGAACGAGCACAACAAGACACTCACAGCAAACTCACAGCACGCGACCCATGCAGCAGAGACCAAGAGCAACGTTCGTTTCATCTGTACCACGATCAGCGATGTAGCGAGGCTGAATCGCCGCTAGTTAGAATGAACAGGTCGGTCCAAGCCAGTATGAACGAGTTCCCGAATCACGACGTTCGACCATGACGCTGCATGGGGACGGCTCGTGCGGCGACTACAATCCAGGTCCAGACGTGAAATTCGCCCTCGTAAACGGACAACGCCAAGAAGCTCAGCCCAATCTTTCAGGCGAGTGTCCTGGCTGCGGAACACCCATGGTTGCAAAGTGCGGAGAGGTTCGCCTTTGGCACTGGGCTCACAAAGGGCGTCTCCATTGCGATCCGTGGGGAGAATGAAACGGAGTGGCACCGCGCTTGGAAAGATCAGTTTCCCCCTGAGTGGCAGGAGATCGTCCACCTTGCCGGAGACGGTGAACGACACATCGCAGACGTGAAGACCGGTGATGGTTGGGTGATTGAGTTCCAGCACTCTTACATCACACGCTGAAGAGCGTCGATCTCGCGAAGTCTTTTGTCCGAAGTTGATTTGGGTGGTGGATGGAACGAGACGAAAGAGAGATAGGGCGCAGCTGATCAACGCTTGGAAAAAAGGTGTACCGGTCAGAGGGACGTCAAGAAGGGGCCATCATCGAAGCCAGGCTGGCGGATCGCGCTGAGCGGTCCTGAAAAACACGAAGAGGTCTTGCCACTCGTCCGGGCGGCGGCGGATGCGGCGCTCGAACGTCCGAAGCAGGGCGCGGGTCGTCTCGACGCACTCGCTTCGCCTCCGCCCCGGTTCCATGGGCGGGCCGATTCGCACGCGAATCGCCCCCGCGGCATAACCAACGGTGACAGGAACGACGGGTACGCCTGCACGCGCCGCCAACCACGTCGCGCGGATCGTTGCGCGTTTGTGGACGCCGAGGAACACGACGTTGCACCCGGTTTGCGGTGGGAACTCGTCCGCGACGACCGCGACGCGCTGCCCTTGCGCCAACAGGTTCACCGCACGGTGCAATCCTCCAACCGATGCGGCGATGTGCGCATCCCCCGTCCAGCGCGACCAGCGCTCGTGCGCGAAGACGCGCGCGAATCGCTGCGAGTTGACCCAGCGCGCCAGCACTCGACCCCAGTGCGAATGGACGAGCGCGATGACACACCCTTGACGGGGCAGACGATGTGTTCCGCGGCAACGGACCCGCCGCAAGACGGCGGCCTCGAACCCCACGAGCATCGCAATCTTGAAGACCTGACGGGCAAGCCGCGCAAACACGACTTGCCGCAGGGCACGCAGCGTCCCATGTGGGCACTGGCTGAGCCACCGCCGCAAGGCTGGCCAGCGCTGCAACATGACCCACTCGATTAGGGCTACAGGAACGGCGAGCCATTGACATGCTGCGAGAGCCATCCCCAGAAGGAGATCGATCGCGGACCGTCCGCGTGAATCGCGGCCTAGGTTCATGGGCCAACTGATGAGAGGTTGGCGTCAAGCCCGAGTCAAGCCGCCTTCAGTCTTTGAGACCGGCCACCCTGCCCCGCAACACTGGTGATGGACGCTTTTGGAAGCGTGATCGTGGACGGCGGGCCCGCGAGGAGCGTAGCGACGGGCGCATGATCGGGATCGGGATGACTGTGATGAGCGTGACCGCCCCGGTGCACGAGCCCATCGAGCCTTTGAACGCTGCTAACTGCAGTCGGGACAGCGGGATTTGAACCCGCGACCCCCTGAACCCCATTCAGGTGCGCTACCGGGCTGCGCTATGTCCCGCGACGCAAGTAAGATAAGCAGTTAGCCTATCTGTGGCGCTACTGGTCGAGAGAGCCCTTCCCCCGTTTCTTCCCCTTTTCTCGTTTTCGTGGGATGGGCGGTCCGGCCTGGGACCCAACAATCGAGAGCTACGAGCTCCGCTCGATCAGTGGCTGATCATGAGGTTGATGTTGTTCCTGTACTGTCAGGTCACCCAGATGACCGACCTCTACTGTGTGCCGGTCAACATGCTTCGAATCATTCTAGGTGAGCGGTACACGATGGAGCCGCTGGCCCCTCTTCCAAAGGTGCCGCCACCTAACGAAGCGAGCCTCTGAGCAACGAAGCGTCGCAACTCACCAGGACCTCGCAAGACTGTATTCGACGTTCTCCCTCCGACAGATTCGAAACGCCTTCTATCACAGTGACTACGCATTCGAAAGAAGTGGCGTCTTCAACATCCGCCGCGGCGGCAGGGAGCGGCCGAAGCCCTGATCCAGGCGGGCATCTTTGGGCGATTGTCGCATTCTGCTAGGCCCCTCCCGCTACCTGTACCCACAGGCTGCTCGCTACCCCCGGCATCGGTCTTGCCTCAATCATGGATGTCGCGGCTAGAGCTGCGGCGCTGCGTTCACCGCTAAGAGCACACCCGGAGCGATCCGGGGTCGCAAAGCTAGGGGTCTCCCGGAGACAGCCCGGCTGCCGAAGGAGCGCAAATGCTACGAACCGTCTCGGAACGGGTTCGGGCCGCATGGGCTGCCACCCCGGGCCCGGGCCCCGCCTGGTTGCTCGCCGTGACCGCGCTGGGCCTGCCAATCGCTGCAATGGTGGCCTTGCAGGGTCTTCTCGAACTCGACGTGCCGCTCCTGCGCAGTGCCACGTGGGGTGCTCTCATTATCGGTCTGGTCGCAGGGTCGCTGCTCCTGCTCCAGATCTATCGCCGACACCAGCTCCGGGCGGACGTCATCGAGGCCTTTTCCCGCCAGTTGCACTCGACGCTCGACCTGCGGGAACTCACCCGGTTGATTACCCGTGAGGCGGCGGCACTGACGGGCGCCGACGGTATCGCGCTGGGCTCGCTCGCCGAGAACGACCTGTTGCTCATCTCCTCACTCAGCACCGGACCGCTGGCCGCGCTCGCGGGACAGTCGTTACCGCGCACGGTCCCCGGGGATTGGACCATTCCGATGCCCGGCGGGCACGACGTCGTGATGGCCCCGCTCAGCATCGCGGGGACGCGCATCGGCGCGATGATCGGCGCGCGCGCGCGCCGCTGGCGGCGGCGCGAAGTGGCGGAGTGGCACGTCCTCGCGGAGAAGGCGGCGCTTGCGCTGTCGAACGCCCATCACTACGAGCGGGCCCTGGCGCGGCGCCGGAGCTCCGAAGAGTTGCACCGTTTCGCGGCGAGCGCCGTGGGCGAGCTGGATCGGCAGAAGGTCTTCGATTCCGTCACGCAGCGCGCGGCGCGCATGTTGGGCGCCGACGCCGCGTCGTTTGTGTTGTCGGACGGACCCGATGTCGTATACCAGTCGCGCTTCGGGCCGGAAGTCTATACCCCGGGGTTCCGACTCCTCGCCCGCGATTCGATCGCCGGCCGCGTCGTGCTCGAGGGCCGGGCGCTCCGCATCGCCGACATCTCGAAGGATGAACGCTACAACCCCGAACGGATGGAGACGGCCACCCAGGCGGTTCTGGCAGTGCCCGTGAGCCTCGAGGACAGAGTCCTTGGGTCCCTCGGCGTGCTGCAGTACGCTGCCCGGAACTTCAGTGACGACGAGGAGGAGATCCTGCGCCAACTCGCCGCCATTGCGGCGTCGGTACTGCGCAGCACGACCGCGTTCGAGGCCGAGCAGACCGCGCATCACCGCTTCCAGAGCTTGTTCCGCACGATGCCCGAGGGCGCGCTGCTCGTGGCGCGGGATGGACGGATCGTCATGGCCAATCCCGCGGCCGAAAAGCTGTTCGGGTCCGCATCGGGACTGACCGGCAGCGCGCTGGACCGGTACGTGGTGGGCGGTGACGCTTTGGTGGGAAGACTCTTCGCCGCGACGTCCGCGGACGTGCCGGAGCGCGGGCGACTGATCCGCGGGGACGGCGAGATGCGCGAGGTGGAGTGGCGCGCCAGTCCGCCCGAGGCGAACGGCGGTCACGTGCTCTGCGCCGTACGCGATCTCACCAACGAGCTGACGGCCGCCGCGGAGAATCACACGCTGGCGGCCGCCGTCCGCTACATGCGTGACGGCGTGGTCTTGATCTCTCCGTACGGCTCGATCGAGTTCGTCAACACTGCGGCCGCCCGCATCCATGGCTACGCGTCGCCCGCCGACCTCATCGGACGGCCGGTCGACGTCGTCGTCCCGCCGGAGCAAATCGAGCCGTTCGCGGCGCTTTATGGACGGATACGGACCGAGGGCTGGGCCGGGGAGGGTCGCGTGCGACACCGCGATGGTCACGGTGTACCCGTGCAGCTCGCGATTTCGCCCATTCACGACGAGGGACGGATGTTGGGCGTCGTGGCCGTGATCGCCGACCTCACGGAGCGCCGCGCCATCGAGCAACGGGCGGCGGTCGGCGAGAAGCTGGCGACGCTCGGCCGGTTGGTAGCCGGCACCGCGCACGAAATCAACAACCCCCTCGCGGCGATTCTGGTGAACGCCCAGCTCGCGCTCGAATCGGCCCCAGCGGGAGACATCCGCGGGACGCTCGACGTCATCGTGAACGAAGCGCGGCGCGCGGGCAAGATCGTGAAAGGGATGCTGTCGTTCGCGCGGCAGAGGCCGGTGACGGAGCGCGTGTTCGATGTGCGCGAGTGCGTCGCCGACGTGCTGCACCTGCGCCGCGGGTATCATCACAGTCTCGGCATCGAGGTCGCCGCCGACCTGCCCGCGGAGGAAGTCGCCGTGTTCGGAGACCCCGACCAGATGAAACAGGTGCTGCTCAACGTGGTCGTGAATGCCGAGCATGCGCTGCGGGGCGCCGCGGCACGCTGGCTGCGGTTGCGGGTGACACACGGCGAGGGGGGGTGCCGCATCAGCGTCGAGGATTCAGGTGGCGGCGTGCCCGCGGACCTGCGCACGCGCATCTTCGAGCCGTTCTTCACGACCAAGCCCGAAGGGGCCGGCAGCGGTTTGGGCCTTTCCGTGTCGTATGGCATCGTGAAGGAGCATGGTGGGCAGATTTGGGTGGAATCGGGCGAGACGGGCGGCGCTCGCTTTATTATCGCGCTGCTCGTGGACGACGAGGAGACGATTCGGTCGGTGGCACAGCGAGTACTGGCTCGTGTCGGTCACGCGGTCGACGTGGCGCCCGATGGCCAGGCAGCCCTCGCGCTGATTCAGACTGCACGGTATGACGTGATCCTGTGCGATATCCGGATGCCGCACATGAGCGGTCCCGAGCTGCACGCCGAGTTGCAGCGCCGCGGCGTGCTGCAGAGCACGCGGTTTGTCGTGACGACCGGTGACATCGCCGATCCGGAGACTCAGGAGTTCGTCGACGCGGCGGGGGCGCCGGTGCTGCTCAAACCCTTCGAGTTAACTGCGCTCGTGAACGCGGTCGGTTGACTGAGATCGTGCTGAAGTCCGTGGGTGTCGACATCGGCCAGGCGTCTTGAGCCGGACCGCCGGGTCGGGCCACGAGCCCGCTTGCCTGGTCTGTGTACTGCCACCATTCTCTCCCCTCCCAAAATCCCGGAGAAACGGAATGCGCGCCCAGCGTTATCTCCCGTTCATTCTCGTAGCCGCAGCCTGCCAACCGGCCGACACGACCGCCGGCGCGAAGCAAGCCATCGAAGCCGCCAACGCCCAGTGGCCGCGGCTGACGAGCGGTGGCCACGCCGATTTCGATCGCGGAGTTCTATAGCGGGACACTCGCCGTCGAAACCGGCCGCTGGGTGTGGGCCTTCCCAGCCGGCGCGAAGCTGCCGCCCGGGACGCCGGCCGTCGACTCCGGCAAGTACATCGTGCGCTGGGCGCAGCAAAACGGGAAATGGGTGATGGTAGACGACATCTGGAATTCTGACCTGCCGCTGCCGACGCCGGCACCCGCACCGGCGACTACGGTATCGAAACGTCGAAGCGTGAGGTAAAAAGCAGCCGATCCGCCGCGTGGACGGTCCCGAAACCGACACCGGCGTGCCAGATGAAGCCGTTGCTCACGCGGACGTCGGCTGTGGGAAAGACTTGCTGCCACGATCCCGGGGCCGTGGTGCTGTAATACTCGACGCCGAGCTTCACGGCGTCGCTGACGCGTGCCGCGGCGCGAGCCTTGGGTTCGAATTCGAACTCGTGACCGGGGCCCGTGAGATCGCGCTCGAACGCGGCATTGACGATGAGCTGCAGGCCCGCGATACGCCGCTCGAGCACGGCCGCGAGCTCGAGCCCGCGTTTGGATTCGTTGAACGCGGGCTGCGCGTTCTCGAGCTCGACGCTGAGCCCCAGCTGTACCGGCAGGCGCCAGGCGTCGGGAGCGTCGAGCCGGGAGCGCAGCCGCCAGCCGGCATACTCGAGTCCGAGCGTCGGAACCTGGGCGCCAAGAACGAAGGCCGAAATCTCCCAATGATCGGTGATGCCGCGCGTGAGCTGGCCGGTGAAGCGCACCTGTCCCTGCGTGGGCGCGAGGGCGCCGCTGAACCCCGTAGAGCCCCGGTTCGTGTAGTTGACCTGGCCGTCGAAATCCCACTCACCGCGTGACGCGGTGGCGGCGGGATAGACCGAAATGTCGAACGCGTCCTGAGACGCCAAGGGCCCGCCGCTGAACGCGGTGAGCCCAAGGGTTATCATAAGCAATCGGCGCGTCACAGCGTGTAATCTACGCGCTCTTCTTTTTCGGCGGCTCTCGCTCCTCCGACCTGCGCTCCTCACGCAGCTGCGTGACGGCGCTCCGCACGTTGTCCGTGATCTCGCGCTCCTGCCGCAGCGCCGCAATCACCGTCTCGGCCTGCTTGGTGTGGAACTCGAGTGCGCTCGCCTGCGTGACGGCCTGATCGAGCAACGCCTTCTGGCCCGACAGGCGCTCGAGGCCCGCCTGCACCTCGGCCAGCAACGCCTCGGCGCGCGCCAGACGATCCTCCGCCTGCTCGACCTGCCGCTTCTTATGGTCCAAGCTGTTCGCGGCATCGTGCACGTGCGACACCATGCTGAGCACCGTCTCCAACATCGTGCGCGTCTGGCCGACTTCCTCGCGCGCGCTCGCGATCGAGCGCACGTCGTCGGTCGTCTTCTCGGCGACCTCATAGAGGCGGTGCATGTCCGCCTGCATGGCGTCGACGGTCGCCTGGCGCTGATTCATCTGATCCAGCGCGCGCGTGAGCTGCGATTCGACCGCCTCCCACTTCGCGAGCCGTTCCTCGAACTGCGCCATGCGTTTCTGCGCGAAGCGCAACGAGCCCGACCGGTTGTCGAGCTCGTCCACCATCGCCGTCAGCTCGAGCAGCCGGTTGCCCGCGCTCGTGACCGCGGTGCCGAGCTGTGACGAGCGCTCTTCCAACTGTTGTGCGGCCGTCGCCGCTTGCTCGCGCAGCTGGGCCACCCGGTCGAGATGCTCCGTGGCCTTGTCGAGCGCGCCTTGCTTGAGCTCGAGCTCCTGGCCCAGCGCACGGGTGCGCTCGGACAGGACCTCGAGATTGTTCGCGCGCGATTCCATTGCCGCAACCTTGCCGTCGACTTCTCCGACTCGGGCGTGGGCGCGCTCGACGGTCGCGACCGCCGCCGGCACGAGCTTCTCGATCCGCGCGGCCTCGTCGGCCCGGGCGTTCAGCGCTGCAAACCGCTCGTCCGCGCCCGCCATCCGCGCCAGCAGCTCGCGACTGCGCTCATCGAGCTGCGTGCCGAGGGTGGTGAGGTCGGTGAGGCGCTTGTTGAGATCGTCCACCATGCGGCTGCGGGCGTCGATCTGGCCCATCGCCTGCGACAGCCTGTCCGCCTCGCCGCGCACCGACTCCACCGTCGGCTTCAACTCTTCGATCGCGGACATCTCGTTCCGCAGCGCGTTGATCTGATCGGTCACCCCGGTCAGCCACGCCTTGGTTCCGGATTGCTGCTCGAGGACGCGCGCCATCTCGTCGGCGGCCCCTTCCACCTGCTCCAGCGCGCCCCGGACAGATTCGTGCGTGCCCCTAAGCTGGGCGACATCTTCCAGCGCCGCCTGCACGCTCGGGTGCGACTTCTCGAGCTTCGCGACCCGCTGCTCCATCCCTTCTACTGTAGTGCCCAGCCGCCCCGTGCTCGCCTCGATCACGCGCACGCGCTCGGCTTGGGAGCCCAGCATCGCCACGTTCTCCGCGATGCCCTCGAGCTGCGTGACCAGGCCGTCGGCTTTGGAATTGACGTCGGTGATCGCCCGGCTCGACTCCTCCAGTTGCTTGAACCGGCCTTCCATCGCCGTGAGGCCGTTGCGCATGTCGACGATGCGCTGGCCGACGGCGTCGAGCCCCTGATTCTCGAGCTCGAAGCGCTTCACGGCGCGCCCGACCTCGTCACGCAGGCCGGCGAGCCGATTGCGCAGCTCCTGATCGGCCTGCTTGACGCTTTCGTGATTGGCGGTGATCTCGGTCGACCGCTCGATCACTTCGGCGTGCAGATTCTTCAGCTCACCGACGCGCGCCTCGAGGTCGCGCAAACCCTTCGCGCTTTCCTCGTGTCGGCGGATCTTCGCATCGACGTCCTGCATCAGCTCGTGGAGCTTGCCGACCTCCGCGGTGGCGCGCTCGACGACGTCGCGCTGCTGCTCGAGCGCGGTGACTTTCTGCGTGACGGTGTCGGCGAGCGCCTTGAGCGTCGTGAGCTGACGCTTGGTCTGCACCGCTTCCGTCGCCGCCGCCGAGAGGTCTTTGAGCGTCTGGCTGACGGCGCTGGAGCGCGACTCGGTCTCGGAGACCGTGCGTTGCACCTCCTGCTGGCGATCTTCGAACGCGCTGACGCGCGACGCGACCGACTCGCTCGCCTTGCGCAGCTCTTCGTGACGCGCGCGCACCTGGTCGAAGCCGGTCGTCAGCTCGCGCACCGCGCCGCTCAACGTGTCGGCATCCATGCGCAGCGCCTTGAACCCGCCGCCCAGCTCGAGGAAGCCGGCGACCTCGTTTTTCAGCGCCAGCGCCTGCTCGAGCACACCGCGCAGCTCGTCGATTTCCGTCCGCAGCTGCTTGGCGCTCTCGGAGTTTTGCTCGAGCTGCGTCTCCGTGCGGCGCTGCGTCTTCGAGACGTTCTCGGTCTGGGCATCGAGCGTCTGCAGCACCGGTACAAGCCGCTCGAGCGCCTTGATGCGCGTCTGCAGCTCGGCGATCACTTTTTGTGCTTCGGTGACCGGCTGCATCAGCAGCGAAAGGTTCTGGCTCGATTCGCGGGCGCTCGTGGTCAGGTTCTCGAACGCGACGCGCTCGCGCTTCATGTCGGCGAGGATCGCGCGCAGTTCGGCAGGGAGCTGCTCGGGCGTCGTGTCGCGACCGAAGATATTCCAGGCGGCCATAGGTCCGACCCTCGGTTAGGAGGGCTCCAGACAGCGGGTCTTGGCGGGGGGGCGCAGTCCCCGGCCGGGGACGGTATTGGTGGCGGGCCAATGTAGGAATCTCATTTCCAAAAGCAACGTGAGGGTGCTCACGAGCATGCTGGGACGCCCACAGTCCCTAAATGTCCCCCCCGCCGGTTACCGGTCTCCACCCAACTCCATCTCAAAGCGAGTCTTAAAGATCAGCCGGTCCCCAGCCGACGGCCCGCCGAAGCCGACTCCAACCTGCAGTGTCATGTCATCGCCAAGTCTGAGCTCCGCTGTCGGGTAATACTGATGCTTCTGAATGGCCGCTTCGAAGGCGCCGTAGTACTCGAGGCCGAGGGTCACCGTGCGAGTGACATCGAATCCCGCGCGCGCACGCGGCTCGAACTCCCACTCGTGCTGGGGGCCTGCGAGATCGCGCTCGAACGTGGAATTGGCGAGCAGCTGGAGAGCGCCGAACCGCCGCTCGACGATCGCGCTGAGCTCGGCAGTCCGGGCACTCTCGCTGAAGGCGGGCCGCGCTGTCTCATACTCGGCGCTGAAGCCGAGCTTCACCGGAAGCCGCCAGGAGTCCGGCGCACGGACACGCGAGCGCAGCCGCCAGCCGGCGTACTGAAGACCCATGCCGGGGACCTGCGCGCCCAGAACGTAGCCGGCGACCTCCACGTGATCAGTGATCCCGCGCGTCACCTCCGCTGCGAAGCGCCATTGGCCCTGCGTGGGCGCGACTGAGCCGTCGAACGCGCTCGTCCCGCGGCTCGCGAGGTTGAGATGGCCCTCGAGCTCCCATTCGCCGTGATGCGCGGTCGCAGAGGGATAGACGGCTATTTCGAAGTGTTCCTGCGCTGCGAGAGATTGAGTGAGAAAGAGAGCGACGAGGCCGGCGAGTCCGAGGACGTCCTGGAAAGCTCTCCGCATGTAGCCGATCACGTGAGTTGAGGAAAGCCGAGTCTAATTGTCGGGATTCAACGGCGCAAGGCTTCCATTCGTACGTCAATCGCTGCACGATTCCATCACACACACCATTCATCGATTGAGGACCGTCATGTTCCAGCGCCTGTGGGCGGCGACCGCCGTCCTCATCGTAGTCGCAGTCCCGCTGTTCGCGCAGAACCCGCCTGCACCGCCGCCGCAACCCACACCGACATCGACCGACACGACGCGCGCACCGCGCTCGCGTTTGCCGCGTCCGCAGCAACCGCCGCCGCGCAACGTCACCGTGACGACGGGTGCGCCGGCGCCCGCGCCCGCAGCCGGCGCGCTCGACTCGACGCTGCTCGCCGGCTTCCGCTGGCGCAGCATCGGGCCGGCGAACATGGGCGGCCGCGTCTCCAGCGTCGTCGGCATTCCGTCGCCGTCGAAAACGTTCTTCATCGCGGGCGCCGCGGGCGGCAT
>Ga0070730_10003437_pt1 | contig 14210 bp, 13 predicted proteins | sample Coa_R1_3_FD_66447 | JGI IMG/M metagenome (GOLD analysis project Ga0070730, IMG submission 66447) | Surface soil microbial communities from Centralia Pennsylvania, which are recovering from an underground coalmine fire - Coalmine... | ecosystem: Environmental > Terrestrial > Soil > Unclassified ...
GAGGTTTAATGGTGCGTCGCTGCACAAGAGAGCCCGTTAAGCCAGGTCACCTGAATTCAGCCGCATCCGGGTCTGTGAGGTATATCGCGCAAGAACTATAAGTAACATATTTGCTATATTTTACCAAGATATTCTAGTTTGGATATCACGTTGCTGTGCGATACTAAAAACATCCAAGTTCAATCGGAATTTTTATAAAATGTCGCACCTCAATGAGGCGATCAGCCGTTACAACAAGATCCTGGAGGCTCCTCGCCATAAAGATCTTTCGTGGGTGAAGCTCCTGCACGAGCGCATGGAAGCCGAGCGCTTGTCCTCGGGCGGCCGTCTGCTTTGCCCTTTTCTTCGCCCTAATTTCGTGACGCGGCGCCAGTATGAGTCGATGGTGAAGACCGGCGAAGCGCTGATCGCGGCCATCGAGCGCATGGAGCAGCTGGTGCTGGCTTCACCGGCACTGCTGTCAAAAGTGCAATTGTTACCGGCTGAAAAGATGCTGGCGGCAGTGGATCCCGGCTACCACATGTCGGAAGTGGCGGCGCGTTTTGACCTGCATCTCTCGAACGGCACGCTACAAGTTGTGCAATACAATGCCGATTCACCAGCCGGGGTGGCATGGGCCGAAGGGTTGGCGGACGTTTTCTACGATTGCCCGCCGGTGAAGGAATTCCGCAAGCGGTATACCCTGACGCGCATGGGCGGCAAAAAGTACTTTCTCTCGGCGCTGCTCAAGGCTTACAAGCAGTTCGGCGGCAACAAGAAGCCGAATATTGCGATTCTCGAGTTCCGGACGCCGTTCGCTAATGGCGGCAGCCAGGGAGAGTACGAGCTTTTCCGCGATTTCTTCCGCGAAGCGGGCTACCCGACCGAACTGGTATCGCCCGAACAGCTCGAATACCGCAATGGCGTGCTGCACAGCGGCAATTTCGAGATCGACCTGATTTACCGGCGGATCAGCGTGCAGGAATTCCTGATGCGCTTCGATCTGTCGCATCCGCTGGTGCATGCCTATCGCAATCACGCGGTTTGCGTGGTCAACAGCTTCCGGTCGGAAATGACGCACAAGAAGGCGCTGTTCGGCCTGTTGACGGATGAGACGCTGACGGCGAAATTCCCGGCGGCCGAGCGCAAAGCCATCCACGATCACGTGCCGTGGACGCGGCTGGTGGCTCCCGGCAAGACCACCTACCATGAGCGGAATATCGATCTGCTGGACTTCATTCACCAGCACCCGCAGAAGTTCGTGCTGAAGCCGAATGACGATTACAGCGACCAGCAGAGCTATGTCGGCTCCGAGCATGACCAGGCCGGGTGGGAACGCGCCATTCGCCAGGCGCAGCGGTCGCCCTACGTGGTGCAGGAGAAGGTGGAGCCGGCTACATCCATCTTCCCGATGATGACTTACGGGCACCTGGAGTACCGCGAGATGCAGGTGGACGTGCATCCGCAGGCTTTTCTGGGGAAAGTCTCGGGTTGCGCGAGCTGGCTGTCGGCTGGACCGGCGAGCGCGTACTCTTCGTCAGGCGGGCTCGCGCCGACGTTTATCATCGATCAGAAGTAAGGGCAGGCCGGGCGCACCGGCCTGCAAGTGTTTCCCAACACATCCGTAGAAACGCTGGCTCTGCGTTTAAATGCGCTCTATGCCGAGCTGGGCGCGGAGATTCGCCACGCCCACGGTATGACGCTGGTCGATAACCGAGAAGGTGACGGCGTCTTCCTGCCAGTCGTGCCAGACGCCGTTGGGATCGTGCGAAGCGGCGGTGAGGGTGTACTCCTGGGGGCACAGATCGCAGCGGAAAGTGAAGTTGAGGCGCAGCGCGTCGCCGGGCGAGCAGGGTCCGAACTTCAGCCGCTCTAACTCCGTGTTGGTCCCGTAGACGTTCAAGCCGATGCGCGTGCGAATCAGGATGCCGACGACCGGCTCGGCCACGCTTTGGGAGAATCTCACCGACACGCGCACCGTGAGCATCTCACCGCTGCGCAGCACGCTGGTGGGCTTTCCGTCTTCTCCCGCGGTTTCGATGGCCAGAATTTGCGCGCGCCCATCTCCCAGGCGCAGGCGCGGCGAGAGCGACGCCTGAATGCTCTGTCCCCAGGCGCGGATGCGCTGCGCGATATGAGTGCGATAGGCATCCAGGGCCTCGGCGGGATCGCCGCGACCGATCAGCCGGCCCTCTTTCAGCCACCAGATCTCGTCCGCCAGCTCCAGCAATAAGTCTTCATCGTGCGACGTAAACAGAATGGTCGTGCCGGACTGGCGCAGCCGGTCGAGCGCCATGATGGCGCGCGCACGCACCAGCCGGTCGTGCGTCGCCAGAGCGTGATCGAGCAGCAGCGTATCGACGGGCGCGAAGTTGAGCGCATCGGTCGCGCCGAGGAACCGGTGCCGCGAGCCAACTGCAACCGAGCCGCCGGTAGGGGGAACCAGACCACCGGCCAGACGAAGCAGCATGCTCTTACCCGCGCCATCCTCGCCGATGATGCCGATGGCCGCGCCGTCGGGGGCAATCACGTCGAGCGCGTGCAGCGGAGGACAACTGACTTTTCGGAACTCGACGGGCATCCCAGATAGCATAACTGCAAAATGGGAGGCACTCCGGGGCGTTGCTTTTTCCGGGTGCAAGGATTGGAAGACTACAGCGCGGAAGCGCCGTGGCGAAGTTCGGAAGGGGCTTGGAGCGGAGAAGGAAATGTCTTCCAAGCCCCTTGTTCAGGACGAGTGCTTTACTGCTTCGTTCTGCGACGCACGACGTCAGCCTCGTGCGCCGGTGTGTTGCTCACGCCCCACATCCATGGTGCGGAGGGCAGTGATCCATTCGTCCGCCTTCTTCTCGGCGTCCTCCTTTGACATCCCATACCTCTCCTGCAACTTGCCCGCGAACTTTTCGCGCTTGCCGGCGATGTATTCGATGTCGTTGTCGGTGAGCTTGCCCCACTGCTGCTTCACGCTGCCCTTGAACTGCTTCCAATTTCCTGCGAGTTGATCCCAATTCATAAATGAATCCTTTCCACTCTTTTTTGGATTGGCGGAGTTTATCCGCCATTCGATAAGGGAGCAACTCGCGGGCCAATGCGCGTAGCGTTCACCATAAGTTGTTCTGTACGGTTTAGTGCCAGAAAATTATGCCCCGTTGATGTAGGTTCTACCGAGTGATGGCGATGTGCGGCGCAGCACACGCGGCGCGTTTTCGGCAAGCCAAAACAGCGGGCGCGATATTGGCGTTTCGATTGCAGGAGCGACTGCGTGTTCGAAAGGAGTTTCATATGCGAACGTTGCTAATTGCTGCATTGATCTGCACACCGCTCATGGCGGCGGAGTCGAAAAATGAGGCGGCGAAGCGCCTGGAAGAATCGGCTGCCGTGTTCTCGGAGATCATGAGCGCGCCCGATAAGGGCATCCCGGATGAGTTACTCGAGAAAGCGCAGTGTATTGTCATCGTTCCCGGAATGAAGAAGGGAGCGTTTATCGTTGGCGGCCAATATGGCAAGGGCTACCTGGCCTGCCGGCGCAGTAATGGCCGCGGCTGGTCCGCGCCAGGGACGGTTCGCATGGAGGGCGGCAGCGTGGGCTTCCAGATCGGCGGTTCTGAGACCGACGTGATCATGCTGGTGATGAATCATCGCGGCGAAGACAAGCTGCTAGCAAGCCAGTTCACGCTGGGAGCGGAAGGCGAAGTGGCCGCGGGACCGGTGGGCCGTTCGAGCACTGCCGAGACTGACGCGCTGATGCATGCCGAGATTCTGTCGTGGTCGCGATCGCGCGGCGCTTTTGCCGGGATCGCGTTGAAGGGCGCCACGCTTCGGCAGGATACAGAAGAAAATGAGGCGCTGTATGGCAAAAAGCTGGAGAACCGCGAGATCGTGACTACGGGTATCGCTCCGCCCGCTCCCGCGGCCAAGCTGCTTGCCTTGCTCAACCGTTACCACACGCGCGAATCGGATTAATACGCTCGCGGGTAACGCATGAAACGGCACTTCCGTACAGACAAGCTCGACTAGATTAGAATTGCGAATCTCAAATTAGGCAGGAGGAGAAATATGCTTTGGACAATCGCCGTTATTCTGCTGATCATGTGGTTACTCGGAATGGTCAGCGCCTATACGATGGGTGGCTTTATCCACCTGTTATTGGTACTGGCCATCATCATGGTGCTGATCCGCGTCATCCAGGGAAGAAATCCGGTTTAGACGAAAGCCGGCGCTTCGGAGCGCCGTGGAGCGTTGTGAGCGCGGCGCCACTTGAAGGACGCCGCGCCGCATCAAAACCCATGACGCTCCGGATGCCGGCCGATAATCATGGCGGCAATGACCTTAGGGACGTACTCTCGTGTTTCCGGAGGCACGGCGCGGACGCGGTAGAGGTACCAGAAGCTGCGCTGCTTGATGGGATCGTTCACTTTGCGCACCGCGGCCTTCACCCTGGACGGGCCGAGGTTGTATGCGGCCAGCGCCAGCATTACCGAACTGCCGGCGCCAAAATCGAGGATCAGGTCGCGGATATATTTGCAGGCGGCGCGCGTGGATTTGGCGGCATCGAGCCGCTCATCCAGGCCGCCGCCAACCTTTAGCCCATAATCCTTCGCTGTGGCGGGCGTGAATTGCCATAGTCCCACGGCGCCCGCGGGGCTGGTGCTACCGCCACTCAGTGCGCTCTCCACTAATACGATGTAAGCCAGATCCGGCGGCAGATTGTTCTGCTCGAAGATCCGCCGCATGGTCTTCATTTGCTGGCTGGCTTCTCCCAGCGCGCGCGCCATGTTCGGACGGTCGGGGCCTTCGTACTGCTGAACAAAACGCTTCACCTGTCCGAGAAATTCCGGCGGAATGCTGTAAGTTTCGGCGCCGAACTCGGCCATCAGCACGCGGATCTCGTTCTTGATGGCTTCCTCGTGCTCGAAGGAGCCCACGCGATAGAGCAGCGTCTTCTGTAGCGCCATGGCTTTGTCTTCATACTGGTCAAGGCGGTTGATGAGCTGGTCGGTTTCGGCGGAGTTCTGATTGGCGCGCGCCAGCATGGCCTCGATCTGCTGGATCTGGCCATCGATCTGGTGCTTCCGTTTGCGGAGGCCCTCAATTTTCCAGAAACCGAATGCGCTCACAGCGACAAGCGCGCATGCGAGCACCGCGATTACGGCTTTGAATTTCCGGCCAGTGCGGTGGAGCGCGGCATCCAGCATCTCGCGCATGATGACGACGGTGGAATCGCCGATACCCATGCGCCGGGCCATGCGCGCGCGGTGGACGGCATCGGAGAGCAGATCTTCATGGGCTTTGCTGGGGCTGGAAGCGGCTGCCTCGTGTTCCGAGGCGATCGATCCGGCATCGGGGACGGGTGGGACGACCAGCGTCTGATTCAGATCCTGGGCGGGCAAGTCATCGATGACGAAGGTCAGCTCCGGGCCATCTGCGCCCAATCGGATGACGCACGGCGGCTCGATCAGGGCTTCGGTGATGCGCTCGCCATTGAGGAATGTGCCGTTGGTGCTGTTCAGGTCGACAAGGCGATAGCTGTCGCCTTGTTTGCGGATTTCAAGATGGCGCCCGGAAACCATGGCCGCCTCGCCGATCACGATGTCGTTTTCCGAGCTGCGGCCCACGCGGACGGTATCGTCGCGAATCAAGTGCCGGGTACCCGCCAGAAGCCCGGACTTACGAACCAGCCATGCGTTTAGGTTCGTCGTTGCCACCGAAGGAAAATATAGCAGAAGACGAAAAAAGAGGCGTCCGGCCGGTTTTTTCGTCTGCACTCCAGGCGGCGTATGTTCGTCAAGAGTTCAATATGCGCAAAGGTGCGATGGCCGCCATGCTGCTGCCCGGGCTGGCGATCGCCGCCAGTATTCAGGGCACGGTAGTGGAGCATATGTCGAGCCGGCCGCTGGCTCGGGCGGAGGTGAAGCTGGCGGTGATCGGCCCGCTGGGAACGGCAGGGAGCGAGGTCAAAGCGCGCACGAACAGCATGGGGCAGTTTCTCTTTTCCAGGCTTGATGTGGGAGCGTACCTTTTGAGCGCATCGAGACGCGGCTTTGCGGAATCGCATTACGGGCAGAAGACCTGGAAGGCCGCGGGCGCCCCCATCGTACTGGCCGAGCAGGACAGCCATTATGCGGCGGAGTTGCGTTTGCGACGGCTGGGCGCGATCGCGGGAGTGGTTTGGGACGAGGACCAGGTGGGGCTAGCCGAACAGGATGTGGTGGTCTATGAGGCCACGCGGCCACCTAAGATGGCGGCCAAGGCGAAGACCGACGATCGCGGCGTCTATCGTGTAGGAGGGCTCGAGCCGGGCCGGTACTACGTGCGCATGCGCGGCGGCGTGTTGGATGAGGGTTTGGGCCCGCTGCCGACGTTCTTCAAAGATGTCACATCCGTGGAACAGGCGCGCACTGTGGACGCGGACTTGGATCAACAGACGGACGACGTCGACATCCAGCCGGCATTCGGCAGGCTATATCGCCTCACCGGTCAAGTTATTGCTCCGCCGCGCTCGGGCCCGATTACGGTGGAGTTGATGTCCGATATGGGGCCTGTATCGGGGTCGGTGGATGGCGGCGGTCATTTTGACTTCGACCAACTCGCCCCCGGGGTCTATGAAATGACTGCGACAGCAGACGTGCCGGGGAGGGAAAAGCTGGGCGGTTACATGAAGTTGCAAGTGGACAAAGACGTAGAGGACATGCGTTTTCCACTAACGCGGCAACCGGAATTCTTTATTGAGCTCGAGGAACGGCATGGCCGGCCTGTAGATTCGAAGACGGTGGTGGTGCGTGCGCGGCGCAAATCGCTGGCCGGGGAAGGGACTGCCCGGCGCATCCAACCGCTGGAAGATCCTCTGCCGCCAGGTACGTGGGAGATTTCGGTGGTGCCCCCGCCCGATCTGTATGTTGCTCGGGTCAGCGGGGACCGGGGTGACCAGGATTCGCCGGCAGTGAATGGCTGGAAGGAGTTTCTTCTGTCGCAGGGAAGCCGCATGCGCGTGAAGGTCGAACTTTCATCAGCGATCGCGGCGCTTCATGGGCGGGTGACGGCATCATTGGATCAGCCGGCCGGGGGCGCACCGGTATTTCTCGAGCCCGTGGAACTGGAATCCGGAGCGGGGTTGATCGCCATGCGCGCTACCAGGACCGACCTTCAAGGGCGATATCGTTTCTCGGGATTACCGGCAGGCCGGTATCGCATAGTAAGCTCTTTCGATTTTGAGAGACCCACCACACAGGAGATGGAGGCGGCGCGCGCTGACGAGGTGGCGCTCAAGGAATCGGGCGATACCAGTCACGACTTGCGGCTGTTTGTGGCGCCGTGAGAGAGCGGTGCCGTATTAAACCTCGTTAAGCGATGGAACCGGTTTGCGACCGCGCCACGTCTGCCAATTACGAGGCTCACATGAACAAGAAACCGGCGCGTTGGATGGCGATGCTGGCGGCAGTGCTGATTCTCACTTCCTGCGGCGGCTACACTAAGATCGGCAAGATCACGGCGGACCCATCGCGTTATCGCGACCGCACCGTTCGCGTGGAGGGGCAAGTGACCAACGCATTCGGGGCGCTCTCGACGGGCGGTTACCAGGTGGAGGACGATACCGGCAAGATCGTGGTCATTTCAAATCAGGGAATACCTTCGAAGGGCTCGAAGGTTGCCGTGAGCGGCCGTGTGATGGAGGGCATTACGCTGATGGGGCGGTCATACGGCACCGCGATCCAGGAGCACGACCACCAGGTGCGGTGATCAGGGCACGCGCACGGGCGCAACGCGCTGGCGGGTGGAGCGTCCGATGCCGGTGTAGTCCAGGCCGGCGCGCACGGCGGCATCGGGATCGTACAGATTTCGCCCGTCCACCAGGATGGGCTGCTGCATGCGCGCGGCCATCTGCGCCAGATCGAGGGTTCGGAACTCAGTCCACTCTGTGACCAGCACGGCGGCGTCGGCGTCGCGCACGGCATCGAGCGCCGATTCGCAATACTGGATCTTCAATTCGGGGTTCTGCGCGCGGCATGCGGGCATGGCGATGGGGTCGTAGGCCTTCACGCGCGCCCCAAGTTGCAGCAGGCGCTCGGCGATTTGCAGACTGGGAGCGTCGCGCAAGTCATCCGTATCGGGCTTGAACGCCAGGCCCAGCAGCGCGATGGTGCGTCCTTTGAGAATGAACAGCTTTTCCTGCAGCTTCTGGATGACGATCTGCCGTTGCGCGCGATTGACGGCCAGCGCGGCCTCGAGCAGCCGCGCCTGATAGCCGTACTCGCCGGCGGTGTGCAGCAGCGACTGGATATCTTTGCCGAAGCAACTGCCGCCCCAGCCCAGGCCAGCGTTTAAGAACCGTGAGCCGATGCGCGAATCGAGACCAATGCCCGTCATGACCTCCTTGGCGTCGGCACCTACCCGTTCGCAGATGTTGGCGATTTCGTTGGCGAACCCGATCTTGGTAGCGAGGAAGGTATTGGCCGCATACTTGATCATCTCGGCGCTGGTGAGCGTGGTCGCGACCAGCGGCACACTCGTGACGCCGGCAGGGCGAGGCAGGTAAGGCGGAGGGTCAAAGCGCTGCTCAGTGAGCGGACGGTACAGCTGACGCAGAGTTTCGAGAGTGCGCTCGTCCTCCGCGCCCAGCACAATGCGCTCGGGATAGAGCGAATCGGCGATAGCGCAGCCCTCGCGCAGAAACTCCGGGTTGCTGGCGACGCCGAAATGGATCTGTTTTTCTTCGGATGGGCGAGTGTCTCGAATGCCTTCGCGCAGCAGCGCTTCCACCAGGTTGCCGCTGCCCACGGGCACGGTCGATTTATTGACCACGACGCGAAAGCGCCCGGCATCCATGGCGGCGCCAATGCCGCGCGCGGCCGACTCCAGATAGGATAGGTCGGCCTCGCCGCCGGGTCCGGGCGGCGTACCTACGGCGATGAAAATGACATCGCTCTCGGCAGCCGCGAGCGCAAGTTCGGTCGTGAAATCGATGCCACCGCGCGCCGCCGCCTCGCCGAGTAATTCCGAGAGATGCGGTTCGTAAATGGGCAATTCGCCGCGCTGGAGGCTGGCGATTTTGGCCGCGTCGACGTCGACGCAGGTAACGCTGTGCCCCAGGTACGCAAGGCACGCGCCCGTCACCGTCCCTACGTAGCCCGTGCCGATTACGGTCACCCGCATAGAGAGAAATGTATCATGCACGGCTGTCACGGAGTGCATATCACCCTGGCGCTCATAGCAGAGACGCAATCATCGTCACTTGTTACGACTGTTGCAGGCCCATGATCGGGGGTGGCGTTTATATTGGTTACAATCGCTTCTGGGATCATTTCCTTGCTTTAGTGACGCTCGAGTCGTGGCGCCGGACGCGGTTGGCCACAGGACGCATGCAAACCATTCTCGTGATCGATGACGATGAGAGCTTGCGCGACACCATTGGCGTGCTGCTCGAGCAGGAGGGCTTCCGCGCCGTACTGATCGCGGACGGCCGCGAGGGTTTCGAGAAGGCTCTGCTGCTGAAGCCGGATCTGGTGCTTGTGGACCTGCGGCTGCCCGGCATGAGCGGCGTGGATATCTGCAAGCAGCTCCGCGCGGCGCAGGCGCAGACGCCGATCATCGTGCTCAGCGCGGCGGGCGACGAGGTGGACAAAGTGCTGCTGCTCGAAATCGGCGCCGACGATTACGTAGTCAAGCCTTTCGGCAGCCGCGAGCTGCTGGCGCGCATTCGCGCGCTGCTGCGGCGGGCCTCCCCGGACGCGCGCAAAGTATTTCACTTCGCGGATGCGGAAATCGATATCGACCGCCGCCTGGTCTCGCGGCACGGCGAAGATTTGAAGCTGACGCCGGCGGAATACAATCTGTTGACCTATTTTCTGCAAAACCCCGACCGTCCGCTCACGCGCGACATGATTCTGAATTCCGTATGGGGTTACCAGTCGTTTCCTAACACGCGCACGGTGGATGCGCACGTGGTGAAACTGCGCCAGAAACTGGAGCCCGATCCTAACGTGCCTCGGCACTTTCTCACGGTCCATGGCGTAGGCTACCGGTTCGTCCCATGATTCAGCCGGGGTGGATACGGTTACGGTACCTGGAGATGGGAGCGCCCAAACGGCACGCCGGCGCGGCGAACTTTAACATTTTGTTAACACAGGGAGGGGAATAGCACCTGTGGGATCGGTGAGAATAGAGACGTAGTGGCGCCAGTAAATCCTCCAGATCGCACCGTCTTGATTGTCGAGGATGCGGAGTCCTGCGCCACCACGCTCGAGATTGCTCTTTTGGCGATTCCCCATATCCGCGTTCACGTTGCACCGACTGCCCGGCAAGCGCTGGAAATGCTGGCGGTCGGCGGGGGTGGAATCTGCGCGCTGGTCACGGATCTGCACCTGCCCTTGATGGATGGCTTCGAGCTGATCGAGCTTCTGCGCTCCGACAGCCGGACCGCGCGGCTGCCGATCGTGGTGATCAGCGGCGACAGCGACCCCAACACGCCCGAACGGCTTTACCGTTTGGGGGCCAACGCTTACTTCGGCAAACCATATTCGCCCGCCAAAGTCCGGCAAAAAGTGGAGCAGCTTCTCGATGCAAACTCAACTTCGCAATTTCCATAGGCGGCCCGCCGCCACCGTTTTCTCTTTCCTGGCCGCTGTTACCCTGGCGGCTGCACAAACGCCGGGGGAAAAGCCGTCGGCGCTCGACCAGATTCTGGCGCGCCTCGATCGCCTGGAGCGGCAGAACCGCGAGCTAACGGAAGAAGTACACGCATTGCGCAGCGAGCTGGCGCTCGCCCATAACCATTCCTCCGAAGCATCCGCCGATACTGCCACAACTGCATCGCCAGACAGTGTGCAGGCCGCCACCGTTAACGAGAGGCTGGACGTGCAGGAGCGCCGCCTGGAAGAGCAGGCGCAGACCAAAGTGGAATCGTCGCAGCACCTTCCCATCCGAATTACTGGCATGGCGCTGTTCAACGCATTCCTGAATTCGCGGGCCAACGACAGCCTGGTGGCGCCGGTCCTGGCTCCTGCGTCGGGCGGCGCGCTCACCGGCGGCGCAACGCTGCGGCAGACGATTCTGGGTGTGGATTTTCGGGGACCGGAAGTGCTGGGCGGCGGAAAAATCCACGGGTTCATCAACATGGACTTTTTCGGCGGCTCGGGCGAGCCCTACGACAGCCTGATGCGCATTCGCACCGCAGGCTTGGAGATAAATTGGGCAAATACCAGCGTGATGTTCGGTCAGGACAAGCCGCTCATTGCTCCGCGCGAGCCGAATTCGCTGGCGCAAGTCGGGCTGTCTCCGCTGACGGGCGCTGGCAACCTGTGGCTCTGGCAGCCGCAGATGCGCGTCGAGCAGCGGTTTCATCTCGACGACCGGACCACTTTTCGCGCGCAGGTGGGCGTCTTCGGAACGAGGGAGGACTACGGCTATGTTCCGCCCTCCTACGCCACTTCGTTGCAGCAAGTGAGGCCTGCGCTGCAGGGGCGTTTTTCGCTGGCGCACAATCTGGACGACGAGCGCCGCATCGAAGTCGGATCGGGTTTCGACGCCAGCACCACGCATGTTGCCGGCGTCAGGGTGCCCTCGCGCGTGTTTGCGTTCGACTGGTTCGCCAATCCCTGGCGTAAACTGGAGTTCTCCGGGGCGTTCTTCGCCGGCCATAACCTGGCGAACCTGGGAGGCATCGGTCAGGGCTTCACCATCGTGACGTATGACAATGTGATTCCCGTGCATTCCCTCGGCGGCTGGACGCAGCTGAGCTTTCTGGTTTCGCCGCGCCTGACCTTCAATTTGTTCGGCGGCGAGCAGGATAATCGCAACCGCGATTTGCGGTACTACGGCGTGGACAAGAATCAGGCTTACGCTGCCAACCTGATGTACCGGCTCGCGCCCAACGTGATTCTGAGCCTGGAAACGGGGCAGGTGCGCACCACCTATCTCGGCGTAGGGAACCGGCTGAACAACCATTATGACCTTGGCTTTGCGTATCTGTTCTAGCGCGCTGGTTGTCATGGGGCTCGTGACTTCGACCACGCAGGCCACCACCGTGCGCGGCTCGGTGGAACTGGCTGCATCGCGCGACCCAATGGTGCGCAAACACAAGGATTATTCGGGGGTGGTGGTGTGGCTGGAGCCGCTCGCTAACAGTGTTGCGCCCGCGCTGCCGTCGCGGCCCGCGCAGATGATCCAGAAAAACAAGATGTTCACGCCGCACGTGCTGGCTGTACCCTTGGGCGGCAGCGTATCATTTCCCAATCTAGATCCGATTTTTCATAACGCGTTTTCGAATTTCAACGGGCAGATTTTCGATGTGGGACTTTACAAGCCGGGCTCGAACCGTACGGTGGTTTTCAAGCGCGCGGGGATCGTACGTGTTTTCTGCAATATTCACCCGCAGATGAGCGCCGTGATAGCGGTGCTGGCTACACCCTATTTCGCGGTCTCAAACAAAGCCGGCGCATTTGAGATTGACAACGTGCCGGCGGGCGAGTATCAGCTACATGTGTTTCACGAACGCGCCGCCGAGGAGACCCTCGACTCGCTCACGCACAAGATCACCGTCGAGGCAGCGGCGCTCGAACTGCCGCCGCTGCCGATCTCCGAGAGCGGATACCTACAAGGGCCGCATAAGAACAAATACGGCAAAGATTATCCACCGGTCATCGAGGATCAGCCGGCGTATCCGGGGGCCAAGCGGTGACAGGTTTCAGTTTTTCACGGCTCTCGCTGCTGTGGAAGATCCTGCTGTCGACTTCCGTCGCCATCACGCTGCTGTTTGCCATAACCGGGTGGATTGTGGAGAAGAACGCACTGGATACCACAGCCCGCAGCCTTGAGGGCGAGGTGCAAGCCAGCTTCCAGGCCTACCGGTCGCTTTGGCAGTCGCGCCTCAGCCGGCTGGCGTCGGTGAGCTTGATTCTGAGCCAGATGTCGGATGTGCGCGCGGCTTTCAGTACGGGCGACCAGGCGACCATCCGCGATACGGCGGGTGAGTTGTGGTCGAAGGCTTCTGAAGAGAACGCGCTGTTTTTGGTGACCGATCCGCGGGGCCGGCTAGTGGCTTCGCTGAGCGGCGTGCCGGAGTCGGACGCATGGCACCAGCTGGCTGTGGTCCCGCAGGCAGCCAAGCGCTTTCCGGAGCAGGCTTCGGGCTTCATGGTGAAGGAAGGCCGCCTCTACCAGGTGGCGGTCACGCCGGTGTATGTGCAGTCGGGCCGCGGTCTGGCGCTATTGGATGTACTGGTCGCCGGATACAATGTGGACCATCTGGTAGCGCAGCGGCTTAAAGAATCCACCGGCGGCAGCGAATTTCTGTTCCTGTCGGAAGGCCAGGTGATTGCCTCTACGTTGAATCCACGGGCTACGGGCGAGCTGGCGAGGGCGATCGCCTCGGGAGCTGGTCGCGCTGTCCACCGCATCAGTGACGGCGTTACGGAGTACGCGCCGCTGGTGACGCCGCTTGAAGACATCGAGGGCCGGACGGTCGGCGAGCTTTGGATCTTCCGCTCGTTTGAAAACGCACGGCAGGCGCTGATGGTGTTGCGCCGCAATATCATTTTGCTGGGATTGCTCGCGGTGGTCGGCTGCCTCGGCCTCACTTACTTGCTGGCTCGAAACATTATGCGGCCGGTGGAGACGCTGGACCGCGCGGCGGCCGAAGTGGCGCGCCAGAATTACGATTACCGTGTGCCGGTGAACAGCCGGGATGAGCTGGGCCGCCTGGCCGAGACTTTCAACAACATGTGCGCGTCGATTCAAAGCGCGCGCCGTGAGCTGATCCGGCAGGAGCGCATTTCCACAATCGGGCGGCTCTCGAGTTCCATTGTGCACGACCTGCGCAATCCGCTGGCGGCGATTTACGGTGGCGCGGAGATTATGGTGGATTCCGAAATAGCTCCGCCGCAGCTCAAGCGCCTGGCCGGAAATATTTACCGTGCATCGCGGCGCATTCAGGAATTGTTGCAGGACCTGGTCAACGTAGGCCGCGGCAAAACCGAAGGCGCGGAATTGTGCCGCTTGCACGAAGTGACTGCGGCGGCGTGCGACTCGCTGGCTCCCGCGGCCGACGCGCAAGGCGTAACCGTGCGCATCGAGGTACCCGAGTCCATCGAGCTGCCACTCGAGCGTGCCCGCGTGGAACGGGTATTTATCAATCTGATAGGCAACGCTCTCGAAGCCATGCCCACGGGCGGCGCGATCCACATCGGCGCCATGGTGGATGCCGACGCCGCGACGATTCAAGTGACCGACACCGGACC
>Ga0070730_10003438_pt1 | contig 14209 bp, 13 predicted proteins | sample Coa_R1_3_FD_66447 | JGI IMG/M metagenome (GOLD analysis project Ga0070730, IMG submission 66447) | Surface soil microbial communities from Centralia Pennsylvania, which are recovering from an underground coalmine fire - Coalmine... | ecosystem: Environmental > Terrestrial > Soil > Unclassified ...
GGCCTGGCTGCAAGACAGCCTGGCCCGGCTGCTATTCGAGGACGCGCCCGCGGGCAGCGCGCCAGGAGGCCCGGCGGGCCGGGACATAACAGAGGACAATCCCCCAAAATAGAGAAATCTGCCAAGACACTTGAGCCAACGCACGGTCAAGAGCAGACAAAGAACATAGCAACCGTAGCGTGCGGGGCTACGAATCAAGTGGCCAGAACTGCCTCTGGCAAGCCAGCGTCATGGCCATACAGCCAGCCGATGGCCTCGGCTGAAAAATCCGTGCCGCCGCGGGCCATGCCGGCGTCGCGGGCCCGCTGGGCCGGCCCGTCGGCCAGGTGGTGGCGGGTTTTGTTGGCTTCCGATTCGCCCTGCACGCGCGCCGTTCGGGCCAGGCGTAGTGTCTCATAGCGGCGCAGCGCCGCCGGAAGGTCCGCCGCGCTGATGCCCGCCAGGCAGGCCGCCAGCGTGGCGCCATCCTCGATCGCTTGCGCCGCGCCCTGCGCCCTGAACGGCGGCATCGGATGGCAGGCGTCGCCCAGGAGCGTCACGCGGCCCACTGACCAGCGCGGCAGCGGCTTGCGGTCAAACAGCGCCCACTTGAACGTCTCATCCACCGCGCTAATGATGCCCAGCACCTGCGGGTGCCAGCCCTCATACGCCGCCAGCACGTCGGCCACCTCACCGTGGTCGGTCCATGATTCCTTGGTCCAGGTGTCCTGTTCGACGACGGCCACGATGTTTACCAGGCGCTGATTGCGTACGTAGTAATGCACGAAATGTCTGCCTGGCCCCATCCAGATCTGGGCGGTCACTTCGAGCTCGAGATGGGCGAGCCGATCGGCTGGCACCAAACCACGATAGGCGATACAGCCCATAAAGCGAGGTTTCTCGGGACCGAAAAGCGTTTGACGCACCACGGAATGGATGCCGTCCGCCCCCACCAGCGCGTCCACGCGGATGTGCGCTCCATTCTCGAACTCGGCCTCGACGTGGTCGCCACGCTCGACGAATGTTTTGAGCGCATGTCCGGTATGCAGCCGCTCGGGAGGCAATGCCCGCGCCAGCGCGTTCACCAGGTCGGCCCGATGCATATGGTAGAGCGGGAACCCAAACGTGGCCTCCATGGCCCCGGCGAGTGGCGTTCGGAGAAGGGTCCGTCCGTCGTCCCAGCGGCGATCGTGCCATGCCAGGGTCTTCACGCCCATGTTCTCCAGCGCATCGGCGAGGCCAAGCCGGTACAGAATGCGCGAGGCGTTCGGGCTCACTGCGATCCCTGCGCCTACCTCGCTGATCGACCTTGCCCGTTCATACAACTGCACGTCCACACCGGTCCGGAGGAACGACAGGGCCGCGCTCAACCCACCAATGCCGCCGCCGATGATCGCCACCGACAGGTCCTTATGCTTCATGGAATGCCTCTTCTCATTGCGGCGTCCGTTCAACACCTGCTCGGTATCGTCGCGCTGGTCCTGGTCGCTCGCGTCGGTCCAGGCCTCGGGGTGCAGGATCGGCGCGGGCTGCGAGCCGATCCTTCACCTGCGCCTCATAGCCTTATGTCGTCTTCTCTGCCAGCCTGCCGCTTGACGGGCAGCCAATGGGCATGGCTGGCTGAGCTGACGGTAGATTGACCCCATCGCAGCGATCTGCGGCTATCGCATTGGCGTCGCTGCAAAGCGTTCGCCCGGCGGTTTCGCGGGATGCAAGGTAAGCCGCAGCAGGTGTGGCAGGTGGCCGCCAGCATTTCCGTGGTGAGAGTTCATACACTACAGCATGTCTTAGATCTCTTCCTCAATCTGTAAGGGAGGCCCAACCCATTCCGTTCCATAGGGCCGCCATTGATTTTGATCCGGGCCAGGCCGTGCGTTCGATTTCGCCGCGTCGACGAAGAATGCTTCCAATTGACCTATCGGCGTAACAGTGAATAACATCCTCCCACGCATTCCCCTGACAAAAGCCCAACCATGGGGCACTTTTTTCGGGCCAAATAGAGAGTCGCCTGGTTTCAGGTGGAACCGTGAATTCCCTACTTCGAGGATAAACTCACCTTCAAGAATATAGAACCACTCATCCTGGTATAAATGAACATGTTTCGCCGGGCCGCCCTTTTCAACGAGCGTGACCTCCGCCGCAAAGACGTCTTGGCTCTCCTGAGAAGTTACTTTGAAAGCAATCGAGCTGATCCCGAGGGTTTTAAAATTCCCGAAACGATCGTCTCCTGCTGGCACGAGTAGAGGTTGGGGTGTATCGGATGGTGGCTGCAAAGAGTCGTTCATCATGATCTCCCATTCTCAATCTTTCAACGGAGTAGGTACAAGCCAGCTTCGAGCTTCCGCGTGCCGCCGCATGATCCTGAGTTGAACCAGGCTCGGCCCTGTCTCGGCGCGGCGTCTGGCCAGCGTGGGAACGGAGTGTAGCACACCTTAGGATGTGGTGATCGTGACTGGGTCTTGAGTTCGTCGCACTTGTGACGGTGAGCAACGAACCCAGGCAGCGCACAGCTACCCCGGCACCCTGGCAGTCACCGATGGCGCTAAGGGCCTTCACCACGCCGCACCGTGCGGCGCTTGACGTCGAGCACCTCGGCCTCCGAGAGGGCTGGCAGCTCTTCAGTCTGCTCGATACCCAGCGCCTGCTCCTGCGCCGCGCGCCAGCTCGCCAGGCGGTTCTTTGCCTGCGCCTCGTAACCTTCTTCTGACGGCGAATAGAAATAGGTGCCCAGCAGCGCGGTCGGCAAATACTGCTGGCCCACGTGGTGGCCGGGCTCGGCGTGCGGATAGACGTAGCCTTCGCCGTGGCCCAGAGCCTGCCCTGCCGAAGGTGCCGAAGGGTCGCGGGCGTCACGGTTGCCGTATGGCAGGTGCTCGGGCACCTGCACCTTGCCTTCCGTTTCGACCTTGGCATAGGCCTTGAAGTAGTCGTTCGACGTGTTCGACTTGGGGGCGGTGGCCAGGTAGAGGGTGGCCTCGACGATTGGATAGACCCCTTCTGGCAAAGACGTTACTCAATCCGCGGCGCTATGTCGTGTTCTCTGCCAGTCTGCCGCTTATTGGGCCGCCAAAGGGCACGGCTGAATGAGCTGACGGCAGATCAGGTTTTATCAGCCGCACGACGCTTGGAAATTCGCTTCTGCCGCAGCACTGTCCGAAATCGGGCTCAACCGTACTATAATTTAGCTGGGATCAGTAGAATTGACAGGGAGAATGCCCCGTGGCTGATCGAAACGACCTTAGCCGCTGTGGCTGCGTTGGTGTCCTCGTTTGTCTGCTCGTCGCGCTGCTGGCCGGCGCCGATCCCCCCGCCCGCGCCGCGCCACTGTTCAACCTCGTCTTCACCGTCAACGACACCGCCGATGTCGTGGCCGCCGCGCCGCTGACAGACGGCATTTGTGACATACCAGCCGGCGCTGGACTCTGCACTCTGCGCGCCGCGATCATGAAGGCCAATCACTACAACTTTGGCAGTGTGACCATCAATTTGCCGGCCCTGCCGCCTGGCGGCAGCTACTTGTTGACCATTGCCCCAACCGGCTCAGATGACGAAAAGACCGGCGACCTGAACGTGATTGCGAGTATTGGTCGTCCATCGCTGACGATTGCGGGCGGCGGCGCTGCCAACACGGTCATTAACGCCAGTGGGATGGTACCAGGCGATCGCGTGCTCTCCATCGCGGTCGGCGCCAGCGTCACCATCAGTGGAGTGACGTTCGAAGGCGGTCAGCGCCTCGGCGTTGCCGGTGGCATCAATAATGCCGGCACGCTGACGTTGAACAACAGCACGGTCATCAGCAACACGACCGACGGTGACGGTGGCGGCATCCTAAACGAGGGCATGCTGGCGTTGAATGGCAGCACCGTTACCGGCAACACGGCCGGTGCGAGCAGCGGTGGGATCTACAACCAAAACTCGCTTAGTCTCAATGGCAGCACGCTGAGCAACAACCACGCCAACAACGGCGGCGGCATCCGCAACGATAAGGCGACCATGAGCGTGACCAACAGCGCGTTCGCCAACAACACCGCGCACCTGGGCGGCGGCCTCTACAACTTCTGCGCTACTGCGACCATAATCAACAGCACCGTCAGCGGCAACCAGTCCGGCACCGACGGCGGCGGCATCGCGAATACATCTGGCTGCGGCGCCACGTTGAGTGTGTACAACCTGACGGTGGCCGACAACCAGGCCGCGGTGAGCGGACCGGGCACCGGCGGCGGGATCGCTAACCCTCCGGGGGCCACATTCAACCTGGTCAACACCATCCTGGACGGCAATGGGGAAGGGACGGGACATTTCGCTCTGGCCAGTGATTGCAGCGGTACGCTCATCTCGCAGGGCTACAATTTGATCTCCAACATGCTCAACTGCACCCTCACCGGCTCGAGCACGGGCGTGATCACGGGCACCGCGGCCCTACTCGGCCCGCTCCGAAACAACGGCGGCCCGACCTTCACCAACGCGCTGCTGCCCGGCAGCCCGGCGATCGACGCGGGCAACCCGGCCGGCTGCGCCGACAACCTGGGCGCGACGCTGCACACCGACCAACGCGGGGCGCCGCGCCCGGCCAACGGCGCCGGCTCAACGCGCTGCGATATTGGCGCCTTCGAGCTCCAGCGCGCGCTTGAGTTGCCCTTGGTGCTCAAATGAAACTGCGGTGAGGCGGACAGGTGGGCTTGCTTCCAAGCGACGGCAACATCTTCATCGATTCGGTCAAGCCCCGACCGGGTGCACTAGCCGCCAGTTGCCGTCGAGGCCTTGAGTGAGCCTAAGGTCCATCACCGCGCCGCACCGTGCGGCGCTTGAACTCTAGCACTTCGGCCTCCGAGAGGGCTGGCAGTTCTTCCGTTTGCTCGATCCCGAGCGCTTTCTTCTGCGCCTCGCGCCAGCGGGCCAGCCGGTCTTTCACCTGCGCCTCGTACCCTTCTTCTGATGGGGAGTAACAGTAAGTGCCCAACAGCGCGGTGGGCAGCTACTGCTGGCCGACGTAGTGGCCAGGCTTCTCGTGGGGGTAGACGTAGCCTTCGCCGCGGCCCAGAGCCTGCCCTGCCGAAGGTGCCGAAGGGTCGCGGGCGTCGCCTGCCGAAGGCGTGCCGTCTTGCAGGTGCTGGGGCACCTGCACCTTGCCCTCGGCTTCTATTTTCTCGTAGGCCTTGGAGTAGGCGTTGGACGTGTTCGACTTGGGCGCAGTGGCCAGGTAGAGCGTGGCCTCATCAATCGGATAAACACCTTCCGGCAAGGGCGTTACTCAATCCACGGCGTTATGTCGTCTTCGCTTCCGGTTTACCTATAGACGGGGCGCCGATGAGCAATGCTGGCATGTCCCATATGACTGATGATGGTCTCCCCAGCGCTAGCGCGTCTGTTGGTCCCGATTGAGTCAGATGCCCCGACTTGGTCCACGTTAACGTTACGGGCCTCACCGAGGCCTGTTCTTTCCTAGAGCCAGCCAAAAAGTACATCCTTGCGATCTACGGCTATGCGTTGACGATGTCTGGGTTAACTACTGCGGCCGTCAACGATCGTCTGAGACATTTCGGCCTGACTGGTGTGGCCAATCCATCGCAATGCCCGGTGGTCCACCAGCATTGGCTACAACCTGGAGCCAGGCGGCAGGAGGTTGTCCAACCGAGTGTCTTTCGATCAGTTGGACTTTGATACCCGGTCAAAAACGTCAGGGTGAAATATCCTTCACCCTGACGTTTTCGTTGCCCACAGCGCGTATCGGCTTGGCCGTGTGTCACTTGGCTGCGGCACTCACCTCCAGTGAGCCTGGGCCTTCTCCCACGGCATTGACGGCCCTTACGATGTAATAGTAAGTCTGCCCGCGTGTAGTGGAGGTGTCTTTGAAGGAGGTCACGTTGCCAAGCGAGGTCAGTAAGGACTCACCGCCTGAGGCGATTCCACGATAGATGTTGTAACCCGTGATTGGGCTGCCGCCATTCGAGGCCGGTGGCGACCAAGTCAATTGCACTCCCTTGCCATTGGCCGGTCGAGCGGTCAGGTTTTGCGGCGCAGAGGGGGTAGTAGTACCTGGCGGTGTCGCTGTAGCGGTAGTTGTCGCTGTGGCGGTGGCCAGCGGGGTATTTGTCGCTGTAGGCGTACCAGTCGGGGTCGCGGTAGCTTGTGGCGTCGCTGTAGCGGTACTTGTGGCCGTAGCAGTTGCGGTGGGCGCCGGCGTGTTTGTCGCGACAGGCGTGCCAGTGGGCGTCGCGGTACTCGTCGCCGTGGCGGCTGTGGTGGGCGTTGGGGTTGGAGCACCGCCACAGGAGGCGAACTTGAAGCTGCCGATGCGCGTGCGCCAGTTAAATTGGGATGAGCCAGACGGGTAATACTCGTTCGTATACCAGAAGGTGCAGTCATCCACCGGGTCCACCGTCAGATCACTGTAGTCGCCCCAGCGATTGCCCGTTCCAGTCTGACTGCCTACGCCGGCGAAGAGCACTGCCTCACCTTGGCCCAGCGTGTTGAGTGGATCCGTTGCCAGGCGTCCGGCGTAGCGTATCCCCGGCCCAACGGAGGAGCTCGATACGCTAAACCCGAGCGCCAGGTTGCCGCTGCCGTCCATGGCTGCACTGCCCATCCAGCGCCAGGTGGTATCGGGCTGGTAGGTACTTTGCTGGAAAACCGTCACCGGCCCATTGGTGACATTGCGCAGCTCAATCCAGCGGATACCGGCTACGCCTCCCGCACTGACCGTATAGTTCGTCGCTACCGCTTCGTGGTCGCCGAAATTCCGGTAGGCGAGCCGAAACATAAAGCGGTCACCAATCCCATCCAGGGAAGAGCTGTTCGGCTCAGGCACGCAGGCGCGAGTGGTGGGACAGAGTACGGTGAAACCTGCCGCGGAAGGGTTGGCGAAAAGAGAAAAGGTGGAGTTGCTGGGCGTGCCAAAATCCACATGGAAGTGATAGACCTTGTAGACGCCGCTGCCCGGCCATTCCACGAACGAGTTGGGAGCACCCGCTGGAGGCAACGTCTTGCCATCCAGGTCGGAAGGCAGGTACAAGTCTTCGCCTGACCCGCCGGTTATCCCTGTGGTGATGTAGGTGGCTGAGGCGCCAGCGAGCATTGCGGATCGGTCAAAGGCAAAGGGCTGCGGACCGAGACGGATCGTGCCGGTCGAATTGTAAACATCCATCGCCATATAATACGCGTCGGGCCACAAACCCAGTTTAGGATAGTCGAAAAAGTTTGTGCCGAGATGAAAACCGTAGCGATTGAAACTGCCGGCCGCATCACTCGACGTTGAAACCGCGATGCACTCATCCGTGGGGTTACTCGAACCGGCGAACTGGCTGATCACCCACCGATCAGCGAGTTGGTCGTAGAGCACAACTGGATCGCCACCGCCCGCGGTTTGGCAGACACCGCCAAAGCCACTCCAGAGGGTAGCGATGCTAACAGGACCGAAGACAGAGGCGCCCGTGCTCTTGTCAAAAACCTGGTAGCCTTCGTTGACAATCTGGACGTATTGCGTGAGACCAACCTCACCGTTTGGATCCGGCGGCGCGCAGAAGCAACTGACACCCGGGTAGCCGATACCGTCAAAGTTGAGCATGGGGCTTGGCATGGCCGCAGCAGAGAGGCTGCTCTGAACGACCGGGTCGAGCTGATCCTGATGCGCAGCGTTGATATGTGGATTGATGTTCGCCTCATGTTCGTGCCGGGGAGAAATGACGCCCGGCTTGAGATTGCGCAAAGGCGGCGAGACATCATGTCTGTAATCGCGACCGACAGTCACTCCCCCGGGTCCCTGTGCCAAGACTGTGGTAGCTTGATGCTGCGTTATGACTGACACCGGGACGATAAGCGCGAGGATCGGCAATCCAAATAACAGCAGGCGGAGAAGTAGGCTTTTCACGGTAACTCCTTTCTAACTTGAGTTCACTCACGAAGTGGCAGGCCATGTAACGCCGGCGAAGTTCACACCCGGCAGTGCTCACCGGAATACTTTACATTGGAATCGCCGGTCGTTTGCGATACAGGCATTTGGCCGGAAAGTAACAATCTAGCATTATTCCGCCTCCCCGCGCCGCACCGTGCGGCGCTTGATGTCGAGTACTTCGGCCTCGCTTAATTCGGGCAAGGTCTCGGTCTGCTCCAGACCCAGCGCCTTCTCCTGCGCCGCGCGCCAGCGCGCCAGGCGGTCTTTCACCTGAGCTTCATAGCCTTGTTCTGAGGGGGAATAAAAGTAAGTGCCCAACAGCGCGGTGGGCAGATATTGCTGGCCCACGTGGTGGCCGGACTCGGCGTGGGGGTAGACGTAGCCTTCGCCGTGGTGCAAATCCCTTGCGTCGCGATTGCCGTCTTGCAGGTGCTGCGGCACCTGCACCTTGCCCTCGGCTTCTATTTTCTCGTAGGCCTTGAAGTAGGCGTTGGACGTGTTGGACTTGGGAGCAGTGGCCAGGTACAGAGTAGCCTCGACGATAGGATAGACCCCTTCTGGCAAGCCCACATACTCAAAGGCCTGCGCGGCGGCATTGGCTACCACCAGGCCCATTGGGTCGCCCAGGCCGATGTCTTCGCCGGCCAGGATGAGCAAACGGCGCAGGATGAAGCGCGGGCTTTCGCCGGCATACAGCATCTTGGCCAGCCAATACAGGGCCGCATCCGGGTCGGAGCCGCGCACCGATTTGATAAAGGCCGAGATGGTGTCGTAATGGGCGTCGCCGTCTTTGTCGTAGAGCACTGCCCGGCGCTGGATGGATTCCTGCGCCACGGCCAGGGTGACGTGCACCACGCCCTCGGCATTCGGCAGCGTGGTCACCACCGCCAGCTCCAGCGCGTTGAGCGCGTTGCGCGCGTCGCCGCCAGCCACGCTGATCAGGTGCGCCAGGGCGTCGTCGTCCAGCAGCACATCGAGCTGGCCATAGCCGCGGCCGGGGTCGGCCACGGCGCGCTGGATGATGCGGCGCACGTCGTCGTCGTCCAGCGGCTTGAGCTGAAAGATGCGCGAGCGCGAGACCAGCGCACCGATGACTTCAAAATAGGGGTTCTCGGTTGTGGCGCCGATCAGCACAAAGGTGCCGTCTTCGACGTGCGGCAACAGCGCGTCCTGCTGGGCCTTGTTCCAGCGGTGGACCTCGTCCACGAACAGGATGGTCTTCTGGTTGTGGAGCTTGCGGCGCTCCTTGGCGTCGACGATCACCTTGCGCAGCTCGGCCACGCCGGAGAGCACGGCGCTGATACTGGCGAAGACGCTCTGGGTGGAATTGGCGATGATCTGGGCCAGGGTGGTCTTGCCCGTGCCGGGCGGCCCCCACAGGATAATGGACGAAAACAACCGGTCGGCTTCGATGGCGCGCCGCAGTAGCCGGCCGGGGCCGACGATCTCTTCCTGGCCGATGTACTCGTCCAGGGTGCGCGGGCGCATGCGCGCCGCGAGCGGGGCCTCGCTGGCCAGGCGTTCCTTGAGGGCGTGGTCAAAGAGGTCCATCGTCAAACCGCCCGGGCCGGCCTGGGCAGCCAGCCGCGCACCTGCCGCCGGACGGGCCGAGCCAGGGCGACGGCCCGGCGGGCCTCGGTCAGCGTGATCGGTTCGTAATCGCCGGGGTAGCGGGTAACCGTGGCGTAACGCGTTAGGGTTCTTTGCTCCTCAGCAGTGAGGTCTGGCCGCTGGCGTTCAGGCAAACGCGCCAACAATTCCTCAATATCGTGCGTTCGCGGGAAAACCAGGCGCTGCCAGGTTAATAGTGCTTTCAGGTACTTCTCAGCGCACTGTTGAGCATGGAAGCATGCTCCATCTCTAGGATGTCCCACGCCGGCATGCTTTACGGCCAGAGAAGAAAGCCACAGGTCGCCTTCAGCGATCTCGACCCACTGTTTGACGGCTTCAATTAGTGCCCGCTCATCCGCGAACATACAAGAGTTGGCCTTCGCGGAGCGCAGGATAGATAATCGTGCCAGTTATGTTGCGCTTTTCCATAATTTCATCCGGTGTCACGATAATAATATCTTTGGGAACACGGACATCGTGCAGCGCAACGCCCATGGCGATTTCGGTTGCCGCCTTTGCGGATCGCTTGACCGGCATCACAACCATCAAATCCACATCGCTATCCGGCCCGGCGGTGCCGCGGGCATGCGAGCCACACAGGATGATTTGCTCGGGGTCAAACTGCCGCACCAGGCGGCGGGCCATCGCACGGATGAGCCGCGCGGTTACCTTTTGGGGTTTACGGGCGCGCGGGCGGCGTGGAGCGACCATGCAGGAAGTATAGCATGCGGGCTGTACCGGGGGGAGAAAATCCGGAAATGCATGGGGTCACGACGGAGCCTACCTCGGCCGAAACCGCATGCATTTCCGGCCAATCATCGAAACAAGTGGTACTAGAGCGCGCACCGCTCGGCTTGATGGCAAAAGTGTGCCGTTTCGTGCGCGCCACGCGGTTGAACGCGCCTTACACCCGAGCGGTGAGCGCTCTAGCGCCGCGGGGCGTCGCGCGCGGCAAACAGGCCCAGCGCGGCCAGCGCGGCAAAACCCACCAGCAAAAACCGCGAGGCGCCGGCTTCAAAGGCCCCCATGCCCAACGCCACCAGCAACACGCACAGCGAGATCTTGCGAAACATGGCCACCTCACCTATGGGCGGCGCTCACGGCCGCGGCGCCTGTTCGGGGTTGATCGTCGTTAGGGGATAGACGCCGCGCCGGGCCAATTGGTTGCCAGCCGCGCGTGCCAAAAAGACCTGCTACAATTCCCAGCCAAATTCCGCTCGGTGGGGGTTCCCCATGATCGAAGCCGCCTTGCTCGCAAACCCCTGGTACGCCGCCGCCCTGATCGTGGCGGTGTATCTCTTTGGCTACGCCGTGGCGCTATACGAGGCCCAGCTCTACCTGGCCGGCGTGGATGAGCACATCGTCTACCGCGAGGGCTACCCGCTGGCGCGCGAGTATGCCGACACCTGGGCGCGCCGGCGGCCGGCCAGTTGGCGCTTTCTGGCGCTGCTGGTGCTGGTGGCCGTGGCCGTCCCGGTGGTGGGCCAGGTGGCCACCACGCGTTTTAGCCAGCCCAAATTGTTTCTGGCGATCGTGGGCGGGCTGGTGCTGGTGGACGCGGCCGAGAGCCTGGAACACTTGCGCAATATCGCTCTGTTTCGGGCGGTGCTGGCCGGCAGCGTGACAGGCAAGCTCGAGCTGGCCCGGCGCGCCATGCTCACCCCGCGCTACGTGGAATGGTACACGCTTGCCACAATCCTGGCCGGCATCGCGCTGGTGGACGCCAGCTGGTTCTGCATTGGCGGCGCGCTGGGCTGCGTGGTGGCAGCGCAGAGGTTGAGGGACTGGGTGATTGTGAGAACCTAGGGAAACCATCATAGTATACTGCGCACCATGCCTGAACCATTTGTGCTGGGAGTCAATTATTGGCCGCGCCGCAAGGCCATGTATTGGTGGTCGTCGTTCGACGCGGGCGAGGTGCGCGAGGAATTCGCGCTCATCCGCGAGCTGGGGCTGGACCTGGTGCGCATCTTCCTGCTGTGGGACGACTTTCAGCCGGCGCCCGACCAGGTGTCGCGCGCATGCCTGGACCACCTGATCACCGTGGCCCACATTGCCGCCGATGCGGGGCTAAAGCTGGATGTGACCTTCTTCACCGGCCACATGAGCGGGCCGAATTGGGCGCCGGGCTGGCTGCTGGATGGCCGGCCGAAGCGGATGGCGCGCCAGGTGGTGAGCGGCGGCCGGGTGGTGCAGCGCGGCTATCGCAACCCATACGCCGACGAGCAGGCGCTGGCGGCCGAGCGACTACTGCTGCGGACGGTCGTCGGGGCGCTGTGCGACCACCCGGCCATCGCCATCTGGAACCTGGGCAACGAGCCCGACCTGTTCGCCTGGCCGCCGAATGCCGCCGCCGGTCGAGCCTGGGTGCGCGAGATGACCCAACTTATCCACGGGCTGGATGACCGGCACCCGGTGACCTGCGGCCTGCACGTGGCCAACTTGCTGCAAGACAATGGGCTGCGCGTGACCGAGGTGTTCGCCGAGACGGACCTGGCCGTGATGCACGCCTACCCGATGTATGGCTGGCTGGCGCGCTCGCCGCTGGACCCGGACTTTGTGCCCTACACCTGCGCGCTGACCACGGCGCTGTGCGGCAAGCCGGCGTTGATGGAGGAGTTTGGCGGGCCTACCGCCCCGCCCGGCCGCGGCTCGTATATGTGGCGCTGGCTGGCCAACCGCTTCCCGCGCTTCCAATTCATGGCCGGCGAGGAAGCCATGGCTGAATACCTGGCCGCGGTGCTGCCGCGGCTGGTGGGGGTAGGCGCCACTGGCGCGCTGTTGTGGTGCTTTGCCGACTACGCCGCTGACCTGTGGGATAAACCGCCGCTGGACCTGGCGCGGCACGAGCGGTTCTTTGGCCTGGTGCGGCCAGATGGCACGCTCAAGCCACATGCCCAGGTGCTCAAAGATTTTGCCGCCAGCAAGCCGATGGTGCAGAAGGCGGCGCGGGAGGTAGCGCTGCCGTTTCAGCCGGCGCGCTTCTACAACGCGGCGGGACGGAATTTGTATTGGCTGTATCGGGGGTTTGCGCAATAGCGGATGAAGTAGAGTAACAAGAAGGCAATGACCCCGGCGAAGCCGGCCAGCCAGTTGGTGAGCAGCAGCGGATGATGATCTCGCCGACAAAAAACCAAAACATCACCGCAAAGACACGAAGACGCGAAGAAAAGCAAAAAGGCAAACTGGAAAATGCGGATTGTGTTTCCGTAAAACTCTGCTCGTCATGAGCGGCAGAACTCTGCCTTCCGCTTTCTGCTTTTTGCCTTCCGCCTCCCACCTCCTGCCTTTTGCCTTCTGCTTTTCTCCGCGCTCTCAGCGTACTCCGCGGTGAATCTTAACTCTGCAGGCAATCCGCCAGCATTTCGATCGGATGGCGGGCTTCGACGCCGGTGCCCTCCTGGATTTGGGCGCGGCAGGAGACGCCATGCGCGGTGATGCGCGCGCCCTCCTGGATGCCGGCTTTGACGGCCGGGAAGAGCTTGAGCCCGCCAATCTGCATGGAGATTTCGTAGTGCTCGGCTTCGTAGCCGAATGAGCCGGCCATGCCGCAGCAGCCGGAGGCGATCTCGCTCACTTCGGCGCCGGTGGCGCGCAGCAGGGCCAGGGTGGGCGCGGTGCCCACCAGCGATTTGGCGTGGCAGTGGCCATGCAGCAGCCAGGGGGCCGCCGGCTTTTGGAAGCGCAGCCGGTCCACCGGCCGGGCGCCATCGGGGGCGGGCTGGGTGAGGAACTCTTCAATGAGGAACGAGGCGCGCGCCACCGCCTCGGCCCGCGGGTCGTCGGGGAAGAATTCCAGGTACTCGTCGCGCAGGGTGAGCTGGCACGATGGCTCCAGGCCGACGATGGGCATGCCGCGGGCCACATACGGCGAAAGGGCCTCGATGTTGCGGGCGGCGGCCGCCTTGGCGCTATCCAGAAGGCCCTTAGAGATCATCGGGCGGCCACAGCAGCCCTGCTGCGCGATGAGCTCGACCGTGTAGCCGGCCGCTTCGAGCACACGCACGGCGGCCTGGCCGAGTGACGGATGGTTGTACTCGGTGTAAGTGTCCACAAACAGCGCGACGGCGGGCGCGCCGGGTTTGGCCGCGGGCGCCGCGGCCTCTGCCGCGGCCTGCGCCGGACGCGACTTGAACCAATCGCGAAAGGTGTGGGATTGGAACTGGGGCAAAGGGCGCTGGTGGGCGATGCCCACGGTGCGCTCCATGAGCTGCCGCACCACCGGCAAGCCATTGAACCAGTTGGCTAGCCCGGCCACCGGCCGCACGGCGCGCGAGACAGCGTTGATCTGGCCGAAGAGCCGGCTGCGGGCCGGCACGCCGTGCTCGGCCTGGTACAGGTTTAGGAACTCGGCCTTCATGCGGGCCATGTCCACCGTGGCGGGGCACTCGGCCTTGCAGCCCTTGCACTCCAGGCATAAGTCGAGCACCTGGTGCATCTGCGGGCTGGTGAGCGCGCCTTTGGGCAGCCGGCCAGAGAGCGCGGCGCGCAGGGCGTTGGCGCGCCCGCGGGTGACATGCTGCTCGTCGCGCGTGGCCTGGTATGACGGGCACATGACGCCACCGTCCTGGATGCACACCCCGGCGCCCACGCAGGCCTCGGCCGCGCCGGCAAAGCTGCCCTCCTTGCGATAGGCGAAGAGGGTGTTGACCGGGAGGGTGTGATAGTCGGGCGTGTAACGCAGGTCGCGATCCAGGCCGCGGCCGGGCTCGGGCAGCACTTTGCCGG
>Ga0070730_10003439_pt1 | contig 14206 bp, 13 predicted proteins | sample Coa_R1_3_FD_66447 | JGI IMG/M metagenome (GOLD analysis project Ga0070730, IMG submission 66447) | Surface soil microbial communities from Centralia Pennsylvania, which are recovering from an underground coalmine fire - Coalmine... | ecosystem: Environmental > Terrestrial > Soil > Unclassified ...
AACCCGTTCGCCGCGACCCGCTGACAACCCCCTCCCCGGGGGCGAACCCGGTTGTCACTTTGAAATTAGTTCAAGATTGAATCAAATGCCGCGCGCACATTGTCGCACGCTCTGGTTATTTGTTCCTACGCGCGTTTGTCTTGCGACGCCTACTGCGTCTTGGCCGCCGCGTCGGCGGCGGCGTCGGCCTTGCGGCCGGCCTTGGCGGCCGCGGCGTTCGCGTCGTTCGCCGCCTTGCGGGTGGCGGCGGCCGTCTGGGCGGCGGCGTTGTCCAGCGCGCGGTCCGCGGTCCGGCCAGCGTCGGTGGCCGCTGTCGCGGTCGCGGCGCCCGCGTCCTGAGCCGCGGCCGCGGCATGGTCGCCGGCGGCGGCGGCCTGGTCCTGGGACCGGCCCGAACAGGCGATGAGCGAGGCGCCCAGGAGCGCGATGCAGGCGGCGGTGGTGACTTTCACGACGACGACCCTCCAGGATGATGATTCAGGGTAATTCCTCAACCAGCCTGGGGGTTCCGCCCGCCGCGGACGCAACGAAAAGCGACGCTGTACGTTAGGGACCAGACATTCGGAGACCTGCCATGAAACTTCGCCTGCTCATCCTGCCCGCTCTTGCCGCCGCCTGCCTTGTAAGTGGTTGTGAAACCTATGGAGACGGCGGCGAGCACTACGCCGGACCGGGCTATGGTCCGGGGCCCGGACCGGACGAGAACTGGGACGCGCCGCACTACTATCGCGACGGCGACTACCAGGAGCGCCAGATGTCTCGCGACGAGCGCGTCTACCGCGGCAGCGACGGCCGCTACTACTGCCGCCGGCCCGATGGCACCGCCGGCCTGATCGTCGGCGGCATCGCCGGTGGCGTGCTGGGCAACGCCATCGCCCCGGGCGGCTCGAAGACCCTCGGAACCCTGCTCGGCGCCGCCGGCGGGGCCGCGGTCGGCAACGCCGTCGCCGAAGACAGCGCCCGCTGCCGGTAGCGGCAGGAAGACAAGGTTCACCACAGAGACACAGAGAAGCAGGAATAGAGAGACAACAGAGTTGAGCTTCGCGCGAAGCGCAAGATTGTTTCTTTAGCTTTCTTCTCTGTGTGCTCTGTGCCTCTGTGGTGAATTTCTCGGCTCTCTAGGGCTCGCCGCGGGTCTGGTCGACCTGGGCGTCGAGCTGTTGCAGCTCGCTCTGGATCCGCATGCGGTCGTCGTAGGGCAGGTTCCAGCCGTGAGCCCGGAATTCCCGCGCCTCGTCGTAGCGGACCTGCTGGAGCTGAGCGAGCAGGTCGTTGGCGCCTTCGCGGTCCAGCGTGTCGTCGAGGAGACCCTGGTGGATCTCGCCGCGGATATGGCTCTCCAGACCCCTGAACTCGGGGTAGCCGGGGAACGACCGGTAGCGGTTCCAGCCCCAGTCGCCGCGCGGCTGGCCATAGTCGCCGCTGTGCTGACCGTATTCGCCCCGCTGCTGGTCGGAGTACGGCCGGTCGCCGTATTGCTGGGCCAGGGCGGCGGCCGGTGCCGCGAGGGCCGCCGCGCCGGCGGCGAGCAGTATCACGATCCGAGGTGTCATGGCGTTCTCCTTTGTCCGACGGATCCACCCGTCGCATAGGGAGACGCTAGGCCGCCGACGCTGAACGGCGCCGGAAGGGACCATTCATGTCGGGTTCATTTCAGATTCGTTGCGCAGGACACCATTCCGCAACACCGCGCGGGTGGTCGACATTCTAACTTTGATCCAACGGCTCGCCGGCGGGCCGCATCTCGGTGTATTGTCGAAGACCAATCAGGAACTGCCGCAAATAGCCAACGACATGTTGTTGCGCCGTCAAGAAATGCTCGCCGCCGATGACCCCGCGCGTGGTGATGACGCCGCCGGGCGCCTCCGCCAGCAATCCTTTCTGGACCAGGTCCGCGATCTTCCGTCGCACTGTCTCGCGCGGCGATCCCAGGGACTCGGCCACGCCCTGACGTGAGATCGCGCGGGCCATCTCGGCGGGAAGGCTGATCCTGACGTCAGCAAAGTCCCGCACAAACCAGGGCTGGCGGATGTTCTGGCGGCCGTTGATTTCCAGGATCGTCAGAAAGATGACCGCGCCTTCATAGTCGTTGCCGAACAACGCGGCCGCCTCACGCGCGTAGCGAAGGACGAATTCGATCGCCAAGGCGTTCGCGATCCGTAGCTCGCCCGGCTCGACCAACCAACCGTTCAGATCGTCCTGCGAGGATGACTCACCAGGTATCGGCATCCCCGCGTATTGGCGGAGATCCAGCACGAGCTGCCGAATATGGGCGGCGATCAGGTGTCGCGCCGCCACGAACTGTTCACCGCCAACGACGGCGCGTGTGGTGATGACGCCGCCAGACGTCTTGACCAGAAATCCTCGTTCGATCAGGTCCGAAACCCTCCGTCGCACCGTCTCACGCGGAATCCCGAGCGACTCGGCGACCGCTTGACGCGAGATCGGCCTGGGCGCCTCGCCGGGAGGAGCGACGCTCTCGTCCGCGAGGTCCGCGGCAAACCCCGGCTGGCGGACGATGTGGCGACCATTGGCTTCAAGAATCGCCAGGAATATGATTGCGGCTTCAACGTCCGCGCCAACAAGCGCGGAAAGCACACGCACGTAGCGAACAAAGAATTCGAGGGCGAAGGCGTTCGCGATCCGCGATGCGTCCGGCTCACTCAGCCACGCGGTCACCGTGCGGCCCCCGCCGATGGCCGAGCAGGGCCTTTCCTATTGTCCGGGGCCAAGGTCCATCCCGCCCATCATGCGTCTCGTCCGCGTTTTCGCAGAGCAATCACTTCCGAACTGTCGCAAACTAAGACGCTCCCGCGGGGTGTTCTCCGTAGCGATCGAGGCAGACGAATTAATTCAAATTTGAAATAGTCGCCGTGGGCGAATTGTCGCACAAAACGCGGGCCCCCGCCCGCCTTGTGATTCAGCCCGCCTCTGGTCTACGTCGTCTCAAGGCCGGATTATTTCGCCGCGCCGCCGCCGAGAACAGAAGCATGCCAGGAAAGCTTCTTTGCATCGCCGCCAGCATGGCCCTTGCGCTCGGCGCGCAGAGCGTCGCGCGCGCCGGAACGACGGACAGTACGACTGGGGCTTTGACCGGCACGATCATCCGGCCGATCCTGGTCACGGCCAACCAGGGTCTGCAATTCGGGGTCATCGTCCGACCAAGCGCCGGTTCGGGCACGGTGACGCTCACCAACGCCGGGGCGCTGAGCGTCACCGGGACCGGCGCCATCGCCCTGCCGTCATCGAGTGCGCACGCGGCGATGTTCACGGTCTCCGGTGAAGGCGGCCAAACCTTTTCCCTGACGATCGACAGCACTGTAACCCTGACCAACGCGGCCCCGTCGGGCGGAACCCTGGCCGTTTCTACGACGAACGACGCCGGCTGTACGGCGGCGTGCGCCCTTGGGGGTATAGTGGGGCAGACGACAAGCGCCACGCTGAGCTTCCACGTGGGCGGGACATTCCCCACTTCATCCGCCACCCATACGGGGAGCTATTCGGGTACGCTCAACACTGTAGTCTCCTACAATTAGTTAGCTTCCTAAGCTTGCGACCTTTCGCCGCACGATAGCGGCAGCGCCAAGAGCTTCGCCATGAGCACCGTTTTAACAATTGGCGCCGGACTGCCTTATTTCCCTTCAATTGGAATTAATCGGCATTGCGCCGAAAAAACAATCAAGCCTACCCGTTTAGCAACGCAACCGATACGCGGATTGCGAAATTGATGGACGTGGAGCCCGCAGGTGAAAAATACCTTCAGTATAATGTTGTTAGTGATTGCTATTGGTATCGCCGGATCGGCCACCGCTGCTGGCAATACGGGGGCGAAAAGAGCCAACGTTACTGCAAGGGGTTTCAATCCGATCTTGATCACAAAGAACACCGATCTGCGTTTTGCGGCCGTGGCGCGGCCAGGAACGGCGGCGCCGACCAATTCAAGCAGGGGCGTCCGGTTCAATTCCCGAGCGTCATTTGAAGATAGTTTTATACAATTTATTGATGCCTACAATTTTATTAGAAGTATTGACCCAATCTGGGTACCACATTCCTTGATAGCTCCCACGTGATCGTAAACACCTATTTGTACTGGGAAAGTGCTCGCGGGGATCGAATTGGCGTTCCCCCGAGGTTGGCTCTGTATCCGTGACGAAACTCGAGCTGGAGGACTAGCGTGAAAAATATTGTTCGTATCGGATTGCTGGTAGGGGCGTTATTCGCCGCCGACGCGGCGATGGCCGCCGGCAACACGAGCGCGACGACGGCCAACGTGACCACCACGATCATCAGGCCGATCTCGGTGACGAAGAACACCGACCTGCATTTCGGCACCATCGTGCGGCCGGGAACCGGCTCCGGAACCGTCGGACTTACGACCGCCAACGTATCCAGCGTCACGGGCACCGGCGCTATTCTCCTGCCATCGTCGTCGACGAGCGCGGCGAACTTCACGGTGTCGGGCGAAGGCGGCCAGGCCTTCACCCTGGTGATCGACAGCACGGTGACGCTGACCAACACGGCGACCTCCGGCGGCACCCTGACGGTCACCACCGTCAACGACGCGGCCTGCACGACTTCCTGCGCTCTCAGTGGGGCGCTCGGTGATGTCGCCAACGGCGCCAAGGTCGTCAATGTCGCCGGCAGCTTTCCGTTCACGTCACTCACCAACACCGGCGCCTATACGGGAACACTGAACATAAGCGCCACCTACAACTGACTCATATCGCGAAGGGAGAAGGCGATAACCGGGGGAAATGGACTTTTACGGGCCCTGATCGTCGTCGCCGGCATCTGCTCACTGACCTCCGTGGGCCGGGCGCAGATCGCCGACCTCAACGTCTCGCCCAAACGCCTGGTCCTCGAGCAGACGAGGCCCGCGGGCGCAGTCTACGTCTTCAACCGTGGCGCGGGCCCGGCGAGCTATTCGGTCAGCCTCGACGACCGGGTGATGACGCCGGACGGCCGGATCCGCACCCTCGAGGAGGCGGCGACCGCGCCTGAGGGGGCTGCGGCGGTCGCGCGGGCGAAGTCGGCCCGATCGATGATCCTGTTCACCCCCCATCGAGTCACCCTGGCGGGCGGAACCAGCCAGGTCGTGCGGCTGCGCGTCCTGCGCCCGGTGGACCTGGCGCCCGGGGAGTACCGCACGCACCTTACGGTCCGGGAACTGCCGCCGGAAACGGCCGGCCTGACCGCCGATGAGGCGGCGGCCAACCAGAACGGATCCCTGTCGATCAACATCACCACGCTGCTGGCGATCAGCATTCCGGTCATCGTGCGACAGGCGCCGCCGGACGTCCGCGCCGCCATCGAGAGCGTCGGCTACGCGGTCGGCGCCGCGCCTGGATCTCCGGTCGGGGTCGCCAAGGTCACCCTGCAGCTCGTGCGCCAGGGGCAGAGTTCCCTGTTCGGCGATGTGGAGGTGCGCAGGATCACCGGCGGCAAGCCGGGCGAGCTGGTCGGTCTGATGCACGGCATCGGGGTCTACACGGAGATCGACCGCCGCACGGTCGAGGTCCCCCTGGCGCGCCGTCCGGCGCCGGGCGCGCGACTGGCCGTGGTGTTCCGGCCGGAAGACGCCAAGCCCGGCGAGACCCTGCCGATCGCCTACCTGACGGTTCCCTCTTAAGGGCGCCAACATGGGGGGCGCCACCATGGGGCGCGCGTACCGGGCGTGGACGCTGGTCGCGTTGCTGGCGTGCCTGATCGTCGCCCTCGCCACGCCGTCGGCGGCAAGCCCGGTCCCGGATCGGCCGCCGCTGGTCAGCGCCGACGACCTCATGATCTTCGCCGTCGACGTAGACGGAGAGACCCTCTCGGACGGCTTCAGCGCCTACGTCTCCCGCGCCGGCCTGTTCATCCCCCTGGGCGAGCTCTCCCGCCTTCTCGACCTGGCGATCACCGTCGACCCCGCCGGCGGACGCGCCGCAGGCTGGATCCTGTCACCGTCGCGCACCCTCGCCGTCGATCTGGCGCGCGGCGAGGTGCGTCTCGGGGACAAGGTCACGCCGCTCGCGCCGCAGGCGGCGGTTTCGATCAACGACGACATCTATCTGCGCGCGGACATCATCGAGCAGATTCTGCCGCTGAAGCTGAGCGCCAGCACCAACGCCCTCACCCTGACGATCAGGCCCAGGGAGCCGCTCCCCTTCCAGCAACGCAGCGTGCGCCAGCAACGGCGCGATAGCCTGCACGCTCCGGCCGGCGCGCCGGCGCCGCCGCTGTCTATAGACACGCCCTATCTCGCATTCACCGTGCCGGCCCTGTCGCTGGACTTCAACTTCGGCGCGGGGAACCACGCTCCGGCGACGACCGCCCAGTTCGGCGTGAGGGCGGCCGGCGACCTTCTCGGGGCGGGCGCGCAGGTCTATGCGGAATCGAGCCAGTCGGGACGGATCGACGAGCTTCGCCTCCTGCTGGAGCGCAAGGATCCGAACGGACACGCCGCCGGTCCCCTGGGGGCGACCCTCGCGGACCTCGGCGACACCTATTCGCCCCCCTTGCCGATCGGCGCGCGCGGCGTGGCCGGACGCGGTTTCGCGATCACCTCGGTTCCCCTGGAGCAGGCGACGGTCTTCGATCACATCGATCTTCACGGCGAACTGCCCCTCGGCTGGGAGGTCGAGCTCTATGTCAATGACGTCCTGCGAGGCTCGACAGCGCAGGCGGCGGACGGCCGCTACGCGTTCCTCGACGTGCCGCTCGCCTATGGGCTCAACGTCATCCGCTTCGTGTTCTATGGCCCGAGGGGCGAACGCCGCGAGGAGGTCCGCCGATTGAACGTGGGCGGCGCCCAGAACGAGAAGGGCCGGTTCACCTACGGCCTCGGCGCCGTGCAGGAGGACCGATCGGTCATTCCCCTCGGCCAGGGCCACAGCGCGCCCTCTCCGGACGGGCCGGGACGCGGCGAACTGCGGCTGAGCGGCGAGGTCTCCTACGGTCTGACCGACACCACCACCGTGACCGCCGCCTTCGCGCGCTACACGCCGGCGCTGCGCGACCCGCGCTTCCTGGGGATGGCCGGCGTTGTGACGTCCTTCTCGGGCCTCTCGGCGCAAGGATATGCGGCCGCCGACGACCGGGGCGGAACCGCCCTCGCGCTCGGCCTCGCCGGCCGCCTGCTCGGCGCGTCGGTCGTGCTGCGGGAGACCGAGTATGCGGGTGGCTTCCTCGACGAGCTGCAGCCCCTGGAGACGGGGGCGACGCCGCTGCGCCGGGACACCAGCCTGTTCCTCGACGCCGCCGCGCGGTTCGGCGCGGACACCCTGCCGGTGAGCCTGCGGCTCGACCGGGCGGAGATGGCAAGCGGCAAGGCGATCCTGCAGGCCACCGGCCAGACATCACACCCGATCGGCCGCTACCTGCTATCCTCCACCCTCACCTATTCCGGGTGGTCGGGGGGCGGCGCCAAGAGCGCCGACACGGTGACCGGCCAGCTGAACCTCTCCGGCCTCGCCGGGGGCGGGTGGCAGGTGCGCGGCGGCCTCGAATACCGGCTCCTGCCGCGCGTCGGCCTGGACGGCCTCACCCTGACCGCCGACCGCGCCCTGGGGTCTCGCGCGGCCCTGCGCCTCGGCCTCGCGCAGCAGTTCGGGAGCGCTCCCACGACGACCTTCGAGGTTGGTCCGACCTGGCGCTTCAGGCACGCCGACGTTTCGCTGATCGGCGCCTACACCACCGGCGTCAACGATGTGCGGGTCGGGATCCAGATCTCGCTCGGATTCCTGTTCGATCCCTTGCGCAAGACCTACCGCGCCGCCGGGCCCGACGCCGCCCAGGGCGGCGCGGTCGCCGTCCAGGCCTTCGTGGACCGCAACGGCGACAACCGCCTGCAGAGCGGCGACACGCCGGTGGCCGGGCTGGCGTTCCAGGGCGGCGGCGGGCCGGTGCGGACCGACAGCCGCGGGGAAGCCCTGATCACCGGCCTGGGAGCCGGGGCTTTTGCGCAACTGGAAGCCGATCCCTCGACGGTCGAGGACCCCTACCTGTCGGCGCCGCCCACCGAGATGCGGATCGTCCCCAGGCCGGGACGGGTGGCGGTCGTTTCCTACGCCCTGCACGCCACCGGCGAAGTCGAACTGCATGTCGAGTTCCAGCGATCCGGTGAGCCGCCGCGCGGGCTATCGGCCCTGCTCGTCGAACTCGTTGCGCCCGACGGCGACGTAGCCGCGCTGGGTCGCACGGAATACGACGGCTCCCTGCTGATCGAGGGCATTCGCCCGGGCGCCTACGCGGTCCGCCTTGACCCGGCGCAGGCGGCGCGCCTGGGCTTGCGATTGAGGGACCCTGTCGGTGTGACCGTGTCGCCCGCCGGGGGGTTCGTCGGTCAGATCAAAGCCACGGTGATTTCGCAGAGCGCCACGACGGCGCCCGCCGGGAACTGACATGAGGGTCGGACTCGTAGCCATCGCCATCTGGGAGCTCGGCATTTTATCTACTACGCTTGCAGGCGCCTATTCAGGCGCAATCAGCCCGTTGGTCGCCTATGACTAGATTTTTGACGGTCAACGTCACGACACAGTCCCGCTTATTCCGTGCATAGTTGCCGTCTTCACTTAAGCGACGAAACATTTCGTAACAATCATCGGCTTTTTATCTAGTTTCAATTGGAAGCGATAGCGTTTGCACTGTAAGGCCGCCGCCCCTATCTGGGCCTCAGTGAAACCGGCACCCGACACGCCAATATCCCGAAGCGGAGCAGACAAATGAAAATCATTCTTGCCATGGCGGTATCGGCGATCGTTCTCGGGGCCGCCGCCTCCGCATTCGCGGCCGGCAACACCAGTGCAACGACGGCCACCGTGACCACCACGATCATCAGGCCGATCTCGGTCACCAAGAACACCGACCTGAAGTTCGGCACCATCGTGCGGCCGTCGACCTCGTCGGGAACGGTCGCGCTCTCGACCACCAACGTCCCCACCGTGACCGGTACGGGCGCCATTCTCCTGCCGTCCTCGACCACGAGCGCGGCGAACTTCACGGTGTCGGGCGAAGGCGGCCAGGCCTTCACCCTGGTGATCGACCCCACGGTGACGCTGACCAACACGGCGACCTCGGGCGGCACGTTGACGGTCACCACCGTCAATGACGCGGCCTGCACCACCGCCTGCGCCCTGTCGGGCGCGCTCGGCGATGTCGCCAACGGCGCCAAGGTCGTCAATGTCGCCGGCAGCTTCCCGCTCACCTCGCTCACCAACACCGGCGCCTACGCGGGAACGATGAATGTCAGCGTGACCTACAACTAAGTCGACAAGACCAAGGGATCAGCGAGCCGTTTAAGCCAACTTCCGCGCGCGGCTTGCATGAAGGCAAGCGGGGCGCGGAAGAACTCTGCGGGCCGTTTTGAACCCCCAAATTGGAAGCGTTGCACAATCAGGTCACCAAGCCTACTTGGGAGTCCACGTAGAGGGCATGCGAAACACCAGAATCAAGCAACTGGTCAAACTCATGAAGACAATGCTCGGAGTGGCGATATCGGCGATCGCTCTCGCCGCCGCCACCTCCCCTTTCGCCGCCGGCGACACCAGCGCCGCGACAGCCAATGCGACCGCCAGGATCGTCGGGCCGAACTCGGTCACCATAAACAGCAACCTGCGCTTCGGCGCCATTGCGAAGCCTGGAACCGGACCCAGAACCGTTGGGCTCTCGACCGCCAACGTGGCCAGCGTCACCGGCGCGGGCGCCGCTCCGCCGCCATCCTCCACCACCGGCCCGGCGAGCTTCACGGTGTCGGGCGATGGCGCACGGGCCTTCACACTGGCGATCGACAGGACCGTGATGCTGACCAACACGGCAGCCTCCGGCGGCACCTTGACGGTCACCACCGTCAATGACGCGGCCTGCACGACGTCCTGCGCTCTCAGTGGGGCGCTCGGCGATGTCGCCAACGGCGCCAAGGTCGTCAGCATCGCTGGCAGCTTCTCGCTGGCCGCAAACACCAACGCAGGCGCCTATGCCGGAACGATGAAAATCGGCGTCACCTACAACTAGTCGTAAGACAGCTCCCGATCCCCCGCCGCCTGCACTACGCACTCCGACCCCTATTCGGGCACGATCAACGTTGTCGTAGCCCATAACAACTCGTCGGCGTCAGGCCCTGCTTTTCTCCCCTCATGAGCCATATGTCGGGAACCAAACGAATCCTCATATGTTCCGTCAACAGCGTGACCTTGGGCCGCGAACGATGGAGGACTGGCGATAACTTGGCGAGGCATGATCGTTCAGGGCCTGATCGTCCTTGCGGCCAGTTGTTGCGTGACTTCCTCCGTTAAGGCGCAGATTGCGGACCTGAATATCTCCCCTAAGCGTCTGGTCCTCGATCAAACGAGCCGGGCCGGCGCCGTCTATGTCTTCAATCGTGGAAGCCGACCGGCGACCTACGCCGTCAGCCTCGACGACAAGGTGATGACCCCCGACGGCCGGATCCGCTCTCTTGAGGAGGCCGCGGGCGCGGCCGAAGGCGCCGCGACGATCGCGAGGGCCAGGTCGGCCCGATCGATGATCGTATTCACCCCACATCGTGTCACGCTGGAAGGTGGGTCCAGTCAGGTGGTGCGGCTGCGGGTTCTCCGCCCTCTGGACCTGGCGGCAGGCGAGTATCGCGCTCACCTCACGGTGAGAGAGCTGCCACCTGAATCCGCCGGGCTGACCGCCGACCAGGCGGCCGCCAATGAGAACGGAGCCCTGTCGTTCCAGATCACCACCCTGCTGGGTGTCAGCATCCCTGTCATCGTCCGACAGGGACCGCCGGACGTGCGGGCCGGCATCGAGGGCGTCGGCTACGCGATCGGCGCCGCGCCCGCCGGCCCAGCGCCGGGATCGCCGGCCAAGGTCGCCAGGGTGACGCTCCAGCTGCTGCGCCAAGGCCAGAGCTCTCTGTTCGGTGACGTGGAGATCCGCGCGATGGCCGGGGGGAAGCTGGGGGCGCTGGTCGGCCTGCTGCGTGGCGTAGGGGTCTACACGGAAATCGACCGCCGCACGGTCGAGGTCGCCCTGACGCGCATTCCGGCGCCGGGCGCGCGACTGGCGGTGGTTTTTCGGCAAGAAGACGCGAAGCCCGGCGAAGCGCTGGCGACCGCCTACCTGACGGTTCCGTCGTAAGGGTGAAGCGTGAGGCGCGCCCAAACGGCCTGGGCGCTGATTGCGCTACTGGCCTGTGCGCCGGCGGCGGTCGCCGCGCCGCCGGCGGCAAATCCGCTCTTGGAGCAGCCACCGCTTCTCACTGCCGATGACCTGCTGATCTTCGAGGTCGACGCCGACGGAGGAACCCTGTCGGACGGCTTCAGCGCCTATTCCTCACGCGCGGGATTATTCATCCCCCTGGGGGAACTTTCGCGTCTTCTGGACCTGGCGATCACCATCGACCCGGCCACCCAACGGGCCGAGGGCTGGGTTCTCTCACCGTCCCGCACCCTGACGGTCGATCTGCCGAAACACGAGGTAACCGTCGGGGACAAGGTCACGCCCCTGCCGCCCGTGGCGGCGGTGTTCGTCAATGACGAAATCTACCTGCGTTCGGACGTCATCGAGCAGATCCTGCCGCTGAAGCTAAGCGCCAGCACCAACGCCCTGACGCTGACGATCAAGCCGAAGGAGCCGTTCCCGTTCGAACAGCGGATCGCGCGCCAGCAACGCCGGCAGGACTTGATGAACCCTGGCGGCGCGCCGGCCTCGGCGTTGACGGTGAACACGCCCTATGTCGCGTTCACGCTGCCGGCCGTGTCGCTGGATCTCAATTTCGGCGCCGGGAACCACGCCCCGACCACCACCGTCCAATACGACGTGAGGGCGGCCGGTGATCTCCTCGGAGCCGGCGCGCAGGTCTATGTGGCGTCGAACGCATCCGGGCAGATAGCCGACCTTCGTCTCCTACTGGAGCGCAAGGACCCGAACGGACGGACGGCCGGTCCGTTCGGAGCGACACTCACGGACCTCGGCGACACCTATTCGCCCGCCCTGCCGCTGGGCGCGCGCGGCGTGGCCGGGCGAGGCTTCGCGATCACCTCGGAGCCCCTTGAGCAGGCGCTTGTCTTCAACCGGATCGATCTTCACGGCGAGTTGCAGCTCGGCTGGGAGGTCGAGCTCTACGTCAATGAAGTGCTACGCGGGTCGACATCCGAGGCGGTGGCCGGACGCTATGAGTTTCTCAACGTGCCGCTCGCCTATGGGCTCAACGTCATCCGCTTCGTCTTCTACGGGCCCAGGGGGGAACGGCGGGAGGAGGTGCGCCGATTGAACGTGGGCGGCGCCCAGAATGCCAAGGGCAAGTTCACCTACAGCCTTGGCGTGGTGCAGGAGGACCGAACGGTCGTTCCCATCGGCCAGCGCGCCCTCGCCCCGGCCGCGGGGACGCCGGGAGACGGCGAACTGCGGTTGAGCGGTCGGGTGTCCTATGGCCTGACAGACACCACATCGATCAGCGCCGGTTTCGCGCGCTACACGCCCGCGTTGCACGACCCGCGCTTCATGGGCATGGCCGCCGTCGTAACGTCCTTCTCCGGCTTTTCGGTCCAGGGCTTCGCGGCGGCCGACGAGCGGGGAGGATCCGCCGTGGCGCTGGGTCTCGCCGGGCGGCTGCTGGGCGTGTCCGTCATCATGCGGGAGGCCGAATACGCCGGCGGCTTCCTCGACGAATTGCAGCCGTTGGAGACCGGGGCCATCGTGCTGCGCCGGGACACGAGCCTTTTCCTCGACGCCGCCGTCCGGATCGGCCGGGACGCCCTGCCGCTGAGCTTCCGAGTGGACCGGGCCCAGCTCGAAAATGGCAGGGCGAGTGTTCAGGCCACCGGCCAGACATCACATCTGATCGGAAGCTACCTGCTGTCCTCGAGCCTCACCTACTCAGGGTTGTCGGGGGGCGCCGCCACAGCCTCCAACCAGTTGACCGGCCAGCTGAGCCTCTCGGGCCTCGCGGGCGGAGCATGGCGTCTGCGGGGCGGACTCGAGTATCAGCTCCTGCCGCGGTTCGATCTGGAGAGCCTCAATCTGACCGCCGATCGCGCCCTGTCGGAGCGCCTGGCCCTGCGGCTGGGCGTTTCGCAGCAATTGGGGAGGCCCCCCACGACCACCTTCGAGGTCGCCCCGACCTGGCGATTCAACCGCGCCGACTTTTCCCTGGTCGGATCCTACACCACGGGCATCAACGATCTGCGGGTGGGAATCCAGATCTCTCTGGGATTCCTGTTCGATCCCTTCCGCAAGTCCTACCGCGCCGTCGACCCCGCCGTCGCCCAGGGCGGCAGCGTCGCGTTCGAGGCCTTCGTCGATCGCAACGGCGACAACCGCCTGAACGCCGGGGACACACCGGTCGCCGGTCTGGCCATCCAGGGCGGCCGACGACCGGTCACGACAGACAGCCACGGCCAGGCCCTGATCACCGGCCTGGGGGCCGGGGCGTCGGCCCAACTGCAGGTCGATCCATCAACAGTCGAGGACCCGTACCTGGCGATGCCGCCCAACGTCATACGGATCGTGCCGCGGCCGGGACGGGTCACGGTGATACCCTATGCGTTGCACCCTACGGGCGAAGTCGAGATGCACGTCGAGTTTCAGAGAGCCGGCGGCGCGCCGCGCGGGCTCTCGGCCCTGCTCATTCAACTCGTCGCGCCAAAAGGCGAGGTGGCCGCCCAAGGTCGCACGGAGTACGATGGCTCGCTGTTGCTCGAAGGAATCCGCCCGGGCGACTACGAGGTTCGCATCGAGCCCTTGCAAGCCGCACGCCTGGGCTTTGAATTGAAATCCCCCGTGCACGTGACCGTGGCGCCTGGGGGCGGTTTCGTCGGTCAGATCAAGGCCACGGTGATTTCGCAGAGCGCCACCACGGCGCCGGTCAGGAACTGACATGAGGGTCGGGCGCGCAACCATCGCCATCTGGGTGCTGACGCTCACGGCGCTCGGAGGTGGCCCCAGCCGCGCGACGACCTACAGCATCACCGTCTTGCCGAAACCGCCCGTGGGGCCCGGCGTCGGACGGATCGTCATGGCCACCAGCGGCTCGGCCACAGTGACCGTATCGCCGGCGAGCGCCATGACCATCACCGGCGGTTCGGCGGTGTTCCTGGCGGCTGGCGGCGGCGTCAGCACCAGCGGGACGGCGTCGCCGACCTCGCCGCAGATGACGGTGACCTGCGTTTCGGGCACCACGACCCATTGCACGGGGCGCACCATCAACGTGACGATCCAGGCCGCCGGCGGCGGGACGGGT
>Ga0070730_10003440_pt1 | contig 14205 bp, 12 predicted proteins | sample Coa_R1_3_FD_66447 | JGI IMG/M metagenome (GOLD analysis project Ga0070730, IMG submission 66447) | Surface soil microbial communities from Centralia Pennsylvania, which are recovering from an underground coalmine fire - Coalmine... | ecosystem: Environmental > Terrestrial > Soil > Unclassified ...
GTGGCCCACGCGGGCTTGTTCGAAATCGAGAATGTCAGAGTCTTGCCGGAGGCGTCGGTCGCGGTCGGCTCAAAGGAGTACGCGCTGCCGGCCACGACGCTGGTGCTCGGCGTGCCGCTGATCGTCGGCGCGGGAGTGGGAGCGGCGGTGGGGGCCGTGACCGTGATCGAGAATGCCGGCAACGATGCCGAGGTGCTTCCGTCGCTCACCGAAATGAGTATGTTCGCATAGGAGCCGGCGGCGCCGGAGGCCGGCGTGCCCGACAGCAGGCCGCTCGAGGCGCTGAACGTGGCCCACGCGGGCTTGTTCGAAATCGAGAACGTCAAAGTATTGTGGGGCGAGTCGGTCGCCGTCGGCTGAAAGGAGTAGGCGCTGCCGGCCAGGACGCTGGTGCTCGGCGTGCCGCTGATCATCAGACTGGTGTGTTTGCTGTGATCGAGAGTCGACTGCAGCCCGGATGAGGAAGTAGGTGTCGCACCGGCGGCATCATTGCCGTCTTGCCCGCATGCACTCAATGCCATGGTGATCCCAACCAGGGAGATCAAGGCAATCCGCTTCAGTGCGGCTCGTCCCTCTAATCCAGTCATTGTTTTCAACTTACATCCTCACGATGCCGGCAATGCCGATGCGACAAAGAACCATAAGAAATTCACCTGAGGCACGAGTACACAACGCGTGCAAAAGGCGCGCAATCTGTCTGCAAATGCGAACGTCTGCAAATGGGGACAGTCCCGACGCGATGACGAGGGAGGCAACCGTGGACGAGTTGGGTTGCTCGAAAGGGATCGCGGCTGGAAATCAGATTCTGCCGAGCAGTTCACATTTCGACGCTTGCGATGCGCGCGAAACATGCAAAAGATTTCGGCTACCCAACTGTCAACGGCGATGGTTGCCGCTCGCCCGTCGCTCACCGCGCGGGCAAATCAGCCTGCGAGATCAACCGTTGCATCGTTTGAGGTGGTAAGCCATACGCGCGCGCCGCGCAGTCTGGTGCTTGCAACATGGCGTAGTGAAGTGAAGACGAGCCGCAGGTGAGCGGAACTCGAATCGAATGAGAAATTAGTTGCTTTTGGTTTGGCGGCCGCTATTGCCACAATGTCAAGACGGCGGCGAGAGATCCGGCACCGACTTCGGGTGCGCGGTAAAGGGCGTGTGTCAGTCGCCTTTGGTTTGGCGGCCGCGCAGGACTGCCAATCCGCCCAATAACAGCGTCAACCCAGCCGCGAGAGATCCGGCATTGACTTCGGGTGCGGTGTGAGGGCTGGGGCAGGGCTTGCCGTTGCCGCGGTAGCACTGGGTGCCGGCCGAAGCCACTCCAACCAGACACATCGACAACGCGACGATACCGAGGAGCTTCGACATGAATAAATCCCGTCCTTGAGAATCCGCTTACGACCCGATTCTAACAAGCATTGGTCCTGCACTTCAATGGCGTGTCGAGACTTCGCAACCAGTTATGTCAAATCACCATAGCTGCCACTGATGCCAATACAACACGGTCAATGCGATCAGCGCATTCGTGGTGGCATGCGCGGCCGCTGCCTCGCCCAGATGCCCGCGATTCACGAGCAGACCTCCAAAGGCGAGTCCGGCAGCGGTCGCGGGCAGCCACATGGCGCCGTGTGCGAGCCCGAAAATCAGCGCCGACGCGCAGATCGCCGGCCAGCGGATCGACGCATAGCTCACCGATTCGAAGTTGCCGCTCATCAGGCGTCGCATCAAATATCCGCGATACGCGAGCTCCTCGGCAATGGGAACGGTGAGCACGGACGCCGTGAAGCGACCAGCCAACCAGAGTCCGCGGGCTGCGGGCGACAGGCCCGCCAGCTCGCCGGGCATACCCGAGGCGGGGATCAGAAAGTGCGCGGCGATCAGCCACATCACGAAGACGCAAGATCCCACCGCAAGCGCCCGCCAACTCCAACGCCACTCGAGTCTTCGCAGCGCTCTGCGGTAAGTCCAGAATGCGATCGCCGCGGCCGGCAGCCGCAGCGGGTACAGGTATTCGAAGCGGCCCGACAGGGCACCGGAGAGCATGCCGGCTGCAAGAATTGCGAGCAGAGGCATGAGATAAACCGCCGTCGGGTTATCGGCCTGCGACTCCCTGGCGGTCGCGACCCGGCTAAACCATGCGCTGCGCCGGCTGAGGACCACCAGGCCACCTGCGACTGCGATGAAGGCAATCCAGCCCGCTTGCGAGTGAAACCCCAACATCGCGGTGTCCGGGAACCCGGCCTCGCCAATCAAGAAGAGCACGGATATCCGTACGACGTTGAGCGCAAAGCTGACCGCCATCCCGGCAGGAATCAGCAGCAACGCACGGGGAAAGCGATACTCGCGCCTGAAACAGATGAGCCAGGCCGTGCTGAAGGCGAGCGTCAAACCCACCCCCTCGAGGCCCGAACAAAAATCCACCACCTGCACGGCGAATCGGTCGGTGCTCAACACCAAATCGGTGGGGTCGGCCGCCAGAGAAGGGACGATCGGCATGAGTACCAGTCGCACCAAGTTGAACGTCAGCGTGGCCGCTGAATGCCAAAGCTGTTGGCTTTGCTGGGTCACCGCGGTTCCGCACAGCGAGGCTAGCAGCGCGTACCACCAAGCGGAGCCAAGGCTGCGTCCCAGAGTGATCCAGAGCGCGCCGGGCAGCAGGGCGAGCATCGCGGCCAGCGTTGCGGCGGCACCGATCGATATCCACGATGCCGCGACGGCCGCGATCGAGAGGTCCGTGGGCGTGAAGCGATACAGAAGGTAGCTCAAGAACGCCAGAGGGGCGAGCAGCAGCATGTGTAAAAGCGCCCACCGGCGGCGGATGGGTGCCGCAGGTACCTCCGAAACGGCGCAGTACAACGCGGGCGCGCCGCGAACATAGGCGAATAGCATCACGGCGGCGGCGAAAGCCACCAAGAAGCGAAATCCGAAGTGCTGAGCGACGCGCACCGCTTCTCCAAAGCCTTGCGCGGCATCGGCCAAGCCGACGTCGACGAATTGGTAGAGGAAATACTTGTCCGCGAACAAGACCAGGGCAAGGAGCGCAAGGCGCGCGCCCAGACCCAATCGGAACTTGGGAAATTGCATCGTTGTGGTAGAAAGCTGCATCCGGTAAGCCGCGAAATGCCGAGGTTGCAGAAGTCTTTATCGCTCTCGACTGCGTGCCGCCGCGGCGTGTCGCGCCTCGGGCCCGGCACCTCGCGACCTTGCATCAACCATGGCTCGCAGCCAATTTCGGTAGAACTGTACGGCGGAGATCCGCCACTCGTTTTCGAGACCTCGGCTTGCGATTTCGAAGGGAAATTCACTCGCCAAGTCCTCCCGCGGTGCCGAACGCGCCCGGGTTTCGAACTCCTTGAGCCGTGCGGTCGCGCGCTCGGAAAAACAGCCGGACGGCATGATGGGATAAGTCGCCCGCTCCTTGCGCAAGAATCGTTGCATGTCGCGCTGATACTCCTTGAGCAGACTCAGTTCGTCGTATTCCGGATGACCCTGCCAGCACACGAGCAGGCCTCGATCGTCTTTGACGAAGAGATTGACTCCGGCGGCGGGGGAGTGGGTCAGGACTCGATACCCGCTCGCTTCGAGGGCGGTGCGCGGCAGCGCGTTCCAGCGGGAATGCGGCGTTCTTTGCGGTACGTTCAGACCCCGCGTGAGCCGATGCGCCGCCACATCATGCGCGAACACTCCGCAGCATTTCTCAGCGAGCGGCTGCCTCGCAATCCCGTCAAAATGCAAGGCGGCCGCGTGCGCTGCGAGGCACGACCACACGGATGATACGAGCTCGCTCTTCGCCCAATCCATGATGGCGGTGAGAGTCTTCCAGTAAGCCTCTTGCGTGAGGTCCGAAGTGCGGGGTTCGGCCCCGGTGACGATCACGGCGTCGAGATCGCTGCTCCACAAGTCACGAAGGGTACCGTAACGATCCGCGATCCGGCGTCGTGCCTGCTCGCCCCGCGCCACCTCGGGCAGCGAGAAGTACCTGAGCCGCACGTTCATGTCCCCCGCGGCACGCTCGAGCAGACCCCGAAACTGTGTTTCGGTGGTCTCGAGCGCAGAATCCGGCATATTGTTGATCAATGCGATCTCGACCTGAGCGCGTCCGGCGGCGTTTCCCTCGGTGAGTTCGGTCAGGGGCATTCCAAGGCATCCCTACGGTATGCGATAAAACGGCCGGCATATTCTATCGCCCGCCGTAAGTTATCCAGTATCATTCAATCCAACTTTCAACCATTACCAACATACTGGAGGGAGGATAAGCAATGTCAATACGCGATACCGTGTATGCAGTATTTCGCCAAGTTGCGGAATCTCAGGATCGCACGCTTGCACCTATGACCGACGATCTGCGTTTGACGGAATGCGGCTTGGATTCGCTAAGCTTCGCGATCGTCGTTGCATCGCTGGAGGATGAACTGAATACCGATCCGTTCGCGTCATCGGACGGAATTACGTTTCCGAACACCCTCGGAGACTTCGTCAAACTGTACGAGCGTGCACCGGCGCCAATTTGAATTCTCTTTCGGACACCATCAGGTCGGGCAATCCGGGGGTCCGGGGTGAGTTCCGGGCCGTGGAGGCTTCGGTAGCATTTTCAGACTTGGTGAATGGCGCAACCTTCTTCGACCGCATCGGGGATCTTCGGAATCGCGCCGTCCTGCTCGCCACGAACGATCAGCTGTCCACCGCAATCGCCCTGATCGAACTCGATGGCCTCGCGCGACGGATCGTGCTGTGCACACCCGAATTGACCGACGAACAGCTCTCCTCCGTTGCCGCGACCGCGCAGACTGACGCGATAGTCACGCATCCGACGGACAAGCTGATGGGCCACCCGTTTGCGATCAGATCCCGGATGGCCAGCCGGCTTCTGCCTGGGGGCGGCCGATCGGCATCCGACGCCGCCTCGCCCACCGAGTGGATCTTGCTGACATCCGGCACCACGGGCATGCCGAAATTGGTCGTTCATTCACTCGAAAGCCTGGCCGGTGCGCTTCCGCGGGCGCCGGAAGACGGCCACACGAGGGTGTGGAGCACGTTCTACGACATCCGGCGCTACGGTGGATTACAGATTTATCTGCGCGCAGTGCGCAGCGCCTCATCCCTCGTCCTGTCGAATCCGTCCGAGCCGTTGCATGAATTCATGGCTCGAGCCGCCGCGGCGGGGGTGACTCATATCTCGGGCACGCCGACACACTGGCGTCGCGCACTGATGGCGGGTCCACCGCGTAACTTTGCTCCTCGCTATGTCCGCCTGTCCGGAGAGATCGCAGATCAGGCGGTGCTCGACGGCTTGCGCGCCGCCTTTCCCACCGCGACCATTGCCCACGCCTTTGCATCCACCGAAGCCGGCGTGGGATTTGACGTGAACGACGGACGAGCCGGGTTCCCCGCGGCGTTCATCGACGATGTGCATTCACACGCAGCAACCGGCGTCGATTTGAAGGTGTCGGACAATACCTTGCGCATCCGCTCCCGCCGCAATGCGCTGCGCTATCTCGGCGATGCATCATCGCCTATCATGGACGGCGATGGTTTCGTCGATACCGGGGATCTGGTCGAACGGTTGGGAGATCGCTATTATTTTCGCGGTCGCCACGGCGGGGTGATCAATGTGGGGGGGCTAAAGGTGTACCCGGAAGAGGTCGAGGCCGTCATCAACGCCGATCCGCGGGTTCGCATGTCACTGGTTCGCGCCCGACGTAATCCGATAACCGGCGCCATCGTCGTGGCGGACGTCATGCTTGCCGACCCGCAACTCTTCCGCGATGATCCGGTTGGACGGGAGCAGATCACCATGCAGTTGCTGAAGGCTTGCCGGCTCAGCCTGCCTTCCCACAAGGTGCCGACGTCGCTTCGTCTGGTCGACGCCCTGCCTCTGACGCCTACAGGCAAGCTGCTCCGTCCCAATGCGTAGCGTCATCGTCACGGGAGGCAGCCGGGGACTCGGCCTCGTCATCGCCCGGGTCGTCTCCGCCGCCGGTTTCCGAGTCATCGCGATTGCGCGAAGCGCAACCGACGAATTGTCGCAAGCCGCCCAGACGGCCGCGCGCACCGGTGCCGGCGCGATTGAATTCCGCGCCTTCGATCTGTCCGAGATCGCAACGATTCCGGGCTTCGTGCGCGAACTTCGCAGCGAGTTCGGCGCGATCTATGGACTGGTGAACAATGCGGCCATCGGCACGCCGGGCATCCTGGGCGTCATGCCGGACCCGGACATCGAAAGGCTGGTGTCGTTGAACACGCTTGCGCCCATCATTCTCACCAAGTACGTGGTGCGCTCCATGATGGTGAACCGTGACGGAAGAATCATCAACATTTCCTCCATCGTGGCGTCGACCGGCTACAACGCACTGTCGGTGTATAGCGCGACCAAGGGATCGCTGATCTCCTTCACCCGCTCCCTGGCGCGCGAGGTCGGCAAGCTCGGCATCACCGTGAATGCCGTGGCGCCCGGATTCATGGACACGGAAATGACCAAGGAAATGGACGATGGCGCGCGCCGCAAGATTGTCGGCCGGATCGCGCTGCGCCGTCTCGCGGAACCCATCGATGTAGCGCGGACCGTCGAGTTTCTTCTCAATGAGTCCGGGCGCAACATCACGGGAACCGTGCTGACCGTGGACGCGGGCACGACGGCATGAATGCCCCGCGTCGCGTTCTATAGGCGCACGCGACCCGAGACGATGTCCGCGTGCAGAGACTGGTTCAGCGGAATCAGCGCCTGATCGGCCTGCGAATCGAAGTACAGCGGATCGGCGACCCGGGCGGGGTCGAATCCGGTGCTCACCAGTTCCCGCTTTACGGGCCTGAACGTTCCGGTCGACTGCATCGATGGCAGCAGCCGGATGAACAGCGGCCGGGCGTACGCGGGCAGGCGCTCAACCAGGGTCACCCGCAATGCGCGGAGATCGAAGTTTTCCGCAACGACGAGCGCCGCCATGCCCGCGCGACCGTCGGTGCCCGGTATCGCGACCCCGTAGACGGCCGCATCGAGCACGCCGTCAACCTGCGAAAGTACGGCCGCCACCTCCGCGGTGGAAACGTTCTCCCCCTTCCAGCGAAACGTATCCCCGATACGGTCGACGAAATAATAAAACCCGCGCGCATCCCGGCGCATCAGGTCGCCGCTCCGGTACCACGAGTCGCCGTTGGAAAAGACGTCACGCAGCACTTTGTGGGCCGAGCCGTCGCCGGCATAGCCCTCGAACCGCCCGGTACGTTCGTTCTCCCGGGTCGGCATCCGGGCCACCGCCTCACCCGCTTCGTCCGGCCCGCATGCCTCACAGAGTCCGGCGGAGTTCCTCAAGGGTTCTCCGGTGTCGATGTCGACGCGCAGCAGCGCCACCGTTCGATGTTGAGCCAGATAAGGCGGTATCCGACCGATGGCACCCGGTTCGCCCTCGCAGTTGTAGAGCGAGAAATTCGCTTCGGTGGCGGCGTAGTACTCCAAAATACGGGGAATGCGGAATCGCGCTTCGAAGTCACGCCACACTTCGGCCCGCAGTCCATTGCCGCAGGCCAGACGGAGCCGGTGGTCTCGCTCGGCGGGATGTTCAGGTGCGTTGAGGAGATATCTGCACAACTCGCCGATGTACTGAAACAAGGTGCAGCGCTCGTCGCGGATGTCGCGCCAGAAGTCCGACGCCGAGAAACGCCGGCGGATCACCACTGCACCGCCGCCGACCAGCATCGCACCCGTGGCGACGACTCCACCGACGCTGTGATAGAGCGGCAGGCAATCGTACATAATGTCTTCGGGACCCACGTCCATGAGCCCGGCAAACCAGTGACTCCACTGCATGAGTCGAAAATGGCTGACGCGCGCCGCCTTCGGCAGACCGGTGGTTCCCGACGTGTAGATGTACAACGCAACCGAGTCGGTTCGCGGTGCAGTACAGTCTCCGTCGCGCAACTCGGCCGTCGATTGCGAGTCCACCGCAGCCTCGAGCGGCGCCATGTCGACATCGCCGGCACCGTGCACCCAATAATCAATTCCACACCCCAACTCCCGGCGCACGTCCATGAGCCCGGTCGTCAGCTCCGCTCCGGCGATCACGAGACGCGGCGGTACCACCCCGATCGAATGGCGGAGGATCGCACCCGAGAGGTGCGTGTTCTGCAGCGACACGGCAACACCAATCCGCACGAGGCCCAACCATATGGCCAGATATTCGGGGCAGTTGTGCATCAGCAAGGCAACGGTATCGCCCGCTCTGAGTCCTTGCGCGATTGCCCAGCGCGAATATTGATTGCAGCGCTGCATCAATTCCGTGTACGACAGCCGCACGTCCGGCGATGAGAGCGCCGTCGCCGATCCGCGGCGCTGCCCAGTCGACTGCAGAATGAAGGGCAGTGTCAGATCGGGATTTCGTTCAATGAACGCAACGCGTTGCAGCGCCCGCATCCAAGAGTCGCGTGCCATCTTCACTCGATCGGCGTCGGATTCGTTCACGGCTGACAAAAGCGTTACAGGGCTCGTTTCGCTTGACGCATCGCGTTCCAGATGCCTATAAGATACAGGGATATGAAAGATACAGGGATATGAAACTCGAGACCATTGCGATCCATGGAGGGTTCGCCTCCGATCCGACGACCGGGGCCGTGGCCGTACCCATTTATCAAACTGCTGCCTATGCGTTCGAGAGCGCGGAACATGGAGCCGCCCTGTTCAATCTCGAGGTCGAAGGTTATCGCTACAGCCGGATCGGCAATCCGACCAATACCGTTCTCGAGGAGCGGATGACTCAACTCGAAGGCGGCGTGGGCGCGCTCACCGTGGGGTCCGGTCAAGCCGCTTTGTATTACGCGGCGCTGAACGCGACCGAGGCGGGCCGCAACATCGTGTCGGTACCGCAGTTGTACGGGACAACCCATACGCTGTTCGCCCATATTCTGCCGAAGCTCGGCGTGCGGGTAAAATTTGCCCGGTCAGACCGCGCCGCCGACCTGGAAGCGCTGATCGACGACGATACGCGTGCCGTGTTCTGCGAAACCGTGGGCAATCCCGCCGGCAATGTCTGCGATATCGAGGCGCTCGCGGACGTCGCGCACCGCCACGGTGTACCGTTGATCGTCGACAATACGGTCGCCACTCCCATGCTCGTGCGCCCGGTGGATTTCGGCGCCGACGTGGTGCTGCATTCCCTGACAAAATTTCTGGGCGGACACGGCACCACGCTGGGAGGGATCATCGTCGACTGCGGGCGTTTTCCGTGGGTGGACCATGCTGACCGCTATCCCATGTTTACCGAGCCCGATGAGTCATATCATGGCCTCGTCTACACCGAGCACTACGGCTCGGCAGCCTTCATCGGACGCTGCCGCAGCGTGTTCCAGCGAAATTTGGGAGCGGTGCTCGCGCCGTTGAGCGCCTTCCTGCTGCTCCAAGGGATCGAGACGGTTGGCGTACGGATCGACCGTCACGTCGAGAATGCGCGTCGAGTCGCGGAATTCCTGCGTGCTCACCCGCGCGTTGAATCGGTGAATTTCGCCGGGTTTGCCGATAATCCCTATCACCCCTTGGTTCTGAAATACCTGGGTGGGCGTGCGTGTTCGCTCATGACGTTCGAGATCCGCGGCGGTCTTCCGGCGGGGATTCAGTTCTACGACTCGCTCAAGCTCTTCAAGCGGCTCGTCAATCTGGGTGACGCCAAATCCCTCGCCTGCCATCCGGCATCCACCACGCATCGTCAAATGTCGCCCGCCGAACAGCTCTCCGCCGGCGTGGGCCCGGGAAGCATCCGGCTCAGCGTCGGCATCGAGCACATCGACGATATACTCGCCGATCTCGACCAGGCACTTGGATCCGTCGCCCGGTGAGCGATCCACCGCTGCCGCCGGCCGTGCGCGCCCTGTTCCCCGGTGTCGAGGAACGCCGGCGAATCGATGCCTGGCTCACCGACGAATTGGCGGCGGTCCTGCCGCGCATCCAATCCGGTCCGGTGACTCCGCGCCTCGACATGGCCTCGTTCGACGAAGATCTCCGCAGCTTTGATTTCATGCGGCCGATGCCGCTCGAGCGCGTGCTCGGCTGGGCCATGCGGCAGCTCGAACATGGCATCGTGCATATGTCGAATCCGAGGTATTTTGGCCTGTTCAATCCGGGCGCGAGTTTTCCCGCGCAATGTGCGGAGCGGGTCGGAAGCCTGTTCAATCCCCAGCTCGCCAGTTCCGGCTCGTCACCCGTGCCCGTCGCCATCGAGGCCCACACGATCAAGACCATGGGTCGGCGCGCCGGACTCGGCGAAGCTGCAACGGGACATTTCGCCACCGGCGGCTCGGAGGCCAATTACACATCGCTCGTCTGTGCGTTGACCCGCGCACATCCTGATTTCGGCGCCCATGGCGCGCGTGGTCTGCCGGGTGCGCCCACCTTCTACACGTCGAGCGAATGCCATATCGCGTGGTTGAAAATTGCCCATCAAACCGGCATTGGCCGCGCCGCGCTGCGTCTCATCGGCACGGACGGTCGGGGCCGCATGGATGCCGAGGCCCTGCGGCGTTGCATCGCAGCGGATCGTGCCGCGGGCCACGTGCCGGTCATGGTGGTCGCCACCGCCGGCACCACCGGGGGCGGGATGATCGATCCGCTGCATGCGTGCGCGGACATTGCGCACGACGAGAACCTGTGGTTCCACGTCGATGCCGCTTGGGGCGGCGCCGCGCTGGTATCCGAGCGAATGCGGCCGCTGCTCGCGGGCATCGAGCGTTCGGATTCCATCACCATCGATGCCCACAAATGGCTTGCCACCACGATGGGATGCGCCATGTTCTTGACGCGCCACGGTCCGGTGCTCTCCGAAGCCTTTCGGGCGACGACCAATTTCATGCCGTCGAACGCGGCTCAATTGGATCCGTACCTGAACAGCGTGCAGTGGTCCAGGCGGTTCATCGGACTGCGGCTGTTCGTGGCGCTCGCCAGCGCCGGATGGGAGGGTCTCGGCAAGCATGTCGAACGGAGCGTCGCAGTGATCAACCACGCCCGAGAACGGCTCGAGGCGGCCGGCTGGACGGTGGCCAACGATTCGCCGCTCGCGGTCCTCAACGTAATTCCGCCGGCCGGCCGCGGCGATCTGCGAGCGCTGGTCCGCAAGGTGGTGGGGCGGGGCAACGCTTGGGTTGCCTTCACGACCTTCGAGGGTCGAGATGTCGTACGCATCTGTGCAACCAACGGTGAATCGACGTCGGGCGACGTTCAAACGCTCGTCGCCGAGCTCGAACGCGAAATAATTGCGGTTTAAATCAATGCCTTACGGCGAGGGTAGGATGCGCTCCACCATGCGCTGCATGCTCAAGACGCTATGAAAATTTTGCGGCGTGATGTCGGATTGCGGAATGGTGATGTCGAATTCGATCTCCACGGCCAGCATGAGATTGACCATTTTGAGCGAAGTGAGGCCAAGCTCGCTCAATTGCTGGTCGATACGAAACGCATGCTCGCCGGTCCCGTCGGAACCGAGAATTTCGATAACCAGCTTGACAAGCCGGGTTCGTACCGCGTCCAGCGCAGAGTTCACTTCGATCATCGACCCTCCATAGTGGGCATTTGACGCACCAAAAGCGGGCTTTTGCAAATGCGACATGACGCGCCGGCCGCTCCGTTCGGATGTAGACTATGCCAATTCAGGGAGGAACTTATGGAACGACGGATTGAATTTCAATAGCGTGTTTCGTCTATTGCGTTCCCGGGCAAACTGAAAACATACTCGCCTCACGGCCTCATCGATCATTGGACCGCAGGGAGCATGACACTATGACGACAAGCCAGCCGATGACGACAATCCAGCCGCGCGTGGTGAATGCGCGATTCAATGATCTAGCCGCGCGTATCCACGCCGCGGCTACGGTGGCCAAAGCCCACGCGGCGAATGTGGACCAGGAGGCGAGGTTTCCGTCCGAGGCCTTCGAGGAAATCCGCAAACAGGGACTGTTGGGAATACAGATTCCGACTTTACTCGAAGGCGAAGGCGCGAGCCTCGGAACCATTCTCGACGTCTGTTACGAACTTGGCCAGGCCTGCTCATCGACGGGATTGATCTACGCGATGCATCAGATCAAGCTCGCCTGTATCGTGCGGCATATTTCGGGCAATGCCACGATCGAGGGCATTCTGCGGCGAGTCGCCGTGGAACAGCTGCTGTTGGCATCCTCGACGACCGAGGGTCAGGGCGGCGGCAACGTGCGCTCGAGTGAAGCTCCCGTCGTGCCCGACGGCGATTCCATCACCTTGGAACGCAAGGCCACGGTCATTTCCTATGCAATGGAAGCCGATGGCATCGTGACCACGGCGCGCCGGTCTGCGGACGCGGCGGCGTCCGATCAGGTTCTGGTGGTCCTGTTGAAGCCGGATTATACGCTGGAGAGGCTGGCGATCTGGGATACCCTGGGCATGCGCGGTACTCACAGCGAAGGATTCACGCTGCGCGCGCGTGCGGGTGCCGACCAGGTGCTCGCCGATCGCTACGAAAAAATTCATGCGAACACCATGGTGCCGTTTGCGCACCTGACATGGGGTGCGGTCTGGGCCGGAATCGCCGCGGCGGCGACACGCAAGGCCCAGGCTTTTGTGAGGCATGCAGCCCGCCAGGCCGGCGGTCAGATGCCCCCGGGCGCATCGCAATTCACGGCGGCGATTTCCTCGTTGAACGCCCTGCGATCGCTGCTGTCCGCGTCGCTCCGCAGCTACGAGACGGTGATGAACGACGAGAAAGGCATCGAATCGCTCGAGTTCCAGTCGATGATCACCCTGACCAAAGTTCAGGCCTCGGAGCTTGCCGTGGCCACGGTGATGAGCGCGTTGCGCGCGTGCGGGCTATCCGGCTACCGTAACGATACCGAGTTCAGCATCGGAATCCATCTGCGCGACGTCCTGTCATCGCCCCTCATGATCAACAACGAACGCATCCTTTCCAATCTTGCGGTCACTTCGATCATGACGCCGCTGCCGGTATCCATCAGTGGCTGAGCCGACGCCGGAGAGGATGGCAACCCTATCCTCCGATCCGCTGGCATCCATGGCGGCCGCGATTTTCCGGCCCATGGGAGTCGATGGCGTCTACGCGCGCACGGCTCTCTACATTCGCGTGGTCGAAGCTCTGGAAGCCTTCATTTCCGGTTTGCGGAACCCAGCCGCCGAGATCTTGCGTTTTCCGCCGGTCATGAGCCGCGCGCAGCTCGAACAATCCGGATATTTGAGCAGTTTCCCCAATCTGCTGGTCTGTGTATGCGCTCTGCACGGCTCGGATGTCTCGATCCGGGCCGCGGCGGATCAGTACAAGGCCGGCGGCGACTGGACCCGCGGCCTGTCAGCGGCCGACATGGTTCTGACTCCCGCAGCATGCTACCCCGTCTACCCGATCATCGCCGCCCGCGGCCGCTTGCCCGCCGGGGGGCTCCTGTTCGACATAGAAGCCGATTGCTTCCGGCGGGAACCTTCCATGAGTTTGGCCCGGCTGCAGTCGTTTCGCATGCGAGAGTTCGTGCGCATCGGGACGCCCGAGGAAATCATGGAGTTTCGCTCCTCTCACATGGAGCGCGCGCCCTCGATTGCGGCGGATCTTGGTCTGCCGTACTCGATCGAGGTCGCCAACGATCCGTTTTTCGGCCGCGATGGTCAAATCATGGGGGTAAGCCAACGGCAGCAAGCGCTGAAGTTCGAATTGTTGATTCCCTATTACGAAGGCGCCACGCCGACGGCCTGCATGAGTTTCAATTACCACCGTGACCACTTTGGCGGGGTTTGGAACATCCGGACGGCTGAGGGCGCCCCTGGCCACACGGGTTGCGTGGCATTCGGGATCGATCGGATGACCGTCGCGCTGTTTGCCGTGCATGGCCTCGAGATCGCGGCGTGGCCGGAACGAACCCGGCGGGCACTGTCGCTCTGACACTCCTGATTTTCCGATGCCTCTTGACCCTCACGTAGCGCGCTTTCTCGCGCTGCTTGCCGCAAGCGGCACCGCGAGCACGGCCTCCGTTGCGGTGGATGAGCGGCGCCAGGGTCTCGCCGCATTGATGAAGTTTTCGGGACCTCCGCGCAAGGTCGCGTGCGTCGATACCCTCGCCGTGCCGGGCGGGCACGGGCCCATTCCCATTCGGGTCTACACGCCAACCGACTCACCCGCCGGCCCGCTCGCCGGTTTGGTCTACTTTCACGGCGGAGGGCTGGTTGCCGGTTCGATTCTCACGCACGATGCCATTGCTTGCGAATTG
>Ga0070730_10003441_pt1 | contig 14202 bp, 12 predicted proteins | sample Coa_R1_3_FD_66447 | JGI IMG/M metagenome (GOLD analysis project Ga0070730, IMG submission 66447) | Surface soil microbial communities from Centralia Pennsylvania, which are recovering from an underground coalmine fire - Coalmine... | ecosystem: Environmental > Terrestrial > Soil > Unclassified ...
CTGGAGACCCTGCTCCGCGACCCGGAGATCACCGAGGTGATGGTCAACCGGCCGGAGCAGATCTTCGTCGAGCGCAAGGGCCGCATCGAGCTGACCACGCTTGCCTTCGAGGACGAGGACAGTCTCCGCCGGGTGATCGACCGCATCGTCTCGTCGATCGGACGGCGCGTCGACGAGTCGGAGCCTATGTGCGATGCGCGGTTGAAGGACGGCTCGCGCGTCAACGTGGTCATCCCGCCGGTCGCGATCTACGGGCCGTGCCTGACCATCCGCAAGTTCGGCCGCGACGTCCTGGGCCCGGAGCAGATCATCGCCACCGGCGGCGCGACCGCGGCCATGATGGAGTACCTCGACGCCGCCGTGAAGACGCGGCTGAACATCATCGTCTCCGGCGGCACAGGTTCCGGCAAGACGACCTTCCTCAACGTGCTCTCCGGCTTCATCCCGGCCAACGAGCGCATCGTCACGTGCGAGGACGCGGCCGAGCTGCGGCTGCGCCAGGTGCACGTGATCAGCCTCGAGTCGAAGCCGCAGAACGTCGAGGGACGCGGCGCGATCTCCATCCGCGACCTCGTGCGCAACTGCCTTCGCATGCGCCCGGATCGAATCGTCGTCGGTGAATGCCGAGGGGCCGAGGCCCTGGACATGCTGCAGGCCATGAACACCGGCCACGACGGTTCGATGAGCACGCTGCACGCCAACAACCCGCGGGATGCCGTGAACCGGCTGGAGACGCTGGTCCTGCTCGCCGGCACCGAGCTGCCTTCGCGTGCGATCCGCACGCAGATCGCGTCGGCCGTCAACGTCGTGGTCCAGACCGAGCGCCTGCGAGGCGGTGCGCGCAAGGTCGTGTCCATCGCCGAGGTCACCGGCATGAAGGACGGCGAGATCATGCTCCAGGAGCTGTTCGCGTTCCGCCAGGTCGGCGTCTCCTCCGACGGCCGCGCGATCGGCTATCACTCGGCGACCGGCATCCGGTCGTGCTTCGTGCACCACTTCCGCGCCGACGGCGTCGAGCTGGCCGACTCGATGTTCGATCCCACGCCCGAGCCGCCCTCCTCGAGCTTCGCGTGAGGCGCCCGTGACCGACACCATGCATGCCGGCAGCGCGCTCGACGCCGAGGTTCTGGCGGACGTTGGTCACCAGCTGCGCAACCAGCTCAACGCGATCGTCGGGGCTGCCGGCCTGCTCCTGGAAACGGCGACGTCGAGCGATCAGCGAGAGCTGGCGTCGGTGGTTTTGACCGGAGCCGAGCAGGTGGCCGGGCTGATCGACGAGGTCCTCGACGCCGAGCTCATCCAGAGCGACAACTTCGAGCTCGCGCTGCATCCTTTCAACCTGCGGACGAGCGTCGAAGCCTGCATCGGTCGCGTGAGCGCCGGCGCAGCGGGCAAGGGCCTGACCATCGTCCTGCGCATCGCTGAGAACGTGCCGCCGCTGATCGTCTCCGACTCGCGGCGAATCGAGCAGGTCCTCCACTCGCTGCTGCGGCTCGCCGTCGAACACACCGGGCGGGGCGCGATCGACGTCGCCCTGAGCAGCGAGCCGAGCGATGGACCGCTGCGGCTGCACATCACCATTCGCGTGCCGGGCCTCACGCTGTCGCAAGGCGTGCTCGACTCGGTGCTCGAGGGCGTCGAACCGCCGTCAGGCGTCGCACCCGGGGAGCGCCTCGCGATCCTCAGCCTGCACGTGGCCAAGCACATCATCGAGATGATGGACGGCGAGCTCACGATCGGCCGCGACAGCAGCAACGGCGCCGGGCCGGAGATCGATTTCACCTTCCTCGCGATCGAGACGGCGGCCGGTGAACCGGGTGGCCAGTCGCTGGCCGGGATGCAGGTGCTGGTCGCCATGTCCGACCCGACGGAGCGGCGCGTGCTCGCGCTGCAGACCGAGCTCTGGGGCGCGCCGTCGACCGCGGCCGAGCCTTCGGAGATCGGCGCGCTCGTCGCGGCGGGTCACGCGTACGACGTCGTGCTGCTCGAGCACCGCAAGCCGGCAGTGGACGGGCTTGCCATCGCCGCGATCCTGCGCACGCGGCGCGGGCCCGAAGAGCTGCCCATCATCCTCATCGCGGCCGGCACGGTGGGCGAGGAGGAGGTGCTCGCGCAGGACAGCGGCAACGTCCAGGCCACGCTTCCGAAACCGGTAACGCCGCAGAAGCTGCGCGACGCGATGGCGCAGGTCGGGCTTCGCCGCGTCGTCGTGCCGGCGCCGGCGCTGGAGGCGGAAGCGCCCGCGGTGACGCTGAAGGTGCTGGTCGCGGACGACAACCAGCTCAACCAGAACATGCTCCGGCGTCAGATCGCCAAGCTCGGCCATCAGGTCGACGTGGTCTCCAACGGCAGGCAGGCGGTGGAGGCCGTCGAGCAGCAGCCGTACGACGCGCTGCTCATGGACGTGCTGATGCCCGAGATGGACGGGCTGACCGCGGCGGCGGAGATCTGCCGGCGCTGGAGCCCGAGCACCCGCCCCCGGTTGATCGCGCTGACCGCGATGGCGGCGCCGGGTGACGAGGAGCGCTGCCGGAAGGCGGGCTTCGACGACTACATGAGCAAGCCCGTGCACCTGGACGAGCTGGCGGAGTCGCTGAGGGCGGCCGCCGGCTGGAGAGCGGTCCCGAAGATAGTCGGTTAGGTAGCGCCCCCTCCGGCCCGAGCCCGCGCCGCGGGCTGCGGCCACCTCCCCACCGCGTGGGGAGGGACGAGGCCGGAGGGGGGTGTTAGCTAAACGGCTAGCGGGCCGGCGCCCGCGAGGCGCGGGACTCGAGCAGCACGACGACGATCACGATCAGCCCGCCGAGCACCATGAGGCCGCCCAGCGCCTCGCCCTCGGTCCCTGTGGGCTGGAGGATGATCTGGATCATCGCCGCGCCGAACACGAGGATGTAGCTGAAGCCCAGCAGACGCACCCGCGGCGCGACGCGCTGCGGCTCGTCGCTCTTCCACGGCCGCTTGCCGACGATGAGAAGCCACGCGCCCATCAGCAGGGCCAGGGCGGCCAGGACGAGCGAGACGAGCTGGATGATGCTGGTGGTCACGGGCTCCGATAGTAATCGGAGGTTCAGTAATCTTCACAGTCCAGTGCCCCGAACCGAACCGATCAAGGCCGTGCGCGGCGTCCGCGACATCCTTCCCGATGAACGGGGCATCTGGCGCGTCGCCGAAAAGGCCGCGGTGCGGGTCGCGCAGCGCTACGGCTACCGTCAGATCGAGACGCCGCTCATCGAGCACGTCGAGCTCATCGAGCGTGGCGTCGGGCAGGACACGGACGCCGGGGGCAAGGAGCTATATCGGTTCAAGGACCGCAAGGGCCGCGAGCTGGCGCTGCGTCCGGAGGCGACGGCGGGCGTCGTGCGCGCGTACTTCGAGGGTGGGCTCAACCCGCCGCGCCCCCAGCCGGCGCGCCTCTACCTGATCGGGCCGATGTTCCGCTACGACCGCCCCCAGAAGGGGCGCTACCGCCAGTTCTTCCAGTTCAACGTCGAGGCGATCGGGCTGGCCAGCGCGGCCCTCGACGTCGAGGTGATCGAGCTCGGACGTGACTGGCTCGTCGAGGTGGGCCTGTCCGACCTGACTCTCGACCTCAACACCATCGGCGACCAGAAATGCAGGCCTGCATACCTCGAGCTCCTGCGCCAGTACTACCGCCCGCTGAAGGACAAGCTGCACCCGGACTGCCAGCGCCGCCTCGAGGTCAACCCACTGCGGCTGCTCGACTGCAAGGAGCCGCAGTGCCAGCCATTCAAGAAGGACGCCCCCCGCATGACGGACCACCTCTGCGACGAGTGCAGCGCGGCGTGGACCGAGGTGCGGAAGCTGCTCGACGAAGCCGGCGTGGAGTACCGATTGAACCCCTACCTGGTCCGCGGCCTGGACTACTACACGCGGACCGTCTTCGAGTTCTATCCGGCCTCGGCCGGAGGCCAGCAGGACACGCTGGTGGCGGGGGGCCGCTATGACGGGCTCGCCGCCGCGCTCGGGTGGGAGTCGACGCCGGGCGTCGGTTTTGCGGGCGGCCTGGACCGGGTCACCCAGCTGATGGCGACAGAAGGCGAGGAAGTGATCGCGCAGCCGGCGGCGGACGTCATCGTGCTGCCTGACGGTGAGCTCGATGCCGAGGCGGCGGAGATCGCACGCCTCGCGCGAGCGGTGCGGTCGGTGACCGTCGACTATTCGCACCGCAGCCTCAGGGCGAAGATGGGCTCGGCCGACAAGCTCGGCGTCCGCTGGGCGATCCTCTTCGGCCCCGACGAGGCGAAGCGAAGTGTCGCCCGACTGCGCGACATGGCGAGCGGCGAGCAGGTCGAGGTGCCGTGGTCCGAGATGGCCGAAAGGCTGGCGTGAGCGGCTTCACCGCGCCGCACTGCGGCTCGCTGCGCGCCGCCGACGCTGGCCGTGAGGTCGAGCTCTACGGCTGGGTCGCGCGCCGTCGCGACATGGGCGGCCTGATCTTCATCGACCTGCGCGACCGCTGGGGCAAGGTGCAGGTGGTCTTCAACCCCGCGGCGGCGCCCGCCGTGCATCGGGCCGCGTCGGAGCTGCGCTCGGAGTACGTCGTCCGCGTAAGGGGAACGATCAACAAGCGCCCCGCCGGTTCGGAGAACCCCAAGCTCGCGACCGGCGAGGTCGAGGTCGCGGCGTCCGAGCTCGAGGTCATAACAGCCGCGAAGACACCCCCGTTCCAGGTCGAGGACGATGCGGCGCTGGCCGACGAGGCGACGCGCCTCAAGTACCGCTATCTCGACCTGCGGCGGCCGCGCATGCAGCACATCCTCCAGGTGCGCCACCGCGTGAACAAGATCATCCACGCGTACATGGACGAGCACGAGTTCGTGGAGGTCGAGACGCCGCTGCTGGTCAAGGGCACACCGGAAGGCGCGCGCGACTTCATCGTCCCGTCGCGGCTTCATGCAGGTGAGTTCTTCGCGCTTCCCCAATCGCCGCAGCAGCTGAAGCAGCTGCTGATGGTCAGCGGCCTCGGGCGCTACTACCAGATCGCGCGCTGCCTGCGGGACGAAGACCTTCGCGCCGATCGCGCGCTCGAGTTCACGCAGCTCGACCTCGAGATGTCCTTCTGCGACGAGGAGGACGTCTTCACGCTCATCGAAGGACTGTGGGCGCGGATCTGGAAGGAGATCCTCGACGTCGACATCGTCACCCCCTTCCCACGGCTCGACATGAAGGACGCCCTCCTGCGCTACGGCTCGGACAAGCCCGACCTTCGCTACGAGCTCGAGATCGCCGACCTCGGTGACGTCCTCGCCGGCACGCGGGCCAACATCTTCAAGTCGGCACTGGCCGAAGGCGGAGTCGTGCGCGGTCTCGCGGTTCCCGGCGGCAAGGACATGCACCGCCGCGAGCTCGATGACCTGGCGACGATCGCCAAGGGCGCCGGCGCCAAGGGACTCGCGTGGGTGCCGGGCCCCCTCGACAAGTTCCTGACCGAAGTCGAGATCGCGGGCATCAAGGAGAGGACCGGCGCCGGGCCCGACGACATCGTGCTCATCGCCGCCGACAAGCGGCGCCGCGCGGAAAAGGTGATGGGCCTGATCCGTTCCAACGTCGCCCGCTCCCGCAAGCTCGTGCGCGAGGGCGAGTGGAAGTTCCTGTGGGTCCACCCGATGTATCTCTTCGAGGAGGACGACGAGGGTCACCTCACGTACGGTCATCACCCCTTCACCAGGCCGATGGAGGAGGACCTCGCCTTCATCGACCAGAGGCCTTACGACGTGCGCGCGCACGCGTACGACATCGTGTGCAACGGCTACGAGCTCGGGGGCGGCAGCATCAGGATTCACGATCGGGCGCTGCAGGAGCGCGTGTTCGAGATCCTCGGGCACTCGCGCGAGTCGATTCGCGAGCGCTTCGGTCACCTGCTCGACGCATTCGAGTACGGTGTGCCGCCGCACGGCGGTATAGCCCCCGGCATCGACCGCATCGTGATGATGCTCGCGGGCACGGAGAACATCCGCGACGTGATCGCCTTCCCGAAGACGCAGAGTCACCAGGACCTGATGCTGGGAGCCCCCAGCCCGGTCGACCAGCAGCAGCTCCGGGAGGTCCACATCCAGGTGTTGCCCGAAGAGAAACCCTCGTAGCATTGGCTGGCTCCCGAAGGGCTGCGGGTGACGTGCGCGTTGCCCAACAGACAGTCAAAAGGGACCTCGGAGTCCGGACGGCGGACCAAATGCCCGCTCTGAGACGGGACTTGGAAAGCCCAGGCAGGGGACCCACCTGAGAATGCTCAGGACAACCCACCCCCGTGACCCGGAGGGAGCACCCCTTTGGCGCTGATCAAGCTCATCCCGCCCGGCGTCGTGCCGGCGGTGCTGTTCGTCCTGATCCTGTCCGCGCTCTTCTACGCCCTGCTGCCCTACCGCAAGCGGGCGTACGTTCCCATCCTGGTCGTGACCGCGCTCGGCTACGCCCTCGGCCAGGGCTGGGACTACGTCGGGCTGCCGGCGCTGCGGCTCGGCCAGGCCAACGTGCTGCCCGCTTTCGTCTTCGCGCTCGCCTTTCAGCCCCTGGCCCGCTTCGTGCCCCGGCCCCGGAACGAGCCCCAAGAGCCGGAAGGGTCGCAGTCCCGAACTTCGTGAGGTCGAGCCGGGCGCCTGAACATATGATTTCGATTGGTTTGCAGGATCTCGTAAGGGGGTATTGACGCAGTGGAGTTCATGTGGATCGCGTTCGGCGCGAGCGCGCTGATCGTGGCGCTCGGCCTCTTCGTGGTCCTGCTGCGACTCCGGGGAACACTTGGCGCCATGCAAGAGCTGATTGACACGACCAGCGACGAGATGAAGGAAACCCTGCCCGAGGTGCGGCAGACGATCGGCAACGTCAACGACATCACGGCCGGAGTCAACGTCGGTCTGCGGACAACCGGCAAAGGCTTCTCGGCGGCCGGCCGCGCGGTGAGCGCAGCGGCTCACGGGGCCAAGGTCGCCAGCCAGAGCCTGGTCCGTTCATTCCTTGGAGGTTAGGAGCATGGGCGACGAAAGGAACGGCGGCGGCGGCGGTTTCGGTTGGTTCCTCGTCGGCGGCATCCTCGGCCTTATCGCCGGCGCGTACATCGCGTCGGGTCCCGGCCGCGGCCAGGTCGACAGCATCCGCAGCAAGACGATCGAGCTCGGCGCCAGCGAGCCCGTGCAGCGCGCCAAGGAAGCCGCGCAGCGAGCGCGCACCATGGTGACCGACCCCGACCACCCGGTCGGCAAGGCGATCCAGGACGGAGTCGCGGCCGCCAAGCGGCGCCGCGAGGAGCTCGAGTCGGCCGCGGCGCGCAAGATGCAGCAGGCGACCAACGGCGGCGAGTAGGAATAGATAGAACGTGGCCAAGCGCAACCTCGCCGAGCTGAAGATCCCCGCCTCGCCGGCTTTCATCCCGGTGGCAAAGCGGGTGGCGACGACGCTCGGCAGCCAGCTTGGCCTCAGCCTGGTGGACCTCGACGAGCTCACGATCGCGCTGACCCAGGCCTGCGACAGCGCGATCGCGGCCGCCGGGGAGACGGAGGCGGGCGGCGGTGGCGGCGATCAGCTCAAGCTCACGTACTTCGCCACCAACCGCGCGCTGGTGGTCGACGTCGACCTGCTGCCCGCGGAGCACGCCCACGACCACGCTCACGCCCACGCGCACCCTCGGAGCCCGGCCGACGTCGAGGCCAGCGCCGAGCTGCAGCGGCTCGCTTACGAGATGATCCGCTGCTTCGTCGACGACTTCCGGCCGGAGGTCGAGCCGCGAACCGGCCAGGTTCGGTTCCGGATGGTCAAATACCTCGCCGGCTGACGCCTTCTCCGCTGTTCGTCCCAAACTGAAGCGGTAGTGAGCTCGGCTTCCGCCTCTTCGCGGCCAAGCCGCGAAGAGCTTCGTGCGCTTCACCGGCGCTACCGGGACAGCAAGGACCCGGCCGAGCGCGACCGCATCCGCGAGCAGCTGGTCGCCGCGTACCACGACTTCGTCTACTTCCTCGCGCGCAAGTTCCAGAACCGCGGCGAGCCGCTCGACGACATCGTGCAGGTCGGCTATCTCGGGCTGATCAAAGCCATCGAGCGCTTCGACCCCGACCTCGGCTACGAGTTCACGACCTTCGCGACCCTTACGGTCGCGGGCGAGATCAAGCGCCACTTCCGTGACAAGGGCACCGCGATTCGCTTTCCCCGCCGGTTGCAGGAGCTCCACCAGTCCGCCGTGCGCGTCAACGAGCAGATGAAGAACGAGCTGGGCCGCGAGCCGACGGTCGCCGAGCTGGCGGAGCGTTTGGGGGTGGCGCCCGAAGACGTGACGGAAGCGATGGAAATGGGCCCGGCGCAGACGCCGCTCTCGCTTGACCAGACGCTCGGCTCGGCGGATGGTGAGGCAGGCCGCGAGCTGGCGGAGCAGATCGGCGGCGACGACCCCGAGCTCGACCGGGTCGAGATGCGCGACATCCTGAACCGGGCCATGGAGCACCTGACGCCGCGTGAGCGCGCGATCATGGCGATGCGCTTCTACGAGCAGATGTCGCAGTCGGAGATCGCCCGCCGGCTCGGCATCAGCCAGATGCACGTGTCGCGCCTGCAGCGGGCCGCGCTCGAGCAGCTGCGCAAGTACGTGCCGCAGGAATCGGCGAGCTGACGCGCACGCGATGCCGCTGATCGAAGACGAGATGCCGGCGGACCCGCTGGCGCTCTTCGACCGCTGGTTTCAGGACGCTGTCACGGCGGGTGCGCCACAGCCCGAGGCCGTCGCGCTCGCCACGGCCGGCGCGGGCGGCGAGCCGTCGGGGCGGATGGTGCTCTTCAAGGGTCTGGAGGCCGGCTCGTTCCTCTTCTACTCCAACTACGAGAGCCGCAAGGGTCACGACCTGGCCGCGAATCCGCGAGCCGCGCTCGTGTTCTACTGGCCGGTCACGCGGCACCAGGTGCGCGTGTCGGGAACGGTGCGTCGCCTCAGCCGCGGGGCGTCGGCGGATTACTTTCACAGCCGGCCGCGCGGCGCGCAGCTGTCGGCGCTCGCATCGCGGCAGAGCCGCGTCGTGCGTTCGCGCGAGGTGCTCGAGCGCGAGGTCCTGAAGCTCGCGGCCGATCACCCGGCCGAGGTGCCGCTGCCGCGCGACTGGGGCGGCTACGCGCTGCGCCCGCGGTGGATCGAGTTCTGGGAGAACCGCGACGACCGGCTGCACGATCGCATCCGCTACGTCCGGCGCTCCGGCGGCGCCTGGCGGATGGAGAGGCTGGCACCCTAAGGCCCCGACCTCCGTCGAGTGCCGGCTCCCGGACCCTGTTCGCAGCGAGTGCGCGGTCGAGAGCCGGCTCTCGGACCCGACACCTCCTCGCCTACACTAGTTCGGCCCCGTCATGACCGGGAACGAGATCCGCAGACGTTTTCTAGAGCATTTCGCGAGCCGGGAGCACAAGGTCCTGCCCAGCGCGCCGCTGGTGCCGAAGGCGGACCCGAGCACGCTCTTCATCTCGGCCGGAATGCAGCCGCTCCAGCCCTACTACCTGGGCTTGAGCGATCCGCCCGCGCCCCGGCTCGCGAGCTGCCAGAAGTGCCTGCGCACCGGTGACATCGACGAGGTGGGGAAGACCGACCGCCACAACACGTTCTTCGAGATGCTCGGCAACTTCACGCCGACGGGCGCCTACTTCAAGGAGATGGCGATTCCCCTGGCCTGGGAGCTGGTGACCCAAGGGTTCAAGATGCCGGTCGACCGCCTGAGGGTGACCATCCACCCGACCGACGACGAGGCCTATGACATCTGGACCCAGCGCACCGGCGTGCGGCCCGAGCACATCACCCGCCTGGTCGACAACTGGTGGGGTCTCGGGCGCGGTCCGTGCGGCCCGGACTCCGAGATCTGGTGGGACCGCGGCTCGAATGTCGGCTGCGGGCTTCCCGACTGCGTGCCGGATCACTGCGAACGGTTCACCGAGTTCTGGAACCTCGTGTTTCCGCAGTTCGACCAGCAGGAGGACGGGACGCTCGTCCCGCTTGCCAGGCCCGCGATCGACACCGGCATGGGTCTCGAGCGGATCTCCTACATCCTGCAGGGCAAGACCAACATCTTCGAGACCGACCTGCTCGAACCGCTGGTCGACCACGTGCGGCAGCACAGCTCGAAGCCGACGACTCTTTCGGAGCGCATCATCGCCGACCACGTGCGCGCAGCGACCTTCTGCATCGCGGACGGTGTGCTGCCTTCCAACGAAGGCCGCGGCTACGTGCTGCGCCGGCTCATCCGCCGCGCCTCGGTGCATGCGCGCCGCATCGGGCTGACGGTCGACGTCAGCACCGGGGTGGAGGTCGCGGTGGCGATCTACCGCGGGCACTATCCCGAGCTGACCGAGCGCCAGGCGTCGATCGTCGACGTCGTTCGCAACGAGAGCGAGCGGTTTCAGCGCACCATCGAGCAGGGGATGGAGCAGTTCGAGAAGGTGGCGGCTCGCCACAAGTCTTCGATCCCAGGCGACGAGGCGTTCAAGCTGCACGACACGTTCGGCTTTCCCCTCGAGCTCACGCGCGAGCTGGCGGAGGAGCGCGGCGTCGAGGTCGACGAAGAAGGATTCAAGGCGGCGATGCTGCAGCAGCGCGAACGGTCGCGCGGCGCGATCGCGCAGCACTGGGTCGCGGTCAAGGACCTCCCGCGGTCGGAGTTCACCGGCTACACCGACCTGTCGGCGCAGAGCGGAGTCCTCGCGCTGCGCAGCGGCGGCAGCGCGGTGGAGGCCGCCTCCGAAGGCGACGAGGTAGAGGTGTTCCTGGAGCGAACGCCCTTCTACGCCGAGTCGGGCGGCCAGGTGGGCGACACGGGCGCGATCTCGACCGCCGGCGGCCGGATTCGCGTCGATGACACGCAGAAGCCGGCCGAGGGCGTGATCGCGCACATCGGCACGGTCGTCACGGGCGACGTGAAGGTGGGCGAGACCGCGACCGCTGCGGTCGACGCGAAGCGACGGCGCGCCATCGCGCGCCATCATTCGGCGACACACCTCCTGCACAGGGCGCTTCGCGAAACACTCGGCGAGAACGTCGTGCAGAAAGGCTCGTGGGTCGGTCCTGACCACACGACCTTCGACATCCCGCTCAATCGCGCCATCACGAAGGACGAGCTCGCGCGGATCAACAAGCGCGTCCTGGAGAAGATCCGCGAAGCGCTGCCCTTCCACGAGTCGCACAAGCCCTACAAGGAAGCGGTGGCGCAGGGCGCGATGCACCTCTTCGAAGAAAAGTACGGCGACGTCGTGCGAGTGGTCTGCTTCGGCGACTGGACCTGCGAGCTGTGCGGCGGGACTCACGTGAAGAACACCGCCGACGTCGGCACCGCGCTCATCCTGTCGGAGTCGAGCATCGGCTCCGGGCTGCGGCGCATCGACATGGTCGTGGGCGACCCCGCCGACGAGCGCGTGCTTCGCGAACGCGACCTGCTCCTGGACCTGGCGCGCTCGTTCAACGCCGTGCCCGAGCAGCTTCCCGACCGGCTCGCCACTTTGCGTGCCGAGCTCAAGGCGGCGGAGCGCGAGCGCCAGAAGCTGCGCGACGAGGTCCGCTCGGCGCGGGTCAGGGGCGGCAACGGCCTGCAGGTGAAGCACGGCAGCGTGGACTACGTGACCGAAACCGTCGATGCCACGAGCGACGACGAGCTGAAGGCCTACGCCGATCGATTCCTCGATCTGCTGAAGTCCGGGATCGTAACCGTTGTCGCGGGCGACAAGTTTGTCATCAAGGTGTCCAATGACCTGATCTCGAAGTACGACGCCAACCGCCTGAAGGAGCTCTTTGGCAAGGGGGGCGGCCGCCCGCAGCTGGTCAGCGGCAGGCTGAACGTGCCCGTCGCGGACGCTTTCAAGCGCCTCGACGAGGAGCTTGGAGGCGGATGACCAAGTTCAAGCTCCTGCGCAAGCGCAGCGAGTACTACCGCCACTTCACCGTGCTCGACATCGGCACCGATCTCGTCAAGGTGCTGGTCGTGCGCCGCGACGGCCCGGACGGCGAGATCCTGGGCGTCGGCCGCGAGCCGCAGTCGCCGGCGGCCATGTCCGGCGGCGCGATCGCCGACCTCGAGTCCGTCATCCAGTCCTGCAACCGCGCCCTCGAAGCCGCGGAGGACATGGCGAAGACCGTACCCGGTCAGGTCGTGGTCGGCATCGCGGGCGAGCTGATCAAGGGCTTCTCCTCGACCATCGCGTATCCGCGCTCGAACCCGCAGTCGCGGGTGCGGCAGTCGGAGATCTCGACCATGCTGCAGATGGTCCAGCGCCGGGCCCTGCGCGAGGCGCAGCACCTCCTGGAGCTCGAGCGCAGCTATGGCCAGCTCGAGGCGCGGCTCGTGCACTCGGGCATCACCAACGTGCGCGTCGACGGCTATCCCGTCACGAATCCGGTCGGCTTCACCGGCAAGAACCTCGAGGTCACGGTCTTCAACACCTTCGCGCCGATGACGCACATCGACGCCATCGAGACGGTCGTGCGCGAGCTCGACCTCGAGCTTGCGGCCGCGGTGGCGCAGCCCTACGCCCTGGCGCGCGCGTGCGCCAGCGAAGAGGTCTGGTCCGAGGGCGGCATCTTCGTCGACGTCGGCGGTGGCACCACGGACGTCGGGCTCGTGCGCGACGGCGGGGTGGAGGGCACGCGGATGTTCAACCTCGGCGGCCGTGCGTTCACGCGGCGGCTCGCGCTCGCCTTCGGCCTGAGCTACGAAGAGGCCGAGGCCCGCAAGCTGCGTCACTCCGAGGGCCTGCTCTCGCCGGAGCAGCACCGGCAGGTGTCGGAGCTGCTCAGCGCGGACGCGGAGGTGCTGCTCCAGGGCCTCGCGCTGAGCCTCAAAGAGCTCTCCCGCGGCGACCCCCTGCCCTCCAACGTCTTCCTATGCGGCGGCGGCAGCCTCCTGCCCGAGCTCACCCTCGAGATGGCCAAGAACAACTGGACGGCCGGCCTGCCGTTTGCCAAATCCCCTAAAATCCGCCATCTGGTTCCCCCGGACGTGCGGAACCTCACGGATTCCACTGGGCAGCTGTCAAGCCCGCAAGACATCGCGCCGATGGGCCTCGCGAACCACGCACTGCGCACGGAGAGCGAAGAGCGAGAGACCGTCAACTCGGTCATGCGCCGGGTCCTAAGCGCTATAAAGGCTTGAGCACTACGCCTCCAGGAGACCTGTAAACGTCATGGCAGCCAACCCGATATACGTCGAAGTGGAGGAGGAGATCCCCGAGGTCGTCGAGCGCCTGAGGCGCACGCGCGGCTCGGACACGATGCTCGTCCTACCGGCCCGCTCCCGCGTCGGCCAGAGCCGCTTCAACTTCCAGCTGCTTCGCAACTACGCGTCGCGGATGGGCAAGCAGGTGACGGTCGTCTGCGACGACCCGGCCGTCCAGAAGATGGCCTCGGAGACCGGCTTCCCGGTGTTCGGGGCGGTCGGGCCGGAGGGCGTTGGCATTCCGTCGGAGGAACCCGCCCCCGCTCCGCCGCGCAAGTGGTGGCAGCGCAAGGTCGGCCCCCTCGAGGCGCACGTCGGCGTCATCGCGCCCACCAAGCTCATCACCAAGACCGCGACCGAGCTCAAGCCCGGGCGCTTCCTGCTCTACATGGCGGGCCTGATGATCGTCCTCGTCGCGCTGACGGGCCTCATGGTCTTCGTGCCGAGCGCGTCCGTGACGCTCATCGCCGAGGCGGCGCCGTACTCGCAGCGCGACGTCGAGATCCAGGCCGAGCCCGGCAAGGCGCCGATCCGCGTGCGCGTGGACGTCATCTCGCGCACCGACTCGCAGGGCTTCAAGACCACCGGCGTGAAACAGGTACCCCTGGCGCCGGCGACCGGCCAGGTCGTCTATACGAACGGGTTTCCCCCACCGTCACCGTGCGGCGTGCCGCACCAGAACCCGGACTGCGGATCGCCCGGCATCATCATGCCGTACGGCCAGCGGCTGAAGAACACCAACGGCCTCGAGTTCGCGCAGACCTCGGGTAACACGGTCGTGCCATGGAACGGCACGGCGACCGCGAACATCGTCGCCGTCATCGCAGGCTCGTCGGGGAACGTCGGCGATCACACGATCAACACGATCGAAGACGACGTCTTCGGTCAGCAGTTGACGGTGACGAACCCGCAGGCCACCGGCAACGGGACCGATCCGTCGTCCACGCCCCTGATGACCGAGGCCGACTTCGACGCCGGCCGCGCGCAGCTCGAGCAGTCGCTGCACCAGGAGATCGCCCAG
>Ga0070730_10003444_pt1 | contig 14193 bp, 10 predicted proteins | sample Coa_R1_3_FD_66447 | JGI IMG/M metagenome (GOLD analysis project Ga0070730, IMG submission 66447) | Surface soil microbial communities from Centralia Pennsylvania, which are recovering from an underground coalmine fire - Coalmine... | ecosystem: Environmental > Terrestrial > Soil > Unclassified ...
GAACTGCTTGTTGTACAGCGCCAGGGAGAGCCAGATCAGCAGCCCGATCAGCACCAGGAAAACGACGCCGACCAGCCGTTGCCGCGTCTTGAGCCAGCTTTCCGGGGGAGTCACTGGGTCACCCTGACGGTCGTCGTCGCGCCCCAGATGGCCAGGCTCATGAAGAAGTCCACGACGTTGATCACCACGATCGCCGCCCGGACCGCGCGGCCGACCGCCACGCCGACCCCCGCCGGGCCGCCCTTGGCCCGGTAGCCGTAGTAGCAGTGGATGAGAATGACCATCGTGCTGAACAGCAGGACCTTGAGGAACGACCAGAGGATGTCAAGCGGCGAGAGGAACAGGTTGAAATAGGCGTCATAGGTACCCGACGACTGCCCATTGAAAAACACCGTAACCTCGCGAGAGGCGAAATAGGAGCTGACCAGGCCGATCGCGTACAGCGGGATGATGGCGACGACGCCGGCGATGATCCTGGTGGTGACCAGGTAGGGCAGGCTCGGGATCCCCATGCTCTCCAGCGCGTCGACCTCTTCGTTGATCCGCATCGAACCGAGCTGGGCGGTGAACCCGGCGCCGACCGTGGCCGACAGGGCCAGGCCGGCCACCAGCGGGGCGATCTCCCTGGTGTTGAAGTAGGCCGAGATGAAGCCGGTGAACACCGACGCGCCGATCTGGTGCAGGGCGGCATAGCCCTGCAGGCCGACGACCGTCCCGGTGAACAGCGTCATGCCGATCATCACGCCGACCGTGCCGCCGATCAGGCCGAGCGCCCCGCTGCCGAAGCCGACCTCGGCCAGCAGCCTGAGCACTTCCTTGATGTAGCGGCGGAGCGCACGTGGCATCCACAGCAGCGCCCGGAAGTAGAACAGGAGCTGGTCGCCGAGCATGTCCAGCCAGGACAGCGACTGATCCGCGCGCGCACCGAGCCGGGCCGGCCAGCGGTCCGGGCCGATGGCACGCTGTGGGCGTGCCCTGGTGATCACGCCCATCTACCCGACTCCCTTCGGCGGGACGACCTGCAGGTAGATCGCCGTGAGCACCAGGTTCACGAAGAACAGCAGCAGGAACGTGATGACCACCGCCTGGTTCACCGCGTCGCCGACTCCCTTGGGCCCTGGCCGGGGGTTCAGGCCGCGGTAGGCGGCGATCACGCCGGCGATGAACCCGAAGATCAGCGCCTTGAGCTCGCCGATGTACAGGTCGGGGAGCTGGGCCAGGGCGGAGAAGCTGGACAGGTAGGCGCCCGGCGTGCCGTGCTGCAGGAACACGTTGAAGAAGTAGCCGCCGAGCACGCCGACTACCGAGACCAGGCCGTTGAGCATCAGTGAGACGCCCATAACAGCCAGCACCCTGGGCACGATCAGCCGCTGGATGGGCGAGACGCCCATCACCCGCATGGCGTCCATCTCCTCGCGGATCGTGCGGGCGCCGATGTCGGCGCAGATGGCCGACCCGCCGGCCCCGGCGATCAGCAGCGCCACGATCAGCGGGCTGGCCTGCTGGACGACCGCCAGCACGCTGGCCGCGCCGGTGAACGACTCCGCGCCGAGCTGCTGGGTCAGCGAGCCGAGCTGCAGCGCGATGACCGCGCCGAACGGGATCGACACCAGTGCCGAGGGCAGGATCGTCACACTGGCGATGAACCAGAACTGCTCGATGAGCTCCCGCAACTGGAACGGTTTTTTGAACGTCAGCCGGATCACGCTCGCCGCGAGGGCGAACACCTGCCCGGTCTGGCGCACCAGTCCGAGCCCGGGAACCGGCTGGCCCGGGGGCTTCTCCCGCTTCGGCCGCCCGGCGCCCGGCAGGCCAGGGACGACAGGCTGCTGGGCGGTCACGGGCGGCCTCCGCGCCCTGTGCCGGGCGGTGGGTCAGGGTTGTAGCGGTGCTGTCCGTGGGGAGTCTGGGGGTTTGGGCTGTAGGGAGCCTGGCCGGTGCCATCGGCGGGCATCATCGGCCGGGTCTGCGCGGCCGGCCGCTCCGTTCCCCAGGAGCCCGGCGGGGTGGGTCCCGGCTGGTCACCGCCCGGCCGGAGGCGGTAGCGCTCCCGGTCGGCCGGGGTCAGGCTGTCCAAAATGGCCTTCTGGGCCAGCGGCGGCAGGGTGTGCAGCATGCTCATCACCCGGTCCTTGCGGCGCTGCACGGCCTGCCGGGGCGGCAGCCCGGGGGTAGGTTCGAGCTGCGGCACCACGACCCGCAGGTCGAGACCGGACCCGCCGCCGTGATGGCCGGCGTCCACCTGGGCCTGCTCCATGGCCATCGTGGCCTCGTCCTTTTCCTCGGACATGCCGATCGGGCCGATCCTGCTGCCGTCCAGGAACTGGGCCACCGCCGGCACCTCGCTGGTCAGCAGCACTTCGCGCGGGCCGAACATGACCAGGTCGCCGCGGAACAGCATGCCCATGTTGTCCGGCACGGTGCGGGCCACCTGGATATTGTGGGTGACGATCAGAATGGTGGCGTCGATCTGCGCGTTCAGGTCGATGAGAAGCTGGGACAGGTAGGTGGTGCGCACCGGGTCCAGGCCCGAGTCGGGCTCGTCGCACAGGATGATCTGCGGGTCCATCACCAGGGCGCGGGCCAGCCCGGCCCGCTTGCGCATGCCACCGGAGATCTCGCCGGGGAGCTTTCGCTCCTCGCCGGCCAGGCCCACCATGTCCATCCTCTCGAGCACGATGCGCCGGATCTCGGCCTCGGTCTTCTTCGTATGCTCGCGCAACGGGAAGGCGATATTGTCAAACAGGTTCATCGATCCGAACAGCGCGCCATCCTGGAACAGCACGCCGAATTTCTTGCGCACCTGGAAGAGTTCGCGCTCGCTGCAGTGTGCGGTGTCCACGCCGTCCACCAGCACCCGGCCACGGTCCGGCTTGATCAGGCCGATCAGCGACTTGAGGAACACGGTCTTGCCGGTGCCGGAAGGTCCCAGCATGACCGACACCTCGCCCGGGGGCAGGGACAGCGTGACATCCCGCCACACCGCCCGGCGGCCGAAGGTCTTTGTCAGACTCTCGACAACGACCTCAATTCCCATTCTGCCTCCTGGCGAACTGTGGATCACCAGGCGTTGTATCACCAGGCGGTCCGCTAGGGCACACCGATCCGGCCAATTCCCGCGCAAATCCGGCGGATATGCCGGTGAGCCCTGGACCTGTGAACCGGGACTCGCTCAGGTTGCCTACATTCGGGAATCCGGCCGCGTTCGCATATGCCGCCCATGGCGCATGGCCGAGTGACATCGGGCGCGCCCACCTTCGGGCCACCCGCCATCCGGTCGCGGGAGTAGCGCCGGATGCCGCACGGTCCGGCACCGCCCGGACTGCCACGGCGGCGGTCAGCTTGATGCCTCTGCCGGAGGACCATCGCGGCGGGCCGCTGGGACCCCTCATCGGCAACAGCTCGATTGTGCGCTCCCGATCGGCCGGATCAACCTGGCAGGCCTCATGACCGTGCCGGGCTCACCGGAAGAGTTGTACCGTTCCCCACCCTCAGTCATGTTCCAAACCTGTATCCGTCCATACCGTGGCCACCGGCAGATCGGGGTGGAGCCAAGGTAACCAGACACACACCAGCAAGCGCAACGGGTACACCCGGCTTCTGACATCCGCCCCATCATCAGCGGGCTGCGGCCAGATCAGCGGCCGGCAGCCAGACCCCAGGCCGGTCGGCGGATTCTGTAGTTACTGACCAGTATGTTAATTGTGCGTGATATATGGAGTCAAGGAGACTGCCAAAAGGTGTCGGGCGTGGTACGGCTCATCACTGGGTGACAAACGCGTCACGTCCAGCTTGTCGCGCTCTGATAAGAAATGTGTTCGCGATATGTCTCGTTTGGTTTTACGGCGCCGGTCATCTCTCCAGCTCGCGTCTCGGGAAGCAGCATCGCCGTGGCCGGGTCCATAGCGAACGCCCTGGATCACCCGCTCCGGCGTGACCGCGCGCACGAAGATCAGGCATCCTGCCATCCATAGGGTGCGCCGCCTAATTCAATCCCAGCCCTCTGCGGCAGCCGGGCCGCTGTCTCCGGTTGTTTGCGATCACTCCTTCAGCCCGGTCACCCGGTCATCGAGGCGCGGTGACCGCCCACACCAGTTGCCTGGCTGGCGGGACTATACGGTGATGGATATCCAGAAAGGATCCTTGTCCACCAGACGATTTTGAGTACCGAATGCGATATAGGCACCACCAGCGCCAGGGTTCTGCCTGAGCAGCCGGGCCGGACGGAGGATCGGCCCGTCCGTGCGCAGGAATCTCTGGGTCACTCGCCCGGGGCAGGGACAGCGTGACATCCCGCCGCACGGCTCGGCAGCCGAAGGTATTCGCCAGACCTCGACGGCTATCTCAATTCCTACCCGCGCCGCCCGGCGGACTGTGTATCACCAGGCGTTCCGGCCGGGCACGCGGGATTTGTCGTCAGCTTGCGCTGGGGTATGGGCTTGCACGGCGGGCACCCGAAGAGACCCACCACAAAACATGGTGCCCCCTGAGTCAGCAGCACACTGTTACCGGGGCCGGACACCGAAGCCGTGAATATCGAATCAAGGTTCTCCCCGACACCGCACCCACTGAAGTCCGGGACCTTGACCGTCCCGGACAGAACCCCGCCGGACTGGATCAGGTAGTAAGGCGTTTTACCAGTGAGTATGATGTCGAACGGCTGGACGGTCTGGCAGTGCGGCCCGACGTTCAGTGGAACACCGTTGACCTTCACATTGAAGATGCGCAGTGTTACCCGTGACGAGACCGTGGTGACGGTCGGGCAGCTGGACACAGGATGACAAAAGCTTGGCAGCGCCGGGCCAACGGATACGGCATTGACATTTCCAATTTCCGACAACTGCAATGTGGCTGATACGGGCATGAAACCGAAGGCCAGCAGCGTTGCGTTGGCAGGCGGCAGCTGCTCCTTGCCCTGATAATCTAGTTGACCGGCGCTGCGCTGCTGAAAGTAGTTATGCTTTTTGGTTGGCGGCTGATCGAGGTAGATCGTCACCCCTATGTCCAGCTTGGTCAGTCCGGGACCAACGAGTGCCGACTCGTGAAGTTTGCGGACATTCGAGAATCCGGCGATGTAGGCGCATCCCGGCTCCGGCTGGTGTGAGGGCTTCTTGCGAAGCCTTTTCGGCGGCTGCGGCGGCGGAAAGCGAGGGTTCAGTTTCAGGCCGCCCGGGGGGAGCGGTGGGCATGGCGACTTGGCGCTTCTCACCGCACCAGGGGTGGGCGAGCTGCCGGGCTGGGACCCCGCCGTAATGCGGCCAGGATGACTGGAGTTCGCGGTCCCAGTGACCGGAACTTTGGCCAGCGACGTGCTCTGCCCAGCGTCCAGCTTGCATTCGACCAGCACGCTCGCCGGGTCAGTTGCCCGCCCGTCGGCCCGGAAGGGACTGAACACCAGCGAAAGGCCTGTGACACTGAACGTGGCGACCCCGGCGGCGCCGATGGTGACGGTGGGGACGGTGCCAGAGGCGGTGATGACCGTGCCGCCCGGTGCCGGAAGCGGCGTTACCGGTGATACAAGACGCTGCCAGGGGACGGTCGCTGACGTTCCATTTGCTGCCACCGTGGTGCCGAGTGCGGCCGACAGCCCGACGCTCGATGCGGACAGCCCGCGGAAGTAGGAGATCACCGAATTCGGCATTGTCACGCCGATCCCAGCACCAGTTGGCTGGATCGGCTGACCGGCCGTCGCTGTGGCCGGGAAGGTAGCCGCCACTTGCGTGCTCACCTGCTGGGTCCCGGTCGGGAAACCGCATGCGAAGTTCAGCGGCAATCTCGCCGCCTGCTGGCCAGCCGCGGCTGTGGCTCCGGATGCCACCACGCCGGCCGAGATCAGGACTGCTACCGCTCCCGCTGTGAGGCTTCTGCGGGAGCGCCATCCCCTGGTGTGCATCATCGGCGGCGGCCTGCCCGGGTGCTTCCCATGGGCCGCCCAGACCCAGCACGCTGCACGGCCGTACTGGCCGCGGTGTGATTGCGTGCATTGCAATGGTTAGGACGGACCCCACCCTTAGTCATGTCTTAGACCTTATCCATCCGCAAGCCTTCAGTGCTTGAAGCGGTGCCAAGGCGCGGAATCCATGGCAGCAACTGGCGGTGCCCTCGGCTTCCGCCTTCCACACGATCAGCGGCTCCGGTGCAGAGCCCGCTGGCCTGCGATTTCATGATTGTTACTGGTCAGTATGCTAATTCTCGGTGATATCGGAGTCAAGGAGACCACCAGAAAACGGTTCGCGTCATATCTCGACGGTGCGCACCCGGTGAACGGGTGCCAGCAATGACACCTCGTTCACCGGGCGCGTGGTGTGCGGCGGATTGTGAATCATTTGACCCCGGTCAGTGGACCACCTTTCCCTTGCCCAGGGTCAGGGTGATCGTGTTGCCCTGCCCGGGAAGGGTCAGGTTGATCAGCAGCGTATCCAGCCCGCAGTTGGCGAACGGCGGGATCGTGTAGGTCCCGGCGAGGTTGCCGCCCTTGATGATGTTGAAGCCAGGCTGGCTCGTCACCGTTACGGAAACCGGGCTCGATGTCTCGCACGAGTCGCCAACCAGCTGTGGAATCCCGGCCACCGTCAGGCTGACGATCCGCATCGTGATCAGCGATGTGGTGGTGACGGCGCCGGTGTTGGGGTCAAGCGTGCCCGTGGTTGGGCCGTCGTTGATGAGCTGGGCGGTCGCGGTGACTGGAATCAGCCCCAGCTCCTTGAACGAACCGGTGGCGTCAGGCAGCTTCAGATTCGCGGTGATCGCGTCGGTGTTCAGGTCGGCGGTCGCGGTGAGCTTGCCCGGGCCTAGCGGAAGGTCGGCGTTGGGCGCCGCGAGGTGGGTGGTGCCCGTTACCGGGTAACGGATCGTAATGGTCGTGTCCGCCGACGCTGGCCCAGCACTGGCGAAGACACCCGCCACCGTCAGCAGCCCGGCCGATGCCGCCATCACAGTTCTTCGGAGGGCAGTCAGCTGATGCAGTCCTGACATGTCATAGTTTCCTTTTCTGCAGTCAACGTTGTAGGGCGGTATGTTACCGTCTGGTAGGCTAAAGTGCCACCCACGGGAAACGGTACTGGCGCCCCTCTCTGTTTTGCCCGGATGCGTCCCGGCTTTCTCGCCGGTGGTATGAACACAGTGGAATTAGCCCGGCTGCCCGACGACCGGTTGCCGGAAATGATTGATGTCGCCGGTAAGTCCCTTAGCCCGTCTCACGGGCTGGTGATGGTTTGCCCGGGAGTTACCGAGGCGGTGCCTTTCAGGGTGGCGGCGTCGCCGTCCCTGATGAGGCCGAAGCAGCCGCTGACGCGGTAGATGTGCAGGTTGCCGCCCATGGTGAGCGTTCTCAGCTCGTGGCTGCTGTTGGTGTAGGTGCCGCCGATCGTGCCGTTGTCAGCCGTGGCACTCGTGCCGTCCACGACCGCACTGCAACCGGGACCTGACAACGCGCCGTGGGCTCCGGTGATCGTGCCCTTCGTCACGCCGGTGGCCGCGTCGTAGGACTTCGCATTCAGCTTCCATGGCAGGTGGCCGGGTGTGACGTTGAAGGTAAGTCCCGCCGGGCCGGTGCAGGTCGTGAAGGTGACCGACGTGATCGACGCGATGCCCGTGCCGGACAGGCCACTGCCCGGCTTCGCCCTGCCAGACGCGGTCAGGGTCTTGCAGGTGAGTGTGGTTCCAGTGACGGCGTCTTTGAGGGTTGGGTTCGAGGCCGTCGCCTTGATCGATCCGCCCGGCTGCACGGTCCAGGTCCCGGAGGCGCCCCCGTTCGGTGAAGCCGCACCCAGGCCTGCCGTCAGGGCGAGGGCTGCAGCAGAGACCGGGACGGCGCCCATGAGCTTGTGCATCCGAATGGAATCCTCCCTTCCCGGATAAACCTGGGCTGACCGGCCGGCGCATTTCCGGTACTGGATCGGGAAGCCAGGCGGCCTGATGATGTGAAGCGACACGTTACCGCTTGGTAGCCTGAGTTGCTACTCACCCGCGATGGTAATGGCGGCCCTTCTTGTGCCTTTCGGATAAAACAGCCGGCTCGCCATCACCGGCAGCGCTCAGTACATTCGCCCGGTTGCCCGCATATGTGCGTCGCGTGGAAACGAGATCGCTTCAGCCAGGACAGACGAGCCGCCCCGGGCCTGGAGCCCGGGGCGGCTTGATCGTGTGAGGTCGTTGTCCTGGCCTGGGTCTGGCTCGGCCGTCACGCTCAACTGATCGTCTGCTTGGGCGTGATCGTGTAGGTGCCGGTGAACGACGAGGGGTCACCGCTGTGGATGAGGCCGAAGCAGCCGTTGACCTTCCAGACGTGCAGGTTGCCGCCGCTTACCTTCAGCTTGCCTGTGCTGTTGCTGTAGGTGCCGGTGACCTTGCCGGGCGTTGAGGCCGTTGTACCGGCTACCTTCGCGCTGCATCCGGTGCCGCTGATGCTGGCCTTGATGTTGGTGATCTTGCCCTTCGTCACACCGCTGCTGAAACTCGACCCGCTGAGCGGCCAGGGGTTGCTGGACGACGCGGACGTTTTCGCGGTGAAGACCAGGCCGCCCGGTCCGGTGCAGTTGCTGAACGTGACCGAGGTGATCTTCCCGAGCGGGTTGCTCAGACCGCTGCCGCTCTTCAGCTTCGCCTTGGTCGCTGAAGATGCGCAGGTCAGGGTGGTGCCCGTCTTGGTGTCCCGCAGGGTTGTCTTGCCGGCCTTGCCGGTCACGGCTCCGCCTGGCTTGACAGTCCAGGTCATTCTGGCGGTCGTTGCGGATGATGACGTGGCCCCGAGGGTGAATGACAGGGCCGCGGCCGCGCCGCCGGCCATCATGATCGCGCCGATGCGCTTGAGCATGTGATCGATCCTCCCTTGATCGTTGTGCCGTGGGCTCATCTGGATGGGCTCCGTGAGCCGGAAACACTGTCCCCTTCCCCCCGTCGCCGGGAATAACCGTGCTCCGGGTGGCCAACGCGCTGCCGGCGGCCTCTCGCACGGCCGGGGACCTTACGGGCACCTTCGAGCGCATCGTGGCGGGCTTTCCCAGACATACTCCGGCCGCCCTGGGCACGCGGGCCCGGGGCGGCCGGAGTTATGTCATCGTCAGTGCCCGGTCAGGACACTGACTACGATCAAGGACTGGTGATCTTCTGCTTGGGGCTGATCGTGTACACGCCCTTGAACGTCGAGGGGTCGCCGCTGGCGATCAGGCCGAAGCAACCGCTGACGTTCCAGATGTGCAGGTTGCCACCGCTGGTGCTCAGCTTGCCCGTGCCGTTGTTGTACTTGCCGGTGACCTTGCCCGTCGATGTGGCGGTCGTGCCGGCCACGGACGCGCTGCATCCGGGACCGCTGATGCTGGCCTTGATGTTGGTGATGTTCCCCGTGGTCACACCGCTAGTGCTGTTGAAGCCGGTGGCGTTCAGCGGGTAGGGGTTGGTGCTGGACGCCGTGGTCGTCGCGGTGAAGACCAGGCCGCCCGGGCCGGTGCAGGTGCTGAAGGTGACCGACGTGATCTTCCCGATCGGGTTGGTCTGGCCGCTGCCGCTCTTCAGCGTCGCGCTGGTCGCTGAAGATGCGCAGGTCAGGGTGGTACCGGTCTTCGTGTCCTTGAGCGTCGTCGTGCCGGCCTTGCCGGTCACGGCTCCACCGGGTGTGATGGTCCAGGTTGCCCTGATGGTGGTCGCGAACGACGGTGCGGCAGCGAGGCCAGCCGTCAGGGCCGCGGTGGCGCCCGCGGCCGTAATGATCGCGCCAATGCGCTTGAGCATGTGATCAAATCCTCCCTTGATCGGTTGGACGTGAGCTCATCCGGAGTGCTTCCGTGAGCTACAAGTGAGAGTCCTTTCCCCCTCCCGCGGGGAATAACCCTGCCGCCCCGGATGGCCGGAATGCCCTCCCGGCCCCCAGGGGCGAGGGCCGGGGAGCACGGTCAGGGGCTGGTGATCTTCTGCTTTGGCGTCACCTTGAAGGCGGCGCTGATGTTCCCGGCGTCACCGTTGCTGATCGCGCCAAGGCAGCCGTTGACCTTGTAGACGTGCAGGGTGCTGCCCTTGGTGAGGATCTTCAGGACGCCGGTGCTGTTCGTGTAGGTGATCTTGACCTTGCCGTTGTGCGCGGTGGCGCCAGTGCCGTCAATGACGGCGCTGCACTCGCTGCTCGAGACCGTGAAGTGGATCTTGGAGATCGTCCCGTGCGTCACGCCCGAGGCATAGGACGCGCCGTTGACCGAGTAGGTCACCGGCCCGCTCGACAGCGAGAGCGTGATGCCGTCCACCATGCAGTTTTTGAAGTTGAGCGAGGTGATCGTCCCGAGGCCGGTGCCGGAAAGCCCACTGCCGGTCTTGAACGAGCTGGTGAAGGATGAGGAGGTGCAGGTAACCGTGAGGCCGGCCGTCACGTCTGTCACCTTGGTCGTGCCGGCCGCGCCGGTGGTGGACCCGCCTGGCGAGACGGTCCAGGTCGCCCTGATCGTGCTGGCGGACGCCGAACTGGCGGCGAGGCCGAGTGCAAGGGTGGCTGATGCGAGAGTTAATAGTGCGCCGACGGGTTTGCGCATACTGCCCGATCCTCTCTGAATCGATGTGGGCACCGGATCCCTGACCGACGGCTGGTTTAGCCCCATATCAGGTAGTTTGTCCGGGTCTAGCTGGTTTGCCTACCCGCGAGTACGTTACTTCTACGTAACATCGCCTGGCAAGGCTTTCGGCGGCACAGAAATTCGCGCAATTCTGATGATCTTTGGGCTTGTCCGTTCGCCGCAGAGCCGATCCGGCTCCAGCGGTTATCAGAAGTTGAGCAAATGCCGAACGCAAGCAGATCAGAAGCTGAGTGGCCGGGCTGTCCCATGTGTGAAGGGGCTGCCCCGGTCCGGACCGGGGCAGCCCCTCATGTTACGTCAGTGACCATTGCCGTGGCCGCCGCCGGGCGAGGACGTGGGTGGTGTGGTCGGTGGTGTGGTGGGTGGTGTGGTGGGTGGTGTTGTCGGCGGTGAACTGGTCTGCTGCTGAGCCACATTCAGGGTGACCAGGGTCCCCCTCGGGACCACGGTTCCCGGCGTCGGCTTCTCGCCGACCACGGTCCCCGGAGTCGTGCCGCTGGTCGCCGGCACGTAGTTGACCTGGGCACTCAGGCCAGCCGCCTGCAGCGCGGCCTCGGCTACCTGGAGCGTCTGGCCGATCTCGTTCGGCACCTTCGTGCCACCGCCGGAGACAGTGATGGTGACCTTCGTGCCAGGGCTCACCAGCGTGCCGGGCGGCGGGTTCTGCCTGACCACGGTCCCGGCCGGCTGGGTCGAGCTCGGGTCGGTGGTGACGAACGGGGTGAGGCCGTCGGCGGTCAGGGTGGTCTGCGCCTGCGACCCGCTGCTGCCGATGAGGCGGGGCACCTTGACCTTCTTGGGACCGGTCGACACGTACAGGGTGACCACGGTGTTGGCCGGTTCCAGGCTGCCGAACGATGGGTTGCTGCTGATCACATGGTTTGCCGGGATCGTGCCGTTGGGCTGCTTGACCACCTTGGGCTTCAGGTGAGCAGCCTGTACCTCGGACACGGCCTTCTGCTGGGTCAGCCCCTGCACCTGCGGCACCGCGTAGGTCGTGCCGCTGTTGCCGAGCAGGGCATAGGCCACGCCGCCCACGGCACCCAGGACGATGAGCACGGCCAGCAGGATCCACGGCCAGCGTCGCCGCGGTGGCCGGTCGTCGTACTCCTCGTCCCGCGGCGGGCCGTATTGGTAGGCGGGGATCGCACTGGTCGGGCCGGCCCCGCCCGGGCCGGCCATCATCGTCGCGGGGCCCATCCGCTGGGTGCGCGGGTAGGCGCCGGACGGCGGCGCGGCCACTGGCATGCCGGACAGCCCGCGCTGGATGTCGCTGCGCATCTCGCCGGCTGACTGGTACCGGTCGGCCGGGTTCTTCGCCATCGCCTTCAGCACGATCGCGTCCGCCCACTGCGGGATCTCCGGATCCAGCTGGGACGGCGGGACCGGGTTCTCCGTCACGTGCTGGTAGGCGATGGCGACCGGCGAGTCACCGGTGAACGGCGGCCGGCCGGTCAGCAGCTCGTACATCAGGCAGCCAGCCGAGTACAGGTCGCTGCGCGAGTCCACCCGTTCGCCCCTGGCCTGCTCGGGCGACAGGTACTGCGCGGTCCCGATGACCTGCGCGGTCGCGGTCATCGTGGCCGCGGCGTCGCTGACCGCCCTGGCGATGCCGAAGTCCATCACCTTGATCTCACCGGACCGGGTGATCATGACGTTGGCCGGCTTGATGTCGCGGTGCACGATGCCGTTGCGGTGGCTGTAGTCCAGCGCGCGCAGCACTCCGTCGGTGATCTCCAGCGCCCGCTCCGGCAGCAGCCGGCGGTCGTCGCGCAGCAGGTCCCGCACGGTGCGGCCGTCCACGTACTCCATCACGATGTACGGAACCGGCTCGGGACCCAAGGTGTCCTCGCCGGTGTCGTACACCGCGATGATCGACGGGTGGTTGAGCGAGGCGGCGGACTGTGCCTCCCGGCGGAACCTGGCCTGGAACGTGGCATCCCTGGCCAGATCCTCGCGGAGCGTCTTGACCGCTACCACTCGGTCGAGCCGGATATCGCGAGCCCGGTACACCTCGGCCATGCCGCCGCGCCCGACGATGCCATCGAGCTCGTAACGGCCGCCAAGCAGCCTGGGCTGTGTCATGTCTCGCACTTTCCTACCCGTCCTGCATGATCGTGTTCGGAATCCGGAGGATGCCTTGCTCTGCCGACGACGGAGTCGGTGAGGTCGTTGGCGGTGTCGTCGGCGGGGTGGTCGGCGGCGTCGTGGGGGACGAGGGGCTCGTGCTGGGCGAGGTTGGGCTCGGGCTAGTGCTTGGCGACCCGGTCGGGGACGGCGACGTATCCGGCGTGGTGGTGATCGATGAGGTTACCGGCTGGGCCGGGGACGTGTTCGCGATGGGCACCTGCGACGTCTGGGTGGGACGCCGCGACGGCCGCTTGACCTGGTGGGTCGCCAGGTCACCCCCGCGGGGGGTGCTGACCGCCGGGTGCCTGCTGGCGGCCAGGAGGGCGATCGTTCCGGCCGCGATGATCGCGATCAGCACCGCCGCGGCCGCCAGCACTCCGGTCACGCGCCGCGGGCCGGTGCGCTGGGCCGGTATCCCGGGAATGGGCGCGGTGCCCGTGTGCGGCACCGGGGTGGTCGGGCTGGGGTCGGAGAACCAGGCCGCCGGGCTGGCCAGCTCGGCCGATCCGATGATCCACGGGCCGTCGCCGTCGCCGGCCTCCCCGGTGAGCGATTCCGCCGGCGCCGCGCCCAGCAGGGCGGTGGCCCGGTCGGCGACCACCTCGGCGCTGGCCGGGCGGTCGGCGGGTTCCTTGGCGAGCATCTGCCCGACCAGCACTGCGACCTGCGGCGGAACGCTGGTAGGCAACGCAGGGGGCCGGGTGCTGACGTGCGCGAGGGCCAGTGCGATCGGCGCCTCCGCGGTGAACGGGGGCTGGCCGGCCAGGCATTCGTAGGCCACCACGCCGAGCGAATAGATGTCGCTGGCCGCGGTGACCGGGCGAGCGCTTGCCTGCTCCGGCGAGACATACCGCGCGGTGCCCATGACCATGCCGGTCTGGGTCAGCTTGGCGGCGACCGCGGCCCGGGCGATCCCGAAGTCGGTGATCTTCACCTGGCCATCCGGCCTGATCAGCAGGTTGCCAGGCTTGATGTCGCGATGCACGATCCCGGCCGCGTGCGCGGCGGCCAGCGCCCTGGCCGCCTGGGCGACCAGGTCCAGGACTTTTCCGGCGGGCATCGGGGCGTCGCGGGCGATGGTCGCCGACAGCGCCTCACCCTCGACAAGCTCCATGACCAGGTAAGCGGCGCGGGGCGCCGCGCCGTCACCGTCGGCCTCCGATTCGCCGTAGTCGAAGACCTGGGCGATACCCGGGTGCGACAGGGACGCCGCGTAGCGCGCCTCGGCCCGGAACCGGGTGCGGAACTGTTCGTCAGCGGCGTGCCTGGCGGACAGCAGCTTGACCGCCACCGGCCTGCCGAGCAGTTCATCGGTGGCCCGCCAGACCTCACCCATGCCTCCGGCCGCTATCCGGGAGTCCAGCCGGTAGCGGCCGCTGAGCAGTGCACCGTCAGGGAGTTTCTGCTCTGGCAATCCGGCGGCGCCGAGCGGCGGCGAATCTGCCTCAGCCGGGGCGGGGACGTCCGCCACCGGAGCGTCCGCGCCGGTGGCCTCCGCTACGGG
>Ga0070730_10003445_pt1 | contig 14191 bp, 15 predicted proteins | sample Coa_R1_3_FD_66447 | JGI IMG/M metagenome (GOLD analysis project Ga0070730, IMG submission 66447) | Surface soil microbial communities from Centralia Pennsylvania, which are recovering from an underground coalmine fire - Coalmine... | ecosystem: Environmental > Terrestrial > Soil > Unclassified ...
CACCGTATTTAGGCACAAGGGCGCTTGGTATATTTGCACTTTGTTCGTGAGTTCTCCACAGAAAGGGACAGGATGGGACAGACGATTAACCCTTATGGTAAAGAGATTGTTAGTGTAGAGACCGATTTTTGCGGCCGCAAGCTGACACTGGAGGTCAACCGCGTCGGCTTTCGCACCAACGCGAGCGTATTGGCACGCTATGGCGACACGGTTGTGCTCGGCACGGCGATGGTCAGCAACCAGCCCATCACCGGGTTCGATTATTTTCCTTTGAGTATCGACTACGAAGAGAAGTTTTACGCTGCCGGCAAGATCAGTGGCAGCCGGTTCATTAAACGTGAGGGCAAGCCGAGCGACGAAGCGGTGCTCATTGGCCGGCTCATTGACCGGCCGATTCGTCCGCTGTGGCCGAAAGGCTACCGGCACGAAGTGCAGGGCGTGGTGAGCGTGCTCAGCACCGACCCGGCCTTCCGCCCGGACATGATCGCGATGATTGCCATGAGCGCTGCGTTTATGCTTACCGGCGCGCCGTTTGACGGCCCCGTGGCGGGTGTGCGCGTGGGCCTCAAAGACGGCAAGCCGCAAGCCTTCATGCCGCTGGAAGAACTGACCAGCAACGATCTTGACCTCGTGGTGGCAGGCACCGAGGATGCCATTATGATGGTTGAAGCCGGCGCCAATGAAGTGTCGGAAGAGACGGTAGCCGATGCGCTGGCTTGGGCGTACGACGCCATCCAGCCGGCCATCCAGTTGCAAAAAGAGCTGGTGAAAAAGGTGGGCGTTACCGCCCAAGAATACACGCTCAGCCTGCCCAGCGAAGACATCCAGAAAGAAGTCGATGCCTTTTTGGACGGTAAGATGGGCGAGAAACTGCGCGCGCCGATGGCCGAGCGTCATCAGCGTATGCACGTGCTGCGCGAAGAACTCATGGCCCACTTCGCCGAAAAGCTCGGCGACGAGTGGGACGGAGTGAAGCGCGACTATGAAGACGCTTTCGCTACCGCCGCCAATAAAGACGTGCGCAAGGGCATTTTGGAAGACGGCGTGCGCCCGGACGGCCGCGCATTTACCGAAATCCGCCCTTTGAGTAGCGAAGTCGGTATTTTGCCGCGCGCTCACGGCTCGGCGCTGTTCACGCGCGGGCTGACCCAGGGTATGAACATTGTCACGCTCGCGCCGTTAAGCTACGCGCAGTTGGTGGACACCATGGAGCGCAACGAAGAAAAACGCTATATGCACCACTACAATGCGCCGGGTTACACCGTAGGCGAGATTAAGCGTTTGGGCAGTCCGGGCCGCCGCGAGATTGGCCACAGTGCTTTGGCCGAGCGCGCGCTTCTGCCGGTTATTCCGGCCGAGGATGTCTTCCCCTACGCTATTCGTTCGGTTACCGAAATCATGAGCCAAAACGGCAGCACGAGCATGGCCGCGACCTGCAGCAGCTGCTTGGCACTGATGGACGCTGGAGTGCCGCTGAAGGCCCCCGTGAGCGGCATCGCCATGGGACTGATGAAGGAAGGCGACAAAATGATTATTTTGAGCGACATCGCCGACGCCGAAGACTTCGCTGGCGATATGGACTTCAAAACCGCTGGCACCGCCAAGGGCATTACTGCGCTGCAAATGGATATGAAAGTCCACGGTCTGCCCGTAGAAACGCTGAAGCAAGCGCTTTTGCAGGGCAAGGACGGCCGGGCATTCATCCTGGAGCACATGCTCACGACGCTTGCCGGCCCGCGTGGGGCGCTGAGCCCGTACGCGCCGCGCGTTGAATCCATTAAAATTAACCCGGATAAAATTCGCGACGTCATCGGCAAGGGTGGCGAGATGATCCAGAAGATTACCGGCGAAACCGGCACTGAAATCGACATTAAGGACGACGGCACGGTGATGATCGCCAGTCCGGACGGCGCCAGCATCGAAAAAGCCATCCAGTGGATTAAAGATTTGACCGAGGAGCCAGTCGTTGGTACTATCTACCGCGACAAGCCCGTCGTGAGCGTGATGGACTTTGGCGCGTTCGTGCAGATTTTGCCCGGCCGCGACGGCTTGGTACACGTTTCCGAAATGTCCGAAGACCGGGTGGGCAAGCCGAGCGACGTGGTAAAAGAAGGCGACCTGGTCACCGTGAAGCTGGTAGCTATCGACGACCGCGGCCGCCTGCAACTCAGCATGAAAGCCGCCGCCCGCGAACTCGCCGAAAAAGCCGCTAAAAAGGATACCGCAAAAGGGTAATGAGCAAGCAGGCGCGTCTTGGCCAAGTTCGGGCAGACATCATTCAAAACAATGTCTGCCCGAACTTGGCCAAGACCGCCAAGCATTTGGTATTCGGCGAGGGAAGTCCGGATGCCAAGGTGATGTTTATCGGTGAGGCGCCGGGCAAAAACGAAGATCTCACCGGCCGGCCGTTCGTCGGCGCCGCAGGCAAATTTTTGGATGAATTGCTTGCCGGGATCGGCCTAAACCGCCAGGACGTGTACATTACCAGCATCTTAAAATACCGGCCGCCGAACAATCGCGACCCGAAGCCGGACGAAAAAGACGCCTTTTGGCCGTATTTGTCAGCCCAGCTTGAGGTAATTCGGCCACAATTACTGGTGACGCTTGGACGTCACAGTACGAATTGCTTCTTGCCGGACGTGCAAATTAGCAAAGTCCACGGTGTGCCGCAGCGCTGGCAAAACTATACGCTTTTGCCCCTGTATCACCCGGCCGCCGCACTGTATAACGGCAGTCAGCGGCAAACTATCATTGATGACTTTACGGTCATCACCACTTTACTTAGGTAACCAACAACATCTCTAATCCACAGAAAGGAAACAGATGGAAAATAACAATCAAACCCAAAGGAACAACCGTCCGCCCAGACAGCGCAGCGGCCAAGGTCAGCGGCCAAACCGCGGACCAAATAACCAAAGTGGCCCACGGGGCCAGAACCAACCGAATGGCGGCCTGCGCATGCCGGGTGCAGCGCAGTCGCGCGGCGCCAGCTTGCGTGCCCAAAAGCGGGCCCAAAGCGACGCGCAGAAAATTGCCAACCAGTACGCGAGTGCCGAAATGCAGCCGCAGGAACGCCGAGCCAATGTCATTGTCGACGATTTCGATAAGCTCAAAATTACGTTTTTGGGCGGTCAACAGGCGATTGGCGAAAAGAACATGCAGGTCATCGAATGGCAGAACGACGCCGTAGTGCTCGACTGCGGCAACGACCTCGGCCTGGAGCTGCCCGGTGTGAACTACGCCGTGGCCGACCCGTCGTACCTGGAGAGCATCAAGCACAAGCTGAAGGGGTACATCGTGAGCCACGGCCACCTCGACCACATTGGCGGGCTCAAGCACATTGTGCCGAATATTCCGGCGCCTATTTACGGGTCGCGCTTTACGCTCGGCGTGGTCGAAAAGACCTTTGAAGACGCCGCGGCCGAGACCGGCCTCAAATTTCAGCCGCAACTCGAAATTATGAACATGGACGGGCACGAACGGATCAAGCTTGGCGTGTTTACCGTGGAACTGGTGCGCATTACGCACTCCGTGCCAGAATCAGCCTGTATTGTGGTGGATACGCCCGTTGGACGGATTATCAACACCGGCGACTGGCGCCTTGACCCCGAGCCGCTGGACGACAAACCCACCGATGCCGAGCGCCTGCGCCAACTCGGCGACGAAGGAGTGCTGCTGCTCATGAGCGACAGCTGTAACACGCAGCTGCCCGGCCGCACGCCTACCGAAAGCACCCTGCAAGAGAGCTTTCACGACATTATCGGCCACGCCGAAGGCCGCGTGTTTGTGGCAATCTTTTCCAGCAACATGAACCGCGTGCAGATGATCGTCAACGCTGCCGTTGCCGCCGGCCGCCGCGTGGCGCTGGATGGCCGCAGCATGATGAGCTATGCCGAAATCGCCGTGCGCCAGGGCATTTTGAAAATCCCGAAGGGTACGGTGTTGCCGATGCGCGAAATGCCGAACATTCCCGACAACCAGGTACTCGTTGTTTGTACCGGTGGCCAAGGGGAGCCCGGCGCTGCCTTACAGCGCATGGCCGAAGGCACGCACAAGCACATCAAGCTGAAGGAAGGCGACACTGTGGTCGTAAGCAGTACGCCGATCCCCGGCAACGAAATACGCTACGAAGCCATTGGCGACGACCTGGCCGCCCGCGGATTACATCTGTACCGCCACCCTACCCACGAAGTAGATGGCTGCGGCCCGCTGCACGTTTCCGGTCACGCCCGCCGCGACGAATACCGCGAGCTGTTGCACATCATTCGTCCCAAATTCTTTTTGCCCATTTACGCCGGCACGCTGCACCGCCGCTACTACATGGAAATGGCGGTGGAAGAAGGCTGGCCGCGCAAGAATATTATTATGGCCAACAACGGCGACAGCTTTGCGCTGACCGCCGACAGTTGGGAACCGCTCGGCGAGGTGCCCCACGGCAGCTTGCTGGTTGACCAAACCGGCGCCATCGTGAACAACGTGGTGGTGAAGGACCGCGTCCTGCTGGCAGACGAAGGCCTGGTGGCCGTCGTGCTCACCGTGGATAAAAAGTCGGGCAACCTGCTCACCAGTCCGGACATCATCAGCCGCGGCTTCATATATATGCGCGACAACGAAGAAATTATGAATGGCCTGCGCAACGAACTGCGACGCGCCACAACGCAGCGCTTCAAGCGCGTCGACCTTGACCGCTTTAAGGTGGAGCTGAAGGATCACATCACCCACTATCTGTTTGAACATACCAACCGGACGCCCATCGTTATCCCCGTGGTAAATGTCATTGGTGGCGGCGGAGGCAAAAACGAGCCCAAGACCGCTCAGACCGTCCATCAAAGTGACCCCACCAAGACGAGCGAAGAAATCGCCCGCGAGCAGCAGGAACGTTTCCAAGCGATGCGCGCCCGCTTGCTCGGCCAAGACGCCCGTGTGGATTAAGCGTAAGCTTTTTGACGGCAGTTGTAATTTTTGCTATAATTAGCTAGACCATACCTCTCATGGCTAAGGATGGTATAATCAACGATATATGGCCAAGAAGAAACAAACACGAGGGCGCAAAAAAGCCGAAGAAGAACTGGTTGAGCGGTCGCCGTTTTGGCCGCTGGCTGGCGCGATTTTGCTGTGCGTGATCGCCTTGTTTTTGCTGTTTGGCGGTTTTGGCACTGGCGGCCCGCTGCCGAAAGGTATGTTCCATGGCATGTACCTCAGTTTTGGTTGGGCTGCGTATCTTGTGCCGTTTGCCCTGGTATATTGGGCGGTGGTGAAGTTTCAGGCCGAGGAACACCACGCGCCGCTCGGCAAGCTTATCAGCATGGTGGGCGTGCTGGTGTTTACTGCCTGCTGGTTGTTTACGGCGTTTGCCAGCAAGCAGCCGGACGGCTCGTGGGCGAGCGGACACGGCGGCTTTGTAGGCAAGGGTATTGGCGGCGCGGTGCTGGCAGCGCTCGACAGCTTCCCGGCGAGTATCATGTTCGCCATTTTTGTGGCGCTGGCGATCTTTTTTGCATTCGGCATCTCACCCAAAGTTATTTTGAGTCTGGGCGGGTTGTTCCGCCGGCGAACTGGTGAAGAAGGTGAGTTAGCCGAACTCAAGCACCATGCTGAGGCCGCCGGCTTTAAGCTGAACGAGGGCGTACCGGTGGAGCACCACAGCGGGCGGCAGTTTGCCGGCTTACGCAACAGCGCCGAAAAGCTGGCGCCAGCCGAGGACCACTCAGCACTCACCTTGGCCAGCGACCCCAACTGGCAGTTTCCTGCCGTTACACTGCTGGACGCCAAACAAGATAAAGCCGACGCCGGCGACGTGAGCGCCAACGCCAAGCTCATTGCAGAAACCTTTGCCAACTTCAACATTGAGGTAGAGATGGAGGGCGCGAACGTCGGCCCGCGCGTCACGCAGTACACGCTCAAACCGCCGGCCAATGTCAAGCTCACCAAAATTACCGCACTCGAAAACAACCTGGCGCTGGATCTCGCCGCCCACAGTATCCGCATGGAGGCGCCCATTCCCGGCAAGCGCGCCGTGGGTATTGAGGTGCCCAATGTAAAGAGCGCCACCGTGCGCCTGCGCTCACTGTTCGAATCGCACGATTGGGCCGAGGTGAAGGGGCCACTCGGCTTTGCCATTGGCCGCGACATTGCCGGCAAGCCGGTGGTGGCCGATCTTGCCAAAATGCCCCACCTGTTGGTTGCCGGACAAACCGGCTCCGGTAAGTCGGTGATGATTAACACCATTCTCACCAGCCTGCTGTACCGCAACAGCCCCAGTGATCTCAAACTTATTTTGGTTGACCCCAAACAGGTAGAACTCAAGCCCTACGATGATATTCCGCACCTGCTCACGCCGGTCATCACCGAGCCCGAAAAGTGTATTAGTGCGCTCAAATGGGCCGTGGCCGAAATGGAGCGCCGCTACAAAGCATTGGCCGACGTCAGCAAGCGTAACATTGCCGAGTACAACCTGGTGAAAAAAGAGCAGGGCATGCCTTACATTATTATTGTCATCGACGAGTTAGCCGACCTGATGATGATGGCTGCGCGCGACGTCGAGGCCCTTGTAGTGCGCATCGCCCAAAAGGCCCGGGCCGTGGGCATTCACCTCGTATTGGCCACGCAGCGCCCCAGTGTCGATGTTATCACCGGGCTCATTAAGGCCAACGTGCCGGCCCGCATCGCGTTTACCACGGCGAGCCAGGTGGACAGCCGCACCATTATCGACCAAATCGGTGCCGAAAAGCTGCTGGGCCAAGGTGATATGCTGCTGCTCACCGCCGATATGCCGAAGCCTAAGCGTGTGCAAGGCGCGTTCATCAGAGACGATGAAACCATAAAAGTCACCGACTTCATCCGCATGCAGCGCCCGCCGCAGTACGACGACGAAATTATCAGCCAGCCCGTGCAGCTGAACGGCAAGGGCGGCGTGGTGGCCGACATGGGCGGTGGCATGGGTTCGGACGATGACATGTTTAAGGACGCCGTGCGCTGTGTGATCGAAGGCCGCAAGGCGAGCACCAGCCTGCTGCAGCGCCGTCTTCGCATTGGCTATGGCCGCGCCGCGCGGCTTATCGAAGAAATGGAAGAGCAGGGCATTGTGGGCCCGGCCGACGGCGCCCGCCCGCGCGAGGTGTTGGTAAGCTCTCTGGATGAAGTCTTTGGCAGTAGTGCGGCGCCAACTCCGGCCGAGGCTGCTCCTGCCCCTGAGGAATAAGTTGCCTTCAGACACGTTTTATAGTACAATTACCTCTGTTATTAACTAACCTGCGTGTGAGAAAGCTTATACGCATCGCGCCTGCATACGGCGTGATTCCAAAGGAGGAGACGTGGACCAATACGAAGTTGCGGTTCTATACCATCCAGATCTGGAAATTGATCTGGAAAAGGCGACCAGCCGGATCGAGAAAATTTTTACCGACAATGGCGGTAAAGTAACCGGCGTAGACAATTGGGGTAAGCGCAAGCTGGCCTATGCTATCAAGAAAAATGAGTCGGCAGTGTACGTTATTTACACCGTCGAGCTGCCCGCCCAGAGCGTGCGCAAGGTAGAATCTACCCTGAACATTACCGACGAAGTCATTCGTTTTCTCATCACCAAGCCAGACTTGAAGGCGATTGCCAAGGCCGAGGCGCTTAAAGCACTCAAGGCCAAAAAAGCGGCCGAGCGCGGTGAGTCGAACGACGAAAAAACCGAAGAAGAGTAGTTGATTAAGCAGGCATGAGGTGATAATCTCGGCCTAAAGAGGAGGGTAACGTATGGCACGAAGTGTCAACCAAGTCATCTTAATGGGGAATCTAACCCGTGATCCGGAGCTCCGGCAAACGCCGACCGGCCAGAGCGTCTGTAGCTTTAGCTTAGCGCTGAACCGCGCCTACCAAGACAAGGGCGGCCAGTGGCAGGAAGCAACCGACTACATCGACTGCGTGGCCTGGGGCCCGCTCGCCGAGCGCGTGGCGCAATACCTTAATAAAGGCCGGCGCGCGCTGGTGCAGGGCCGCTTGCAAAGCCGCAGTTGGGAACAGGACGGCCAAAAGCGCAGCAAGGTGGAAGTGCTGGCTAACGATGTAACGTTCGTGGACAGCCGCGGTGAAGGCGGCGGCAACAGCGGCGGCTATGCTGAGTCCGGCCCATCCAACAGTGGAAGTGGCGGTTCTGGTAGCAGCTCGTCGAGCTCCAGCAAGAAAAAAGATGACGTTGTCGACGACATCGGCGACGAGCCGATCAACCTCGACGACATCCCATTTTAAGTAATAAATAGCGTAACGTAATCGGACGAGGCGATCGCTTGAAGAGGCCTCCAAAACTTAGCTCCGCTCCCGCCTGAGGAAGTTTTGGAGAGGTTCAAGCGAGCGTCAACCCCAATAAGGAAGTAATTATGGCAAAGATTTTTAAGCACAAGACGGATATCCCGTATTTTGATTACAAAGATGTGAAGACGCTCCAGCGGTTCGTAAACGTGTACGGACAGATTGAAACGCGCAAGAAGACCGGCCTTACCGAGAGCCAGCAGCGCCGTTTAGCCACGGCCATCAAGCGGGCGCGCCACATTGCGCTGTTGCCGTTTGTAGCCAACAACTAGCAACTAGGGAGCGCACTCGTGGCAAAGGTTAAGGTGGTCGGCGCAGCGTTGTGGACACCGGAAGGCAAACTGGTGATGCAGCGCCGTGGACCAGATCAGCGCAATCCGGGCATGCTTGGATTGTATGGCGTACGGGTCGAACCTCGCGAAGCGGCTGAAACCGCCTTACGGCGTGAGTTACGCGAAGAAATGTTGTGGCGAAAGGGCCGCGAACCGGCATATTTGCGGGCAAGGAGGATTGGAACGTTTGCACTGAAGTGCGACCCCGATCCCACCATCACGATCGATTACACATTATTCTCGGTCGGCGTTCCTTCCGAACCAGACTTTCTGGATCTAGAAGGCGCAGGCTCGGAGCTGCATTCGTGGTGCGGGGTACTCGACCGCACCGATCTTACCCCGGCGGCCGGCCTCGTCCTCACCCAAGCTAAAGCAGAATTTGATAGGATATAATCATGGCATTAAGCATTACAGATCTCAAAAAAGGTACGATTTTTGCGCTGGACGGCGTGCCCTACCGCGTGGTGGAGTATAGCCAAAAGGTGATGGGCCGCGGCGGTTCGATTGTAAACGTGCGCATCAAGAGCCTCATCGACGGCAAGGTTTTAGAGAAAACATTTAAGGGGAACGAACAGCTCGACACCGCCGATGTCTCCAACAAAAATGTGCAGTACTTGTACAACGACGGCAGCACGTTCTATTTTATGAACGAAGACACCTTTGAGCAGTTCGAAGTGCCGGCCGACCTCGTAGGCGACGGCGCCGGTTACATGAAGGAAGGCGACCGGCTGCAGCTGCAGTTTTTTAACGACCGGCCCATCAATGTCGAGTTGCCTAAAAACGTGCCACTCAAAGTCACCTACGCCGAAAACGTGGTGAAGGGTGACACCGCCAACGCCGTTACCAAGGATGCCACGCTCGAAACCGGCATTACCATCCGCGTACCAGCGTTTGTAAAAACCGGCGATCTTATTTCGGTAGACACCGCCACCGGCGCGTACCGCGAGCGCGTGAAGGAGTAGATATGGAGTCGAGCCGGCCATCTGACGGTGCTTCGCACGGAGGACTGCGGTGAGTAAACAGCGGCTCGACCGGACTGTGGTGGCTCGCGGTTTGGTGCCCACGCGGAGCCAGGCCGAGAGCTGGATTCGGCTCGGCCAAATCCTGGTAGACGGCCGCGCTGAGACAAAACCCGGTTTTTTGGTAGCCGACGATGCGCGTCTGGAGCTTCGCGCAACAGAGCAGTACGTCAGCCGCGCGGGGCTGAAGCTAGCCTCGGTTGCCCGGGCGCTCAAACTCGATTTCACGAACAAAGTGCTGCTCGATGTTGGCAGCAGCACGGGCGGCTTCACCGATTACGCCTTGCAGCATGGCGCTCGTAAAGTTATCGCCATCGATGTTGGCACCGACCAACTCCATCCCCGTTTGCGCGCTGACCCGCGCATTGAACTGCACGAGCAAACCGATATCCGGGACGTCCGTACACTTTCGGCCGTGCCGGATATCGTCGTGATCGATGTTTCTTTTATTAGTTTGCGGGACATTTTACCGCACGTCGTTGCCTTGGCCGGCACGCACACCAGCATTGTCGCTATGGTCAAACCGCAGTTTGAAGCGCAGGCCAGTAATCTCAAACATAAAGGCGTTATTAAAAACGACCGCCTGCGCCGCGATATCTTAAAAAATTTTGAAGATTGGGCCCGCCAGTACGTGGTGGTTCTCGATAAAGCAGATAGCGAAATCGCCGGCAGCAAAGGCAACGTTGAGCGCTTTTACAGCTTAAAAAAGTTATAAGGTACGAAAAAGTATGAGCGAGGCACTTGGCCAAACAGGAACAGATTTTATGCAACTCCGCCCCGCGGCCGAATACTGGATTGGAGAGCTCACCGAACATCCATCAGCAACATGGGTTCAGCCATCGGGGGAGGTATGGACAATCGGTTTTGTTGGTGCAGAAGTGCTCGACACATCTACCGGGGAGATCCGCTATTTGGCGGTATCGTCCCGCACTGGCGTTTGGCCGGATGGTGAGCCAATACGCCAGTATGGCATTCGCGAACTGCGCGCTGGTCCGTTTGTAACGTGGCACGCCGACGCCGAAGGGCTGGCGGAGATTGGCTTTTTTAGCCAGAATCGGGCGCGGCGCCGTCCGCCAGATTTTCCGGCTGCCGTTTCTTTGGCACGCCTGGTGAGGGATGCGCTCCCCATTTCTTTAAACGAGGCAGAATCATTGCTGCCGCCTCGCCGTTCCGACCGCCTCAAGCAGTATCTTTTAGAGATGTGTTTGCATCTGGGCGCCCCGTATCTTCCTTGAGTACATAAGCATTACGGTGGTACACTCCAAGTATGTATTTCAAAAGCCGGGTGGATGCCGGCCAAAAATTGGCCGAGCAAATCGTCCAACGCTTTCAAGGCAAAAACTGCGCGGTGGTGGGCCTGAGCGACGGGGGCGTAATGGTGGGCGCCCAGATTGCGATGCGCCTGCGCTGTGTGCTCACCATGCTCATGAGCGAGGCGATCAACCTGCCGCGCGAAGAACAGGCGATTGCCGGCATCGGCCAGGATGGTTCGTTTAGCTACAACGCGGCGTACAGCCCGGGCGAGCTCGAAGATATGCTCAGCGAGTATCACGGCTATATCGAGGAAGAGAAGATGCATAAAATTCAGGATATGCACCGTTTGGTCGGCCGCGCCGGCCTTATCCGCCGCGATCTTTTAAAAGATCACAATGTTATTTTAGTGTCCGATGGTCTCAGCAGCGGCTTTTCGTTGGATGTTGCCGCCGAATTTTTGAAGCCGATTCACGTGGCCCGGCTCATCGTAGCCACGCCGCTTGCCAGTGTCCAGGCTGTCGACCGCATGCACATATTGGCCGACGAGATTTTTTGTTTGAGCGTGGTCGAAGATTACATCTCGACCGACCATTATTACGACGCGCGCGATGTGCCCTCACACGATCTGGTAGTGAAAACTATCGAGCAAATTATTACGCACTGGCAGCAGTAGCGCCCAAGGTAGCGCCCGGCCGAACCGGGATCAGCCCAGAAAATCGTGCATTACCTGCAGATCTTTCAGCGTGATCGTCGATTGGCTGTATGCCAAAATACCCCGCCGCTCCAGGGCGCTTAGCTCGCGGCCGACCGACTCGCGTGTGGTGCTAATGGAGCTGGCGATGTCCTGGTGGCGCAGCGGGATGCGCAGCACAACGCCGTCCGGTGTCTTTTCGCCAAAACGCCGGGCCATGCTCAAAAGGAACGAGACGAGCCGCTCGCGCACGGTGCGGTACTCGAGGTTTAAAATCCGTTCGCTGTGCAGCCGGTACATATCGGTGACCATTTCCAGTAACGGCAGCGCTGCCTGCGGATTCTCACGCAAGAAGTCGGTGAATTGGGTGCGGCTGATCTGCAGCAGCGTCGTTTTCGCCAAGGCCGCGTAAATGATGTGCCGGTCATCGCCCGTTATTGCCCAAGTGAGGCCGATAATTTCACCGCTTTTGCGGATGATGAGCAGGTTTTCTTCGCCGTATTTGGTAATATCGTATGCTTTGACCAACCCGCTTAAGATATAAAAAACGCCCTGGGGCGAACCGCCCGGGCGGATAATAAACTCTCCTTTGTCGTACACTTGTCGCGTTCCCTGATGGAACAGATTGACGAGTGCCGCACGCTGACCGTCATCCGTCAACATATATGTATTATGGCATAGGATTCATTAACCAGCAAGAAAACAAACATGTGACGGACTTATCATATCGTGCGTGACGAAGATTGCCGCCCGCCACCGCCTGCCCGCGATATGCTTAGAGTGCCAACCATAATAAGTGGGGGCGAAGGAGGGAGTATGGTAACATTAGCTGCAATTGAGGCCCAGCTGAAAAAAGCTGGCTGTAATTTCCGCTGGTGGGGCAGGTCGGAAATACGGGAACTCGCCAATATACTGATGCCCGACGAAATCATTGCTGCTTGCGTCAATGGACGCTACGAAAACGGGTTTGCACTGCTGTGCGTCACGAATCACCGCCTGCTGCTGGTAGACCACAAGCCCATGTTCCTAAGCCTAGAAGATATCCGCTTCGACATGATAACCGAGATGGACTTTAACTCGCGCCTGCTCGATAGCACGGTCTTCATTATGACGCCCAACCGCAAACTGGTGTTTAGCAGCTGGAGTCAGCACCGCCTCCGGGCAATTATGAACTACACCCAACAGCGGGTGATGGAGGTGCGTCAGCATTACCTTATGCAACAGTTTGCTCCACAGCAAGCGCCGGATATGCGGGCCACCGCTCCCTTTGTGGGCGGGCTGGTTATGCAGGGCAATAGCACGGGCGGCGGAATGCGGACCCCGTTTAACCCTTACACGAACGGCCCAGTTATGATGCGCCGCCACCGCTACCCGAAATTTTACTGAGGCTACCTGGATACGTTAAAGCGGAATTCGACCACATCGTCTGGCTGCATCACGTAGGTTTTGCCCTCGGTGCGGAGCTTGCCCGCAGCCTTGGCGGCCTGCTCGCTGCCGGCGGCGATGAGATCGGGATAGCTCACGATTTCGGCGGCAATAAAGCCGCGTTCAAAATCGCCGTGAATGACGCCGGCGGCTTGCGGTGCAGTGGCACCCTTTTTTATCGTCCAGGCGCGGACCTCTTTTTCGCCTGCCGTCAGGTAGCTTTGCAGCCCGAGCACGTCGTACGCGGCGTGGATGAGCTGTATCAGGCCGGATTCATGCTGCCCGTAGCTTTCTAAAAGCTCGGCGGCGTCGGCTTCGTCCAATCCTTGCAGCTCGCTCTCCAGTTGCGCGCATACGAACAGCGCGCGGGCGGGCGCGACCAGGGCGCGGAGCGCATCCTTGCGCGCGTCGTCCTGCAAACCGTTTTCGTCCATGTTAAAGAGGTATATGACCGGCTTGGCGGTAAGCAAGTGCAGATCGGCAAGATGCGTTAGGTCGAGATCGGGCACGCTGCTGAGCGGCCGGTTGTCGTTTAGGAGCGCCTGCGCACGCTTGAGCGTTTCGAGCTCCGGCTTGAGCTTCGGGTTGGCTTTGGTCTCTTTTTCCAGCCGAGGCAGGCGTTTTTCCACGGTTTGCAAGTCGGCCAGCGCCAGCTCGGTGTTGATAACATCGATGTCTTTGCGTGGGTCGATGTCGTTATCGACGTGCACGACGTTAGGGTCGGCAAAGGCCCGCACCACCTGCACGATGGCGTTCGTAGCCCGGATGTGACTCAAAAATTGGTTGCCCAAACCCTCGCCATTCGACGCGCCAGCCACCAGCCCGGCAATGTCCACAAAAGTGACTGTAGCGGGTACGATCTTTTGGGTGTGGTACAGCTCGCCTAATTTTTGCAAGCGTTCATCCGGCACCGGCACAATACCGGTATTAGGCTCGATAGTAGCGAACGGATAATTCGCCGCCAGAATATTGCTGCCCGTCAGGGCATTGAACAGGGTAGACTTACCGACGTTGGGCAGGCCGACGATACCGATTTGCAGCGAACTCATGCGAGCCATTATAACAGAGGTAGTGGCGACGAACCAGAGAAGGCGGCGGACTTCTATCTATCTGACCGGCCCGCAGCATGCATGCGTACTGAATAATCGTTCGCCGCAAAGGGATCTGCAGCGTCC
>Ga0070730_10003446_pt1 | contig 14190 bp, 10 predicted proteins | sample Coa_R1_3_FD_66447 | JGI IMG/M metagenome (GOLD analysis project Ga0070730, IMG submission 66447) | Surface soil microbial communities from Centralia Pennsylvania, which are recovering from an underground coalmine fire - Coalmine... | ecosystem: Environmental > Terrestrial > Soil > Unclassified ...
GAGCGCGTCGCGCAGCTCCGTGTACGTGTCCGAGTCCGTCGGGAACAACCCGGCGAACACCATCGGCTTCACGTCCTTGTACCCGGGCAGCGGCTCGTGCGCCGGTCGCGCGACCGAGGTGAGCGTGTCGCCGACGCGCAGGCTCGACACGTCCTTCAGGCCGGTGATGACGTAGCCCACTTCGCCCGCGGACAGCGACGGGACGGGCGTCATCGTCGGCGAGAAGAAGCCGAGCTCCTCGGCGTCGAAGCGCGTGTCCGTCGCCATCGCCTGCAGCGGCTCGCGGCGGGAGAACGAGCCGTCGACCATGCGCACGAATGCGACGACGCCGCGGTACTGGTCGTACGACGAGTCGAACACGAGCGCGCGCGGCGACGCATCCGGGTCCCCCGTCGGCGCCGGCACGCGCTCGACGATCGCATCGAGGACGTCGGCGACGTTCTGCCCCGTCTTCGCGGAGATGCGCAGCACGTACGTCGCGTCGTCGCCGAGCAGATCGGCCACTTCGGCCGCGGAGCCGTCGGGATCCGCCTGCGGCAGGTCGATCTTGTTCACGACTGGGACGATCTCGAGCCCGTTCTCGATCGCGAGATACGCGTTCGCGAGCGTCTGCGCCTCGATCCCCTGCGCGGCGTCGACGACAAGCAAAGCGCCCTCGCAGGCCTGCAGCGAGCGCGACACCTCGTACGTGAAGTCGACGTGCCCGGGTGTGTCGATGAGGTTCAGCTCGTGGCCCTTCCACGCGACGCGCACCGCCTGCGCCTTGATCGTGATCCCGCGCTCGCGCTCGAGGTCCATCGTGTCGAGCACCTGCGCGCGCATATCGCGCGCGGACACGGCGTCGGTCAGCTCGAGGATGCGGTCAGCGAGCGTCGACTTGCCGTGGTCGATGTGCGCGATGATCGAGAAGTTGCGGATTTGCGACTGGTCCATGCGTCACGTCGCGCGCCGGAGCCGCGAACGCAACGAGAGTAGCGTCTCGATCTCCTGCACCCCGAGCAGGCGGCAGCTGATCACGTAGGCCGCGATCGCTGCGGCGAGCGCGAAGCCGAGCGATACGACCTGGCCGCCGAACGAGCGGCCGACGGCGGAGTCGAGGGTGCGCCAGATCGTCCAGCTGACCGCGGCGACGACCGCCGACGCGACGACGACGCGCGAGGACGTCCGCGCGATCGCGCCGCCGTCCATCCGGCCGAGCCGGCGCCGCATGACCACGAGCAAGGCCCACGTGCCCGCGATGTTGCATACCGCCGTGCCCAGCGGAATCCCCCACGTCCCGAAGCGATAGAACGCGAGGTCGAGCAGCGCGTTGAGGAAGAGGTTCCCGAGCGCAATCGCCGTGGGCACCCAGTTCGACTGCATGCTGAAGAACGCGCGGTTCAGCATCAGCATCGCACCGTTGAAGACGAGCCCGGCGCTGAACGCGGCGAGCGCGCCCGCGACGACCGGCGTCTGCGGCGCATGGAAGTGGCCGCGCTGGAAGAGGATGCGGACGATCGGCTCGGCGAGCACCGCGCTCACGACCGCCGCCGGAATCAGCAGGAACGCAATCTGCCGCAGCCCGGTGCTGACCGTACGCCGGAAGCCGTCCATGTCGCCACGCGACGCGAAGCGCGACAGCGACGGGAACAGCACGGTCGCGATCGCGACGGAGAACATCCCCTGCGGCAGCATGTAGACGAGGAACGCCTTCTGGATCGCCGTCGGTGCGAGGTCGGCGTTGATCAGCCGAGACGCGAAGAACGTGTCGATCACGGCATTGACGTTGATGAGACCGAGGCCGAGCGTCACAGGAAGCATCAGGACGAAGACGCGCTTCACCGCTGGGTCGTGCCAGTCGAGCACGAGCTGCAGCTTTCCGTCACGGCCGCGCAACCACGGCATCGGCAGGAAGACCTGGATGAACGTCGCGATCAGGATCGAGAACGCATACACGTAGAGCTTCGTGTTCATCCCGTGCGCCTGCGGGACGCCGATCACGAGCCCGACGATGATCGCGATGTTCCAGAACACCGGCGAGATCGCGGGCACGGTGAAGTGCTCGTAGCTGTTGAGGATCCCGACGACGATCCCCGACACGCCGAGCAGCGTCACGATCGGGAAGAGCACACGCGAAAGCCCGACGGCGAGCACCTTGTCGTGGCCCGGGTTGCCGAAGAGGTCGATGACCCACGGCGCGAGGAGGATGAAGATCGCGGTCAGTGCGCTGAGGCCGAGCAGCATCAGCCAGAAGAGGCTCGACGCGACGCGCCAGGCGCGCTTGCGCTCGCCCTTCTCGAGCAGGTCGCTGAACACCGGGACGAACGCCGAGGAGAGCGCGGCGTCCGCGACGAGGGCGCGGACGAGATTCGGCAGCTGGAACGCCACCGTGAAGGCGTTGATCTTCCCGGCGGCGCCGAAGTAGTACGCGGTGATGACCTCGCGCACGAGCCCGAGCACGCGCGAGGCTCCGGTCGCCGCGGCGAAGATCGCCGCCGACACGCTCAGGCGCGGACGCGGCTCGACCACTTCGGGCGCACGCAGATCCTCCGCACGAATGACCGTCGTCGTCTGCTCGGCGAGATCGGTGACGACGGGCATCCTGTCGATCGCCGCGGCCGGCTCCTCGAAGTACGACGCCTTCCCCTGCTCGCGCCTCCGGCGATCGCGCTCGAGACGCCGCAGCTCGCGCTCCCGCTCTACGTCGCTCACACGCTGAGCATAAGGAGGGAGGCTGCTACCATCCGCCGGCTCCGATGCCCAACATCAAGCAACAGAAGAAGCGCGTCCGCCAGTCCGCCCGCCAGCGGGTCGAGAACCTGCACTGGCGCTCGACCGCGAAGACGCTCATGCGCGGCCTCCGCGAGACCGCCGCCAAGGGCGACAAGGACGCGGTCGCCGAGGCGCATCGCGCGCTGACGAGCTGGCTCGACAAGGCCGCGACCCGCGGGATGCTGCACAAGAACACCGCCGCCCGCCGCAAGGCGCAGGCCGCGCGCATCGCCTCCGGCAAGTAGCTGCCTTCGACGCGCGCGCGGCCCGCGTAGCGCCTACTTCTTCGTCGTGAAGCTCCAGGTCAGGGAGCCCGTCCCCGACGAGTTCGTCCCGGTCGTCTGCGCCGTGTACGTCGTGCCGTGCTTCAGCCGCGCCGACGGCGTGAACGTCACCGTCGTGCACGGCGAGTTGCACGCGGCACGACCGTTGATCGCATGCCCGCCGCTGTCGGCCAGGGTCAGCGTGGCCGACGCCAGCGGCTCGTCGAACGTGGCGGTCACCATCGTGGAGACCGGAACGCCGGTCGCTCCGTCGACCGGATGCACGGAGACGACCCGCGGCGCCGGGCAACCGGCGGTGAATCCGGGGTCATAGGCCTTGAACAAGCCCTCGCCGCAGCTCTGCCGAACGAGCGCATCGAAGTTGGCCTTGTCCGTGTTGGCGTACGAGTTCGGGTTCGTGTCGCACTGCGACGGCCCGTGCACCGCGCCGGTGAGCGACTGGTAGGTGAAGTCGAAGTTCGCGCACCCGTCGGTGTACGCGACGAGGACCCGGCCCTGCTTGTCGACGGATGCGTCGTTGAAGTCGAGCAGGTTGCGGCACGCATTCGAGCCGCCGCCGTTCCAGATGCAGCCGCGCTGCACCGGGTCGCCCGGCGTCGCATTCACGGTCGTCCACGTCTGCCCGCCGTCGTACGTGTACGCGACGTAGAGGTACCAGACGCCCGGGAATGCGGCAGCCTGATCGTTGCCGGCGGCCGTCGTGCCGAGGAACGCAAACGCCGCGCGGTTGTCGTCACCGGCGACCACCTCGGGGAACTTCGTGTTCTGGATGCCGTACGAGGTGCCGACGTCGACCGACGCCGACCACGTCTGGCCGTGATCGTGGCTGACCGCGATGCGCGGATGGCCGTCGCCCGCCTCGTAGCCGTAGTACACGGTGTTGCCGGCCCCGATACCGACCGACGGATCGCTGCCGGCTCCGCTCGGCTTCGCCGTGCTGTCGGGCACGACCGAGTACGACCAGGTTCCACCGTTGTCTGAGCTCACCGCCATGCCTTGGCCGACGACGCCGTCCGAGCGCGTGCACCGGTTCTGCGGCACGTACACCGTGCCGTCAGGGCTCACCTTCACGTGGCCGTGAATCGACGCGCACGGCGACGTGATCCCGAAGAGGTTCGAGCTCGGGTTGTACGTCAGACCCGCGTCGTCGCTGCGGCCGCAGAACGCGCCCGCGGCGACGAGGATGTCCTGCGAGCAGTAGTAGACGGCGTTCGGATACCCGCTGCTTCCTGCGGTGAGCGGAGCGGGTGTGTGATACGGACCGGCGCCGACGGTCTCGTGGTCGGGCCCGTGCGGCTCGGGGAACGTCGTCGGCGACCACGTCGCGCCGTCGTCCGTCGTCGTGCCGCCGTTCGAGCCTGCGACGAGCAGGCCCTCGGTGAACGTCCTCCCGAGGATCGGGTCGGTGAAGAGGATCGCGTCCTCGTTCACGACGCTCTGCTGGGGCGGCGTCACGTCCGTCCAGGTCGCCTTCGGCGGAGACACCGAGTCGTCAAACGAGATCTTCGAGATCTGCGTCCCCGCCATGTACATCGCGTTGCCCGTCTTCCAGTCGACGCCGAGCGACGGCTCGCCCGCGTTCTGGCGCTTGAGCACGTCGGTGCTCTGATAGCCGTGCGGCGGTGAGGCGTCGGAGAAGCGCGGTGCGCTCCCGCTCAAGGTCGGGTTCGGCGGTGCAGGGATGTCCTGGTACGTGAGCGTGGCGGTCGCGTGCGCGATCGTCGGCTCGTCGCTCGTCCCGACAAACGACTCGATCGTCCAAACGCCCGATCCGGGGTTCGCGATGTCGAGCACTTCCTGGCCCGGCCCGGTGCTGAGAGCGTCCGGATTGCCCGGCCCGCTCTCGGTTCCATCCGGTGCGAACGCGAAGACGTCCATGTCGTCGGGCCCGGTGCTGTTCCAGGTGTAGTCGATGTGCAGCGTCGCCTTGTGCGTCAGGTAGAACTGATCGTCCGGCTGCGGCAGAGAGACGGTGAGCTGATAGCTGTCGCAGTAGACCGGTGCGCAGACGGACTCGATCGTGCCCCCGGACGACACACCCGGACCGACGGGCGCGAAGTCCCACGCGGTGCTCGAGCCGCTCGCGGGCCCGATCGCACCTGCCGACGGCGTCGCAGCGTTTGCGCCTCCGCCGACGACGAGCGCGATGAGCGCGACGAGAACGGCGCCGACGAGCGCGCCGCGCGAAACCCTTGCCTTCATGTCGATCCTCCTGGGCGATGTGTGAAGCGGGAACGGGACGGCGCTCTATTCCCGCGTGCTCACCACTTCACACCCGCAAACTCGAGGAAGAACTGACTGACGAATCAGTCGGTTTACGCCGCGCGCGTGATCTCGATCAGTGCGCGCTCGAGCTCGAGATCGGCCGGCAACCGCGAGCCGCCCTTCGCCGCGGCGTCGAGCTCGGCAAGCCGCACGATCGCGAAGCCGAGCTCCTCGGCGGAGAAGTTCGCTGCCTGCGCGAACGCCTTCTCGGCGACGTAGGGATGCATCTTCAGCTGCGTAGCCGCGTCGCGCGGGCGCACGCCTTGCTCGGCGAGACGCTGGCAGCGGCGCACGCGGCCGACATGATTGACGAGCGATCCGATGATGCGCATGAGCTCGCCCGACCGAGGGCGATGCGAACGCTCGAGTAGCGACTCGGTTGCCTCGAGCACGGCTGCGACGTCGCGGCTGCCCCATGCGTCGGTGAGCGAGAAGATCGACGTCTCGGCGCGGCCGGCCGTGAGGTGCTCGACGTCGCGCAACGTGATCGTGTCCCCGGCCGCCCAGGTCGCGAGCTTGTCGATCTCCGTCTGCAGCTCGTCCGCGTCGTCGCCCACGAGGTCGACGAGCGCACGGCAGGCGTCGCGGTCGGCCTTCGCGCCCATTCGCTCGAGCTGTTCGGCGACCCACTCCGGGAGACGCCGCTTCGGCACGTCGTACGCGAGGATCTGTCCCGCCTTCGCAACCGCCTTGGCGAGCGCGCTGTCGGTCTTCAGCTCCTCCGCGACGAGCGCGAGCACGGTCGACGGCGCCGGCGCCGACAGATACGCGACGACGTCCTTCACGTCGGCGACCTTCCACTTCTCGACGTCGTCGACGATCACGAGCCGTCCTTCGCCGCCGCCGAACAGGCCCATCGCGTTGCACGCGGCGATCGCCTCCTCGCCCGATGCCGTCAGCGCACTCAACTGCTCGGTCGCGTCAGCCCCGATCCGTTCGCGCAGGCGGTGCAGCGCGCGCGAGATCTTCGGACGGTCGGTGCCGGTGAGGAGATAGACCGGCTTCAGCTCGGTGGCCACGAAGGCAAGCATAGGCGGCTCCGAGGAGGACGACCGCGAGCGCGCCGGCGACCGCCGCGGGCGAGCGTGCCTGCGCGCCGGGCAGGCCGCCGAAGAAGCGTGCGGACCCCGCGACGAAGGCCGCGCCGGCGCCGTTCACCTGCGCGAGCAGCGAGGCAATGCCGGGCGCAACAGGTGCGACGAGCGCGGTGAGCAGCGCGAGCGTGAGCATGTGCGCGACGACCGGCACGCCGACGACGTTCGCCGGCACGGTCACGAGCGACACCTGCCGGAACTGCAGCCACGTGATGGGCGCGGTCGCAAGGCCGCACGCCGTCGACACGCCGATGAGCTGGGCGAGCCGGCGCGGCACCGGGTACCCCTCGAGCGCCCTGACGACGCGCGGCGAGACGACGAAGATCGAAGCGACGGCCGCGAACGAGAGCTGGAATCCGGCATCGAAGACGAAGGCCGGATTCCACGCGAGCAGGACGAACGCGCCGACGAGCAGCGCGTGCCAGCGGTCGCGCTCGCGCGCGGTGATCCACGCGAGCGAGCCGAGCCCGCCGGCCACCGCTGCGCGAATGACGGACGGACGCTCGCCGACCGCGAGCACGTATCCGAAGAGCGCCACGAGCGCGACGAGCTCGGCGGCGATGCGGCCGAAGCCGAGCCAGAGCACGAGCCACGCCGCCCCGCCGGCGACGGCCGCAACCTTGAGGCCGTCGACGGCGAGCACGTGGTAGAGGCCGGACGCGCGAAAGCGTGCGAGCAGCGGGTCGCCGATGCCCTGCGTCTGGCCGAGGACGATCGCCTCGAGCACGGCGCGGCGCTCGCCCGCGAGCCCGCGCGCGGCGTCGCGCTCGAGCCACGCGTGGAGCACGTCGGCGAGCGCACCGCGCCGCCCGACGACGCGCCACGTGTCGGCGCGCAGCACGACATGAATCCCCTGGCGGCGCAGCCACACGTCGGGCGCGTCGTGGAGCACGCCGAGCACCCTGAGCCGTGCGCCCTGCGGCGGCGCGCGTCCTGGACGGAGCTCGAGCAGCACGCGCTCGTGCACGTGCAGCGCGTCCCAGCGCAGCACGACGGCGCGCGCGCACGTCGAAGCGGCCGACGCGCGGCGGCTCCTCGACCTCGACGAGCGCCCGCGCCGCCGTTCCCACGCGCGCATGGAGCGTGCTGCGGCCGAGTGCGTGCAGCCGCTCGCTCCCCCACCACCAGCCCGCGGCCGCGAGCATGCACGGCGTTCGCGCGCAGACGAGCGCGACCGCCGCCGGCCACGGCGAGAAGCGCGCGACGTTCGCCGCGGCGAGCCCGAGGCAGAGCGCGGCCGCGAGCGCGTGCGGGCGGCGGATCAGGGGATGACGAGGCCCTGCAGCTGGGCGATCCTCGAGGCGCCGATGCCCGGCACCGCGTCGAGCTCGGCCACCGAGTGGAACGGGCCGTGTGCCTGACGGAACGCGACGATCTTCGCCGCCGTCGCCGGCCCGATGCCGGGGAGCGCGTCGAGCTGCTCCGCGGTGGCGCTGTTCAGGTCGAGCGGCGCCGTCGCCGAGCCCGCTGCCGCTGCGGCGCCGCCGTGCACGGGAACGAGCACCTGCTCGCCGTCGGCGAGCGGCGCGGCGAGGTTGACGAGCGTGACGTCGGCCCTGCGTGTCGCACCGCCCGCCATCGCGACCGCGTCGGCGATCCGTGTTCCCGGCGCGAGCCGGTAGAGCCCCGGCCGTCTCACCGCGCCGGCGACGTCGACGACGATGCGCCTCTCCGCGGCCCGAGCAGGCGCCGCCGCCCGGATGGGAGCGAACGACGACGCCTGCGTCTGCGCACCGCCTGCGAAGTGCCGCACGCCGAGCACGACGGCGAGCACCGCGACCGCGACACCGGCGAGCAGCCTCCGCATCCGGCGATCGTCGCGGGTAAAGCGCTACGAGATCGTCGAAGGTTCTAGCCGACGACGATATTCACGAGCTTGTCGGGAACGACGAACGTCTTCCGGATCTGCGCGCCGTCGATGTGCGCTTGCACACGCTCCGACGACTTCGCGAGCTCGACGAGCTCGTCCTCCGACAGGCCCGCCGCAACCGTGAGGCGATCGCGCACCTTCCCGTTCACCTGCACGACGAGCTCGAACGTCTCGCGCTCGAGCAAAGACTCGTCGGCGACCGGCCACGGCTGCTCCCACAACCGCTCGTGGCCGAGCCGCTGCCACAGCTCCTCCGCGACGTGCGGCGCGTAGGGCTGGATGAGCGACACCGCCGTCTCCGCCGCGAAGCGCGCGTCGGGCGCGCCGGGCTCGTCGGCGAGCGCGTGCACGAGCTCCATCAGCGCGGAGATCGGCGTGTGGAACTGAAACCGCCGCCCGATGTCGTCGCTCACGCGGGCGATCGTCTCGTGCGTCTTGCGCGTCAGCGGGCCGGCATCGCCAACGGCAGCCGGGCGCTCGGCGACTTCGTTGACGGCGCGCCACAACCGCCGGATGAAGCGCACGATCCCCTCGACGCCGGAGTCGGTCCACTCCTTGTCCTGATCGCCCGGCCCCATGAACATGATGTAGAGGCGCACCGCGTCGGCGCCGTACTCCGCGACGAAGTCGTCCGGGCCGACGAGGTTGCCCTTCGTCTTCGACATCTTCGTGCCGCCGAGCGTCACCCAGCCCTGGTGGTACAGCCTGGCGAACGGCTCGCGGAAGCCGAGCAGCCCCATGTCGTTCAGCGCCTTCACGAAGAAGCGCGAGTACAGGAGATGGCCGGTCGCGTGGTCGATGCCGCCGATGTACTGAGACACAGGCATCCAGTAGTTCACGACGTCGGCGCCGAACGGCGCCTCGTCGTTCTTCGGGTCGACGTAACGCAGGAAGTACCACGAGGAGTCGACGAACGTGTCCATCGTGTCTGCCTCGCGCGTGCCCGGCTTGCCGCAGCGCGGGCAGTCGACGTGCAGCCACCCCTCGTTCGAAGCGAGCGGCGCCTTCCCCTTCGGGAGATAGTCGTCGACATCGGGCAGGAGCACGGGCAGGTCCTCGTCCGGAACGGGAACCGCACCGCAGTCGTCGCAGTAGACGATCGGGATCGGGCTGCCCCAGTAGCGCTGCCGCGAGAAGCTCCAGTCGCGCAGGCGATACGACACCGCGGGCGCGCCGCGACCCTGCTTCCGCAGCCACGCGGCGATCGCCGCCTTCCCGTCTTCGGCAGGCGTCCCGGTGAACTCGCCCGAGTCGACGAGCACCCCGTCGTCGTCGATCACGATGCGCACCGGCAAGTCGAATGTCCGCGCGAACTCGTGGTCGCGCTCGTCGTGCGCCGGCACCGCCATGATCGCGCCCGTGCCGTAGTCCATGAGCACGTAGTCGGCGACCCAGATCGGCAGGCGCTCACCATTGACGGGGTTCACCGCGTAATGGCCCGTGAACACGCCCGTCTTCACCGTCTCCGCCGCACGGTCCTCGGCGCGCCGTGCGCCGGCGTGCTTCGCGTACTCCTTCGCCTCCTCCGTCGCGTGCGCCTCGACGAACTCGTGCTCGGGTGCGACGACGAAGAACGTCGCGCCGAACAGCGTGTCGGGCCGAGTCGTGAAGACGGCGATGTCGATGTCCAGCTCCTCCACACGGAACAGGATCTCCGCGCCCTCGCTGCGGCCGATCCAGTTACGCTGGATCGTCTTCGTGCGCTCCGGCCATTCGCCGCCGGGCGGCAGCTCGAACTCGCGCAGCTCGTCCGCGTACGCGGTCGTCTTGAAGAACCACTGCGTCATGTTGCGGAGCTCGATGAGCGCGCCGCACCGTTCGCAGTGCCCGTCGACGACGTACTCGTTCGCGATCACCGTCTGGTCGTTCGGACACCAGTTGACCGGCGCCGCGCGCCGGTAGGCGAGGCCGCGCTCGAAGAAGCGCAGGAAGAGCCACTGCGTCCACTTGTAGAAGCTCGGCTCGTGCGACGAGACCTCGCGTTCCCAGTCGATCGCCCAGCCGAGCCGCTGCATCTGCTCGCGAATGAGCACGATGCTCTCCTCGGTGAGCTCCCGCGGATGGCCGCCCTCGCGGATCGCGGCATTCTCGGCCGGCAGGCCGAACGCGTCCCACCCCATCGGCCGCAGCACCCGCGCGCCGTTGCGCCGGTGGAAGTGGGTGACGACGTCGCCCATCGTGTAGTTGAAGACGTGTCCCATGTGCAGGCTCTTTGCCGACGGGTACGGCAGCATCTCGAGCTGGTACCAGCGCTTCTCGCCGGCGGCTCCGGGCTCCGGATTCGGGACGTTGAACGCCCTCGCGTCGGCCCAGACGCGCTGCCACTTCGGCTCTATGTCTGTTGGCTCATATCTGTCCATAAACGAAAACGGCCTCGTCAGAGGCCGTGGGAAGGTGCCGCGGTCGCGCCGCGTTCGCTTCCCGTCCTAGCTAAGGATCTCCTTGCCCATCAGCCGGATCCTACCAAGGCCGCAAGCTGACTCACACTCGTCGTGGCGAGGATCTCGTCGCGGTGCAGGAGCAGCGGCGTTCGCTGAACGTCACCCGGACGGGTCGTGAACGCGAGGTAGTAGCCCGCGCGCTGCACGAGCCGGACGGCCGCCGGGTCGAAGCGGCCGGCCGGGTACGCGAACCAGCGGACTTCGCGATGGAGATGGGTCTGGAGCGCCAGACGCGACCGGACGAGCTCGTAGCGCGCCTGGGCCGCCGTGAGCAGCGGCAGCTCGGAGTGATGGACTGTGTGCGAGCCGATCGTGAAGCCGCGACGCTCGAGCAACCCGAGCTCCGGCCAGGTGAGGAAGCTCGGGTCACGTCCCGAGATCCGTCCCGTGATGACGAACGCCGTCGCGGGCATATGCATCCGGTAGAGGATCGGAGCCGCGTTCCAGAGCACGTCTCGGTAACCGTCGTCGAAGGTGATCATCACCGGCTTCTTCGGCAGCGCCGCGCCGCGCTCGAGCGCGTCGTAGAGCCGCTGCATGCTGATCGCGTGATAGCCCTCGCGGTGCAGCCAGTCCATCTCCGCCCGAAAACGGGCGGTCGAGATCGTCAGCCGAATCGTGTAGCCGTGATTGCCGGGATGGAGTTGCCCGACGAGGTGATACATGAGGATCGGGACGCGGACGACGGCGTGCGGAGACCGCCACGTCCAGCCTGCGAGGAACGCGACGGCTGCCAGGAGGGCGGCGGCCTTGCGCGTAACCGTCAGGATAGTGGCCGTGCTCGAGCTCTTCCCACTGACTGCGCGCATCGAGGAGCGCGAGCTCTCCCTCGGCGACGTGCCTGTCTCGCGCCTGGCGGCCGAGTACGGAACGCCGCTCGTCGTCTACTGCGAGGAGACGATCCGCGCCCAGGCGCGTGCGTACCGAGAGGCGGCGCCCGCCGCGACCATCGTCTACGGGACGAAGGCGTTCCCGAACGTCGCGCTCCTGCGGTTGCTCGGCGAGGAGGGCATCGGCGCCGACGTCTCGACGCTCGGCGAGCTCGCGTTCGCGCAGGCGGCCGGCATCCCGGGCGACCGCACGCTCTTCCATGGGAACAACAAGTCGGAGGACGAGTTGCGCGCCGCGGCGGAAGCGGGCGCCACCGTTGTGCTCGACGCCCCGGACGAGCCCGCGCGTGCGGCTGCTGCGGGGGTGCGCCGCGTCCTCGTGCGCCTGACGCCGGGTGTCGTGGCGGTGACGCACGAGTCGATCCAGACCGCGCACGACGCCTCGAAGTTCGGGCTCGCGCCCGACGCAGCGCTCGCCGTCGTCGCGGAGGCACGCGACCTCGGCCTCGACGTCGTCGGCGTGCACTTCCATCTCGGCTCGCAGCTGGCGCAGATCGACGAGAGCCTGCTCGCGGTCGAGCGGCTGGCCGCGTTCTGCGACCGCGCGCGCGACGAGCTCGGCTGGGAGCCGTCCGCTCTCGACATCGGCGGCGGCCTCGGTATTCGTTACACGCGCGAGGAACACGTTCCGTCGATCGAGGAGTTCGTCGCGCCGCTCGTCGCCGCGCTGCCGGCGGGCGTGCAGGCGATGCTCGAGCCCGGCCGCTCGCTCGTCGGCCGCGCGGGCGTCACGCTCTACCGCGTCGGCGTCGTGAAGGAGTCGGGCGGTATCGCATACGTCGCCATCGACGGCGGCATGTCCGACAATCCGCGCCCGCAGTTGTACGGCGCACGCTACGAAGCACTCCTCGCGAACCGTGCCGACGAGCCGGCGGCGGGCACGTTCCGCATCGCGGGCAAGCACTGCGAGTCGGGCGACGTCCTCATCGACGCGGTCGAGCTTCCCCGCCCACGGCGCGGCGACCTGCTCGCCGTTCCGGCCACCGGCGCGTACACGCTCGCGATGAGCTCGACGTACAACGGAGTCCCCCGTCCCGCGGCCGTTCTCGTCCGCGCCGGGGAGGCGAAGGAGATGCGGGCGCGGGAGACGGTGGCCGATCTTCTACGCTTTGAACCGTGAGTCACCGGCTCGCCAAGGTCCCCGGCGTCGTCCTCGTCAGCATCGCGGCAACCATGTGGGGCCTCGACGGGCTGATCCGCAAGCCACTCGCGCATTCGACGACGCCGACGACGATCGTCTTCGGCGAGCACGTGATCCTCGTCGCGCTGACCCTGCCGCTCCTCGTCCCCGCACTCGTCGCGCTCTGGCGCGCGGGGCCGCGCTACCTGCTCGCCGGCATCGCCATCGGTGCCGGCGCGTCGGCGATCGCGACGATCCTCTTCACGCAGGCGCTCTTCCACGGCGACTTCATCACCGTCGTCGTGCTGCAGAAGGCGCAGCCGCTCGTCGCCGTCGCCGGTGCATGGCTCGTGCTCGGCGAGCAGCCACGCCGTGGATTCGCGTGGTTCCTCCTCCCTGCGCTCGCAGGCATCTGGCTGCTCGCGCTCAAGCATCCGCTCGCCCCGCACGCGCGGGGGCTGACGCCCATTGCCGAGACGCTCGGCGCGGCCGCCATGTGGGGCCTCGGCACCGTGTTCGGCCGCTACCTCGGCCGCAAGCTCGTGTTCGAGCACGTGACCACGGTGCGCTTCGCGTTCGGCCTCGTCGCGAGCGCCTGCGCGCTCCCGATCGTCGGGACGTCGGCTTGGTCGAACGCGCACGACAGCGGCTTCATCGCGCTGCTCGCGATCGTCACCGGGCTGCTCGCGCTCGGCCTCTACTACTACGGCCTCCGGCGCACGCCTGCGATGCTCGCCGCGATCGGCGAGCTCGCCTTCCCCGTCACGGCCACGCTCGTGGGCATCTACGTCTTGAACGACACGCTCCGCTGGACGCAGTGGCTCGGAATCGCGATCACAGTCGCGGTCGTCACGCTCCTGCCGGCGCGCCGCCGCCAAATCGTGAGGGTGCCCGAGCTGGTACCGGCGCCCGCCCCGGGGTAGTAGGCTCGCAGCCGTGGACCTCCGCGACAGGCCTGACGAAGCCGAGTTCCGCGCCGAGCTGCGCGCCTGGATCGAGGCGAACCTGCCCGAGGACCGCCGCGGCTGGCGCGGCGGCGAGCAGCGCTTCGGCGACGACTTCGGCCGCGAGTGGAGCCGCAAGCTCTACGACGCCGGCTATGCAGGGCTGACGTGGCCGAAGGAGTACGGCGGCGCGGCCGCGCCGTACAGCTACCAGGCGATCTTCTACGAGGAGATGGCGCTCGCCCAGGCGCCCGCCCACGTCGGGGTCATCGGTCTCGGGATGGCCGGGCCGACGATCATCGCGCACGGCACCGACGCGCAGAAGGAAGCGCACCTCGCGAAGATCCTCTCCGCCGAGGAGATCTGGTGCCAGGGCTTCTCCGAGCCGGAGGCGGGCTCCGACCTCGCTGCGGCCCGCACGCGCGCCGAGCGGAAGGGCGACGTCTACGTGCTCAACGGCCAGAAGCTGTGGTCGTCGTTCGCGCACATCGCCGACTTCTGCATCCTCGTCACGCTCAGCGACCCGAGCGC
>Ga0070730_10003448_pt1 | contig 14186 bp, 16 predicted proteins | sample Coa_R1_3_FD_66447 | JGI IMG/M metagenome (GOLD analysis project Ga0070730, IMG submission 66447) | Surface soil microbial communities from Centralia Pennsylvania, which are recovering from an underground coalmine fire - Coalmine... | ecosystem: Environmental > Terrestrial > Soil > Unclassified ...
TACGATTCCTTCACCTACAACCTGGTCCAGTATCTGGGTGAACTGGGGCAAAAAGTTGAAGTGCGTCGCAATGATCAGATTACGCCAGAAGAGATTGAACAACTCGATCCTGATCACATCTTGATCTCACCTGGCCCTTGTACTCCGCAGAAAGCAGGCATCAGCATTGACCTGATACGGCATTTTGCGGGGAAGACCCCGATTCTTGGGGTTTGCCTGGGGCATCAGGCCATCGGAGCGGCCTTCGGAGGCGACGTCGTAAGGGCTGGAAAGATCATGCACGGCAAGGTGAGCCAGATTGAACATGACGGCAAAACCATCTTTCGCAACATTCCCCAGCCCATGTCTGCCACTCGGTATCACTCTCTGATCGTCTCCGAAGATAATCTGCCTCAGGAACTCGAGATCAGCGCGGAGACGCGCGAAACTGACGGAACCCGCGTCATCATGGGCCTCCGCCATAAGCGCTTTCCGGTGGAAGGAGTGCAGTTTCACCCGGAGAGCGTTCTAACAGATTCCGGCAAGCTGTTACTCAAAAACTTCCTGGCTTTGTAAGACTCCGACGTATCAAAGTTCTAAACAAACCATTCCAGCAAGGTAAGGCTCTTTGGGGTTGATGGTTTTATCTCGCGCAAATCTGCGAAATCAGCGGCAACACTCGCTTTTCTCTTGCTCGATGTATAGCCTGCACTGAGGCGCGCCGAAGTGATCAACCGAATGAGTAACCCAGCTTCAAATCTCAAATATCCTGGCCAATGCGCTACAATCACTGCAACGGCAATCTCTTCTGGAGGCCGCCATGGCAAAGCCCCAAACCGAGCAGCGTTCAACCAGACGCTTTTCCCTCGACCTGCCGATCACGGTGAAATTTTCCGAACGTGGCGCCGGCGACGTTACCGGCCATACCCGTGACGTAAGTTCGCGTGGTGTCTTCTTTTATATGAACTCGGAAGTTACAGAAGGTAATTCCATCGATTTTGTTATGACCTTGCCGCCCGAGATTACTTTGTCGGACCCCGTTCGTGTTCACTGCACCGGCAGGGTAATACGCGTAAGCCAGTCAGGCGATGAGCAGGGCGTAGCTGTGGCCATTGAGAAATACGACTTCGTACACCAGACCTGAAACCGGAACACTAAATTCTGTGGCCTTGATCCCAGTCCGAACCCGAAATTTGAAATCGCTGTGCTCCTGCGTGCTGTTCTTTTCCATCTGCGCAACGGCCCAGACTCAGCCGCCTGCGGCGATTGGCGAATTGTTTCCCGCTGAAGAAGGCGCGCACGGTGCAGCCCTGCTCACCGGCACAGGCATGAGCGTGGCCAGCGGCTCCCAGCTTTCCGCCGGACAATCTGTTGCCGCACTCATCCTGGCCCGAGGCGGACAAGTCCGCATCTGCCCCCAAAGCAGTCTCAGTGTCACCTCGGTTCCGAGCACGGAAGGCTTGTTGCTTGCTCTGAGCACCGGCTCCCTGGAAATCAACTATCCCATCAATGCCCTGGCTGATACGCTCATCACTCCCGACTTCAGGCTCCTGCTCGTAGGTCCGGGAACTTTTCATTTCGCTCTGGGCGTCAATCATCGCGGGGATACCTGCGTAAGGAGTCTGCGTGGCAACACCTCCGGCATCATCGTCTCCGAAATGATGGGCTCTGGCACTTATCAGATCAAACCGGATGAGCAGGTGCTGTTTTCCAAGGGCAAGCTGGTCGACCGCACCTCTGAGGCTGGCGCCTGTGGCTGTCCACCACCGCCGCCTGTGCTGCACGCCCAGCAAAGCCCGGAGACCAACGCTACCGCGGAACTGCCTCCACAGAAGCAAGATGACGTACAGGTAAAAGTTGACGTGCCATTGGTGTTCCGCGGCGACAGAGAAGGACCACCAGCCGAACCGGAACTTTCGTATACTGTGGCCAAGGTCCGCTTTTCTACGCTTCCTGATATATTTTTCCTGCAAGAAGAAGTACAGCCCAGCGTTCTAGAGAAAGTCGGGCCGAACAAAGTCTCAGGAGAAGTGTCTCCAAAAAAGACCGAAAAAAAAGGATTTTTCAGCCGAATCAAAGGTTTTTTTGCATCTATTTTTCACAGCTAAGTTGTTGGCTGGGCGGAAATTAATTAAACTTAACAGAGCCTGAACGCAGGTTTAGGAACTTTTTGGCCGCAAGGCCGTCTATACTGTGGGTACATGTCTGTGCTCGAACCTAAAGATAACAACGGCGATCAGCAAAGACCTTCTGGATCTCAGCCACCCCAAGCTCAGGATCAGGCCTCAGTTATAAAGTTTTCCAAAGAGGCTTCAGAGAGCGGTATCCGGGTTCCCACTTTCGGGGCCGGATATGGCATATACGAGACTCGTCCGGAAAACTTCGTGTTGTCATTCTTGACCCATGCGTTGCTCGTAGCGCTGATAGTGTGGATCACCCATCTGACATTCCAGCAGATCAAGCCGGCGTCGAATTCCAATACTGTCACGCTCCTGACGCCCTATATGCCGATGTCGCCTTCCAAGAAGGCCGGAGGTGGTGGCGGCGGCGGTGAAAACAGCAAGCTCCAGGCAACGACGGGTAGCGCCCCCAAGATGTCAAAGGCCCCGCAATTGGCTCCGCCAGTTGTGATCCGGCCTAAAGAAGCATCGAAGATCATGGTGGAGCCCACCGTGATCGCCGACCTTAAACTGCCCCAGACTCCCCAGATTGGCGATCAGCTTTCCAAGCTGACCACTCTCTCGAACGGTACGGGCGTAGGCAGCGGAGTTGGTTCCGGTTCGGGAGGCGGCTATGGCTCAGGACATGGAAGAGGCTACGGCCCCGGCAACGGCTACGGCTCAGGCGGCGGCGAAGGAGGCTTTGGTGGGGCTTCTAACCCCAAGCTCATCTATTCTCCTGACCCCGAATTCTCAGAAGAGGCCCGTAAGGCAAAATATCAGGGTGTGGTTGTGTTGAAAGTCCTGGTTGGGGCAGATGGCCGGGTACACAATGCCCAGGTGGCGCGCTCTTTGGGTATGGGGCTGGATGAAAAAGCCCTGGAAACAGTCAGGCTCTGGAAATTTGAGCCCGCCAGAACCAAAGACGGCAGGGCCGTGGACGTATATGCCAGCATCGAAGTGAACTTCCGCCTCTATTGACTTTATATCGGCTGGCAACCCCCTGCCAGCCGTTCTGATATCCAGCCTCGGTTCGATTCAGCAAAATCCCAACTTTTGACCGCTGAGAAAAATGTGTATGTGTAGGGACTTGTATCAGGTCAAAATTATGGCAATTATGGCAATTTTGGCATTCATGGCAATCTTGGCAATTCTTCATGGTTTAAACTGGCATCATGCTTGCGTCCTACGCGTTGCGCCCGGAAGAGAGCCACGGACGGCGCCGCCCCGAGCCGAGCCATCCGTACCGCAACGACTTCCAACGGGACCGTGACCGGGTCATTCATTCGCGGGCCTTCCGCCGGTTGGAAAATAAGACCCAGGTGTTCACGCGGCGCTACTCCGATCACTTTCGCAATCGTCTTACCCACACCATTGAGGTGTCCCAGATTTCCCGCACCATTGCTGCCGAGCTGCAACTCAATGAAGACCTCGTTGAAACTTTGGCCCTGGTCCACGATATCGGCCATCCTCCCTTTGGACATGCTGGTGAGCGGACCCTGGATACAGCCATGCAGGAATATGGCGATCGCTTTGATCACAATCTGCACGCCCTGCGGACAGTGGAACAGTTTGAGCAGCGTTATGCCGATTTTCCCGGCCTGAATCTTACCTTTGAGGTGCGCGAAGGCATCATCAAGCACTCTCATGATTACAACGAAAAAGAATTCCCCCAGTTGGCCGAGTATCTGCTCGATCAACGCCCGCCCCTGGAAGCGCAGCTCATTGATCTCACAGACGAAATTGCCTACAGCACCGCCGACTTGGATGACGGACTGGAAGCCAGAATCCTGACGTTGGATCAGATCCGGGCAGGTGTGCCCCTGTTCGGAAATTTATTCGAAGAGATCAACCTCATCTACCCGAATGCTCCACCCAAACTGAAGTTCAATGAAACACTCAAGCGGGTCCTGGACCGGCTGGTGAGCGATCTGATCGTGAATACCCGTCAACGAATTGCTGGCGCCGGAGTTCAATCGGTGGACGCCGTGCGCCATCACCCAGAGCGTTTGTTCGCTTTCAGTGCTGCAGTCGAGCAGGAACGGCAACAGACCAAAGCGTTTCTCTACCAGAATCTTTACTTCAGCTCTGCCCTGGAAGCCGACCATCAAAAGGCAGAGCAGGTGATCTCTGAGCTCTTTGAATTCTTCATGGAGTCACCCGGCGAGTTGCCGCCCAGCTATCAGGAAAAGATGCACCACGAGCCGCTGCACCGTATCGTTTGTGACTATCTGGCCGGCATGACCGATAACTACATCCAGGAACAGCACCGCCAATTTCTCTGTCCTGCGACTATCTGACATTTGTTGTCTGCCATCGAGCAAAATTTACCTTCTGGCATCCCAGGCCAAAAGAAAAGTACAACCGTAAACTACTGAAAACAAAGACATAAAAGTCGCCTGCTCTGTTAACAAGTTTGGCAATAGGAATGTACTAAGACAAGTCGAAGCGTGTTTAACACGCCCGGTCGAGGTTGGGGCTTTCTACCCTGTCTTAAGCTCCCCCGATGGTATGAAACGACCCATCTGGTTCGGAGGAATTTGCGCAATGAAGAAGTCTTACTTACTCTCGCTCCCCCTGGCTGCGGCCCTGGTTTTGCCTGCAGCCGCCCAACAGAATTCGAACGCCACATCAGACCAGCAGTCCGCTCCACAGACCCAGAGCACCGATCAACAAAAGGCCACCTCTGGTCATGAGCCGTTGACGTATGAACGCCATGAGGGCTTCTGGGGAAAGATAAACCCCTTTGCCCGCAAGAAATATGTCAACAAGCAGCTTGATCCGATTCGCGGCCGCGTGAATGAGCTGGATGAACTCACCGCCAAGAATGCCAAGATGATCGCGGACGTTGACACCCGCGCCACCGAGGGCATTCGCCAAGCCATGAGCAAGGCCAATGACGCCGATACCCATGCACTTGATGCCGGCAATCGCGCCAACCAGGCCCAGCAGTCTGCTCAGCAGGCCAGCACTCGCATCGGCTCTGTGGAGCAGGCGGTCACCAAGATCGATCAATATCAACCGGTAACCCAGGCTGAAATCCGCTTCCGTCCGGGTCAGGCAGTCCTCAGCAAGAATGCCAAAGAAGCTCTTGATGGAATGGCTACCTCGCTGAAAGACCAGAAGGGCTACATCATTGAGGTCCAGGGTTTCTCCTCCGGACGCGGCGCGACCGCTATCGAGAACTCGCGGCAGATGGCCCAGAGCGTGGTTCGTTACCTGGTGCTGAACCATGACATTCCTGTGTACCGTATCTACACCGTAGGCATGGGAAATGCGCCTATGCAGGCGACGGAAGGCAAGCAGACCCGCATTCGTGGCGGAAAGGTTGAGATCAGCCTCCTGAAGAATGGCTTGGGAGACCTGGCCTCCGCTTCTCCCGCGAATGCCACGCCAGCCCCGGAACCAGCAGCCCCGGCTTCCAACAACAATCAGCAGCCCAACACCAATAACCCTCCCCAGTAGTCAAAAAGGCAGCTTGGCAACCCAGCCCTCCTGGTCCCCCACAGGAGGGCTTCTTGTTTTTGCCTCTCCTCCGCAAAAACTGCATGAGCTACGCCTTTCAATTTCACACCGCATCATCACGCAGTATTCGTTCTTCAACCTCTTGTCTCCTGATCTGTGGCTTCTGCGAAAATCAGCGGCAATTGCTTTGGTCGCGCCAAAGTGACCCAAGCGTCATCACCTGTACAATGTCTCTTCCTTAAATCAGCGGAGGAATGGGATGACACGCGCACCGTTTATTTCTAAAGCTCTTGGGATTGCACTGCTGATCGCGTTCAGCAATTTGCTGTGCTTCGCGCACGATGAGAATGGCACGCGTTTCGAAGCCAACGGAGTCTCCATCTATTACGAGGTGTCCGGCTCGGGCAGCGGTACGCCGCTGGTGGTGGCGAACGGTGGTCCGGGCTTCGACCACACCTATCTGCATCTTTCTCCGGCATGGGATTTGCTGGCCAAGAACCGTCGGGTGGTGTTTTACGATCAGCGCGGCACGGGACGTTCAACCCCAGTCGCGGCGGGCAAGACTTTTACCCTCAAAGATCAGCTTGACGATCTGGAAGCTCTGCGTGCCCATCTCGGCGCAGAGCGCATCGATCTGCTCGGGCATTCCTGGGGCGGCTTCCTGGTGATGGCTTATGCTGCCCGCTATTCCCAGCACATCTCGCATTTGCTCATCATGGACTCCGCAGCGCCTGCATTTAAGGACACAATCTTTCTTTTCGACGACGTATTCCCGGAAGCCATCGAGCGACAGAAAGCAGTCACTTTTGCCGACGATCTGGGCGACCAGGCCGCCGGCGACGCCAGCCTGCGCGAATATCTAAGCATGCTGTTTTACTCGCCCGAAAAGCGCGACGCCTTTGTCAGCAACCTGCCCCCTTCCGTTTACAAAAAGGACGTCAACCAGGCAGTGGTCCGCGACGTAAACCGCTTCGACCTCAATCCGGAAATCCGCAAATTCCACTTTCCCGCCCTGGTCATTACCGGGCGCTACGATATGAACGTGGCCCCCTTGGTGGCCTACAAAATACATCAGGCCATCCCCAATTCGCGCTTCACAGTATTCGAGCGCAGCGGCCACCTTCCTTTCTATGAAGAACCAGATGCCTTCGTGCGCGAAGTCGAGCAATTCCTGTCAGTTAGATAGAAGCCCAGATTCCGCGCGGCTCTAGAGGACCCTTCAGGATTCCGGGAAAACTCCCACCAGCCATTCGTTCAGGATATCCTCAACCGCCGCCGTCTCTTCCCGCGCCGATTTGATCTTTGGATGGGCGATCTTGAATTGAAACAACGCCAAGATCAGCGTCCGGGCGACAACCGCTGCCTTCGGCCTGCGCTTGATCTTCTTGTCGATTGTTTCATCCAGAGTGCCCGCCAGAACTTCGATGATATCTTCCACCGGGGAATACGCCATATCCCGCCATTTTTCATTCTCGGATAAATACGCGTACATCATCAACCGGGCAGGTTGCCGGGACACGGAATCGTACCAGTGGCGGACGGCTGCGGGGACGTGGGCTTGAACGTGCTTTTTGTCCTTGTTTTGGAAAACGGTCAGTAGAAAATGGGCTTGGTCCAGGGAGCCCTTGGTGACGGCCTTCAAGGCCATCTCAAACAGGCCCTCTTTACTCTTGAATAGCCGGTAGATCGTCATGGCCGTAACGTCGGCCTTTTTGGCGACGTCGCGTATGGTGGTTCCAAAGTAACCATACTCCGCGAAAAGCTCGATAGCTGCTTCCAGGATTCGGGCAGAAGCCTTCGATTCCTTCAGCGGCCCAGCCTTTGGTTCCTTCATCGGTCAACAGCGTCCTTTAGATTCAGGCGCGCGGTTGCTTCAGCCTGATTGGATTAAAGCGCAACCATTGTAATTCAGCGATAGACAGAAGCCCACGCGTAGCAGCATTCAACCGGTATGGCTTTCCTTGCTTTGCGACCTTCGCGGAGAGCAGTGTTTGGTTGGTTCTTGCTGTTCAGCCAACATTCAACATTCAAAATTAATCAAAAAGTTCCTGGTTCTCTGGTTATAATAGAAATCCCCCAAACGCTTTAAGAGAGTCATGTCCAAGAAACCCACGCCTAAGAAGGAATCCAATCTCGCTGACGAGATGTGGATCAATCCCAACTCCAGCCTCAAGGGCGACCGGGGTAACAGGGCTTGGGAGAATCGCACGGGAGGCGTGCCCAGTAGCTCCCGCTACCTGGAACTGGCTGACCTGGCCCTTGGATTGAAAAAGCCCGAAGCAAAAAAGAAAAAGACCCCATCCGTCGCTCACCAAACCGACAAAACCGAGCCCTATTCAAGGTGACGTAAAAGTTCCAGCGAAAGGTTATTTGGGCAAATTGTGAAGGCGCTGTTTAGCGAATGCATTACCAGCGGCCGCTGCCTTCTCGTACCATTGTCGCGCCTGCTGGTAATCCTGCTTCGCTCCTTCTCCGTCGCGTTTGCTTCCCTTCGTGTTCCCTTTGTGCCTCTGTGGTGTCACAGATTAATGAATGGTTGGTTATGCGAATCAGGTTAAGGTTGTGGCAGCGTGGACTGTCTGCTTCGCCGGGCGCACCACAGCAATACTGCGATGATTGCAACAAAACGAAATCCCATTCCGATCAGGCCGGCTTCAGGGCCATAATCGCCGCCTGTCCATAAAATGTCGCTCCAGGCCCCCTGATAAAGTAGCCCGAATGTTGCATTGCCGCTAACGGGAAAACCCAGAATTGCTCCCTGAACAAAATTCCACGCAAAGTGAAGACCAGTCCCCAGCCATAGCCTTCCGCTCTTGAGATAAGCCAGTGAGTATACGACTCCTCCGAGCGTGTTGCCCAAAACCGAGAGCTCATTGGCATTAGGATTGAGTGCGTGAATAAACCCAAATACAATTGCTGAAATCGCCACTGCCAGCCACTTGTATTTTCCATGAACCAACACAAAGAGTCCGTTGAGCAGAAATCCCCGGCAGAATAACTCCTCCGCAAATGCTCGGGGAAGAAACCAGAGACATCCGTTCAGGATGAAGAGGTCCGGCCTCCGGACTCCGGCCACATCGATGAGGCCCCACGTCAGCTCCACAAGAAATATTCCAACCATCACCAGGGCGCCAATCAGGAATCCGATCGACAGGTCAACGCCCGCAGCGCGGTCGAGGTCCAGACCGAGAACTTGCCACGGATTGTCCCTGCTGTTTTTCCAGTGGGCCAGGGCAACAACACTGAAGACGATCACACTAAGATTGCCTATCAACCACCATGCTTCTCTCACGTACTATTTTCTCCGTTGCCTTTTGCGATGGGCATGATCCTCACTTCACTCCTCCGTCTTGAGCTAGTACATTCGCCCGTCACTGTCACCGCCCAGGATGCGTGTGTTGCTGACGCACGCGCAGCAATACTTGCAATGACCTAATCCTACATCCTGAGGGAAAAGGTCGTGATGTTCAACAAAAAACTCGATCTATGGTGAGGGACATTGCCCCCAACAACTGTGTCCCGGATCAGCGGAAATCAGCGGCAAGGTTGGCGATCCAGGCGGTGGAAAACGTCCAAACGCCGTATACGAGGTAAAATAGAAAGTTACATTTCTACTTCTCCCCTAAGGACTCAATATGGCGACTGCAGAAACTTCCGCACCTCCGATTCGTATCTCTTCCGGCCCTTTTCGCAACGAACCTTTGACGGATTTTTCGAATCCTGAAAACGCGCGCCGCATGCGCGAAGCCCTGGCCAAAGTGCGCGCCGAACTGGGGCGCGAATATGACATCGTGATCGGCAACCGCCTTATCAAAACCAGCGACAAGATTAAGTCTGTGAATCCGGCCCGTCCTTCGGAGGTAGTCGGCATCTTTTCAGAGGCTGAAAAACAGCATGTTGACCCGGCGGTGCAGGCTGCGGCCAAGGCCTTTGAAAGCTGGAAGCGTACCCCCGTGCAAGAGCGGGCCGACCTGCTGTTCAACATCGCCGCAATTCTGCGCGAGCGGCGCTTCGAATTTAGTGCCTGGATGGTCTTTGAGGTAGGCAAGAACTGGGCCGAAGCCGATGCCGACATCGCCGAGACCATCGACTTTGCCGAATACTACGCCCGTGAGGCCCTGCGCCTGGCGCAAGCCAAGGCCGACGTGCAAATGCCGGGCGAGCACGACTCGTTCATGTACATTCCGCTGGGTGTAGGCGCTGTGATTGCTCCCTGGAATTTCCCGTGCGCGCTTCTGGGCGGAATGACTTTCGCCTCTATCGTCTGTGGCAACACCGTGGTGATGAAACCATCGCATGATTCGCTTACCATCGCTGCCAAGCTCTTCGAAGTGTTGCAGGAAGCCGGTGTTCCGGATGGCGTGGCCAATTTCTGTCCTGGTACGGGACATGGATTTGGATCGGGCCTGGTTGAGCATCCCCTGACCAGGTTCATCGCCTTTACCGGCTCGAAAGAAGTAGGGCTTGACGTGAACCAGCGCGCCGCTGTGCCCCGGCCCGGCCAGAAATGGATCAAGCGTGCCATTCTGGAGATGGGCGGCAAGGACGGCATTATCGTGGACGCGGATGCCGATCTCGATGCAGCGGTCGAAGGCGTCGCTCAGTCAGCTTTTGGTTTTTCCGGCCAGAAGTGCTCGGCCTGCTCCCGCGCCATTATTCACGAAAAAATCTACGACGTCTTCCTGGAGCGGCTCAAAGTCCGCGTGGCCGGCATTGAGGTAGGCGATCCGGTTGAGAATAAAGCTATGGGGCCCGTAGTCAGTGAAAAACAATACAAAAAGGTCCTTGAATATATTGAAGTCGGCAAGAAGGAAGGCCGCTTGATTCAGGGTGGAGGTCCCGCAAAGGACGCTGGGGACGGCTATTTCATCCAGCCTACAATCTTCGCCGACGTACCTCCGAACGCCCGCATCGCCCAGGAGGAGATCTTTGGGCCGGTGCTGGCCGTCATCAAGGCCGGTAGCTTCGATGAAGCCCTTGAAATTGCCAACAACACTGAATTTGGCCTTACCGGAGCTATTTATTCTACCTCCAGGGGGAAGCTGGAGCGTGCCCGGCATGAGTTCCATGTAGGCAATCTCTACCTGAATCGCAAATCCACAGGCGCCATGGTAGGAGCGCACCCTTTTGGCGGATTCAACATGTCTGGCACGGATTCAAAGGCTGGCGGGCCCGACTATCTGCTTCTGTTCAGCCAGGGCAAGTCGGTGGGAGAAAAACTGGGGTATGCCGAACCTGTCAGCTAGGGGCCAGGGATGAAACATGAGCCTTGGCATTCCAGGCTCATTTCATCAATCTGCTGCAAATCTCATTGACTTAGGCCTGATTGGTGCATCAGAATAAAGAGCAGCCTAGGTACGCTGCCCTTCTTTGCAGCCAAATCTTTTCCCCAGACCCACTCCAGATAATGGAGTGTGCCGGATTCAAGGATGCCTCTCATGGCCAAGATTCTGTGTGTGGATGATGAACCTCACGTAGTTACCTTGAAGTGCGCTATTTTGGAAGCGGCCGGCCACACTGTTACGGCCTCTACTTCCGCCCGCGACGCTATGGAAAAGCTTCAAAACAACACTTATGACGCAGTGGTCACAGACTGGCGACTGGGCGACGCCAATGGCCGGGCCGTGGTGCAGGCAGCCAAGAGCCACAGCGCCATGCCGGTGGTGGTGGTTTCAGGCTACGTGGCGGAAGCTTTCCAGGCAGCCGAACCATTGGCCGACCTCTATCTCGAAAAGCCGGTCAACCCGGAAGAATTGGTGACGATTGTGAACGAGCTGCTGAAAAGCAGCGAAAAGCCCGCACCCCGATAGGGGGGTGCGCCAATATGGTTCGTTCAACGCAAACCAATTACTCACTTACAAAATTACCCAATTACCAGATTCTCCCTAACGTCCACCAGCAGGATTGACAGTCGCTACCGATGTGGCTGCCGCCTCCGCCAGTATGCGGTGGTGTATCGTGAACAGAGCCAGTTCCAGCCGGTCCGAGACCCCGATCTTGTCATAGACGTTGCGAAGATAGTTTTTGATGACCTGTTCGGTGGTCCCGAGCTGGGAGGCGATCTCTTTGTTCTTGTAGCCCTGTACGATCAGGGCCACAATTTTCAGCTCTTTGGCCGTCAGCCGGTCGCGGACACGCGCCCCCACCAGGTCGTTTTCGGCGGTCTCCTTGCTCTCCAGGGTGTCCTGCACCCAGGTTTCGCCTTTATTGACCTTGCGGACGCACTGCACCAGCGCCTCTCCGCTGACATTGCGGAAGATCACGCCATGCACGCCGTTCGTCAGATAGTGCCGGGAATCCTGGGTGGCGTCGGCTATGACCACCAGTTTGGTCTTGAACTTTCTGGCGGATTCCACCACTGCCTGCAGGTTGGAGTGGATGTCGGAACTCAGGATCAGGACGGAGGCATGGAATTTCTCCAGCGCCATCATCATTTTTTCCGAGTTTTCAGCTTGGGCCACAATGCGCAGGTCGTCTTCCACAGCTAAAACTTTGGCTGCGCCCGTGCGGAAGATTGCTTGGTTGTCGGCCAGGATGATCTTCAGCATTATTTGGTTCCTTTGCTCTTGCGGATGAACTTGTATTCGTCGATCACGCACGCCACGCCGCTTCTCTTTTTTCCCTTGGCGCCTTTCGAGCCTGCTTCCCTGCGCACAACCCGTCCGGAACAATGCACCTCGACGTCGCTGGGAGTTCCCAGGACCTTGGCGGGCAGGGTGATATCAAACTCAATGGGCGAGCCTACCGCCAAATCGGTGTTGGCCTGGATGTAGACGCCTGCGGCGCTCACGTCGGCAGTAATTCCACTGTCTACCGCGTCCCCTTTTTGCCGTATGCGAATAGGCAATTCCAGTGGAAACCGTTTTCCCGTTCTTGACTCTGACATTCGCCTCCTCATGCTGTGCAACCTATGAATGCGAACCTACCTGGGCAGGCAGGTAATTCTATACCTGGGGGATAAGATTCTAATTTTTATATCACGAAACGGCAGCGTAACACACGTGATTTCAGTACTGAGGCGGTATACCTGGCAGATGCCTGGGCCCAAAATATGCTGAAAATAAGAACCTGCAAAGTATCAGGCAATTTTGCCAAGCAAGCCAGTAGGCATAAGGAGGCGGTTGGTTGTAGAAGCACGATAGTTGTAGAAGCGGAGTGGCAGTTGCAAATGCGGGTTTCAGATCACCCGATCACCCGATGTCCCGATCACCCGATTCTACGTTCAGTCTTTAGTGAAAATACCCGTAAGAGAGTATCCCAGCATCAAGCCCAGCAAGGCCATAGCGCCTGCGGCCGGCCACAGATGCTCATGCAAATTCTGCTTGACGTCCAGTTTTTCTTTTACCGTTTCCCGCAGTTCAGCTACCGAGTTGTGAATTTGCCGTCGCTGATCGGCAGCGCGTTTTTCAAGAATGTCCACCGGGGTACTTGAAGTTGCGCCGCTTGAAATCGGGTAACTTGAAGTTGGGATGCTGGACGTCATATTGACCTCGCTTCATTCTGGATCCAAACCTGGTCCTGCTTCAATACTTCCAATGTGCGCATGGGCGCCACTCCCACCGATTGCATAGCTCGGTACCCACGCAGACCCAGCATGGCGCCCACCGCCATGTAGACCACAGTGACGATAAGGGCCGCCCACAGCCACGAATAAGCGCTGGGTAAGAACAACGCCTGCAGTAGAGCGATCAAAGCGAACGTGAACGCCGCCCATCCCATGAGCAGAAAGGCTGCTGCCATAAGCAGCAACGGCAATGAACTTTTCCAGGAGCGGACCTTGTCCTTGATTTCAGCCTGCAGAATTTGCAGCCGGGTTTCAAAGAATTCCTTGAGTTCCGCTTTGGTTTCCGCCAATACAGCTCCAATGGATTTCTCAGTATGCACGGTTCGCCCTCCAGATTCGCATTCCTATGCCCACCAGAAGCCCCACGGCGCCCGCAGCCACAACTACGTGCAGAGGGTACTCCCGCGAGATCTGGTCAGCACGCCGGCGCGCCCGGAAATAGCCGGCCTTTGCCTGCTCTCCCAATTGCCCCGCTTTTTCTGCCACAGCCTCGCCCACTTCCGCGGCCCGCGTCGTCGCCGCCTGCCCCAATTCATGGGCTTTCACTCTCGCGGTTTCCACCAGATCGCTGAGGTGGGTGGCGGCGGCTTCGCTGGTTTCACTGCCGAGTTCCTGCAACCGTTCCTTCGCCCTTCGCAGGTTGCTCACTGCCCAGCCCAGGGTAGCGCCAATTTGTTGGGCGCGCTGCACAAGTGCAGGATCGCAGGGCGTACCGTTGGCCGGCATTTGTTTCAGCTCATTGGAACCATAAGTGTCAAAATTCGGTAAATCTGAGCTCTGGCGCAATGTCTCAGTCATTTGCGGGTATTCCATTCTCCAGGGGATTGAACAATTTCTTGTATTTAAGATGTTCGATTCAAGCCATGTGTTTGAAGCGCTTACAAGAAAAAGACGTCCTATTCCCGTTGGCCTCTGTGATTCGAGGGCGGCCCTGAAAGCTGGAGTGGACCCCTTGGCTGAGACAACCAGTTAAGCGACATTTTACCGTTCGCCGCAAAAGCATTGTACGGCTGTGGTAG
>Ga0070730_10003449_pt1 | contig 14184 bp, 10 predicted proteins | sample Coa_R1_3_FD_66447 | JGI IMG/M metagenome (GOLD analysis project Ga0070730, IMG submission 66447) | Surface soil microbial communities from Centralia Pennsylvania, which are recovering from an underground coalmine fire - Coalmine... | ecosystem: Environmental > Terrestrial > Soil > Unclassified ...
CCCTGGCCTGGTCCGCTCGGCAGATCAAAACCGCCCACGGCGGCGGCGTGAAGCTGGCCTTTATCCGAAGTGCCCTTTACGCCCTGAGGATCGCCAAATCCACCTGTCTGGACCGTCTGCGCCGGCTGTTTCAGCGTGGCTGGCGCCGAGCTGCCGGAGGAGAAACTGTCGGTCACGATCCGTTTGGGAATCACCGGCTTTACCTCAGCCACCACGGGGAGATCTTTCTTTACCTGGACCACGGGCGGAAGAACGTCTTTAACAACTTCTTCTTTGATCTTCGGCGACACCGGATTTTTGGGCTGTACCAGAACTGGCGTTGGCGCCAGTTTGGCCATTACCTGCGGCGAAGGCGGTTTGATTTTTTTATGTACGGGAGCCGGTCCCACATCGGGCGCGATGAGCGGAGTTACGCGCGACTCCCGGACGGAATCTACTTTGGCCGAGCCGAACAGCCCGCCGAGCTTCAGCAGGGCGAGCACCAGCAGCGCGTGCAGCACGGCGCTGGTTATAAACCTGTCTTTATCGATGCGGGGCTTGATTTCGCAATCACGAAACATCAGGAGTTCGCGGCTGTTATGGCCCTGCGGCTGCCCGTTTTCGCGATTCGCATTTGTATTCATCGGTCTCTTTACCCGTGATCGGAAGTTTATCCCGGCCCGATCTGCTCATTACACTCTGAAGCAGCAGCAGTTTGCAATTGGTAAGAACACCGAAAAGCAACTTATGCCGCGCAAAATGGCGAAAAAAAACCCGGAATTTTATCCCAGGTACACAGGTGAGAGCTTACCATGCGCCAGGGCAAAGGAAATCATTACGTTGGGGTAATGTGCTGGCCATTTTTTGGATCACAATCCCGCGATTTTCGCCGGATTGAAACATTCTTTTAACAAAAGAAGCCCCGCATCGCTGCGGGGCTTGAGAGTTGCGAGAGGAAATAACGAGCTTAGAAGCCGCCCATTCCGTGACCGCCGCCGCCGGGGACCGCGGGTTCCTTCTTATCTTCGGGAATCTCCGAGACCAGGGCTTCGGTGGTGAGCATCAGCGCCGCGATGGAGCCGGCGTTCTGCAGGGCAGTGCGGGTGACCTTCGTGGGATCGATGACGCCGGCCTTGACCAGGTCTTCGAACTTGTCGGTCTGGGCGTTGTAGCCGAAGCTTGCTTCCTTCGACTCGCGGATCTTGCCCACCACAATTGCGCCCTCTTCGCCGCAGTTGGCGACGATCTGGCGCAGCGGTTCTTCGAGTGCGCGACGGACGATCTCGGAGCCAGTGGCTTCATCGCCCTTGACTTTGAGTTCGTCCAGAGCAGCCGTGCAGCGGACCAGTGCCACACCACCGCCGGGTACGATGCCTTCTTCCACGGCAGCGCGGGTGGCGTGCATGGCGTCTTCCACGCGGGCTTTCTTTTCCTTCATTTCGGTTTCGGTGGCAGCGCCAACCTTGATCACCGCAACGCCGCCGACGAGTTTCGCCAGCCGCTCCTGCAGTTTTTCGCGGTCATAGTCGCTGGTGGTCTTTTCGACCTGGCTGCGGATTTCCTTCACGCGGCCTTCGATCTCGGCGCCCTTGCCTTTGCCTTCGACAATCGTGGTGTTGTCCTTGTCGATGGTGATCTTCTTGGCGCGGCCCATGTCGGCGACCTGGACGTTTTCGAGCTTAATGCCCAGATCTTCGGTGATGGCCTTGCCGCCGGTCAGAATGGCAATGTCCTGCAGCATGGCTTTGCGGCGGTCGCCGAAGCCCGGGGCCTTCACTGCAGCCACGTTCAGCGTGCCGCGCAGCTTGTTCACCACGAGGGTGGCCAGCGCTTCGCCTTCCACGTCCTCGGCGATGATCAGCAGCGGCTTGCCGGATTTCGCGATCTGCTCGAGCAGCGGGAGCAGGTCTTTCATGGTGCTGATTTTCTTTTCGTAGATGAGGATGAACGCATCGTCGAGAACGGCTTCCATGCGTTCCGGATCGGTCACGAAGTAAGGCGAGAGGTAGCCGCGGTCAAACTGCATGCCTTCGACCACTTCCAGCTGGGTCTCCATGGTCTTCGATTCTTCCACGGTGATCACGCCGTCCTTGCCGACCTTCTTCATGGCTTCGGCAATGATGCGGCCAATGGTCTCATCATTGTTGGCGGAGATGGTGCCCACCTGGGCGATCATCTCGCCGGTGACCGGCTTGGAGAACGAATCCAGATAGCCCTTGGTCCGCTCGCCGTTCTTGTCGATGGTGCCGCAGATGGCGGTAATGGCCTTTTCGATACCGCGCTTCAGCGCCATGGGGTTCGCGCCGGCGGCAACCGTCTTCACGCCTTCGCGGAAGATGGCCTGGGCCAGAACGGTGGCGGTGGTGGTGCCGTCGCCGGCCACGTCGCTGGTCTTGCTGGCGACTTCGCGCACCATCTGTGCGCCCATGTTTTCGAGCGTGTCCTTCAGCTCGATTTCCTTGGCCACGGTCACGCCGTCCTTGGTGATGGTGGGCGAGCCGAACTTCTTTTCAATCACGACGTTGCGGCCCTTGGGGCCCAGCGTCACTTTCACTGCATTGGCCAGGGTATTGACGCCGCGCAGAATGGCCTGGCGCGACTCCTCCCCGTGAACAATTTGCTTTGCCATAATTCTGTCTCCTTCAAAATATGTCGCGATGTACGCGAATGTTTCGTTTCGGTTGAATCTCGTGGTGGCGTGCAGCTGCCTGGCTTTTGGCCTTTGGCTTTTCGCTGTTGGCCGGACCAGTAACGCAGCTTTTCGGGGCTAATGGCTAAGAGCCAACAGCTAAAAGCCTGTCTTACCGCTTGCCCGCGCCAGCCAGTTCTTTCGTCGCGTGCTTACCCGCGCCAGAGAGGATTCCAAGAATCTCTTCTTCGCGCACGATCAGCAGCTCTTCGCCATCGATCTTGATTTCGGTTCCGGCATACTTGCCGAAGAGAACGTGGTCGCCATCTTTTACCGCGAGGGGAATGGTCTGCCCTTTTTCAAACTTTCCGGTTCCAACCGCGAGAACAATGCCCTCCTGGGGCTTTTCCTTGGCGCTGTCGGGGATAATGATGCCGCCGCGAACGGTTTCCGCCTCTTCTACCCGGCGAATCAGAACACGGTCATGCAGAGGTGTGAACTTCTGTGACATTTTTCGATACTCCTTTCAAACTGTTAAAAAAAATGGAATTACTGCTGGACTGCCTGAGTGAGGAAAGAGCTGCTAGCACTCTTTCCTTTCGAGTGCTAAGTATGGCAGGAGCAGATTTGTTTGTCAATAGTTGAGTGCTGCACACTCAGATATTGGCTGAGTTGCTTCACTCAGCCGTTCGTGTTTTTGCAGTACTGTTGCTTTTCTCGCCCGTGCAAGTGGGGCATCAGCACTTTTGTGTAGATGCGTAAGAACAGGGAGCATAAGGTTATAATTTCGCCCACCATGCCCATCACCCCCGAGGATCGCGCCCGGCAGGCTATTGATAGTCTGCTGGAAACTGCGGGTTGGAAAATTCAGGACCGTAAGGACGCGGATCTGTCGTTGCCGGGCGGCGTGGCAGTGCGCGAGTTTCCCATGCCCGGTTTCGGCGAGGCTGACTATCTTTTGTTTGTTGATGGTAAGGCCATTGGCGTGGTCGAGGCCAAACGCGAAGGCGAGACGCTTACACACGTCGAACGGCAAACAGAGAAGTACAGCGTTGGCATTCCCGAGTTCGTTGATGCTCCCGTCAAGCCACTGCCCTTCCGTTACGAGAGCACTGGAGCCGAGACACGCTTTACCAACGGTCTGGAACCGGAGGCGGCCAGCCGCCAGCTCTTTGCCTTTCACAAGCCGCAAACACTGGCAGAGTGGCTGGACAAAGAGACAGTCAAAGCGCGTTTGCGCAACATGCCTTTGCTTGCTGAAGAGGGACTGCGCAAAGCGCAGATCACGGCGATCAGGAACCTTGAAGTGTCATTGGCGCGCGGGGACCGTCGCGCCCTGATTCAGATGGCAACGGGCGGCGGCAAGACTTTCACTGCCTGCAATTTCATTTATCGGCTGATCAAACATGCCGGCGCGAGGCGCGTACTCTTCCTGGTAGATCGCAACAATCTCGGACGGCAGACACTCAAGGAATTTCAAGCCTTCAAGGCCCCGGACGAGCAGCGCCCCTTCACCGAGCTGTACAACGTCCAGCACATGCAGTCGAACAAGCTGGATCCTGTCGCCAAGGTTTGCATTACCACCATCCAGCGGCTCTACGCCATGCTGCGCGGGGAAGAGCTGGAACCGGAGCAGGAAGAAGCCGCGGGATTCACGCAGGAGAACCTGCGCCGCGAGCCTCCGCCGGTGGAGTACAACGCCAATCTTCCCCTTGAGACGTTCGACTTCATCGTTACCGACGAGTGCCACCGCTCCATCTACAACCTGTGGCGGCAGGTGCTCGAATATTTTGATTCGAGCATCATCGGACTTACGGCCACGCCCTCGCTGCAGACGCTCGGCTTCTTCAACAAGAACCTGGTCATGGAATACAACTTTGAGCAGGCCGTGGCCGATGGCGTGAACGTGGATTTTGATCTCTACCAGATACGGACGGCCATTACCGAAGGCGGATCGAAGATTGAGGCCGGATACTATGTTGATTTTCGCGACCGGGAGACCCGCCGCGTCCGCTGGGAAAAGGCGGATGAAGATATCCGCTATAACGCCGACGAGCTGGACCGGCGCGTGGTTTCCAAAGACCAGATCCGAACCATTCTTTCTACATTTCGCGACAAGCTGTTTACAGAGATATTCCCCCAGCGCCGGGAAGTGCCCAAGACGCTGATCTTCGCCAAAGACGACAGCCATGCAGAAGATATTGTGACCACAGTGCGCGAGGTCTTCGGCAAGGGCAATGAATTTGCCCAGAAGATCACTTACAAGGTGGGGACGGCGCGGCGCATCGTGAAAGAGAAAGCCGCCGACGGAACGGAAAGCGAAAAAGTAGTTTGGGTCAACAGCGGCATCAAGCCGGAAGACCTGATCTCGGATTTCCGCAACCGCCATGATCCGCGCATCGCCGTTACGGTGGACATGATCGCCACCGGCACCGACATTCGTCCTCTGGAAATCGTATTCTTCATGCGGGCCATCAAGAGCCGGACGCTGTTTGAGCAGATGAAGGGGCGCGGCGCTCGGACCGTTTCATCCACGGAGCTGCAAAACGTGACGGGAGATGCCATTTCCAAAGACCGCTTCGTGCTGATTGATGCCGTGGGCATGAATCCGGACGATCTGAATGAAACCAAGCCGCTGGAGCGCAAGCGCTACGAGAGCCTCAAGGGCCTGATGGAAAAGATCGCCTTCGGCAGCCGCGAGCCTGCCGTCGTTAGCTCCGTGGCTTCGCGGCTGGCGCGCCTCGACCGCCAGTTGAGCAAAGACGACCGGCTGGAGATCGAACAGCTTGCCGGTCAACCGGTGGCCGCGCTGGTCAGCAATCTGGTACAGGCGCTGGATGCCGACGCGCACGTGGCTGCCGCGCGCCAGGCCAGCGGCAAAGAGGAGCCGAGCGAAGCGGAGATTTCCGCCGCGCGCAAAAAACTTTTGGATGATGCGGTGCGCCCCATCGTGAGCAGTCCGAAACTGCGTGAGCGCGTGGTGGATATCCGCAAGTCATACCAGCAGATCATTGACACGATCAGCCAGGACACTGTGATTGCCGCGGGTTTTGACCAGGCGGCTCGGCAAAAGGCGGAAACGCTGGTACATTCGTTTGTGCAGTTCATCGAACAACACAAAGACCAAATTACCGCTTTGCAGGTCCTCTACAGCCGGCCTTACAAGCAGCGCCTGCATTACGACGAGATCAAAGAACTCGCCCAGGCGATCAAGCGTCCGGGCAACGGGCTGCGCAGCATGACGCCCGAAGCCCTTTGGCACGCGTATGAATCGCTTGATGCCTCAAAAGTGCGCGGCGGAAGCGACCGCGTGCTGGCCGATATGGTCTCGCTGGTCCGCTATGCCATTCATCAGGAGAGCGACCTCCACCCTTTCCGGGAAGACGTGGACCGCCGCTTTGCCGACTGGATCGAAGAGCAAAAAAAGAACGGCGCGGTGTTCAGCGACGAGCAGATGCTGTGGCTGGAGGCCATCCGCGAGCATGTGGGAACCAACGTGGAAATCGACAAAGAAGATTTTGAGAATGTGCCGTTCGTGCAGTGGGGCGGGCTGGGCAAGGCGTACAAGCTTTTTGGCGAGAAGCTGCAGCCGATGCTGGCCGAACTGAATGAGGTATTGGTGGCATGAGTGCTGGCGGAGCGATCCAGCAACGGGACAATAGAGTCGTAACTCAGCTCACTTCGTCAGGCCAGGAGCGCTTCCTCGCGACGCTGCCGCAGACGTGGATATGGACAACAGTTGGAGAACTCGCCGAAGTATTCCGGGGAGCATCGCCACGACCAAAAGGCGATCCACGCTATTTTGGTGGTTCAATCCCGTGGATCATGATTTCAGATGTCACGCGTCAGCCGGGAAAGTATCTTTTCGGGACCAAAGAGTGCGTGACGGAAGCGGGTGCTGCTTTGTCGCGCCGTCTGCATGCTGGAAGTTTGATTCTCTCCAATAGCGGCACCGTTTGTGTACCAAAGATTCTACGTGTTGATGGTTGCATTCACGACGGATTTATTGCGTTCAACGGACTCGATAACTCTGTATCCCTCGATTTCGCATATTGGTGGTTCGAATACGTGCGAAGTTAAATAATTCAGGAGAATAGGCAGGGTGTTACCCAGGTCAACCTTAATACAGGTATTGTTCGCGACATTCATTTTCCGCTGGCCCCGCCAAACGAACAACGCCGCATCGTCGACGAAATCGAAAAACAATTGACAAGGCTTAACGACGCCGTCGCGGCGCTCAAGCGTGTGCAGGCCAACCTTAAACGCTATCGTGCCTCCGTGCTCAAGGCCGCGTGTGAAGGCCGTCTGGTTCCCACCGAAGCCGAACTTGCCCGCAAAGAAGGCCGCGATTACGAGCCTGCATCCGAACTGCTCAAGCGCATCCTCGCCGAGCGCCGCGCCAAATGGGAAGCCGACCAGCTCAAGAAGATGATTGCCGCCGGTAAGCCGCCGAAGGATCAGGAATGGAAAAAGAAATACAGTGAGCCTGAAGCGCCGGATTATTCAAAGCTGCCTTCGTTACCAAAAGACTGGTTGTGGGTCGCGCTTGATCAGATCGCGGACATACAGGGTGGACTCCAGAAACAGCCCAAACGCCAGCCCCAGAACAACTCTTATCCATATCTTCGGGTCGCAAATGTCTACAGAAGCCGACTTGACCTTGCAGAAATTGAACGAATGGAGCTTTTTGGAGATGAGCTAGAAAAGCTCAGGCTAAATAAAGGAGATCTTCTCATTGTCGAAGGTAATGGTAGCCCAACAGAAGTTGGGAGGATGGCCATTTGGCAAGGCGAAATTTTAGACTGTGTTCACCAAAATCATATTATTCGGGCACGTTTGGCCGTTGGAATCAGTCCAGAGTTTTGTGCAGCTCACTGGAATTCGCCACAAGGTTCATCGGAGGTCATGCAGGTCGCTAGTTCTACATCAGGATTGTATACGTTGAGCACGGCAAAGGTCGCTCGGTTTTGCTTGCCGCTACCGTCGCTATCGGAGCAAATCCGAATAGTGGAAGAACTTCAACGAAGATTGTCGAAGATCGATGCTTGTGAAAATGCTCTGCGACGGCAATTGAAACATGCCGCAGTTCTGCGACGTGCTGTGCTAAAAAGCGCTTTTTCAGGCAAGCTTGTCCCCCAAGACCCCAACGACGAACCCGCATCCGTTCTGCTGGAGCGCATTCGCGCCGAGCGCGCCAGCGCACAAGCAAAAGAGAAGACTCCAAAGGCGACCAAGGCAGCTTTACCTGTTCACGCTCAGCGCCGGAGGCGCGGTGAGAAGTTAGCCCAGTCCGCAAGGGCTGGGAAAGGGTAGAAGACAAACGTCGAGCGCCGCAGATGCGGCACATCGACCTGGTCTTTGTCATACAATAAGCCCTTAACCGGCGGAGGAGATATGACGGACTATCAGCACCAGACGATCGTGCTCGAATCGCCCGACAAGTTTGGGAAACGTCCCCCGTTCGAGTTTTGCGGCAACGTTTTCCGCCGGATTTATCCGGTGATGGCCAACTCCGTCCGCATGGCCTTTGAGGGGCGCAGCGCGGCTACAGGAGAGCAACCCAAATGGCTCAAGCGCGCCTCAGACGTGCGGCTTCTCGGCTTCTCCGATCAGAACGGCAACACCGTACTGGAACTGGAAGCCCGCCGGTTGGGCGATGCGGCGGAAGAACTTTATCAACAGCGCCAGCTGTTCAACGATCTTCCCGACCCGCGGGAAACGGCCATCCATGTGATGGCCAGGGTCGTCAATGATATCCGTTCCGGTAATGCCGAGAGCGCCTTATACGATCCGAGCCTGCTGCGTGTAACACAACACCTGGATTCTTTGTTTGTGCATGACTTAACGGCAATTCGTCTTCCAGAGGCCAACGATGATGTTCATCTGCGCGCCATTCTGGACCGGGAGATTCCAATTCACGCCAGGGAGTTGAGTAACAGCACCCCTGCCCCACGGCAGTTGCGTCTTACCGGCACTTTGGACATGATCCGCTACAGCACGAAAGCGTTTGCGCTCAAACTGGCGGACGGCAGGGAAGTGCATGGCGTGCTCGACCGGGCCGAGATGATGGAAGCTCTGCCGGTGTTTCTCAACAAGAAGATCGTAATCGTCGGCAAGGCGGTTTACAGGCCCTCAGGCAGTGTTCTGCGCATCGACGCACAGCACGTCGAAGGAGATTCCGGCGAGTCCGCGCTGTTTAACCGCGTCCCGCCGCCGCTTGTCCGCAGGCCCCCGGCCGGCAAACTCAGAGTTGAAAGCGGGAAAGGCGGGGTTGCGGCGTTCTTCGGCGCCTGGCCGGGTGACGAAACAGATGAACAGCTACTTGCATCGCTTAAGGAAATGCGCGGATGAAGAGCGCGCTTTATCTGTTGGATACAAGCGTCCTTCTTGCTCTGGTACGTGGAAATGAACTGGGCCAGTTCATCCGCCACACCTTTTCTCTTGAGAATCCCGCAGTACGTTCTCTCATCAGCATTGTTTCACACGGTGAGATATGGGCGATGGCGGAACGGCGCAACTGGCAGGCCGGCAAGCGTGATGCGCTCGCCAGGATGCTGGAAAACCTCGTGACGATGGACCTAAATGCAAATGAGATTGTGCGGGCCTACGTGGAGATAGATCGCTTTAATCAGAAGGCCAGCAAAGGCGCTCGGCAACTATCCAATAACGACATGTGGATTGCCGCCACGGCGAAAGCATCGAATGCTTCGCTGCTTACAACCGACCAGGATTTTCTCCACCTTCACCCACATTACCTGATAGTCGAATACGTTGATCCGACCTCCCGGCTCGCCAGCGCAATCACGGGTCATCAGCCAAAAATCCAATGACATCAAACGGAATCGTCCAAAAGCTCTGGAACTACTGCAATCTGCTGCGTGACGACGGGCTTTCTTACGGCGACTACGTCGAGCAGCTCACATTTCTGCTCTTCCTCAAAATGGCGGATGAGCAGACTAAAACGCCGTACAACAAGCCGACTATCATCCCCAAAGACCTGAGCTGGAACAGCTTTAAAGATCTCGACGGCGAAGACCTGGACCGCCAGTACCGCCACATCCTGATTGAACTGGGCAAAAAGCCCGGAATGCTGGGCGTGATTTTCCGCAAGGCGCAGAACAAAATTCAGGACCCAGCCAAGCTCAAGCGCCTGATCTTTGATTTGATTGGCCGCGAGCAGTGGATGGACATCGACGCCGACGTAAAGGGCGATGCCTACGAAGGACTGCTCGAAAAGAACGCCGCCGACGTGAAGGGCGGCGCGGGGCAGTATTTCACGCCGCGTGCGCTCATCGATGCCATTGTTGCCGTGGTCCAGCCCAAACCAGGAGAGACCATTCACGATCCTGCCTGTGGAACGGGCGGATTTCTGCTGTCCGCGCATTCCTATATCGAAAAGAATTACAAGCTCGAGCGCGACGAAAAAAAACGGCTCAAGACGAAGACCTTGTCCGGCACCGAACTGGTTGCCGGGGTGGCTCGCCTGTGCGTGATGAATCTTTACCTGCACGGCATTGGCGGGGACGAATCACCCATCGTGGAGAAAGACAGCCTCGCCCAATCGCCGAGCACGAATTATGAAGTTGTTCTGACCAATCCGCCCTTTGGCAAGAAATCCAGCATCACCGTCGTTAATGAAGAGGGGGATGAAGCCAAAGAGTCGCTGACGTACGTCCGCGACGATTTCTGGGCCACCACCAGCAACAAGCAGCTCAACTTTCTTCAGCATGTAAAGACCCTGCTTGAGATTCATGGCCGGGCCGCCATCGTGGTGCCGGACAATGTTCTGTTTGAGGGCGGTGCGGGAGAGCAAATCCGGCGCAAGCTGCTCAACGACTGCGACGTCCACACGCTGCTGCGCTTGCCGACGGGCATTTTCTACGCCCAGGGCGTGAAAGCCAACGTGCTTTTCTTTGACCGCAAGCCGGCCAGCGAGAAACCGTGGACCAGCAAGCTGTGGATTTACGATTTCCGCACCAATGAACATTTCACGCTCAAGACCAATCCGCTCAAGCGCGCCGACCTGGACGATTTTGTAAAGTGCTATAACCCGCAAAACCGCAGCCGCCGCAAAGAGACCGAGCGATTCAAGCCATTCACTTTTGACGAACTGATCAAGCGCGATAAAGCCAGCCTGGATATTTTCTGGCTGAAAGACGAAAGCCTGGAGGATTCCGCCAATCTGCCCGATCCTGATGTGATTGCAGCCGAGATCGTGGAAGATTTGCAGGCCGCGCTGGATGAGTTTGCATTAATCGCGGCAGATTTGAAGAAATGACAATTATGTCATTGAAAAACGCCGTCGATTGGTGGTACCACGCCAGAGCATTTTCCGAGGAAGATGTGTGGTTTGGGGTCTTTGACAATAAGAAGCTGTTGGCCTTTGGCTCTTCGCTTTTGGCTCTTGAAAACGCCCTTCAACTCCTGGTTTATGGTTCCTGGCCGAGAGCCAAATGGCTGGGTGGCCATTGGGTCGAATTGAGTTAAGTCGTTTGTTTTCCTAATTGACACCTGGGGAGGGGGTATCCCTATGGGGGGGTACAGACCGGGCGGATGGTTGACAGAACAGACCGGGAGGATAGTTGACACTGCTAAAAACCGGCAGGCACAAGAAGAATAGGGTGCATGCCATGGAAAGAGAGCAGTGTAATGGAAGAGAAACTGCGGTTTATCTTTGAGGGTACGGACCGGGGAGATACCTGACAGAACGAACAGGGTAGCCGCTGATTAACGCTGATGGACGCGGATCAAAACCGGAAAAGGAAAAAGCCATACCATTGAACCAAACACCTGCAAAACCAAACGACCATTGCGGCCCTGGCCTGGCACAGCTAAAAGTGCCAGGCTCGGGCGCGCAATACCAGATCCGGTTACAGAGAGCCGAGGCCGAATTTGGCGAGCATCAAATCGGCGGTTTGCAGGGCGCCTTCTACCCAGCCCTGGGCGTCTGAATAGGCCTCTCCACAGATGTACAGAGGGCGTTCATCGAAGGGCTTTACGATCTTGTGCTTGACTACCGGGCTTTTCACGCCGATGTTCCAGCTGTTCCAGCCGCCGCCGAATGGATCATCGCCCCAGTCACGGAAAGCGGCGTTGCGAACTTCGGGCGTGTAGGTGAGGCCGTGGATGAGCGAAAGCTGGCGACCGACCTCGGCGACCATCGGTATGGACGCCTGGTACTCGAACCACGGATTGTTGTCCGGCTTGTTTGCGGCCTGGAAAGGCTGATCGGGTGCAGACACTTCGCGGTGCATCTTCCATGCCTGGTGTCGGCGGGGGCGCAGACCGTCCCAATAGCCGATGTTGGTTCCGTCGTCATAGCTGGCCATGAGCATGGCCGGTCCGTCGGTGGCGGGCTTGCCATCGGTGCGCGGCCAGTAGTAGGTCTGGCGTACGGGAAGATCGGTGACCGTCCGTCCGGCTTCCACCGGGATAAAGGTTCCTTTGGCATCGGTAAATCCAGCCGCACGCCACCAGGGATTGGTGTACGTGGTGAAGAGCTTGAAGAGAGGCCGGGGCGTGACGCTGCGAATCAGTTCCTGAATTTCATTTCCCTGCAACGGCGGACTGTTTGGCTCCAAAAGATCGAGAGAGCGGCGGGGCATGGCCAGGATCAGGGATTTGGCTTCAATGGTTTGTCCGTTGATTTTTAGCTCAACGCCGGAGTTGGTCCAATGGAAGCCGGAGAGCGAGTGGTTGAAGCGGATTTCCCCACCGGCATCACGAAAGAGTTTCGCCAGCGAGTTAGGCACCTGCTGGAAGCCTTTCTTAAAGCCTTTGTAATCCGGATTGATGCCGAAATCCGCGAGATACCAGGGGATGGCGTCGGCGGCGTTCCAGTTGCTGAGCGTGGAGTTGTAGCCGCCGGAGTCAACGCCGAGCTGATAGGCTTCACCGCTGATCACGCGGCTGAGGACGTTCCAAAAGCCCTGCTCATGGAGCGGCTTGCCGGCAAACGTGGCATTTTGCGCCATCTGGCGGCGCTTTTCTTCGTTGAGCGATGGGTTGGTGATGCCGGGCACGATTTGTTCAATGGCGCCGAGGATGATTGTGCCGGCGGTGCCGCCTTTCTCGAGGAAAGACAGGTTATAAGGCACTTGATTGGGATGCTGAGTAAAGTCGGAGAGGCGAAGATGGCGTCCGCGGAGGTAGGCGATGTTCTGCGGCTGGTCCACGGGGAAATCATAGGTCTCGATTTGTTCGTCGTGCGGCAGTTCCTGGTTGAGGACGTCGATCAGGTGTGTGATCAGCGGCTGCACGGCGGGCAGGATGCGCATGCCGCCCAGTTCGGCGACCATGTTGGGAATGTCCGGCGGCTGGACCGAGAGAAGACGGCCTCCGGTGTGGTCACTGGCTTCAAAGACCACCACTTTGTTTGCCGGATTGGCTTTCTGGAGCCGCCACGCGCTGTAAACGCCGGAGACGCCTCCACCCACGACGGCTATATCGATTCGTTCATTGGCCATTTGCGTTTTCCTTTCCTGATTCTTTATGTCCGTTTGCACTTAAAAAAATGATGGGTTTAAAAAATAATGGGTACGTTGACTGGTGGCGCTTCCTCAGGCACTTGCTCATGCGCTGCCAGGGCGCGCGCAGTCGCCTGCTTCTGCTGGCTGCTGTGGTAGAAATCCACCGGCGGTTGCGACACGTAGCGTTCCAGCATTTGAGTCAGGCCCAGGCGGCGTCTCTCTTCAGCGGCTTTGGGTGTTTCCGTGGACGGAGGCTGGGGCGTATCCTGCGCGGTCCGCATATCAAGAATGTAGCTTTTCTTCGATGTGAGCACCGCATTTACGCCACGGCGAATGGCATCACGCACCTCGCCAGGATGGCGGACGATTTCTCCCTGATGGTCCCCGAAGGCCTGGGCCAGAGTCACAAAATCCATTTTGGGGCGTTCGATCCGCAGATACTCAGGGTCCATGGTTTTGGGCTTCCAGCCGTAGCCTGGCGCCGAGCCATACGCCTGGACGACCTGTTTCAGACCGAGCTGCAGCGTGTGGTACTCGTGATTGTTGGTGATGATGTACAGCACAGGCAGGCCGCGATGCGCCGCCGTCCACCAGATTTGCGGATAGAAGAGAGAAGAGCCGTCTCCGACGGCATTCACCACCAACTGGGTCTCGATATCCTGCCAGCCGCGCTCTTCCAGCTTGATGCCCAGCGAAGCGGGCATCGACCAGCCAAGCGAGCCTCCGGCCACGCAATAGTAGCTGATGGGCGCTGCTGCCTGCGTACCAAAAGGAAGCAGATATTGAAAGGGCGCGGGATCGGAGACGGCTTCATGCACATACACGAATTTTTTCTCGAGACCGTGCTCGGCAATGGCCTGGCGCAGTTCATCGGCGATGACCACGGCCCAGATTTCCTTTTGTTGTTTGGCCTTTTCCAGATAGGCACTCCATGACTGACGCCGCTTGTCGTCTAAACTGCGCAGTTGCGCATTACGTTCTTTTGCATCCGCAGGCGGATTTTTCCGGACCAGGTCGTTGATGAGCGGCAGAGTCGCCTTGATGCCTCCGAGAATCGCAACTTCACCGTAATAGTTCTTGCCGATGTCCCAGGTATTGTCCGCGAGG
>Ga0070730_10003450_pt1 | contig 14180 bp, 12 predicted proteins | sample Coa_R1_3_FD_66447 | JGI IMG/M metagenome (GOLD analysis project Ga0070730, IMG submission 66447) | Surface soil microbial communities from Centralia Pennsylvania, which are recovering from an underground coalmine fire - Coalmine... | ecosystem: Environmental > Terrestrial > Soil > Unclassified ...
TCGGGCGGGCAGGCGCAGCGATGCTGGCAGCCATGGTGCGGCATCCGCTGGTGCGCGTGACAGCGGCGGCGGACCCTCTGCCGAAGCCGCGCGACCGCTTCGAGGCGGAGACTGCGACGCGATGATCGCGGCGGTCGAGCGCATCGGCGTGCAGATCGTCTTCGGGCATAGCCATAGCCACGATCCGGCAGTGCGCGTCATGCGCCGCATGATCGCCGACGATGTCCTGACGTAGCCGACATGCCGCGAGTGCTTCTGGCGCTGGCCGTACTGCTGCTCATCGCCACCCAGTCGTCCGCCCGACCGGCGAACGGCGAGGCCGCGCCGGAGTGGGAGTTGACGCCACTTGCGGAGCCCGTCCTCCGCCTGTTCACGCCCTCCAGCGGCGCGTTCTTTGCCCAGACCGCGCAGGCCCTCATGCGCAGCGACGACGCCGGTGATTCCTGGCAGCCGGTCTCGCTGGGACCCGCCGAGACGATCCTCGAAGTCGATCCGACCAATCACCAGGTGCTGTACGCGGCTGGCCCAAATGGCATCTACCGGACCCGCGACGATGCGTCGACGTGGAGTCTGATCCTGCCGTTTTCTCCGGACGTGGGCAGCATCGCGCTCGCGCTCGCGGTGAGCCCCGTCGATCCAAACCTCGTGTACCTCGCCACCGGTGGCGGTGTGCACCATCCGGCCGAGTCGCACTTCGTGCGCAGCCGCGACGGTGGTGCGACCTGGCAGGTTCTCGAAAACCGCGAGTTGGCGCTCTGCACCGCCAGCGTCACGATCTTGCGACCGCACCCGACCAGCGCGCAGCGCGTGTTTCGAACCGCGGGGTGCACGGCTGGCCGCACGTTTGGCACGACACTGAGTCAGAGCACCGACGCGGCCGACACCTGGACGCCCGTGTTCAACCCCGAGCCATTGGCAGCACCGCTGCTCGGCTATCCGGCGCGCCTGGTTGGCGGGCAGGACGGGCACTTCTATCTGGCGGTCAATCGCGATCGACGGCTGGGCGGATCGTCGCTGTTTCGAACCGACGATGACGGCCTCACCTGGACCCAGGTGCTGGCCTACCGAGGTGGCGGCACCCCAGCCTACACGCCGGCTGGCGAAGATCCGAGCGCGCCGAACATCTGGATGGGCGGGCTCGCCTACGACCCGGCGAACCCGGACCACGTAGACGTCGGGCGGCAGTCCTATCCGGACTACTTCGCGGCGGCTGACGGCGGCGGTGTCAGTGAGAGTTGGGACGGTGGCCAGACCTGGAGCGACCTCGGCCGCCAGGACATCGGCGCGGTAAACGATCTAGCATGGGGGATTGACGGTCGGAACCTGTACGCCGCAACCGACCAGGGCGTATGGCGGCTGCGGCAGGCTCCGCTGGACGAGGGGGACTAGATGACGATCGGCGTAAATGTCGACCCGAACCATCCGGGCGCTGGGCCTTCGGCTGACATTTTGAAGCAAAGCGGCTTCGAAGGCGTCCGCCTGACGGCCAAACCCGACGCCATTAACGTGCAGTACATCACCGACATGCTGGCCGCCGGCTTGACTGTCGTGGGCGTCGTTGGCACGGGCGACAACCAGGACTTCGTGCCGCCCGACCCGAGGGTGATTTTGCAGATCTACAACGAGCCGGATGCGGCGACAGGGACGACCATCACGGCGATCGAGTACGCGGACCTGTTCGCCACCTGGAGCAACAAGCCCGAGATCCGAGACAACTCGAGTGTGCAACGCTGGACCGCAGGGTTCGCCTCGGGCGTCTACATGTACTACCTGGACTTCCTCGAGGCACTCAGGTCTCGGCACCCCGAGGTCCCGATGCCCGACGCGGTGGCCATTCATCCGTATGAGCAGGATCCCGATGGGCTGCGGCGGATGGCCGAGAACTACTGGCTCGTCGGCCGGGCCGTGACTGGCGCAGGGATTCCGGTCGTCGCGACGGAATGGTTCCAGTCGGTCAACCCTGATCTGACGGCGGCCGACGACGTGATCGACCCGTTTCAGCATGCGCTGAACGACCCTGATCCCCAGGGGGTGTGTACGGTCTGGAGCTCGTTCTTTGCCTGGCACGACGACCAGTCGGATCTGCCCGGGGGCATCACCAACCATGCGGGCGTCTGCCTGCCAGAGGGAATTCGCTTGATCGCCGCCATCGGCGGCGATTCCTCCTGGTGCGGCTGAGCTGCTCGAAACGCCGTCAGTCGAGAGCGCGGGCGGTGACCGCGACGCTCAGGACCTCGGTGGGGCCGCCATGGTACGTGCCGCGGGTGGGCGGGACGTCGCTGTAGTCGCGGCCGATGGCGACCTTGACGTAGTACTCGTTGGCAACCAGGTTGTTGGTTGGATCGAAGCCGCGCCAGCCGTGGGTCGGCGTGAACGCCTCGACCCACGCGTGCGAGGCGCCCACGCCCCGGCTGGGGCCGTCGCTCCGCTGCGCTGCGCGAGGTATAGCAGGCGCATCGGCGGATTGGGTGCGCTGGGTGATGTAGCCGCTGACATAGCGGGCGGGGATCCCGATGGATCGGCACATCCCCAGCAACAGGTGGGTGAAGTCCTGGCAGACGCCCTGGCGGCCGTCGACGATCTGCTCGATCGAGGTCGTGACATCGGTGACGCCCGAGCGATACTCAAAGTCGCGGTGGATCGATTCCGCCATCTTCTGCACCGCGTCAAAACGGTCGTTGTCGTCGGAGCGAAACGGCGCCGCCATCTCGTCCAACACCGCCAGGCGCGGCACCAGGGGTGACGGATCCAGGCAATCCGCGAGATGAAACACATCCGGCGGCCGCGGCGGACGTGGCGCGAGCTGGAAGGGATCGGTCATGTACGTATGGACCTCGCTCTCCGTACTCACCTGCAAAAACCGGTGTGGCCGCATGTTGGTGAGCAGATGGGCGACGTTGCCGAAGCCGTCTTCGTACCGCCGCACGTGTCCACCCGGCTCCAGGCGCACCGCGAAGCGCGCCACGCGCTGGTCGACGTCGTCGCGCGGGCCGAGGTGGGCGTCCATGACGGTTTCGCTGACTTCGTCACCAAAATCGAGTCGGGTGACATGCGTCACGGCGATTCTCATTGCTGCGTCGCCATGATCTGCGCTGCGCGCGCCACCGCCATGTGGCGGTCCGTCTGCGTGCCGTAGTGGAAGAAGGCGCGGGTGATCCGCTCGGAGACGCGCGCGATGTCGTTCTGGATGCCGCTCAGGAACTCGTCCAATCCGAATTCGAGCACTTCGTCGACCGACGCGTGCTCGAGCCGCGCATGCAGCAGACCCAGCGCACGCACGGGCGCGGCCGCGCTCTCCTCAGCCGCCTGGGCAATCGACTGCAACGAGTTCCACGCCGCGCCCAGGCTGAAGCGCACCGACTGCGGAAACGTCGGGTTGAGCAGCAGGAACTCCAGCACGCGGGTCGGCTCGACGCGGAGCGAGTAGTAGCGCGAGTAGGCCTCCGACGACCCCGCCGAGCGCAACACGGCCAGCCAGCGCACCGTGTCATCGCCGGCAGCCGCGGCGGCGCCGATCAGGAGATGGCTCTGCAAAGCGAGCAGCCGTGAAACGTTGTCGGCGCGCTCCAGGTATTTACCGAGCGACAAAAACTGCCACGCCTCGTCGTGGGCCACCGTGGCGTCTGCCAGCCCCTGGATCAGCAGCAAGCTGTCGCGGATGCGCTTGTAGAAGGCGTGCAGGTCTTCCTCCAGATCGCGCAGGCGGTCAGATTCGCCGAGCATGAGATTGGTGGTGTTGATCTGTTCCCACATCTCGCTGGAGATACTCTCGCGCACTTCGCGCGCGGCTGCCCGAGCACGGCGGACGCACGAGACCAGCGAGCTCGGGTTGTCCGGGTCGAACGCCAGGTAGTACCGCACGTCGTGGGGTAGCGGCCGTGGGGCATCCTGGAGGTGGGCGCTGTCGGGCGCAGTGGCACCGAGGAGCGGAGTCCAGAAGTCGACCTCCTGGGCGTCGGCGTCGCCGGCATCCAGCTCGAGGTGCGCGGTGACATCCACGACCCGGATCGTGGCGACGGCGCGCTCCACATAGCGGTTCAGCCAGAACATGTGCTCGGCGACGCGACACAGGAGCGGCATGACTACCCGCTGGATCCGTCCGCGAGCACCCACGTGTCTTTGCCGCCGCCGCCCTGCGACGAGTTGACGACCAGCGACCCGCGGCGCATGGCGACGCGCGTGAGGCCGCCGGGGCTCACTTTGACGTCGTGCCCGAACAGGACGAACGGCCGCAGGTCCACGTGCCGGCCTTCGAAGTGGTCGTCTACCCAGCACGGGTGGCGCGAGAGCGCGAGCGTCGGTTGCGCGATGTAGCCACGCGGATTGGCCTGCACGCGCTGCCGGTAGACGTCGCAGTCCGCCCGGGTCGCGTGCGGGCCGACAAGCATGCCATAGCCGCCGCTTTCGTTTACCGACTTCACCACCAGCTCGCCGATGTGCTCGAGAATGAACTTCAGATCGTCCGGCTCAGATGGCAGGTACGTCTTGATGGTCGGCAGGATGGGCTCTTCGTTGAGGTAATAGCGGATGATACTCGGGACGTAGGCGTACACGGCCTTGTCGTCAGCGACACCGGCGCCTGGCGCGTTAGCGAGCGTGACGCGTCCCATCCGATAGCTGGCCAACAACCCGGGCACGCCGAGGGCGGAATCCGACCGGAACGCCAGCGGATCCAGGAAGTCGTCGTCGATGCGCCGATAGATCACGTGGACCCGCTGTTGGCCGCGGGTGGTGCGCATGAACACGAGTCCGTCGTCAACAAACAGGTCCGACCCTTCGACCATCTGCACGCCCATGCCTTTGGCCAGGAAGGCGTGCTCGAAGTACGCCGAGTTGTACACACCTGGCGTGAGCAGCACGACGGTCGGCTCGTCGTCGGAGTCGACCGGCGCCACCGCCCGGAGCACATCCAGCAGGTCTTGCGCGTAGCCTTCGACGGGCCGCACGTCGTAGCCGTGGAAGATCTGCGACCACACGCGTTTGAGCACCCGGCGGTTCTCGACCACGTAGGAGACACCGGACGGAGTGCGCAGGTTGTCTTCCAGAACGTAGAACTCGCCGGAACCATCGCGCACCAGGTCGCTGCCAACGACATGCGTGAAGACACCCAGCGGGATGGTCATGCCGCGCACCTCGCGGCGATAGCCCCGCGAGCCGAGCACCAGTTCGGCCGGCACGATACCTTGTCGCAGAATGCTGCCAGTCTGGTAGATGTCCTGTAAGAACAGGTTGAGCGCGCGCACGCGCTGGTCAAGGCCGCGCTCGATCGTGCGCCACTCGTCGGCGGTGAGGATGCGCGGGACGAGGTCAAACGGCATGATCTTCTCGATGCCTTCGGGGCCCTGGTTCACGGCGAAGGTGATGCCGCGCGCCTGAAACGAGAGGTCGGCGGCACGCTGCCGGCGTTCCACATCGGCCGGACTCAGCGTGGACAGCGCCCGCCCGAGGGCGGCGTAATAGGGCCGGACCTCACCGGGACCGGCGAACATCTCGTCCCAGAACTCACCCGGATCGTAGGCGAAGATGTCTGGCGACGCGGCGATGGTACTCACGCGGCGGCCTCCGCGGCCTCCGCGAGAATCGACGCTTGCTTGCTCCAGTGGAGCTTACCGGTGGCGGCGCCGCTGAAGACACCCGACGTGGAGGTCACGTCCGCAAAGTCGCGTCCAGTGGCGACGGTGATGTAGTTCAGACCAACCCGCCGATGATGCGTGGGATCGTACGCGACGACCGCGTCGTCGATCAGGACCTCGACCCAGGCGTGCGGCGGGCCCTCGCCGAGCAGGTGCCCCGAGACGTAGCGGCAGGGAATGCCGAGCGTCCGCAACACACCCAGCAGGATGTGTGCGTAGTCCTGGCAGACGCCGCGGCCGAGGTGCAGCGCCATCGAGGCCGGAGTCTGCGTGCCAGTGACGCCGACCTGGTAGGTGATGGCTCGCGCGGCCCAATCGTGGGCGAGCTCGGCGCGCTCGAGCGGAGTCGACGCCCGGGTGGCGATGTCCAGCGCGGCGGCCTGCATCCGCTGGTCGCGCGCCGTGAGCGCCGTGAAGCTCAGCCCCGCTTCGAAGTGTGGCACGCACGGGCTCGGCCCGGCTTCGCGACGAACCGTGAACCGGGCTTCGAAGTCGAGGGCTTGGGCGGCCCGCTCGGCGTCGACGCGACACACCCGATTCCCGAAACCGTCGGTCTGCCAATCGATCGCCAGCTGACCCTGCGCGCCCCGCACGTCCAGGTCGAAGGCGAGGAGCACCTGATCCGCATGCCGATCTGGCGGAATCATGATCAGGCGCTGCCGCACGTCGAAAATCGGGCTGGTGTAGACGTACCGATAGTGGTGGCGGACCGTGTACGTCACCCGGTTCACAGGTTCACCTGGCCTGCATCGGCCACGCCGACTCCGCTGCTTCGAGCTCGTCCGCGTCATCGTCGTGGGGTGGCTCGGAGATGACTTCGTCCGACCAGACGGTCAGCGTATTCAGTCGGCTGTTGCCGTACTGCGTGGCCATCGCCACGTCGACGGCGTCTCGACCACGACCGATCACCACGCGGCCGATGCGCGGGACGTTGTGGCGAGCGTCGAAGGTGTACCAGCGGTCGCCAAGATAGGCCTCGAACCAGGCATGAAAGTCCATCGGGACGTCGGGCGGCTCGACGGCGATGTCGGGAAAATACCCGAACGTGTAGCGCGCGGGGATGTTCAGCGCGCGGCAGAACCCCGTCGCCAGCAAGGCAAAATCGCGACAGACGCCGACGCGGCGCGCGTACACGTCCATTGCCGTCACCGTCGGATCGCTGCTGCCCGTTTCATAGGCGATGTTGGTGTGCACCCAGTCGCAGATGGCCTGCACGCGCGCCCATGTGGGCGGCGTGTTGCCGAACAGATCCCAGGCGGTCTGCAAGAGCAGGTCGGACTGGATGTAGCGGCTGGCCAGGGTGAAGACCAGCGTCGAATCAGGCAGATCCTCAACCGGGATCAGCGGCGCGTCGGGCACGACCGGATCCGGCTCGCCGTCGATCGCGATCAGGGCGTCGTACCTGATCCTGAAGCGTCCTTGAGGCGCAACGAAGCGCCAGCAGTGATTGCCGAACGAATCGACGTAGTCGCGGATGGGCACCTCGGGGTCGGTCCAGCGCGATTCGAACAGGGTCCGGTGCTCCCCATCCGGCTGGGCGCGGACCAGCATGAGCATGGGCACGGGCGCCGCGGACTCATAGTCGAACTCACATCCGACCCGTAAACGCATGCCCGGCGAGTCTTCAATCACGGGATTGTGTCCACTCTCAGTTTGGATTGCCAGGTCTCGGCGCACAAATCGGGCCGCCCATGTTCAGGCACATGTCACATAACGCGAGGATGGCGCGCTGGCGTGATAGCTGCTAGCCTGCACGCCGGCGGGGTTCATAGACCACACGAGGAGGCTCTCGATGACGATCGAGCTCACCCGGCGCGCCCTGTTGTCGCGCGTAAGTCTGGGCCTGGCGGGAGGTGCGCTGGCCTCTTTGCTGAGCGCGTGTGGGTCGCCCGCGCCAGCCGCACCCACCGCTGCACCAGCCGCGCAAGCGACCCGCGCTCCGGCGGCCGCGGCGCCGACATCCGCTGCCGCGGCGACGGCGACCCCGGCGACCGCCACGCGCGCACGCGGCACCGGTGGGCCGTTGAAGGTGCTCATGTGGCAGGGTCCCACGATCCTCAACCCGCACTTTGCGCAGGGTACCAAGGACTATACGGCGGCCCGCTTCTGCTGTGAGCCGTTGCTCACCGTCAGCGGTGACGGAACCTTCATACCCGTGCTCGCCGCCGAGGTGCCGTCGCACGACAATGGCGGTCTCAGCGCGGACGGCAAGACCGTCACGTACAAGCTCCGGCCGGGGGTGAAGTGGGCGGACGGCGAGGCATTCTCCGCCGACGACGTCGTCTTTACCTACCAGTACGTCATCAACAAAGAGACGGCGACGGTCACCGCCGGTAGCTACTCCGACCTCGAGAACGTCGAGGCCGTCGATCCCACGACGGTCCGGCTGACCTTCAAGCAGGCGACCGGCGGTTGGTTCGTGCCGTTCACCGGGTACAACGGGATGATCGTTCCCAAGCACTCGCTGAGTGCGTATGTTGGGGCGACGGCGCGCGACGCGCCGTTCAACCTGAAGGCCTTCGGGACCGGTCCGTATGTGACCCAGGACTTCAAGCCGGGCGACGTCCTGACGCTGGTCGCCAATTCGAACTATCGCGAGCCGGCCAAGCCCTTCTTCAGCCAGATCACGATCAAGGGTGGCGGCGACGCCGTGTCGGCTGCCCGAGCGGTGCTGCAGACCGGTGAGTACGACTACGCCTGGAACCTGCAGGTCGAGGCCCAGGTGCTCAGCCAGCTCATGCAAGGTGGTAAGGGCGACCTCGTGACGGCGCCGGGCGGTGGCGTTGAGGCGATCTTCTTCAACATGGCCGATCCGACGAAAGAGGTCGATGGCGAGCGCTCCAGCCCGAAGAGCACGCATCCGTTCCTGGCCGATCAACGCGTCCGGCAGGCCATGGCACTGGCGATCGACCGCGACTCAATAGCCAAACAACTGTACGGGCCGACTGGCGATCCGACGCCGAATGTCCTGACGATTCCGGCCAATCTGGCCTCCAAGCACACGTCGTACGAATTCAACCTCGACAAAGCCAACCAGATCCTGGACCAGGCGGGCTTTACGCGTGGGAGTGACGGCATTCGTTCGACGCCCGCCGGGCTGCGCATGCACGTCGTGTTCCAGACGTCCACCAACTCGCTGCGTCAGAAGGAGCAGGACCTGGTCAAAGATGGCTGGCAGAAGATCGGTATCGAAACCGAGTTGAAGTCAGTCGACGCGAGCATCTACTTCGCCAGTGACCCGGGCAATCCCGACACGTACGCCCACTTCTCCACTGACGCGGAGATGTTCACGTCGACGCCGGACACACCGTTTCCGGTGTTCTACATGAAGCGGCTGTACGGCGCGAACCCGGACACGGACTGGGCACAGAAGTCCAATAACTGGTCGGGCACGAACATGCTCAAGTGGTCGAACGCGGACTACAACAAGCTGTACGAGCAGGTTCGCGGCGAGACCGACCCCGCCAAGGCAGCGGCGATGTGGCAGCAGATGAACGACATCATCGTCAACGCGTACGTCGTGGTGCCGCTGGTTGACCGCAAGACGACAGATGCGAAGATCAAGGGCCTGCAAGGGCCGAACCCAGGGCCGTTTGATAACTGGTCCTGGAATATTGCGGAGTGGACGCGCAGCTAAACGTCGATTCGGTTCAGTCTTTAAGCTCGCGGACGCGGTTGCGGAGGGTGCCGATGGCTTCGATCTCGCACTCCACGACGTCGCCGTCTTTGAGCCATCGGGGGGGATTCATGCCCATGGCGACACCGGATGGCGTACCGGTGATGATCACGTCGCCGGGCTCCAGGGTTGTGCCGGCCGAGAGGATCTCGACGATGCGACCGATGTTGTACAGCATGTCCGACGTATTGGAGTCCTGACGCACCTCGCCGTTGACGCGCGTCGTCAGGCGCAGGTTCTGCGGGTTCGGAATGTCGCGGGCTGGGACAAGGACCGGCCCGAGCGGGCAGCCAGTGTCCATGGCTTTACCGAGGAACCACTGGCCGTGGTTCGACTGGACCTCGCGCGCGGAGACGTCGTTGGCGATGGTGTAGCCGAAGATGTGCTCGGCGGCGTGGTCGGCGGAGATTCGCCGTCCGGCTTTGCCGATGACGATCGCGAGCTCGACCTCGTAGTCCAGCTGCTGCGTGAATGCCGAGTCCCAGGCAATCTCGTCCTCGTGGCCCACCAGGGTCGTCGGGGGCTTAGAGAAGATCTCCAGGTATTTGGGGAAGACCGGCTCCTGGCCCCGAGCGCGAAAACCCTCTTCGATGTGCGCCCTGTAGTTGCGCCCGATGCAGAAGACGTTCTTCTGCAGACGCAGCGGCGGCGCGAAATGCACGTTGCCGTCGACGCGACCCTGCCCGCTGGCCACCGCCCGTTCGGCCAACTCGAGGCCCCGCGCGCCGAGCGCGATGAACGCGGTCATGTCACTGGCCGGCAGCTCGCCGCTGCTGGCCTGCTCCAGGTCGACGACCCGGTCGCCGTCGAGGACGCCAAGGCGAGTTCCTGACCCAACTCGATAAGAGAGCAACTGCATCGCGAAATAGTAGAGCCCCGTCGTCAGTCCATCATCTTGAGCATCGCTGGCCCACCTGTCCGCGCGAAGCGCCAGACCATCGCCCCGGCGCAGCCCAGGAAGATGACATTCAGGACGGTCGTGTAGTCGAGCCGTGGGCCGGTCGTGAACACCGCGATGTCGCGCTGGCTCGGAATGATCCGCAACCAGCCGAACACGACCTCCACGGCATAACCGGCGGCGGCCATCGTGACGTAGAACGTGGCCAGGATGTACAGGGCCGCTCGGCCGCCGTAATACTTGCGATAAATGTCGAGGATCGGCAGCACGATCAGGTCGGCAAAGATGAAGCTGACCACGCCGCCAAAGCTGATCCCGCCGCGCCAGAGCACCGCCGCCAGCGGCACGTTGCCGACCGAGCACACGAACGACAGGATGGCTACCAGTGGCCCGACAAGCGGGCCCTCGATGGCGGCCAGCGTCGGATTGTCGACGAGAAAGAAGGCTCGCCAGAACGCGTCAGGCACCCAGGCGGCCAAGGCGCCGGCGATCAGCAGGCCACCCACGATGTCGATCCAGACCGACGCCCAATCCATCACGAAGTAGTGGCTGGTGGCGGTCAGACCGCGGCGGCTGAACAGCCGCGCCAGGACGCCGCCGCCCTCCACGCTCATGTCCATCGACGCGTGGCCTTCCATGCGGCCGCGGCGGCCCTGCTCGGCATTTCGCCGCGCGACGTTGACCAGAGTCGGCGTCAGGGTGAGTCTGAACAGGACCGCCAGCAAGATCACCATGAGGACGCCACCGACGTACTCGGCCGCCGCGAACGGCCAGCCCATCAGGACCACCAGGATGATCCCCAGCTCGATCACGAGATTGGTCGAGGCGAGCTCGAAGACCATTGCCGCGGTGAAGCTGGCGCCGGTGAGGAACAGCGATCGCGCGAGAGCTACGGCGGCATAGGAGCAGGAGCTGGAGGCGATGCCGAAGAGCGTGGCGAACGTCAGGCTCCGCGGCGAGGCGTCGCCGAGCCAGCGGCTCATCGCCTTGTGGGACACGACCGCCTGGACCGCGCCTGACAGCGCGAAGCCAAGGATGAGCGGCCACAGCACTTCCCAGGCCATGTTGAAGGCCTCGGTCAGGGCGAGGACGACGGCGTCAAGGACTTGAGTCAGCGCTCGACCACCAGGATCTTGTTGGTCGCGGCGTCGCCGATCCAGATGCGGCCGTCCGCGCTGCGCGTCAGGCCGTGTACTTCCGGTCCGTCGACGCGCCACTCCTCCAGCACCTCGCCGCTTTTCGGCTCGAGGCGGAAGATGTGCCCGCCGTTGGTCTCCGCGACGTTGAGCGTGCCGTCCAGCTCGTCCCAGAACATGCCGTGCGAGCGGGGTGGTTCAAAGTGGATCGCCCCCAGCAGCTCGCCTGTCTCGGCGTCGATGTGCTCGATGCGGTGCGCACCGGGGCGGCTGACCCACAGCGTCCCGCTGACGCCCGGCCCGGCATTCAACTCGCCCGCCGGAGCCGTGGGATGCAGCTCCGACTTGCGCTCGGGTGCGGGCGGCGGCTGCTCGCCTGCCGCGTACGGGCGCCACTGCAGCCCGTGCACCCCACCTTCGCCGGCCAGCACCAGGTAGGCCGTGCACTGCCCGGTCGACGGGTCGTGTCGAAAGATCACCGCCGGCCGCGTGTTGGAGGCCACCCAGACCGACCCCGCGCCGAACGTGATGCCGCTCGCGTTGCGGGCGGGGCTCGGGAAGCTGGTGCGCACCTGCCCCTGGAAGTCGATCAGGTAGCTGCGGTTGTCACGCTGGTCGCACAGCCACAGGCCCTCTGGTGTCGCTTCCAGGCCGTTGACCTGCTCCCCGGGCCCCTTGAACAGTGCGCGTGCTGAGGTGACGCCGACATTTGCGGAGACCATGTGATCCGATACCTCCCTTAGCGGTAGTTCTGGATAGCGACGACGTGGAAGGGGCCACCCTGCTTCACCACGCCCGCCTCGATGAGTTGGTCGATCTCCGCCGGGCTGACCCCAGCTTCGGTCAGCACCTCGCGGCTGTGCTCGCCGAGGCCGGGCGCCTTGAACACGGCCTGCTCCTGGGTCCGGCTGAATCGAGCGTAGCGGCCGGTCGCGAAAAACGGTGTGCCGTCCTGTAAATGGTGCGAGGAAAAGATCTCGTGTTCGTGCGTAGCGGGATTGGTGACTAATTGCACGGGCGTCTGCGCCGGCGCGGCGGGGACGCCCGCGGCAGTCAGGCACGCGAGCGCCTCCGCCAGAGACATACCTGCCAGCCGTGCGGCCAATGCGTCGACGAGCTCGGCATCGCTCTCAAGCGGAGTCCGGCTTGAGAGCAGACCAGCTGCCTGGAGGCGCTCGGTGTCAGGCGCCTGGAGCCGCACCCAGCCGTCGGCCACCCGATAGAACCGGTCCAGCGCCGACGGGCCGGCAAAATCGCGCCCGCCGCGCAGCGCCGGCGATCGGCCGGCAAACCGCACCAGTTCGCCGGATTGCATCATTGCCGCGCAGCCGACCAGTGAGGTCCAGGCACGCTGACCGGCGCCGGTGGTCAACCGGTGAAACAGCCCGAGGCAGACGCCGAGGACCGAGAGCGTCGCGGCGGCAATATCGTTGACCGGGATCGTGAACAACACCGGATCGCTGTCGCCGCCCTGAGCCGTCATCATGCCGCCCATCGCCTGGAGCACCGGATCGAAGCCTGGCTTGGGGGCGAACGGTCCCCGCTCGCCGAAGCCATTGACGGACATGGTGACGATGCTCGGATTGATCTGCGCCAGCGTGGCATAGTCGATCTTCAGCCGATTCAGGACGCCGAGGCGCGAGTTGTCGACAACCGCGTCGGAGGAGCGCACCAGCGCGTAGAAGGCCTGGCGACCCGTTGGTGAGCTCAGATCGATGGCCAGCCCGCGCTGCCCGCGGTTGAAGACGAAGCCTGGCTCACGGAACGGATCGCCCGCGGGCGGCTCGACCTTCACGACGTCGGCGCCGAGCTCGGCCAGCAGCGCGCCAGCGTAGGGTCCCGCCAGGATCGTCCCCAGATCCAGGACCCGCAGGCCTTTGAGCGGGCCACGTGCGGCCGCCGCGTGTGGCTGACCCTGATCGGCTGGCGCCGGGCGCGGGGTCCACGGGCTCGCCTCGGCCGTGTGCTGGCCGAGACCAGGGGCCGGTGTGCGAATCCGACCGGGCGTCCGCGTGAGCACCAGCGGCACGCCGGGCATGACGACCAGGCCGCGCTCCGGATCGTCCACCTCGGCCCGCAGACCATTCGCTTCGATTTGCGGGTGATCCAGCCACTGGTCACGGTCGCCCACCGGACCCGCCGGGCAGTCGCCGGTGGTGAGCCGCTCCAGCCACTCGTCGCGTGGACGGGTGCGGAAGGCGTCGGCCATCAACTGGCGTACCCACGTCCGATTTTCAGGCAACGCCATGCGCGCCGGGACGCCGGCGATCCGCGGGTCGGCGTGGATGTCGCCGACGCCCAGTACCTTGAACGCGTTGACCTGAAACTTGGGGGTGAGCGCCGCGATGAAGAGCCACTGTCCATCCTGGCCCTGGTAGGTTGTGTAGCACGGGTTGCGGCCGCCGGGGCCGACATCGGTTGGCATCTGCTGCTGCGTCGGGACGACGTTGAACTGACTGCAGCAGCTGACCATCACGGCATGTACGCCGCCGACGCCGACAATCTGACCGCACCCAGAGCGGTGCCGCTCGATCAGGGCGGCGACCCCGGCGGCCGCGCCCCAGATCCCCTGAACGTAGAGCGGGATCGGGTACACCAGATCGACCGGACCTCCGTCGAAGGAGGTTTGCCGGCGCGCGGACCCCGCGATGGCGCTCAGCAGGGGGTGCGACTCCTCGCCACCCGCCCACGGGACGTCCGTCAGCGTGTAGGGCGGCATGTGCAGGAGGACCAGGCCGGGGTACGCGGCGGAGAGCGCGTCGAGATCGAGCAGGCTGCCGGCGAGCGCCGCGCGCGGTCGGCTGATCACGCAGACATCGGCACCCGCCAGGAACTCA
>Ga0070730_10003451_pt1 | contig 14179 bp, 14 predicted proteins | sample Coa_R1_3_FD_66447 | JGI IMG/M metagenome (GOLD analysis project Ga0070730, IMG submission 66447) | Surface soil microbial communities from Centralia Pennsylvania, which are recovering from an underground coalmine fire - Coalmine... | ecosystem: Environmental > Terrestrial > Soil > Unclassified ...
CTGCGATGTCAATCGCGAGCAGCACTGCGAAAGGCTGAATACTTCGTAAGAACTTCGACCAATGCATGGTCCCAATAGTAAACAACACTGTCATGCAAACGTCACAGTTGTTGAAAAATCCCCATAGCACTCAGGATCGGCTTTGAGGTGCTTGGCGAGCAGCAGGACTTTACCCAGACGAACACCTGTGGATCACAGCTGCCTGCCGGGGCGAGTTGTACGATCGCAGTGACGTTTCCTCCCACCAAGACGGGCGTGCGCAGCGCTCAAGTCAGTATTAGCGACGACGGGGGAGGAAGCCCGCAAAACGTGCTACTGAGCGGCACTGGGACTTAGGCTCCGACGACGGGCACTTCGATGAAATGGCTGTTGATGAATCCGGATTACACTCAAAATCTAGGCGCGGAGTGAGAAGTGGAAACACTGTTAACCACACTCATCTTCTTCCTGTGCGAAACAGCAAGCGTCCATCCGGGAAGGCTCATGTGAAGCAATGATTATGCAGGCTGCCATAGTTCGATCGGATTTCCTTCAGGGTCGTGCAGGCGAGTGAAGCGCCCAATGTTGGCGTAGGATTCCGGGTCTTTGACGTCAATTCCTGCCGCTCGTAGCTGGGCTACCATCTTGTCGATGTCATGCACTCGGAAGTTAATCATCCAGAGCTTGGCTGGATCCCCGAAATATTTTGTTGTTTCTGGAAAGGGGCTGAAGGATGTGGGGCCAGTTTCTTGCTGCCAAACCTTTTCGCCCTCGCTCGTTGGTGTGAGCGCGATCCCCAGATGTTGCTGGTACCAGTTGCCCAAAGCTTTGGGATCATGAGCGCGGAAGAAAAAACCTCCGATTCCGGCTACTTTTTCCATTTCATTTCCTCCGGAAGCCATGGGGCCCGGCTTGGTGACCGGACTGGTCTTTTGGCCGGGGACCTGCGCCTGGATCGCGAATGAGTTCCCCCGCGAAATAATACTGGAACCGAACGTATACGACAGCAATTGTAGAAGCCGGCGGCGTTGAAAGGTCATCCTGCGCTCCTCGGAAACTTGTGCGAACTACTCGATCATACTGGCGCTGGCTCTAGATAGAGATGCTCGTGACTATTTCTTCACCCCATGTTCTACTTTGCCGGATTGATGCTGCGTGAGCAGGCTGAACTCGCCCTTTTCATTTTTCGAAAACTCGAATTGAACCGGCCATGGTTTGGAGAAGAACCTGGTCTCCGACTCGGGAAAAACCGTGTCCGTGTTGCCATTGTCATATTTGACCAGCAGATGGTTGCCTTCAGGCGTTATTTCCAGAGTCGAATGCGGGAATTGGTAGGTCCCGGCATACGTGTTCAGAATGGTCTGGGGCAGTTGGATTTCCTTGTGTACTGCTGGAACCGGAGGTGTCTCTCCGTGAGCCACGGCCGCGAGACCCTTCATGATCTCGCCTGTGACCGTGCCATTCAGATTTGCCAGGACAATTACGACAATTTGCTCCTCGGGAAAATAGGCCATATCTGACATGAACCCGATGTTGTTTCCGTCGTGTTCAATCATGAGGTGCCCGGCCACGCGGTTGACGTGCAACCCGCAGGCGTAGTCGCTTTGGAATGGCGTCGTCATTTTGCGCAGGGACGCGGGCGTCAATAGCTTGCCACCGAACAGTCCCACTTCCCACCGCAGCAGGTCTTCAGTTGTGGAATAGAGAGAACCTGCCGAAAAACCAATCCTGGGATCAGGACGCTCCGCATTCTCGATGCCGTTATCACCGGGCCAATACCCAATTGCACGTCGTGGAATGATGGTGATGTTCGAGATCATTCCTGAGTCGTGCATGCCCAGCGGTTTGAAAATATTTCGTTGCACGAAGTCTTCATAGCTCTCTCCGCTGACCTTTTCGATTAAGTACCCGAGCACGATGTAGCCCAGATTCGTATACGACCATTTTTCCCCGGGCTGAAAATTCAGCGGCACATCACGGAACGTCAACTTGTCTGGGGTGCCGGGTTCATACTTCGCGGCATCGTCGGAGATTCCGGATGTATGGGTTAACAGGTGATAGATCGTAACTTTGTCCCACGATGCAGGCGCATCGGTCAGGTACTTCTTCACCGGGTCGCTGGTTCTTAGTTTTCCCCGATCCTCAAGGAGTAAAACTGACGCGGCAGTGAATTGCTTCGTCATCGAAGCGATGTTGAACCGGGTCGTCGGAGAATTTGGGACATTCCACTCCAGGTCGGCCATTCCGTAACCCTTGCCGAAAACCACTTTCCCACTTCTCGCGACCAGGACACTTCCCATAAACATCTGGGCATCTACGTAAGGCTGAACTACCTGCTGCATGCGATCGGCCGGCGCTTGAGCGTTGCATGCTGCGGCAAACAGCGCAATGATGATTGTTGAAAATGCCACTCGAACGCATTTAGGCAGTCGGCTCATCCAGAGATTCTAATTTGATTCTTTCATCCACAATGATGTGGCAGCCCCAAAGGGGGAAGCAAAAACGCAAACTTGAGAGTCGCCTGTTTTCTACAGTTGAAGGGTGAGAATCTCTCGAACCGACCGAACGCTCTCAGCAGAATTCGCGGCGTAACGAGCGCTGATGACCGAGTCGCGTTCGATGCGTCAGGGCAAAACTGCTTCCACTTCCTCGAGCATCCATTTGTTATTCGCGGTGTCAAGGTGACAGTCGTATCCGTAAAAGCGGCCCTGGAAAATGTGCTGGAACAGACACGCACGCTGCCCGCGCATCACGGGATTACCTGCGACCGGCTCAAAATCCCCGTTCGGCGCATCGGCAGCAAACACCTTGACTTCCCATTCGCCTTGCGGGTCGTCGGTGTAGCGGTGCGGATAAATTTCCGTTGCGAGGTAGTAGAGGCCCCTCTTCTTGCCGGTGCCCTTTGCATTTTTGACCCAGAGCAACGTCGGCGCTGCGATCGTCTCCGTAGATTTCAGCAGGATCTTTTCCGGGGCGGCGTCGAGTTCATGAATATTGTTGGCGCTCTTGCTGACGATCTCGAAATGATCTTTGTCGTTCCCGCGGTAAAACGTCAGATAGAAGCGTCCGGAGTTCGGATCACGAAACAGGTTTGGGTTCTGATTCCGCTGGTCCGCAACCTTCGCCACCAGGACTTTCTCTTCTGCCAGATGAATGCCGTCTTTCGAGGAGGCGAGAACGATGTAGCTGGCTGGAGTGTCGTAGTCGCGCGTGACTGCGAAATAGAGGAGATCTTTGTGCGCGGGATCGGCTTTGGCCAGTACGGTCGGCCAGCGCGCATTCGTCCACAAAGGATTCTGTTCGTACTTGGTCCAGTTCACCAGGTCGTTGCTTCTGGCGAGACCGATGCCCCGACCTTCATTCAGGCCGTACCATCCCCAATAACGAAACCCGGCGCGACGCAATTCCAGCACGCTCAGCGTGTGCGGAAACTCATCTCCTTCCCACTTCTGCGCTTCACTGAGTATGTGCCTTGGCTCGGTAAGGCTGAGATAGGAAACCGTATTGGCTGACTGTTGCTTAGTTTGTGCGAGAGCAGCGCAGGACATCCATAAAAAAGTGGCGACGATGACCATGCACCTACGAAGCGAAACAGACATGAGGACCTCTCCTCTGTTTTGAACGGGTTCGGCGCCAGTCTTTATGCTGATCACGGCGTCCCGAGGTTGGTCATGGAGAAGCGGAATCTTACGTCTGGGAAAGAGCTAAGTCAACGAAGACACGGAGGTTTGCTTAGAGCGCGGAGGGTCCGTTGGCGAAGAGTTCGATTCGACCCAAGACCCTTCCACTGAGCGTCCTCTTCTGGCGCGAATCCACAACCATAAATAGAGGAGAGACAGCGCGCTGTAGTTGACGATGACGAACCAATGGTTTTCCCATCGAATGCCGGAGAAGCCGTAGGACGATACCGGCCAAAGAAAATGGAGGGCAAAAATTCCCTGATGCGTGGGAATGTCGATGAGAATGTGCAGACACCACGCAAGCATGGCGAATATTGGCCTGCCGGCGATCAGCCAAGCGATGCCGAATGCTATTGCAAATACGAGCAGGCTGTGGCTTGCATAGTAAAGCTGCCACACAAACTGGAAAGGTTGTGGGCCATTCGGGCCCGGCATCAGGGATGACGTCGTGCCGCTAACATACCACCAGATTCTGACTGCTGCCGGAATAGCAAAGCTGAAGAGGTCAGGAAACACACCCCAGAAGATTGCCCAGCTCAGAGAAAGCGGGACGCGTCGCCGTGCAGGGAGCGCTACACCTGCCGTCCAGAGAGTGTGAGCAACGATATCCATGACTCTGCTCGAATGTAATGCTGGATCTGGTGGAAGAAAGTGAGTCTGGTCACGTTTGAAGATCGAACCACGCCGTAGGAGTTGGCGACCATTCAAATCCAAATCCCGGCCCCCGTCTACATCCGCCACGCCCGGCCGAAGGTTTATGGGTGAAATCGCGCTCTTATCGGATAATGTAGGACCTTATGTCTGAAATCGGTGGAAAGATTACCCACGTCAGCGACACGGCACTGATGATCGCGGCGTGCCGCGCGCACGAAAGCGAACTGGAGGATGCCTTCGTGCGTGATCCGTTTGCGGCACGGCTCGCCGGAGAACGTGGTGTTGCGATTCTGCGCGCAATGCCGCACGCAAACTTGCTGCGCATAGCAATGGCGATTCGCACACGCTTCGTCGATGAGTTGCTGCTGGAGGCGCTCGCAAGGCATCCAATCGCGACCGTGTTGAGCGTCGGCTGCGGGCTTGATACTCGTCCGTGGCGACTCGACCTTGTGCCAGATCTGCGCTGGATCGAAGTCGATTTTGCTGAGGTGCTGGATTACAAAGATCAGATGATGTCGCGCGAGAAGGCGAGGTGTCGACGCGAGCGTCTCACTGTGGATGTGAACGATGCGGCACAGCGTCGCCGCATGTATGAGGCGGCTGGCTCTTCTTCGGCGCTCATGATCACTGAGGGGCTGCTGCTTTATCTGCCGGCGGGAACCGTGGATGCGATGGCAGCGGAAGTTCATGTTCATAGCGGTGTCAAATTCTGGATCATCGACCTGATAACGACAACGTTCAATACGATCCTGAGCGGGGGCGCGGATACGATGCAGCCAATCCGTCATGTACAGGCGTCGGACGCTTTGAAAGGCGAACAGATTCTTGAAGTCCTCGAAAGGCATGGCTGGGTGACGTCGGCAATGCGAAGCTATGTCCGCGATGTCGAATTTGTGAGGGAACGCGTGCGACGGTCTATGGGAGGAGCGGAACCGCCTCGGCCGCCGGTTCCGCCGAACGATCCGACCGGAGTGCATCTGTTTGGACGGGGGATGACCACTGAGAAGCGTTGACCGCAATTGTCCTGGGACGAAGGTATTGCTCTGAGGAGACATAAAGTATGACAGAGTGGTTCGCGCGCCCCATCCTGCACGTGAGTGATGTTGAGGCGTCTCTGCGCTTTTATGTGGAGCAACTCGGCTTCACCATTCCCTGGCGCTTCGACGAGGACGGCAAGGCTTATGTCGCACAGGTCGATCGGCAAGGCTGCGCCCTGATCCTGGCCAAAACATGGCCGGAGAAGGTCGGCAAGGGCGTGATGATCATTTCCCTGAACGTGGAGCCCGAGACGCGGGAAGCTGCGACGGCGGCGCTGGATGCGCTGCGCGCGGAACTCGAGGCCAAAGGCACTCCGGTCAAGGAGGGTTCGTGGGGATATCGGCTGCTGGTGGTCGACGATCCCGACGGCAATCAACTCTTCTTCAACTATCCAAAATAGGCTGACGGTTTCCGAGGAACCGACGGCGAGGTAGGCCCGTCCGATCGAGCAGCCCCACGGGGCGGCAAGGCCCCCAAACGGCGACAATTGTCTGACTCTTGCTCGGAATCTTTCGTCATTCATTAGACAAATTGTGCGGGTTGGGGTGTCTTACTAATGAGGGCCCAGCATGAAGCCAGCGCGGGAAAACGGCGACGAGATTGAGTTGCTGTATCGGCAGCACGGCGCGGGTCTCGTGCTGTTCGCCTCAGCGATCACGAGCGAGCGAAGCCGAGCGCAGGACGCGGTCCATCAGGTTTTCCTGAACCTGCTGGAGAGCGGAGATCTCCGGAGGGCCGGCGACAAAAAAGCCTATCTGTTTGGGTGCGTGCGCAACGCCGTTCTCAATGAAAGGAAGCGTCAGAATCGCGACGTCCCACTGGAGGACTCAGCATGGTTTAGCCCTCCGGATCAGGACTATGCCGGTGAGCAGAACCTGCGGCGTGCGCTGACTGCTCTTGCCGAGGATCAGAGAGAAGTTGTGGTTTTGCACGTTTGGGGGGAACTGACGTTTTCGCAGATTGGCGACTTGCTGAACATCAGTGCGAATACCGCGGCGTCGCGATATCGCTATGCGTTGGGCAAGTTACGAGAGGCCATGCTGCCGAGGGAGAATTCCTGTGCCGAATCTAGGTGATGAGCAATTCAAAAGCTATTTGAAGCGGTTTCGTCCGCTGGCGCCGGATGCGTTGCCAGCGAATAAGATTGGGCGCATACAACGTCGCAGAAACCTTTCTTACATTTGGGCCGTGAGCGGCGCTGTCGCACTGGTGACCCTGGGACTGATCAGTTTGAGAACGACCGGTCACCAAGGCGGGGGCGAGCCGAAGCCTCCAGATCAGATCCAGGTAGTACAGCCGGGCCCGGGGCTTACCATCCGCGGGGCGAACGCGCTGCTGGCAACGGCTCCGTCCTATAAGGCTGCACTGAATGGGCTGGCATTTCATCCCCCAAGTTCGGACGTTCCAAACGACAAACAGAGCGCCCTGGCTGTGCTCGCAAAGGAGAAGATCAAATTATGAAACGCATACATCACATTGGGTCAATCGTGTTCGCGGTGTTGTTGACCGTTACGGCCGCTGTGGGCCAACGGAAGGTGACTCTGGTCGACAATGCGGCGCTGCGCTATTGGGCGGCGTTCGCGCAGTTGCAGGATGCAGGGATCACTGACCAGGATGCAAAGGAACTGGATGAGGTCCTGGACAAAATGACTCCATTCGACCTGTCGAGGTACAACGAACTGATGAAGAAGAACACGCCGGCTCTTGAAACAATGGCACGCGGGACCTCGCTGCCAAATTGCGAGTGGGGAGTGGATTACGGGCTGGGAGCAGACGCTCCCGTTGATTATGCGAGGAAGGCGTTGGTGCTGGGACGGCTGAATATGCTGTACGTGATGCAGCTTTATCACAGCGGGAACCCGGATGGAGCAATTAGGGCGCTGGCGGCCGGATTACGATTCTCGCACGACGTAGCCAATGGCGGATCGCTGTTTGCAACACTAATTGCGAAAGATTTGCTTGTGACTCATCTCATGGCGGTGAGCGCGGCAGTCCGGATGGGACAGCTCTCTCCGTCGCAGCGTGCGCAGCTGCGTGATGCCGTCGCGGCGCTCGGCTATGGCCTCGACTGGCCGGCTGCGGCCAAGAGGGACGTAGAGGCACTGGGGTCACCGTATCCGCACGAATCTGCGGCGATCAGCCGGATCGCCTCTTCTTATGCTGCATTTCTAAAAGATAAGTCTAATCTGCCTGGGCTGACGGATGCGATCAGTCATGCGCCGGCGGAGGTCGCACAATTGATTCCGAATCCGAAGCGGGTGGAGGAGCAGAAACAGGAATTGTCGGAGAAGTTGCTGCAGACGCGGGCGCTGATGCAATGACTCGTGTCGCGGAGAGTCAGCGCAGCTAACCGTCAGGGAAAAGCCCCACTTCTGGCAACACCGGCCAGAAGTGGGGCACCCCGTTGTGTGAACGCTTGTCGGGATCAGTGTCGATCACGACCGTCTGGAAGGGCACATGTCACGGTTGAACTTGACAAACCCCGGTCATCGGCAGGATGGATGATCCGGATAGCGACCGCAGCTACACGATTGAACTGACTGACGTTCGAATCAAAGACAAGCCGTGAGCTTCCGGCGCCGGAGCAGGCCCTCAGGTGGTATTTGCATTAACAGTCCTTTGCTCCGATTCCTGCTAAACTTCGGCTGCGGAACGCTGTCCTCGATTTTTCCAATCAAGGAGCGATCGTCATGTCACGCGCGTGGTTTCTCGTTATCTTTTCTTCCTTGATCCTGTTCGTGCCACAACGTTGCTTATCGCAAGGGGACGAAGAACGAATTCTTGGGCTGGAGAATGTCTGGAACCAGGCACAAATCAATCATGATGCAAACGCTATGGGCAGCATCTTGCATCCGGATTTCGTGTTCACGGATTACGACGGCACGGTGATGAACAAGACCCAATTTCTCTCGTCGATTGGGGATATGTCGAACACCCTGACCCTGGAAGTTTCGGACTCGATGAGGTTGCACCGCTTCGGGGATACGGTCGTTGTAACCGGTGCTACCCACGAAAGAGGAAAGCAAAAAGGGAAGGCCTACGAGCATTACGGCCGATTCACCGACACTTGGGTAAGGCATGACAATGGATGGATCTGTGTGGCGAGCCAGTTGGGGCTATTGCAGAAATAGCCGGGACAAGATTCTTGTTGTTGATTTCTCTTCCGCAGTCTATGCTTGCCGACCGTGGGCTGCACCCCCTAACAAGAAAGAGGAGGATGTCACATGTTGAAGAAAGTCGCAGCTGTGTGCTGTATGGTCACTCTTGTCTTTTCGTTGTCGGCGACTAGTTTTGCCCAAGATAAAGCGAAGCAGGATCGCGTCGAAGGCCGGATTGTGCGGAGCGACAAGGACAAATCAACACTCACCGTGCATGCGGAGAAGACGGGCGTCGACACAGATGTAACCTACGATGCGTCCACCAAGTGGGTCAGCCAATATCATGGCGACAAGAAGGTGAACGAGATTCAGGCCAGCGATGTGAAGGATGGGGATTACGTGATTTGCAGAGGCGCTTTCGCAGACAAAGGAGCGGTGTTGCACGCGACTTCGATTTCAAAGCGGCTTTCCCACCCCGCCATGCACTAGGCCTTGCGGCCAGAGAGAAGTTTAGGAGAAGAACCCACTCAACGAAAAGCGCGTTGAGTGGGCCACCCTCTAGTCGCTTCTTAATCTACGGTGTGCTTGGCGGTGTAGCCTTCGCGGGCGACAACCTCGATCTTGACGTCTTTGCCGTGCTGATCGCGAATGGTCAACTTCCCGCCGTCGGGCGCGACCACCTGTACCTTGAGCTTGCGGTAGGTTCCGTCGAGCTTGGTATTTGTGGGCGAGTATGACAGCGTGTACTGGTTGCGAATGTCACTGGCAATGTCGCTGAAAAGTTCCGGATACTCTGCCTGGAAGCGCGGAAAATAGGCGCGTCCGCCGGTCATGGCGGCGAAGGTGCGCAATTCGTTGTCGGCCTGGAGATAGTCGATGGTGTGGACCTCGATCCCTGCGCCGTGCGCCATCATGCGGCAGTAGTAGCTGGGATGCGTCTCACAGTATTCGCGCATCATGAATCCAACACTGATGGGGAAGATGGTGATGTCCTTGGTGTCTTTAACCTTCTTCAGAATCTTGTCGTAGGTGATCTTGCTGAAGGAATCGAATCCGGTGGTCACCAGGATGACGTATTTCTTGCCCTCGACGCGATCCAGACGATCGAGCGTGTCGTACAGTGCGTCGAACTCATTGGTCTCGGAAAATCCCGGGATGCGGAGTTCGTTCAGTGCTCCGTAAATTGCGCGCTTGTCCTGGGTAAAGTCCACCAGGATGTGCGGGTTCATGTCGTAATAGGCAACGGCAACCCAGTCCTCTTTCTTAAGGGAGTTGGCGAAAGAGTAGGAGGCCCGTAGAGCCTCGATCATGAAGTTGTAGTTGGTATTGGCAAACTCAATGAGAAGGACCGCCGTAATCGGCGCCTGCGAGACCGCGAAGTTTTTGACATCCTGGGGCACCCCGTCTTCGGCCACGCGGAAGTTCTCTTTTTTCAAACCGGGCACAAACTGACCATCTTTGGTCGTGACCAGGACGTCGACGTTGACGAGAGGAACGTTGACTTTCAGGGAGTAGTCGGGGGCCGACTCGACCTTCTTGGGAGGAGGCGGGGGTGGAGGGGGTGTGTCGTCGGCCTTCTTTTTGGGAATCGCGTAGGGGCCCACGCTGTCGGTAGGGCCGCCGGCGTCGGCTGGGGCGTCTTGCTTGGGCTTACCGCTATCCTGTGGCTGGGAAGGCGGCGGAGAAGACGGCTGGCTCTGCTGGTCTTGAGCCGTCAATCCGGCGGAACCGCAAAGCAAAACAATACAAAATGCCCATAAAAACATGATCAAGAGCGGGAATGGGCGAGATTTACGGTTTGTGTACTTTTGATGGTTAAACTGATGATTAAACATGGTGATCCGGGGAATTCACTATGCTAGTATAGACGCACAGATTCGCAATTGGGATGTTTTGCCTGGTCCCAGAAAGTCCCCTCCTGGCAACGTTGTCGCAGTTGGTCTGGATCTAAGTACAATGGGCCTGTTGGCGGGCCCAGTCGGGGCTTTACAAATGAGAAAAGTGGTTTACGCGCTCCTCGTCCTAGGTGTATCCCTACCTGCTTCATTCCTCAACGCCCAAACGTCCCAGCCGACCATCGCGGTAAGTCAAATTCACACAGGAATGCGCGGCATCGCGTACACGGTATTCGAGGGCGTTAAGCCCGAAGCGATGGACGTGGAGGTGCTGGGCATTCTGCGCAACGTGAACGGACCGAAGGGTGACATTATCCTGGTCCGGCTGCATGGACAGAAAGTGGAGTACACCGGCGTGGTTGCCGGGATGAGCGGCAGCCCTGTCTACATTGATGGGAAGCTGGCGGGCGCAATTGCGTTTCGTATCGGCGAATTTTCGAAGGAGCCGATCGCGGGCGTGACGCCGATCGCAGACATGTTGGAGATCAACGCGCTGGATAAGTCTCCGGCGGAAGAGGCTTCGGCGGCGAAGCCATCGATTACGAATGCGGCGGGGAAGACCGCGGCTCCCGGAGATGGCGCTTCAATGCCCGGATCGGTCCAAGGATATTCAGATTATCTGAAACCGATCGATACGCCCCTGGTATTCAACGGATTTTCGGAAGAGGCGGTGCGCGCGTTTGCTCCACAGTTTGCTTCGAACGGAATTGTGCCGGTGATGGGCGCTGGGTCGGTGAGCGAAGAGAAGCAACCTGAGCCGCTGGAAGCAGGGTCGGCGGTCAGCGCGATTTTGGTGCGCGGTGATATGGACATTGCCGCGACCTGCACGGTGACGTACATCGATCCGCAGAAATTACTGGCTTGCGGGCATCCGCTGCTGCAGTTTGGGTCGGTGGACTTACCGATGAACAAGGCGCAGGTGCTGGCGACTCTGCCCTCTCCGCTCAACGCTTTCAAGATCGTCAATACCACCGAGCGAGCGGGAGTGTTTGTGCAAGACCGGCACACCGGCATCCTCGGAGTGTTTGACAAACAGCCCGACATGATTCCGGTGACTTTGACGATTCACGGCGGCACCACGACCAAAGAGTTTCATTATGAGGTGCTGAATAATCCACGTTTGAGCCCCGTTGCGATGATGGCTACGGTGTTCAACGCGCTGCACGGGGTCAATGAGTTTGGGGAAGAGATCACGTATCGCCTGAACGGGACGATTGATGTGAAGGGCTTTCCGGAAGTGGCGCTGCGGAATATGTTTGTGCCGGCCGAGAACGGGCAGCCCGCGGCTATGGCTGCGGCGCTTTCTTTAGGGGAACGGTTCGGGAAGATTTACGACAATCCATATAACGCTCCGGCAGTGAGGAGCGTGAATCTGGATTTCAATCTGGTCCGCGAGCGGCGGTGGGCGCGGTTGGAGAGTGCGCGCACGGATGTGACGGAAGCGCGGCCGGGGGATGAGATCATTGTCGAAACCGTGCTTGCTCCATATCGCGGGGATCGCGTCGTGCGACAGATTCCAGTGAAGATTCCCACATCGGCTAGCAAGGGTGTCTTGCGAATCCTGGTCAGCGACGGCGATACGCTGGACCGAGTGAACCGCGGGAACCCGGCGTTTGGGCGCAAGCTCGACCTGGCATCGACTATTGCACTGCTGAATAAAGAGCACTCCAACAACCGGCTATATGTTTCTCTGCTGGAGGCCGACCCTGAAGCCCGCGTAGCGGACAAGGTGATGCCCACGCTGCCGATCTCGGTCATGAATGTGATGGAAGGGATGCGGGGGAATCAGGAAATGATCGTCAGCGGGGAATCGAACGTGGATGAGACCGCGACGCCGGCGATGGATTATGTGGTGAGCGGGGCGCAGTTGCTGACGGTCACGGTGAAGTAAGCCGCGCATGTGGCGCGGGCACTCTTGCCCGCGAAGGTGTTCGCTCAGAACGTGATGCTGGGTTCGACCCATAGGCAACGGTAGTCTTCCGGATATTCGAACGGGATAGTCCACGGTTTCTCTAAAGCTCTCATTCCCACGAAGCACGTGGTCAAAGGATTCGTCCTGCCACAGCGGTCCACGCCTTCCATACAACAGATTGACGTTTCGGGCCGAGGTTCCCTTCATCGGTCGGAGAATTTCGGGGATGGCGAAGGTCCAGCCTTCCGCGTCGCGCAACGCAGTGAATAGAAGGTGGACATGATTGGGCATGACTACCAAAGCGTGCAGATGGATTGTTATGGCGTTATCGTGCAGGCAACGTTCCAGAACTATCGACCGTGCCTCGGGAGTCAGGGAGAGACCCTTTCGAGTGCGAAACGTCACGAAGAGTGGGCGATCGTCCTTCTGGTAATGGGGTAGTCGGCGGCGATATTCGTAGCGATGGAAGGTTGCGGTGGGCATGGCCCATGGTAGTGGTGAGAAGTGAGTGTTGATGAGAACTTTTTTGTTTCTCCCGCGTTCTGGTTCCGAAATGGAAATTTAGTGTGTAAAAGATAGAGGCAGTCGCGGGCAAGAGTGCCCGGGCCACACTGTCTGGGCTAGCTTAGTACGTCATCGAGGGTTTTGAGCAGGGATGCGCGGGTGAATGGTTTTTCTAGTAGGCGGATGGTGGCGTCCAATCCATGATGAGCTACTAGCTCTCCTGTGTATCCCGACATGTAGACGACCTTCATGTGCGGATACGAGGCGATCAGACGGAGTACTAACTCCGGGCCCGTCATGCCCTTCATAACGACGTCGGTGAGGGTGAGGCTGATCGGTGTGTGGCTAGCGACGATGGCTTCTAGCGCGGACTCTCCGTCAATGGCCTCGACTACGGTGTAACCGTGGTCCTCGAGCATCTTGCGAGTGAGACGCCGCATGATGGGATCGTCTTCTGCCAGCAGAACAGTGGTACCTTCCCGGCGCCCCGGAAGACTGTCATCCTGCCGTTCTTCTGGGGACTCGAGCTTACTGTCGGCGCTGGGCAAGTAGATCTTGAAAGTGGTTCCGTGCCCCAGTTCGCTGTAGACCCAGAGGTGGCCTCCGCTTTGATTGACGATGCCGTAAACGGTGGCGAGACCGAAGCCGGTGCCTTTGCCGACTTCCTTGGTCGTGAAGAAAGGTTCGAAAATGCGGGCGCGGGTGGCTTCGTCCATGCCGATGCCATTGTCGCTGATGGCCAGCATGACGTAACCTCCCGGATGCATCTCGGGATGCTCGTGAGCAAAGGCCTGGTCAAAGTCGTAGACGGCGGTTTCGATGATGAGCTTTCCGCCGTTCGGCATCGCGTCGCGCGCATTAACTGCGAGGTTGACCACGATCTGATCGAGTTGGCCGGGGTCGGCCTCGACGATGGCAATCTCGGACCGGGGGAGCAGGATGACCTCCACATCATCGCCCATGAGCGGCCTCAGGAGCTTGCTGACATCCCTGAGGCGCTCATTCAGATCGAGCACTTGCGCCTGGACCGGTTGCCGGCGGCTGAATGCGAGAAGCTGACGGGTCAATGAAGCGCCACGCTTGGAGGCTTCGCGGATGTTGTCGACAAATTCCATGCTGTCAGCGTCGACGCGCCCGCGCAGCAGTTCGGTGCATGCGGTCACAATTCCAAGGAGATTGTTGAAGTCGTGGGCGACCCCGCCGGCGAGACGGCCGACTGCTTCCATCTTTTGCGACTGGCGTAACTGGTCTTCAATTTTCTTTTGCGCGGTAATGTTGCGCGCGATCGTCGAGGCTCCGACGATTTTGCCTTCGCTATCCCGAATCGGCGAAACGGAGATGGAGACATTCAACCGTCGCTTATCTTTCGTTACGCGTACGGACTCAAAATACTCGACGCGCTCTCCGTTGCGGATCCTT
>Ga0070730_10003452_pt1 | contig 14176 bp, 13 predicted proteins | sample Coa_R1_3_FD_66447 | JGI IMG/M metagenome (GOLD analysis project Ga0070730, IMG submission 66447) | Surface soil microbial communities from Centralia Pennsylvania, which are recovering from an underground coalmine fire - Coalmine... | ecosystem: Environmental > Terrestrial > Soil > Unclassified ...
GCAATTTCCGCCGAGCGGGTCGCACGCTTGAGTTTGTTTGGAGGCCTGGCCGGGTGCGGTTCTTATCGGTCCCCCACTTTGTTGTGCGAGGAACCTCACGCGCTCCTGCATCAGCAGCTCTTGTTCTCTTCCTTCCTGGGATTCGGGGTTGACGGTTGGCTTCAGATATCCATACTTCTGAACAAGCTGGGTCGCCACCGACCGAAAAGTAACGTCAGTTTCCAGGCGCTCAAAGATTGCCTCGTCCGCCAGATCGGCATCGGAAATCAGCTGTCCATGATCGGTTGCGTCCTTCGCGATCCAGCGCTTCAACTCCACCATCAAGCCCGGATCACGATGAAGGATCCCGACAATCTGCCCTACGGATGCGGCAACATGTGCCATGTTCTGGCGCGCCAGGTCTGATGGCGCGATTGGCGTCGCTTGCGTTTGACCAAAGAGCCGCGCGCCGAAAATCGCCAGTCCGAGTCCGACGCGCAGAACCATCCCCTGGCGTCCAGTGCGATCGATCATGCCCTTGAACCCCATGTCACTTGCTCCTTGCTCAATTCAGTTCCTGGAGATCCAACTCCCTGGAGATCCAACCGTCAAATACAACGCCCCGATTCGCGGTTCTCTGTAAGACCGCGCGACGTCTGTAGCTTTTTCCAGGACCGGTTTTTGGTGGCCGCCCTGAGTGCGGCGAGCGCCACTCTACTCACGTCTCCGGCGTGACTCTCTGCGGCAATTATGGATGCCAAAACTTATTCGGCTGGTTGCCGCAAAATCACGCTTGGATCGGTCGGGGTTCTAATTCGAAGCCGATCAGGAAGTTAGAGGCTTTGGGCCTGATCTGGGATGGACAGGCCAGAAGCAACAAAAATCAGAGGTTTGAAACCTTTTGACTAGCCGTGCCCATTTTTTGACTGGGGATAAGGCGAAGGCTTTCACCACATTGTCCAAGCGGACCAGGTCAAGCAGTCTCGGTTTTTGCACCCAGCGCCGCGCGTGCTGACACGACGGCGTTCACCAACTCGCGAGCGGCGGCAGTGATTTTCTCCAGATTGCCAGAGCGCAACGCATTCGCATCGACCAAGTCGGCGCCGACGCCCAGCGCAAACGCTCCGGCAGCGATGAACTCCGCTGCGTTCGCCGCGTTCACTCCGCCAGTGGGAATTAGCGCTGCCTTCGGGAACGGAGCCTTGAGCGACTTCAAATACTTTGGTCCACCTACATTTCCGCAAGGGAATATTTTGACCAGCCGGGCGCCGTGCTCTTGCGCATTCATCAACTCGGTCGGAGTCAACGCTCCCGGGATCGCTAACTTGGCAGCCGAGCGCGCAACCGACAAGACCGCAGGTGAGAGTCCCGGACTCACCAGAAACTCCGCTCCCGCCCGAAGGCAAGCCTCGGCATGTTCCGCACTCGTGACCGTCCCAGCCCCAACAAGAACGCTCGCGCTATGCTGCTGCGCCACTTCGCGGATCACCGACACCGCATTTGGAACCGTCATCGTGATCTCGACTACAGGGATTCCGCCCGCGCAGATTGCTTCCACCGCGCGCGTCGCCTCTTCGACCGTCGCCGCCCGCACCACCGGCACGATCCCAATCTCCCCGATCCTGCGAATCACGTCTTCAATCGTCATCTCGTTCGCCGTTTCATTGCGTGCGTTCTCATCGCTCGATCCGCGCGGTTTGCGATTTCATCGCTTGCAGGACCTCTGCCATCGTCGCCATCGTCGTGTCGCCCGGTGTGGTCATCGCCAGCGCGCCGTGCGCTGCGCCGCATTCGACGGACCACTGAGCATCTTTTCCCGACAGCAATCCATAAATCAATCCCGAAGCAAACGAATCACCTCCGCCGACGCGATCATAGATCTCCAAATTCTCGCGCACCGGAGCTTCATAAAACTTGCCGTCGCTATAGCACAGCGCTCCCCAATCGTTCCTCGTTGCCGTCTTCGCATGTCGCAGGGTCGTTGCAATCACCGCCAGCTTCGGGAACTCCTCCAGGACTGCCTCGATCATCTTCTTAAATCCGTCCGCTTCAAGCTTCGAGTGATGTTCATCGAGTCCAGTAACGGCAAAGCCCAGCGCCGCCGTAAAGTCCTCTTCGTTGCCCAGCATCACATCGACCAGCGGAGCGAGCCGGCGGTTCACTTCCTGCGCCTTTGTTTTCCCGCCAATCGACTTCCACAGCGATGCCCGGTAATTCAAATCGTACGAAACGATTGCTCCACTTCGCTTCGCCGCCACCATCGCCTCTTCTGCGACCAACGGCGTGGTCTCCGACAGGGCACAGAAAATTCCGCCCGTGTGAAACCAGCGCGCTCCGTCTTTCGAAAAAATCTGTTCCCAATCGACCTCGCCGGGCTTCAATTGTGATACCGCGGTGTGACCGCGGTCCGAACAGCCCAATGCCGCCCGTATGCCAAAGCCACGCTCGGTGAAGTTCAGCCCATTGCGTACCGTTCGCCCGACTCCATCAAACGGCGCCCACCGAACATATCTCTGGCTGACGCCTCCTTGCAGCATGAGGTCTTCGACCAGACGTCCGACAGGATTGTCCGCCAGAGACGTGACTATGGCTGTATCCATCCCAAAGCAGCGTTTGAGCCCGCGCGCGACGTTGTATTCTCCTCCGCCCTCCCACGCCCGAAACTGACGCGTCGTCGAAATGCGCTGGTCGCCCGGATCCAGGCGCAACATGACCTCGCCCAGACTCACCAGGTCCCACATGCACTCGCGTTTTGGGTTGACCTTCAATTTCGCCATCCTTTCAAGAACTCGCGAATCGTGATCGGTCAGGTGGCGGATTTGCGAGCGTCACGGAATCCAGCGCCGCGGTGTTCGGCGCTGGCACCAACGTCTTCGTTGGGTCCACTGCGAGCCAGCACAACGCTCCTACGAAGCATAACCCTGCCGCTGCGAGAAATGACGCCATCCACCCAAACCGCGTTGCGATCCACGGCGTGAGAGAAGCCGTGATCGCCGCACCGATCTGATTGCCGGTGTTCATGAATCCCGAGACGGACCCGGACGACGCACCCGCGATATCGGCGGTCACCGACCAGAATGAGCTCTGCGAGAGATAAAGCGCGCCGGCTCCGCCGGCGAGCACAACACTGGCCAGTCGCGCGCTCTGCACTTGCGAACCGAAGGCGATGAAGATTCCGGCGACTGCGAGTGCGAACGCCGCCACTCCACAACGTCCTAAACGCGAGCCCCGCCACTTCGCGAGTCGGTCGTTCAGGATTCCTCCCAGCAGGCAGCCCACCATCATGGCGAGAAACGGCAACATCGAGTAGACAGCGCTCGCTTTCAGATTCAGTCCTCGGACTTTGGCAAGATACCAGTAGAACCAGGCAAAGAAAATCCACGCGACGTAGCCATAGCAGAAATAACTGATCGTGACCGCCCAGACTTCCTTGCTTCGCAGGATTCGCGCCCAGGGAATAAGAACTCGCCGGCCGGCAGGCTCCGATGCGCTGTTCTGGGGAATCGTCAATGTCGTGCCGGACTGAATCAGCAGCAGCTCAGACGCGGACACGCGCGGATGGTCCGCAGGGGTGTCGCGCGCCGCCAGAAACCAAATCCCTCCCGCCACAAGTCCGATCAGAGCGCACAGCCAGAACGACGCGCGCCAACCGTAGTGGACCATTACGTAGGTGATCAGCAAAGGCGTGAGGCCCGCACCCGCGCCCACCCCAGCGAAAATCCAACCATTGGCAATTCCGCGTTCGCGCACGGGAATCCAGCGCGCGATGAACTGATTTGCGGATGGATAGATGACCGCTTCGCCCGCACCCAGCAGGAAACGCACAGCCACAAAGAGAAAGAGAGCGCCTCGGATGCCCACTGGGACCAGCGCGGTGAGGGCGGTGAACACTCCCCACCAGATCACTCCTGCAGTGAGTACCCGGCGCGGGCCGATGCGGTCCGCTAGTCGGCCGCCGATGGTCTGAAAGAGTCCATAGCCGATCGTCATCGCGGTGACAACCCCGCCGAGTTGCACACCGCTGAGATGGTAGCCATCGGCAATGGAGGGACTCGCGATCGAGAAGTTGACCCGGTCGAGGTACGACACGGCGCTCAGAACAAACAACCAAACAACCAGGAACCAACGAACATGGCTCGTCTTTTCCACGTTCGACATTGGCTCCAAGTTCGCCATTTAGGCTGAGTGTTCCCGCAGAATACGCGCCAGTTGTTCGGCGACGATCTTATTTTCCCCAGGCTGCAGCATAAATGAGTTCATGGCCAACCCCGGCCGGTCCTCGGCGGGGCTCATGACGATCGCTGGTCTCGCATTTCGCAGAGACTTGGAAACTTCTTGTGGGCTTACCGAAATTCTTGAGTCCCATGTGATCTGCATATGCGGCACGTGGTTGGCAATATCGGGAACAAAAAACGACGTGCTCACGCCGGGGACTTTCGTGAGTTCTAGTGAAATCCCTTCCAACCGGTCCTGCCACTCTCTTGCGAGCGCCTCATGGTTTTCGTTGAGATAGAGTTCGAGCGCCTTGACCATCCCAACGATCTCTTCTTTCCCAACTTTCTGACTGCGCCCCAACGTGTCCTCATGCGGGCTGTTATTCAAAAGAGCGTGGGCAACCAGTTCTTTGCGGCCAATCAGCAATCCGGCGCATTGCGGTCCGCGCATGGCCTTGCCGCCGCTGAACGTAATCAAGTCATAACCCATGTTCGCGTAATCCCATAAATGCGAAACGGGTGGAGTGTCCGCCGCCGCATCGTTCATGCAAGGGAGGCTGTATTGTCTGGCTAATTTGACCCACTCATCGACCTTGATCTGACCGCTGGCGTTGGCAAAATTCGTAAAGTGCATCATTGCTGTACGCTCATTCACGGCTTGCCGAAGTTGCTCGCGAGTCTCAATCTCAATCAGCCTGACGCCCGTGGAGCGCAATTGATGGTCAAACGGATTGCGATGTGATTTCTGAATAATCACTTCCGACTTCATGCCGGTGAGATCGGGAAGTTGCCGGATCAATGCCTCGTTGTCTCCCGTGAGAATGCCGGCCAAACCAGATTGGATCGCGGCTGCCGCGCCCGAAGTGACCAGAGCGCCGTAGCCTTCCGGCAATTTCAGCATCTCGGCGATGCGCTTGCCCGCGGCAACCTCCAATTCCGGGATGCTCACAAAATGACGTCCGGCTTGGGCCATCACCGCTTCGAGTTCAGGACGGAGGATCGAGCCGCCGAGCATCGTCATCGTTCCGTCGCAGTTGATCACCGTCGTAACTCCAAGCTCTTCATAAGGGTTACCGGTTTTTCCGAAGCCAGTCACGACGGGGCTTCCAACACCGACGGCGGCGCTCGCAAACATCTTGCGCGGAGCGAGAATCGTTCCTGCTATGGCGGCGGCGATCCCAAGAAAGCGACGCCTGTTCCAACTCAAATAACGTCTCACGAGAAGGTCCCTTAGTCCTTTCACTTACGCGTAACAGCGGCGATGCAATTGATTTCCACCAGCGAGTCGCCCGGCAGTGCCGCGACGGCCACGGTTGTGCGAGCCGGACCGCCATGAGGAAAATACGTCGAAAAAACCTTGTGCATACCGTCCCAGTGTTCGATCTTCACGAGGAACACTTGCAACTGCAGAATGCTGTCCATCGACCCGCCACCAACTTCTACAAGCTTCTTCACTTTATCCATCACCATTCCGGTGTGAGATTCGATTGTCCATTCCTTCGAATCGCGAGTATCATGCGCGCCCTGCCCCGACACATAAATCAATCCGTTGTGGACGATCACCGGCATGATGATCTCTTTCTCGCTCCCCGGTTTACCTTCGCCGTTCAGTTTGCGGATGCCGTTCGCATCTTGTGGCTCTGAGCTACTTGCCATCGAGCGCGTGGGCACGACCGCGCTCAATCCCAAAGCTGAAATCACGGAGGCAAAGCGCAGCGTGAATATCCTGCGAGTTGAGGCGAGATTCATAGATCGCTCCTTTCCATTTGGACTCCGAAATCGCTATCAAGGCAATGCAAAGCTGAATACATCACTCCCCGCTGCGATAGCAACATACTGTTTTCCTGCGACCGCATACGTCATCGGAGACGCGCTTATATCCTGCCCGGTGTTGAAGTGCCACAGTGGTTTGCCGGTCATGGCATCGACGGCTTCAAAAGAGCCGGCATCGTCGCCGAAAAACACCAGCCCTCCCGCGGTGGTCAAAGTCCCAGCCGAAGAGCGGCGTCCTGTCTGCGGGTACTTCCAGGCAATCGATCCACGATCTAGGTTGTATGCGACCAGAAGCTTCTGCGAAGTCTCGCCCGGAATGCGCTTCACTCCGGTTGAATAATATTCCTTGCCTTCCTTGAAGGTTTCTGTCGGTCTTGAAAAATAGTTCTGGCACATTTCCAAGGCAAGGAAGTACACCATGTGCGTCGATTCGTTATAAGAAGGCGCATACCAGTTCGTGGCGCCGCCATAGCCTGGACACACGCGGGTTCCTTTTGCGGAGGGCCGGATTTCGGTACGGATGGGCCGACCCTGCTCGTCGAGTCCGGAGGCCCAATTCAGCTTCCCGACGAAGGGAGTGCCCGAGAGAAATTTTCCATTGGTACGATCCAGCACGTACAGAAAGCCATTGCGGTTTGCTTGCGCCAGGAGTTTGCGCGGCTCCCCCTTGTAAACCGTGTCGATCAGGATCGGGGTCTCTACCGCGTCGTAGTCGAATAGATCATGCGGCGTGAATTGGAAATACCATTTCAATTTTCCCGAGTCTGCGTCCAGCGCGAGGACGCTATCGGTATAGAGGTCATCTCCTGGCCGCACATCGTCATTGAAATCCGGAGCCGGATTGCTCGTTCCCCAATAGACCAAATTCAGTGTGGGATCGTAGGTGCCGGGCATCCATGTGGTGCCTCCGCCCCGCAGATAAGCTTCGCCCGGCCAACTGTTCGAGCCGAACTCTCCGGGCCCGGGAATGGTCCAAAATCGCCAGACCATCTTGCCGGTCATGGCATCGTACGCTGCAAGAAATCCGCGCACTCCGTCGTCTCCGCCGGAAGTTCCTACCAGAACTTTATCCTTCACCACCAGCGGAGCGCTGGTTGCGCCATAGTTCTTGTTCCATCTCGCATAGGGCACATCCCAAATCTGATTTCCCGAGCGCGCATCCAGGCATAAGAGGTGGGCGTCGTCCGTTTCCATGTACACGCGATTGCGCCAAACCGCGACTCCACGGGTCAGATGCCGCGAGGCATCATCAATCAGGCCTTCTGAGTTCGGCCGCGAGTGGTGCCACACCTCTCGCCCGGTGCGGGCATCGAGCGCAAACGCATCGTTCGCCACCGTCACGTACATCATCCCGTTGGCCACGATCGGAGTGTTCTCCAGCCAATTCGTATTGCGGGCGTGAAACACCCATTCCGCCCGCAACTGCGGCAGACTTGCGGCATTGATTTCGGAAAGGCTGCTGTACCGCCGGCCAGAGTAGTCCCCGTGGTAAGAAATCCAGTTTGATGCGGGAGGTTGCACCAACAAATCTTCCGGGAGGACGTCGACCTTCGAAGACTCAGATCCGCTAGTGGCTGCGATCATGCAACCGACGAACGCGAGCGCGTGAATTGCAGATTGCAGGCTCAACGGTTTTTCCTCGGACGTGACGCCTCAGGCTTTCGCAAACCTGGCCTCCGCGGCTTCTCTCTTGTCGAGCTGCACTCGCGGTAACGGATTTTTAACCGCTCGGTAACCGAGCTCTCGTGAGATTTGCAAGCCCGCCGCTTGAATCAGCGGCGCTAGCTGTCGCAACCGGTTCACCGGCATGCGCACGACTGGAGCGGTAATGCTCAGACTCGATTGCACGCTCTCCGCGTGATCCCAGATTGGAGCAGCTACGCAGCGAATGTGCATCTCGTGTTCTTCCATATCGCAGGCATACCCGTTCTTCCGAACTCGATACAATTCCGTCTCCAGTTCCTGCAGGTTCCCAACGGTATTCGGCGTCAGGCGCTTCACAAGCAACTCCGGCAGAACTCGATCGCGCTCCTCCTGTGGCATGTATGCCAGCATCACCTTGCCCACCGCGGTGCAATAGAGAGGCACAGCCGCGCCGATGCGCGAGTGAATGCGGAGCGGTTCCGGTGAATCCAGTTTCTCGACATACACAGCGGACAATCCGTGGCGAACTGTCAGGTGAATCGTTTCTCGTGTCTGCTGATTCAACTCCCGTAAGTAGGGCAAGCTGAGGCGCCGAATGTCGAGTTGGCCCACTGCGGCTTGCCCGATGGCGAAACAAGCGATCCCAAGGTGATAGTGGCCGTCTCCGTCGCAGCTCAAGAAGCCCGCAGTGACCAAGTTGGCCAGAAACCGGTGAACGGTGCTGACCGGCAATCGTGAAAGTCCGGCTACCTGTTTCGCCGTTAGGCCGCGCGGAGACTCGCCAAACAGACGAAGCAGGCTTAACCCGCGCTGTAAGGCCGTAATGTCGTAAGTACGCTTTGGACTGCCAGCCATAAGAGGTTTTGTCCCGTTGCAAAAATGAAAGTGCGAATTATCTGATGAAATTACGTTTTCTGCAACAAGCAACTTCAAATTAGAGCCTTCCGAACTTCTTCACCGCTGCGACAATCGATTTTAGTTGCTCAATAACGGCGTACATCGAGTGCTCCTTGAAATCCAGTTGCTGTGCCAGAGTCAGCACCGGTTGGGCTTGCGCTCTGGGCACCACGGCCACGCCGTCACTGTCGGCGACAACAATGTCTCCTGGGCTGACGGGAACCCCGTTGCATACAAGCGGAATCTGTGCCCCGGCAAAGCGGTAGTGGTGTACCGATGTGGAAGGCACAATCCCGGTGGCAAAAACCGGAAAGCCAATCTTGCGCAGATACGCCACATCGCGGACTCCACCGTCGATCACCGCTCCCGAGTAGCCGCGCGCAGCCATTGCAGTTCCCATCAATCCGCCCATCCCGGCGATGTCCTCTCCATCCTCCACCACCATCACATAAACCGAATCCGCCGATCCCTGGTCAATCGCCTCCAGCATTCCGCTCAGGGCGTCGGGGTCCGTGTTGCCTTCGTCTTTCTTGAGTTGTACCGTGCGCGCGAATCCGGCGAACTTTGCCGTGAAGATGGGCTGCATGTGGTGGGTCATGTACATGCGTTTGCCGGTGATCTGTTCCAGCGCATCGGAGACCGAGGCAACCTCGACCCGCCGAAATTGGGCAATTAATTCGTTGTCAGACAGGGCCGCAGTGCCTGACGAATTAGATTGCGCGCGGACCATCCGAACTCCGCCTGGAACTGCAAACATCAAGCCTATGGCCACGAAACCTATGGCGAACTTGCGGCTCATTTCCATCCTGTGAAATTTGTCCATTCCACCCTCCCGGTTGTATACATGTTCGCGGACTCTAACACCCTTTGTCCCCGGTTGGAAGTGTGGAGCGATCCATTCAAAAGGAGAATACGAAATGCAAGTGAGAACGATTCGACAAGTGGCACTGGTCTTTGCATTGGCGCTTACCACGGTTTCGGCGTGGCACCGCAGCGATGCCCAGGAACGCAAAGCTATCAATCTTGCTCCCGCAAGAGGGCTCCCGTTCAGTGATGGAGTGGTTGCCGGAAACACGCTTTACATCGCGGGCCAGGAAGGGACCGATGACAATAGCAAGTTGGTGCCTGGAGGTATCGGCGCAGAGACCAAGGCAGCTCTCGACAACATCGAAAAAGTTGTGAAAGCAGCCGGTTTTGAGATGAAAGACATCGTCTCAGTTACCGTGTATCTCGCCGACATCCATGAATTCCCGGATATGAACAAGATCTACAAGGGTGTGATGCCCGACCCGAAGCCGGCCCGGGCGACGATCCAAGCGGCCGCCCTCGTCAATGATGCCAGAGTCGAGATCTCGGCGATTGCGGTAAAGCAGAAATAGCGCGACGCATCCGTTCCTGATTCCATCGGGGTTCGACGTGTGAGCAGTCGATCCCCGACCCTGCAATTCCGGTCCCCAAGAAATGGTTGACACATGCCACGAACTTGAGATAAACCCTGTCTCTAGTTCGCACTGATTCTCACAAGCGCAGCGCAAGTTTTCATCAGGTGAAATACGATCACTTCGTAGATTCGCGGCCAGAGTCTGCTCTCGAGGAGTCAACATGCGCTCAGTTCAACGCAATTGCATCAGCGTACTAGTCTTCTCATTTGCGGTCGTGGGTTTCGCCGTGGCTAGCATCACCGGCAGCATTTCTGGCGTGGTCTCCGATCCAAGCGGTGCTGTGCTCTCGGAGACGACCGTCGTTGCTACGAATTCTCAAACGGGAATCAAAATCACTGCCAAGACAGAGAGCAAAGGGTTCTACAGCCTCCCGTCATTGCCAGTGGGCACGTACGATCTCGAAATCTCGCACTCGGGCTTCCGGACGAAGCGTGTGACAGGCTTGGTCATTGACGCGAACTCGGCCCTGCGCACCGACATCACCCTGCAACTCGGAGCTGCCATGGAAACCATGGTGGTCACAGGCGACGTCGTGCATGTGGAGACCGAGAGCACGCAGATGGGAGACGTGATCACGAGCAAGTCCATGACCGCTGTCCCGTTGAACGGGCGCGCCTACACCGATCTGCTGGCGCTGCAGCCGGGCGTTTCACCCTACACGGCAGCGGATTCAGGAACCGCGGGCATCAGCGACCGTTCGGTGGATGGGGGCTTGAACTCCGGTAACCAGTCCGTTAACGGACAGCGCGAGTCGGCCAACGGTTTCATGGTCAACGGTTCGAACGTGGAAGAGGGCAGGAACAACGGCGCCGCCATCATTCCCAACCTCGACTCGATTTCGGAATTTCGCATCATCACCAACAACTTCGACGCGGGATACGGAAATTACAGCGGCGGTCAGATCAACGTAGTCACTAAATCCGGGACGAACAGGTTCCATGGGAGCGGATTCGAGTTCCTGCGCAATACCGCTCTCGATGCGAAGAATTACTTTGCCGCTCCCGCTTCGAGGCATTTAACCTCTTCAACCATGCGCAATTTCAGAATCCGGACGGGGAAATAAACTCCAGTCAGTTCGGTCTCGTCACTAGCGCTCGAGATCCTCGTATCATGCAGATTGCCGGTAGATTCACCTTCTGAAGAGCGAGCGGTAAAACCGTAGCGCCGAAAGGAAAACTTATACGCGTCAGTCATACCGCTCATTGCGAGAGATGATCGTGTTCGCTGCGATCTCAGCCACCGTGGCCCATTGCTCCGGAGCGCTTGGCGTTCCGATGGTAGCCGCATCTCAGGGTTCCCAGCGCCGGGGCCGAGACACCGCCTCTCATGCTGCGTCTTCTAATGGCAGCAAGACTTTTGCCGTGGTTTGCGGTGGCTGTCACGGTCTTGATGGCAGAGGCAGTGACCGAGCCCCGGGTATCGCAATGGGACGCGCGCAGCGGCTTTCCGACGTCGAGATCTTCGGCATCATTCAGCATGGCATCACCGGAACCGGCATGCCCAGCTTCCATTCACTCGCAGATTCTGAGATCAAATCGGTCGTTGCTTATCTGCGCACTCTTCAGGGAGCGAAACAGACCGTCAGCCTACCGGGAGATGCCCGTCGCGGCAAGGCCCTCTTTCTGGGCAAAGCGGGGTGTTCCAGTTGTCACATGGCTGCCGGCCAGGGCGGTTTCATCGCTTCTGACCTATCCGGTTACGCGCGCACTCATTCGGTCGAGGAAACCCGCAGCGCGATCACCAGCCCAAATGCGAATGTAGATCGGCTGGCGCGGACCGCAACCGTAACTACACTTGGCGGAGAGAAATATGTCGGCAGGGTCCGCAATGAAGATAATTTCTCTTTTCAGATGCAGGACATGGACGGCGCCTTTCATTTTTTCTCGAAGTCAGATATTCAGGAGGTGGAATACAGTTCGCAATCGCTGATGCCCGCGAATTACGGTTCAATCCTTGCCGTTGGCGAGTTAAATGACTTGATCAGCTATTTGATCAGTGTGGCAAGTAGCCGAGACCCTGAAACGTCGAAAGTTCCAGACGACGGTCCGGAAGAAGAACAGTAGTTGTTTCTCGCGCCGTTAAACGCCATCCGCGCAGAACTTGGATGCGGAGCTCAGAATTCGGCTTTGCTGTCTGGCAGCTAAAAGACGGTGAGGAGAAGGCAATCGCAGATCGCCTGGTCGAGATTCTTAGCGCCGCTACAAAAGTCTAACTTTTCGAAGTGCGATCCCACAGGGAGGGCTCGTCTACAAAGGAGAAAGTTCGTCCTCTCTCTCTTCCTTCTTTCCCGTGGCGAGCTTCTTCTCCAGGAATTGCCGGGCCAGATCCTTGCCTCCAATTCCAAACGCAATTGCCAAACCCAGCATTATGGCTCCAAAGCCGATCCCGAAAGTGATCAGCATGGTCTCTTCGCCGACACCCAACACTTCGAACACCATGGAGAGCGTGAAGACGCTGATGATGGACCGGATGCAAATACTCAACAGTCGTGAAGAGCGGAAATTCGCATTGACGGCAGCGAGCAGGGCGGCGCGGGAAAAGAAACTTGCCACCAGCAATCCAAAAAAGAGGATGACCAGGGCCACGAACAGTCGAGGCAGGAAGAGAAAGAAACGCGAGATGTACTCTTCCAGACCGACGATCCGCAGGACGCTTACGCCAAGGAGAATGAAGCCGACCCACGCCACCCAGAAGACGAACCGGCTCAGCAGTTCGGTGGACGACGGCAATGCCGCCTGGTTCAGGAGTTGCGTTGCACCCGCGTTCTCCGAGAGCTTGGAAAATTTCGTCAGCTGCAGTATCCCGCGTACCACCACCTTTAAGAGATAGGCAATCAGCCATCCCACGAAGGCAATGATCAACATCACGACCAGACGGGGCAGGTAGTGCGCAAAGCCTCGGACCAGTTCCTGCAAGGCCTGAGTCAGTTCCGTAACGATGATTTCGCGCATGGACTCCTCACTTTCTATCACCCCATATTTCAAGCAGGTACGGCTTCAATCGCTCAAACTCGCCGCACAGGGTTTCGTCACTGTGTTCAATGTCTTCTGCCGAGCCATCTTGATTTTCCAGGAGAAAGGTCAGTGTCCTTCCCCGATAAAGTGGCACTAGCGCCTGGACGATGTGATCGCGATTGATGACGGATCTGTGATAAGCAGCCGAGAACTCAAACACCGTTTTGGCCCACGCGTCCGCGGGGTAGTTAAAGTCGTTGCCGTCGAGAGCCGCAATTCGCTGCAGTTCCGACAGCGTCGAAGGAGAAAGGATGGAACGGAAAACAGGTTCGAGTTCTCCCACACCGGTGGCAAACATGTCGCGAAGTCGCTTACGGCTCACCCGTGCCGGCTCCAGTGGCTCTTCCGAATGGCTCCCTACCGTAGTGACGGGCTCAGACCCGGAGATCGTGCTCCACTGCGCGAAGTTGCTATCCAAGGACCAGAACAAAGCGCCGACGGTACGGCGCATGGCGGCGACGATATCATTGGCGCTCTGATGCGGCTGCGCCTTTGTCCCCAGGAACGACTGGCAGATCCGGTATTTGCCCGTGATTGCAGTGACGGTGAGGAAGATCTCAACGCCGATTCTCCCCCACTCATCACTCCAGATTTCTTTTCCGAGAAAATCGGTCGCCAGACGCCCAGAAATAGCAAACTCTGAGGCGTAGGGTTCTCGTACTCTCGAACCGTAGGTTGCGCGTGTCAGCGGATAGAGCACGTTCCGCATGAGGAGCCCTTCGGCTCTCTGTCTATGGTAGATCGGTGAAACCAGATCAAAGTTGTTGTTATAGACAGGACGAACCAACCGCTGGAGCCAGTCTGGTTCGATAGTCGTCGAGTCGGGCGAAATGACTACGCAGGCCTTGGCCTGCAACAAATCGGCTGCTGCCAGGATCGTTCGGAGAGCTGTTCCCGGCGCCGGGCTGCGCGCGTACTGGGTGCTGATGCAGTGCAGGGTGCGCAGTGCGTACACTTTCGACGCGCTCCACACATCATCGATCGATGCGCCCGTCACCAGTGCAGGTGTTCCGTCTTGCGATCCGCCATCCGCATTAATCACGACGACCCGTTCGCGGGGAAAGCACTTGAGGATGCCTGCTTGAATCGCCCGGATCACGGGCTCGATGGTCTTCGCGTTGTTATGGGTCGGCAGCCCTACCAGGATGTCTACTTCGCCTACGTTGATGAGCTGGCGAAGAAAATCATCGGTTAAAAGCGTCTCTTCCGCCAA
>Ga0070730_10003453_pt1 | contig 14173 bp, 11 predicted proteins | sample Coa_R1_3_FD_66447 | JGI IMG/M metagenome (GOLD analysis project Ga0070730, IMG submission 66447) | Surface soil microbial communities from Centralia Pennsylvania, which are recovering from an underground coalmine fire - Coalmine... | ecosystem: Environmental > Terrestrial > Soil > Unclassified ...
GGCATGTCTGCCGGAAGGCCGCGCCGCTTGATAGCGATGAAGTGGCCCATCTCATGGATTAGAACCAGTACGGCGAAACCCAGACCGAATTTCGCTCCCCAGATCTGCCAGTAGAAACCGAGGAAGGCGACAAAGCTCAGCAGCGGTTTGAATTTCCATAAAGCGAGGAGGATCGGTCCCACCGGGCCGAGCTTTTGCGCCCAGTGACTCTTAGCCGCACCTTGCGTTTGCGGAACTGGGCCGCCCGAATGAGTTGCGGATGCCAGTTCACGCACATGATCGCGAATCCATTCCGCCTGCTTCGAATTTGGCGGCAGCAAAGGCAGACATGCCAGCCAGCGCTCGCGGGCCTGCTGAAGATCGCCGTGAGCTTCCAATGATCTGGCATGGGCCGCAAACTGCTCCATCTGGTCACTGTGGACAAGCGTGTGGCAATTGGGGCAATCGAGTGAAGCGGGCGGAAGCGGGCGCGCGCAACGCGTACAGTTTTGAAAAACCTCTGGAACGGAATAGGACACGGCTTCTAAGAAAGCTCTCCTTCCGCATCATCTCACAGTTGATGCCGAGGCAGAGTTGTCATATGGCCCTTGCACATCGATCACCCGCGAAGCCCTGGTGATCTTCCACGCAATTTGAATACCCACCAGCAGGATCACCAATCCGATAATTCCATGCGCCGGGTCTTGTAATTCCAGAAAGGGCGAAGCCAGTCCGATCAACAGCAAATGCGCCAGCGCGGCGCCAAAGTTCCCGGAATCCGGCGCTCCCTGTCCGGGTTGATCAGCGTCATGGTTGGGCGATGGCAGCTGTTTCGCTTCGTAGGCTGAACGATCATTGCCGGCCTTGAGCTGATAGTGGATGGCAATAGGAATCGCCGCCAACGAAACTGCAGCATACGTGAGAACGACCGCACTCACCTGATAACGCCGCCCTCCCTGCCCTTTCGAGCCCACCATGATGGCTTTTCCGATCAACCAGCCGACAGCGAGAGAGACGTAGCCTATATAGAAACCGGTCAGGATTGTGAAGCCCGCGTAGCAGATCAGCCCCACGATCGCAGCGCCGATGCCAAATACAAGACCGCGCACAAATGCGGAGTGGGAATCCTGGGGCACTTCGCGCCGCAACCTTTCCGCGCAGCTGGCGCACGCCATACTCCCATTCACGCGGTAGTAGTACGCGGTGATGGGCTGCCGGCAGAATGCACAGTGGTCCCCGGATGATCCGGGATATTCAGCGGTCGTGAATTGAGGTATGTCGTCAGACATTTGGCAAAAGATAGCATGCCAGCCTGACGGGCGAAAGAGAATTTACGGACGGTTCTGCAACCTTGCAGGATGAAACAGCGGCCACCTTAAGATGACCGCTGTCTGAATTTCCTGTTGATCGTCGTGAGGGTTGAGTCGCGGCCGGATTTTGCCGGCTGGCGAGCTTAGATGTGTGCTCCTGCAGCAGCACTGCTGTGTTCAAGAGCGGGGTTGGCAATCGTCCCGGGCGCGGCAGAGGCAAAGTAGCGCCGATACGATTGGTAGATGCCCAGCATGATCGGGAAGAGCGCCAGCAGCGCCTGCCATGCAACTTCGTGTCCCACCAGCGTCAGGCCGGCAGCACCGGCACTTGCCACCAGATATACGAATGAGAGCTGGAACATCTCTGTCCAGGTCTTGAGCACGCTTGCGGATTCGGTAAGCGAGATCACGGTAGACACCATGACAGTGTTGGCCAGGAAATAGACTCCGGCCGCGAAGGCCAGCCGCAAGGGCGGCGCTGCGACGAGAGAGGTTATTTCCGGCGAAGCGAAAATCCATCGCGCTGCGCCGACAGCCAGCGTAAGGGCGCAACAGTTAAAAGCAATCTGCACGACATTCAGCTTCCCCCGCTCGCGCGGCAGGCACTGAGCAAAGGTGCTGACGAAACCGACGATCAACGCCTCAGGGGTCCCTGTGAGGGCGCAGGCGAGCAGAACAAAGGGAAGATTCACTGACATTACGCCGGTCAGCCCCGGCAGCTTGATCCTGAGTCTTGCCGCCACCACAGCCAGTCCCAGAAGTACCAGGAACCGGGCTGCGGGCAGCGAATGAGCGTTGAGCACCGCGTCTCCGAGGAGCAGGAGACCCGAGACAATGACCAACGCAATGTAAACGCGCGCTGATAATGACTTCGGCATCTTAGTTCTCCCCGTCCTCTCCGTCACTCAGGCCATTCAGGGTGGCATTGGCTCCCCAGATGATGGACTGGCCCCAGATGATGCTGTTGGCGCTCAATGTAGTGTCGCCCCAGACAATCGATGAACCCCAGATGATGGAGTCGCTCACCAAGGCATTGCTGCCCCATACGATCGAATTACCCCAGATAATGGAGCTGCCCCAGGTAATGCTATTGCCCCAGGTAATCGACTGGCTGTTGCTGAAGCTGTAGGTGCCCGTTGCAGTGTTGCGGAATGCGACTGGAGAGGCAGCGCCGCCGTTCACCACGTCAGTATTCTTGAGCGCGGCGTAAACATCGATGTAGCCCGCGCCGATCGTGAACACGTCATATTGTGACAAATACCCGACGCCCCAGATACTGTATCCCCAGCTGGTGACCGGATAGCCCTTCCACGCGCTCTTCATCATGCGCGCCTTGATTGTATCCGGCGTGAGCGTAGAGTCCTTCTGAACCATCAGCGCCGCAGCCGCCGCAACCACCGGCGTCGCCATGCTGGTGCCGCTCAAACGCAAATACTTTCCTGGCGTTCCTGTCGTGCAGCTCAGCCAGGTACAGGTCGTAATGGGCGAGATCACCAGGCTCGAGTACTGGGTGGCAATGGTGCTGCCCGGAGATTCAAGGGAGATGATTCGGTTGCCCGGAGCCACCAGGTCGGGTTTCACCACGTGGTCGAAAAGCGTGGGCCCCTTGGAGCTAAAGCTGGCAACCGTGTCATCCAAACGCGTTGCGGTGCCGTTGGTCTTGGTGGCGCCGACTGTGATCACGTTGGGATCATTGCCCGGCGAGTTGATGGTGGCATAACCATTAATGCCACCGGTATTGTCCCGCCCATCATTGCCAGCGGCAACCACCACCACAATGCCTGCCTGCCATGCAGCTTCCACCGCCTGGCAAACCGGGTCCAGCGTGTAGGACTCAAAAACCGGACGTCCCAGGGAAAGATTGATCACGCGGATGTTGTATGTGCTCTTGAGCTGAATGGCGCGCTGAATCGCGGCGATCACCTGGCTGTCAGTGCCGGAGCCATTGGCGTCGAGCACGCGCAAATTGATGATGTTGGCATTGGGAGCGATGCCCACGTACTGCGTGAGATATCCGCTCTGCGAATCGCGGCCGTTGCCGGCGAGGATTCCGGCCACGTGCGTGCCGTGGCCATAAACGTCGTTGGTGGAAGTATCGTTGAGTATGAAACTTTCGTTGTAAACGATCCGCGATCCGCCGGTTGGCTTCTGCAGGTCGTCGTGGTTATAAACGCCGCTATCAATGACGGCAATGCCAATTCCCGTGCCATCCAATCCAAACTGCTGCCGGGCAACGTCATCCATCACCGCAGGAACGTAGTCATCCGATGAAACTTTGTTCGGGCGGTCGGGGCTGATGTAGAGGACATCTGGATGTCCCTTGAGCCATTGCAGAGCGCTGAGCGGAACGCGAACCGAGACGGCATTAATCTGGTTGAGCGTAAACGTCACATGGCCGCCCTGGGCGCCCAGCTCGGCCAGGTGCTTCGCCTTCGGGGCCTGATTGAACTGAATGATTACGCTTAGGGTGCCATCGTCGTTCACCGGGAAGCTGTCCAGGTCCACAGCGACCTTTTTCGAAAACGGCCCTTTGCCGGAATCAGCCGCATGCCCTGCCGCCGGGTAGAGCGCGAGGATCGCGGCAACGAAAAGTAATTGGAGAAGCCAGACCATGCTGGTCTTTTGGCTCCTCGCGAATTGTTGTTTTTTGGAAGTCATCCGTCGAACTCCGGAAGTGTCTTCTATAAACCGGGCCTAGGAGCCCCAAACCGCGGAGGCAACCGCGCCTGCCATCTTCTGAACTGCGGTTAGATTGCGTCCTGCCAGGAGAACCAGGGCAGCGCCAAGAGCGATCAGGAGCATTCCTTTTCTGAGAGACATACCTACCTCCACTTGGCTTTATTGCAATCACTGCGCCAGAAACATTACCAAAGTAAGTAGTTGATTCTATGTTACTTATAGCAAATATTCTCAGACGGAGGGTGTGACAGGACGCGCCCGAAAGCGCCAGATGCGACAGCGTTGTCACAGGCCTACCCTTCGGCCTTTGGAGCACCGAAAATCTGTTATGAATGAAGTGGGCAGGACCGCAAATGGCGTGGCATCTGGACAGGCTTGAGGTTGAGGCTAAAAGCGAAGAGCTTCTTCGATCTCGGTATGGGTGGGAATGGTAGGCAGTGCCGCGATCAGTTTTTTGGTGAACTCGTGGCGGGGGTTGAAAAAGATCGCGTGCGGGCTGTCACACTCGACGATGGCGCCCTCATGGATCAAAGCAATCCGGTGGCACAGGCCATAGGCCGATAGCAAATCGTGCGAGATGAACAGCAGGCTCATCCTCAATCGCCGATTCAAATCCGAGAACAGGGCAAGGATCTCAGCCTGGGTCACCGCGTCGAGCGCGCTGGTGGGCTCATCGGCGATCAGCAATGCCGGCCGGTGCAGGATGGCCATGGCGATCAGCACGCGTTGCGCCTGGCCCACGCTGATCTCCGAAGGATAGCGGCGCAGGAACTCTTCATTTGCGGGCAAGCTGGCATCCATCAGCGCGCGGAAGATCGCCTCATTCATGTGTTGCTGATTGCGGTTGCCGTGGAGCTTCCATGCTTCCTCCAGTTGCGTGCTGAGCCGCAACGCCGGGTTGAGCGACGACATGGGACTCTGCGGCACAAAGGCAATTTCCTTACCGCGCAGCTTGCGCCAATCTTTTTCTCTGAGCGTGAGCAGTTCGCGGCCGTTCCAGCGCATGGAGCCCTGGGCCGTGCCGCCTTTCAGATTGAGCAGGCCAAGAATCGCCAGGGCCAAGGAGCTCTTTCCGCACCCGCTGTGACCAACCAGTCCCAGGATTTCGCCGGGCTGGAGATCGAGACGCAGATCGTCCAGCACGGGCGGCTTGCCCTTGTAACTGATCGTCAATCGCAGCGAAAGCTGGTCCATACGTTTCTTACCGAACTTGCGCCTGAGTCGGAAGCTCAACCTTGAGATTATCGACGTTCCAGAAAGTCTGCGGCCGGAAGGCGCTGGGCTGGGCATTCTTGACCACCGGCGAGATCGCCACCAGCGCGTCTTTGTTAATCAGATAAATGAACGGCTCCTGCTCCCAGACGATCTGCTGCACGCGGTCCCAATACTGCTTGCGCTTGTGCTCGTCGCCGGAAGCGGCCTGCGCCTTCATGAGCTTGTCGATTTCGGCTTCCCACGCGGTTGCGGGGGATTTCTGCCGCGGGTTCCACTGGTGATTGTCAGAGTCGCTGAGCCACACCGCCATTTGGCCGTTCGGGTCCAGATCGACGTTCTGGAAGCCCAGGATACATGCTTCGTAGTTAAAGCTCTGCGTCATGCGCTCCAGCAGCGAGTTGAAGTCGAGCGTGACGACGTTGACCCTGATGCCGATCTTCCTGAGGTCCTGCTGGATCATGGTGGCCATCGCCTCACGCGCGCGATTTCCGGCGTTGGTCACAATGGAGAACTCGACGGCGTTGCCGCTCTGGTCGCGAAGCGTATCGCCCTGGAGCCTGAATCCATCCTGCTGGAGCCGATGCAGCGCGCTCGCCGTGTCATAAGGATGGGGTTTGAGACCAGTGTTGAACCAGGCGGTATTGCTGGGCGAGACGACGCCCACAGCCGGCACGGCGTGTCCGCGAAAGACGATCCGAGCCAGATCCGCGCGATTGATTGCTTCGGAAACGGCACGGCGGAAATTGGTGGAGCTGAACCAGGCCTTCTTGTACGCCGGAATCGGGGCGCTGGGGACCTGGTTGAACCAGAGCTGTTCGGTATCGGTTGAAGCACCGGCGTCGCGCACGGAGATGCTGTCAGCAGAAAGCTTCTCGAAAATCGCCGGTGAAACCGTATTGATCAAGTGGACTTCTCCGCGCTTGAAGCGCATGGCTTCGATTTCCGGGTTCTGTTCGATGTCGAGCCGGACGGAGTCAAGATAAGGAAGCTGCTTCCCTGCCGCGTCTTTCTTCCAGTAGTAAGGGTTGCGCTTGAGAATGAGAAACGAACCGGCTTTACGCTCGGCCACATAGAAAGGACCCAGGACCGCCATCTCTTTTTGCGGCGATTTTGCGGACAGAATCGCAACCGTATCAAACAAGTTCACCAGATTCGCGACGGGCGCGGGAAAACTGATCTCGACCACGTTCGGAGAAATGACCTGCGTGGCGAGCTTGCCTTCGCCGGAGCGGAAGGCGTCACCGGTGGAGGAGTGCAGCGCAGGGTCCATCAGCTGTTGCATGGTGTAAGCGACATCGGCGGCAGAGAACGGAGTGCCGTCAGAATATTTGAGGCCTTCGCGCAGCCGGAAGCGGATGCGCTTCCCGCCTTCGGAGACCTTCCAGTCGGTCGCCAACTCAGGCTGTGCCTTGAGCGTGACGCGATTCACCCGCACCAGAACTCCGCCGGTCAAATAGCGGACCGTCTCGGAGGCCTCGTCCTCGACCAACAGCGGGTTGAACGTTTTGGGTTCAGAACGAAGGCAGAAGCGCAGCTCTCCCCCGCCCTCCACCCCCGAACGCGCAACACCGGCGCGTTCCGGGGGCCCCGGTGCCTGGGCCAGGGCCGTGAGGCAGCCCAGCAGCACGATCGAAGAATATAAGGACAGGCGCTTCATGCGCGGACCTCCTGTTTGTTGAGCAGACCCTTGTTGAGCAGAACCTGGAACGAGCTGATTACCACTATCAGTACCGCAAGTGGAAGCAAACGCCAAGGTTCCGGACGTAACGTCAGGGCATCCTGAAGTTCACGCAACAAGCTGCCCAGGGACGGTAGCGGCTCCGAGACGCCCAGTCCCAGAGCGCCCAGATTGGCCTCCGCAATGATGAAAACAGGGATCGAAATCCAAAACTGCGCCAGCAGCGCTCCACGAAGGTTGGGCAGCAGGTGCAGGCGGATAAGCTTCATGCCGGAAAAGCCGGAGGCCCGGGCCATCCATACAAATTCCGATTTCATGAGGTCTTTGGCGCCGGAACAGATCACGCGGGCCGATGCCGCCCAGCCAAGCAAGCCGAGCAGAATAAATGTAACCGTGACCGAAGCTTGCGGTGAGATGTTCAGCGGCAGAACGGCGCGCACGGTGATCAAGAGAAACAACCACGGAATGGAGAGAACGAAGTCGATCAGCAACTTGGAGCAGCGCTCTGTCCAGCCGCCAAAGTATCCGGCGAGTCCGCCGACCAGTCCGGCGAGAAACGTAGTGAGCAGCGCTGCCAGGGGCGCGAGCGTGAGCGAGACGCGCATCCCGTACAACAGGCGCGCCCAGCGGTCGCGGCCAAGATCGTCCGTTCCCAGCGGATGGTGTGCCGATGGGCCGGCCTGCGGCAGTTCGCGGAATTGCTGTTCGTACCCGGCCGGAGCCAGGTAATTGGCGAAGAGCACCGCGCCGGCCGTCAGCAGGAGGACCGCAATCGCGATGATGCGCACGGTCTTCATGCGGCGCTCCGGGTGAAGCGGCGCTGGGCCGCGTCAGAAATCAGGGTCGCGCAGACGGTCACAAAAGTCACGATCATGGTGAGGTTGACCAGCAGCGGAAGGTCGCGCGATTGAGCAGCCTGCCAGGCAAGCTGGCCGATTCCGGGAACGTCACTCACGACCTCGATAGGCAGCAGCACGCCTATGCCGATGCTGATGGAAACTCCGACCAGCGCGATCAGCTGGGGCAGAGCCGTGGGAGCGATGTGCCAGGCCAGCACGCGCAACGGTCCAGCGCCTTTGGCACGCGCGGTGAGCACATGCGGCATCTCAGAACTTTGTTGCAGCAGATTCTGCGTGTAGCGGTAAATCTTGGGAAATACCAGCAGCGCTGCGGCAAACGCGGGCTGCAATCGCAAGAGCAGAAAAACCAGCGCTAGCGCCGCGGCCGGTGTTGAAATGAATGTCCCACTCAATCCATTCGCCAGGAAACTGAGCACCGGCCAGCGCAGCGTCTGCGCGGCAATGGCCAAAGCGAGTCCAAGCAGCCATCCAGCGGCCAAGGCAAAGGCCAGGTTGAAGAGTGTTACCGGCAGGCGTTCGCGGAGAAGGTCTTTGACTGGCTGATTGAGTGAGCGCGAGGTCCCGAGATCACCCTGCACCAGCGAGCCAAGATAATGCATATAAAATCGGGGAATGTTGGCATCGGCCTGATGCGCCTGGCGTATAGCCTGAATGCTTTCGGCGGAAAGGCCCGAGTTGAGCTCCTGGTCGTCAGAGGTGAAGCCGGGCGCGAAGCGCATGAGCATGGCGCCGGCAAAACTGGCCAGGAGCATGATGGCTGCCAGACGCAGAATGGCCCAGCCGGTAAAGCGCAACATTATCCGACCACCGCGTCGCGGGCGGCAGAGGAGCGGCGCGCGTCCGCTACCACACTGAAGGCTTTCAGGATCTTGTGGTGCTCCTGTTTTTGTATGTACATGCGGCGATCAGCTTCGGCCAGCATCTTCTCCGCATCCACGCCATCTTCGGGATAGATGGCGCAGCCCACGCTCAGCGAGAGCCATTCCACACCGCAGATTTCGCGGCCGGCGGCATTGGCCAGTTCGCTCAGGCAGATGCCGCGCGCCTCGGCAGCCGAAGCGCTAAGACCGGGCGCAACAATGACAAATTCATCGCCGCCCATGCGAGCCACGTAATCGTATTCGCGGCAGGAGCCCTGCAGGGTCTCAGCAAAATGGCGCAGAATTCTATTGCCCTCGAGGTGCCCGAAGCGGTCATTGATTTTCTTGAAGCCGTCGAGGTCGCACACCATGACGGTAAGCGAGGTCTGGAGGCGCTTGCAGCGGGCCAGCTCGCGATCCAGATGGAGAAACAACGAACGCGCATTCGGCAGCTCGGTGAGGTAGTCCGTTGTCGCCGAGCTTTCCGCCTCCTGGAAGGCGAGGGCGTTCTCAACCGAGAGCGCTACCTTGGAGCTGATGGCCAAAAGAATGCGCAGATGATCTGAGGTATAGAAGTCCTGTTCCGTGTGATAAAGCGTGAGCACGCCCACAACGCCCTGCAGGCCTTCCAGCGGAACTGAAATTGCCGATCGCAAGGCGCTGAAGCGACTGGGGTCGTTGACATATCCGTGTTCGACCGCCGGATTGCCGTTGAGCATGGGTTTGCGGTTCTGCGCGACCCATCCGGACAGTCCTTCGCCCAGCGGAATGCGCAGTGAGGCAAACATACGGAAGTTGTCGCCGCTGACGTGCTCGGGCAGCAGTTCATTCCCGCGCACGATGTACGTGGCAATCGCGTCATAGGGCACCAGCCGCTTCAAGCGGCCGCTTAGCACGCTGAGGGTTTCACTCAGGCTGAGCGAATTGCCCAGGTCCTGTGTGAGTTCGAAGAGCGCCTGTGCTTCCTGCCGCGCCGCAGCAATCGACGAGAGGAACGCGGCCTGGCTGGCCGGCTCGGCGCTCTTATCAACCACGAATCCATTCGCGGGCGCCTTGCCATTTGCAATCTTCATGCCCGTGGAGAGGCGCTGGCGGTCCGGCACGTGCGACTGCAGGCGAACGATCTGCTCCAGGTCTTTGTAGTTTTCCTTCAGGATGGCGATGACCATGGGATCGTAGGACTTGCCGGCCTGGTCAACGAGCCAGCGCATCGCGTCGTCCAGCGGCAGGGCCTTGCGGTACTGGCGGTCTGTCGCCAGCGCGTCGAGGCAATCAACCGCGGAAAGAATGCGAGCGCCGATGGGAATCTCTTCACCTTTGAGTCCGTCAGGATAGCCGCTGCCGTCCCAGCGCTCATGGTGAGCGCGCACGATGGGCACCACGGGATATGGGAAGTTCACGCGTTGCAGGATCTCCGCTCCCACGATCGGGTGGATCTTCATCTTCTCGAACTCTTCCGGCGTGAGCCGGCCCGGCTTGGAGATAATGTGCTCCGGCACGGCCAGCTTGCCGATATCGTGCAGCAATGCCGCGGCGCGCAGGGCTTCGATCTCATCGTTCGAGAGTTTGAGTTTCTTTGCCATTTCCACGGCGTAAATGCGCACTCGCTCCAGATGATCGTGTGTGGTCTGGTCCTTGGCTTCGATTGCGAGCGCCAGGGCCTCAATGGTGCGCATATGCAGCGCCGCCATTTCAGCTACGTGGTTTTTCTCGTTTTCCAGCTTGCCCAGGTACAGGCGATACGAGCGGTAGATGATGAACATTGCCGGGAGAGCCAGAAGAGTCGGCTGCCATCCCACGCGCCGGTTGACCCAGCCGAACAAGGCCGCGATGGCGCCACCCGCCAGATAATATGGCAGCGACCAGAAATAGCAATCGGTCCAGATCTTCTGCAGCTTTTTATGTTCGGTGAGCGAAATGATGGTCGCAACCGGCAGGGTGTTGAACAGGAAGTAGACCGCCGCGGCGAGCATCAGGAGAAACGAGCTGTTGGAATGAAGTCGAGTTTGCAGCGGGCCGTGATAAATATAGTAAGCCACCCAGATTGCTGCCGCAGCGCTGGATATGTTGAATAACACCTGATCGAGGCGCGGCCAGCGACGCTTGGTGAGAAGACACTGCACCAGGATGGCCGAGCAACCCAGGATCAGCGTCTCAGTAAACGTGAGTTCCGCGATCCCAATCAGAATAAAGAGGAAATTGACAGAGATGGTGCCGGTGATCTCCGGCAACTCAACCTTGAGGCGCGAGGCCAGCATCGCCGTTAGGAGATAGGCCACGAACTTGGCAGGCTCATCGATCCTCCAGAGCGCTATGCCATAAACGACAGTAGCGATCCCTGCCATGCAAACCGTTATCAGGAATAACCGGGCCTGCTTCGACATCTGTAGGGCGCCTCCCGCCGGGAGGTAGATACGCAAGTGCCGGGCCAAATCAGCGTTGAAAACCAGCGTGAGAACCCCAGCGTAATCAGCATCTTGCGACGATAACGCCAGAAGTCCCGGCCGAACTAAGGGGTTCGCCTGCGACAACTCTGTCGCAGGTGCTATGCGCGACATGCGCAAAAGTGTCGCATACGAGACATGGTGATGGAGGTGAGCCAGGGACGGCAGTTGACGCAAGTCAACCGGCAGTGGACGCAAGTCAAACTGAAGGAGCCAGAACTTTAGTAATCGATCAAACGGAGTTCACAATTGCCCGCTGTGAGCGACTTGACACATCATGTCGCATATCAGGTTGTGACCTGCCCAATCCCCGCCGGCAGTCGGTTTAAGGAGAATGCTTGGCGACAACCGTCCAGAATCGGTGCGACTTCGCCACCCAGGTAGTCCGCAGTGATGCCCTCAAGCGGATCATGCAACTGGTGGAGCAGGTGGCGTGTCATCCGGCCGCGGTGCTGATCGTGGGCGAGACCGGCACGGGCAAGGAGATGATTGCCCGCTCCATCCACAGCCACTCTATGCGCTGCCACAAGCCCTGGATCGACGTAAACTGCGCCGCCATTCCTGAGCACCTCGTGGAAAGCGAGCTTTTCGGCTACGAAAAAGGCGCTTTCAGCGGCGCCGACGCGCAAAAAATCGGCTTCTTTGAAATGGCCGACGGCGGCACGCTCTTCCTCGACGAAATCGGCGACCTGGATCCGCGCGTGCAGGTCAAACTGCTGCGCGTGCTCGACGGCGCTCCATACTATCGCCTCGGCGGTTGCAAAAAAGTCGCCATCGATGTCCGCCTCGTCGCGGCCACGAATCAGAATCTTGAAGACCTGGTGCGCTCAGGCAAGTTCCGCAGCGACCTCTATCATCGCCTGGCGCAGTTCAAATTGGAGATTCCTCCGCTGCGCGAGCGTCCGGAAGACCTCCTCGGTATTGCCGAACATATTCTGCACGGACATTACCCCGATTCGCGCTTCTCCCAGGACGCCGTGAGCGCGCTGCTCTCCCATGAATGGCCGGGCAACGTGCGCGAGCTGCGCAACTCGATCTTTCGCGCCGTCATGATGGCCAAAAATGCGACGGTAGAGATCACCGCGGCCGACCTGAAGCTGAACAAAGTCATTCAGCCGCTTAGCGGCAAGGCCCCGCTCACCCGCGACCTCGACGAACTGGAAAAACAGATCGTCTTTGAAGCGCTGGAGCGCTGCGGCGGCAATCAGGGCAAAGCCGCGCAGGCCCTGGGCATTTCACGCCGTACCCTGCTGCGCAAACTCAAGGTTTATCGTGAAACCGATCCTACCATCGCGGGAAGTCTGGACGTCGAACAGCAACGCTACTATCGCAAACAAACCAGCACGCCCATTCGCCTCAAGGCGGGCGACCAATGGTTTGATGCGACTCTGATGAACATCAGCCTCGGCGGCGCCGCAATTTCCATTCACAAGATTCTCAGCCAGGGCACGCCGGTGGTCATCCACTTCGTGATCCCTGAAAGTGAAGTCCGGGCAGAGCTTCACGGGCGGGTCGCCTGGGCCAACAGTGAAGGCCATCACGGCATTCAATTCGGCGACATACCCGACGAACTGCAATCTGACCTGCAGCGCTGGTTCCAGTCTGAAATGAAAAAAGACGGTTGGGACGACGAACTGGCCGGATAAGCCCAACATCGCATCTGCGCACAGCTGCGCGAATCAGCGGCAACCATCAAAACTTTGAAAAATCCGGCTTCCTCCGCTGCATGAACGCCATCATCGCTTCGCGCGCTTCCGGTCCTTGCAGCAGCGCGGCAAACTGCTTCGTCTCGCGCGCCATGGCAGCTTTGATATTGTCGGCAGAGCCCTGCTTCAGCAAAGCCTTGGCCGTGCGCAGCGCCGTCGGCGGCTTTTCCGCCAGCTGCTGCGCCGCCGCGTTCGTCCTGAGAAACAATTCGCTCTCGATACACACTTCATTCACGATCCCAAACTCGCGTGCCGCCTCCGCCCCAAACGGCTCGCCGAAGAACAGCAGCTCCGCCGCGCGGCGCTGCCCCACCAGCGACGGCAGAACGTAACTGGAGCCCGCTTCCGGGCACAGGCCCAGGTTCACGAACGGCAGCTGAAAGCGCGCGGACGAAGTTGCGTACACCAGATCACAGTGCAGCAGCATCGTCGTTCCAATCCCCACAGCCACTCCGCCCACCGCGGCAATCACCGGCTTCTGCACGCCGGCAAGGGTTTCCAGAAATTGCAGCGCCACCGCCGGCTCTCCCGGCTTCGCATTGGCAAAGTCGCCAATATCATTTCCGGCGGTAAAACAGTTTTCCGATCCCGTAATCATCACTACGCGAATCGCCGCGTCGCCCTCCGCCTGCCGCAGCCCGTCGATCATCGCCTGGTACATGGCGCGCGTCAGCGCATTCTTCTTTTCCGGACGCTCCATGCGAATAAAAAGCACGCGGTTTTCGACGGAGACAGAAATGTTGTCGGCCATGCGGAATCTCCTTGACCAGGCTGATTGTTGAAAAAGGAATTATACGTGTGGGCGATTCCTAGCTTAAGCCAAATGCGCTCCTCCGGGTTAAGCCGCGGCGGTTCGTCTTTTCCGATCATCCGATCACCCGATCACGCGCCATCCCCGGGGCCCCAAGACCGCCGCTTTTGCGCGGAAGCTGGAAAGGGCGCTCTCACTCCTGGCGACGCGCCAAAAAGGCATGCGCCCCATCAGCGTATCTGAATCGCCCGTTCACGCAACCTGGGGGTCTGATTGCCAGGCCTGTTCCCGACAGTTGCCAACGGCATCTGATCCTAAGATGTTCATTCTTTCGGTCCATGGTTCTCCGCGATTCTCAGGGTCGTGCGCGGTGAGGCAAACCGGCCCGAAATGGACACGAATCAAAGATCCTTCCATGAGGTTCTGCGGCAACTGGAGCATGCATGGCTTCAGCAAGGAGAATTTAAATGCGAACTGCCAAAAATGATCGAGGCGTGAAGGGCCAACGCGGAGAACGTGGAATTCCCGGACCGCCTGGACCCACAGGGGCACAGGGTGAAGCCGGCAAAACCGGCAAAGAAGGTTTACTTGGACCGCAGGGCGAAACAGGCAGAACTGGCGCCCGCGGACTCACTGGTGCCCGTGGACTAATCGGGGCTCTGGGCCCTGCCGGGCGGGTCAAGAATTTCCA
>Ga0070730_10003454_pt1 | contig 14170 bp, 11 predicted proteins | sample Coa_R1_3_FD_66447 | JGI IMG/M metagenome (GOLD analysis project Ga0070730, IMG submission 66447) | Surface soil microbial communities from Centralia Pennsylvania, which are recovering from an underground coalmine fire - Coalmine... | ecosystem: Environmental > Terrestrial > Soil > Unclassified ...
AACCGAATGCCTGAATGCAGCGCTATCGAGGGAATTAGTCCTTCACAACCCGATAGAGCACGCTGAGAAAAGACCTGGAAAGAAGATGATCATATCTTTCCAGGTCTTTTCATATGTTTTTCTCGCCATCTCCCTCAAAGCGTAATCAGCCCGCGCCTGAGACCAAGGTTCACGGCCTCAGTGCGACTGGAGGCGCCGAGCTTCGTCGCGATCGATGAAATATGAAATTTCACGGTATGTTCGCTGATCAACAATTGACGCGCAATCAGTTTATTTGACAGGCCCTGGCTGACCAGTTCCAGCACCTCGCGCTCGCGTGGTGTCAATGCCTCCTCTGAAGTCTCTAGCATCAGCGATCTGGCAGCGTGCTGGTTCTCTTGCAGCCGTTGAGCTTGTGACGATGGGATTACTGCCAGCCCCCATTGTGCCGCGAGAACCGCTGCTTGCAGTTGCATGTTAGAGGCGTCCAGTGGCACTATGCCCCAGCCACGCACATCCAGGGTACGTAACTGGGGGAGAACACGCTCACTGTGATTGGTGAGTACGATCAGCGCCACGGATCGCTGAGGTGGAAGCGTTCGCCCTATCGCTTCCACCTGTTGCTCATCTGCTACTACAATGACGTCCGCATCGACAATGCCATCCACTGCTTGCTCATCCAGAGCGTTGGCATCCGCGGCCATACCGACCACCTGGATCTGGGAGGATGTCAGTATCGCCTGTAGCCCCGCCTGCACTATGGGTGTTGGCGCAATGACGAAGACGCGTGTCATGGAGTATCTTGTGCTATCTGCGTCGCTATATCGACGCTGAGAACGGAGCCAGCGCGCACAATCCTCATTGATACGTTTCGCCCTGCTTCTCCTTCGGCCAGGATCTGACGTAAGGTTGCGCCGTCCCTCACCGGCTTGCCCGCTACGTCAAGCAGGATGTCACCCACCAGCAGATCCTGGTGTTGCTGTCTGCCGCTGGTACCAACAACCAACAGACCTGACTCACGTGTCGGCTCTACCTGCTGGCGCACCTCGGCTGGCAACTCTACAGCCTGTATCTCGATCCCCAGGGTGATGCGACCTTTCGGGAGACTGCTCAGCCAGTCGCTGACGATGTTGCTGGGGATGGAGACGGAGAGATCGCCACCAAAGATCATAGCGTTAATCCCTATCACCTCGCCATCGGCATTGAGCAGTGGACCACCCGAATTGCCGGGCGCAAGACCAACATCCGATTTGATGTAGCGTGTCTTCACATCATTGGTGATCTGCAAGGAACTGAAACTGCTAACAATGCCTGAGGTCAGAGCCCAACGCTGTCCCCAGGGATGCCCGATGGCAAAGACCCACTCACCGATGCGCAATTTGGATGAGTCGCCAACGGGTAGCGGTGTCAAATTATCGCCTGCAATCTTGAGGACAGCCAGGTCCAGTTCAGGGTTGCGGTGGAGCAACTCGGCTTGTAGCGTGCGCCCATCCCAGAGGTGGACCTGGATATGTGGCCTGTCACCATGGACGACGTGATTATTGGTAATGATGCGCCCATCCTGGTGCCAGATCACTCCGGTGCCCCCGCCACGGTGTCCATTACGCACCTGGACGATCCCAGGCTGCAGCATATTGAACATACTGACGAGTGCGGATGAGAACACGTCAGGCAGTGGAAACGACGAATGTGTGCTAGAAGTCTCTATTTGTGTCATGCTATACCTGCCTATCGCTTGAAAAACTATTTCCTCTGCCCAATTGTTATCTGGAGCGTCTGCAAGGCGTTGCCACGGATAATCTGGATCGGGGTGGCTGTGCCAACGCGGTCGCCTGTTAAATGGATTTGCAGATCTTCGGAGTCATGAATGGGATGACCATCGAGTGTGACGAGGATATCGCCAACCATCAGGCCACCGTGCTGCGCAGGGCTATCCTCGTCAACTTTGACGATGAGCAATCCCTGCTCTTGCGTAAGACCGGCACGTTGAGAGGCGGGTAATTGCACCCACTGGCTGCTGATGCCCAGGTAGCCGCGTTTGATATAGCCCTGCCTGGCCAGTGTGTCCGCAATGCTTTTAGCGATCTGGATGGGAATTGCCAGCGCTACCCCATTCACCAGCCCGGTCGTCAGGATGCCGACGACATCGCCTTGTGTGTCTACCAGAGGGCCTCCAGAGAAGCCAGGATAAGGGATGGCGTCGGTCCGAATATACCGTTCGAGAACCGCGCCTCGTCCTGTGCGCAGTGGCCCCCCAATGGTACTGACAACGCCAGAACTTGCCATTGGCCCCTCGTTTGAGGTGCGACCTACAGCGATCACCAGTTGACCGACGCGGGCCTGCTCACTGGCTGAGGTGGCTGCTGTGAGACCCAGATCGGGTACGCGCAGCAGGGCCAGATCAGTTGCCAGATCGCGCCCCACAAACTGAGCTGGCAGTGTGCGCTTATCATGGGTTTGGATCGTCAAATCGTCTTCCCGATCAAGCACATGGTCGGCGGTCAATATAAGATCCTGAGCGTAGACAACACCGCTGCCGGGTTGCCGCTGTCGTCCGTTGACCAGTACCAATGCGGTGCTGACACGCTCAACGGCATCCGCCATTTGATTTGAAAGTACGCGTAACAGGTTAGGAGTTTCTGTGATTTGTGCCATTGTTTCTTCTTGTCCTTTGCTGGTGTAGAGGTTGATGACCTTGCGTATACTATATGCTATGAGCTTTTCGATCAGCATCAGACATTCTGCTAGTTCTTTACCTGGATATTTAGACAGGTGCAGCAGCTAGTAATCTGTATCGAAGTGTTCCATTGCCTACCAACACGAATGGGTAGGGTGACACTGTTATTTGCAGGTTGATCGCGATCAAAGGAGAATATATGAGTGAAACATCATATCGTACGCTTATTCCACTTTTTGAAAAGTTAGATGGCGAGCGTGTCCTGGTGCGGCCTTATCGTGAGAGTGATGCTCAAGCGATTTTTGAGGCGGTAGGTGAGTCACGTGACCACCTGCGCCCCTGGTTGCCTTTTGCCGATGCCCATCAGACAGTCGAGGAGACCCAGGATTGGATTATCCATGGCCTGAGCGATTGGTTGTTACGCGAGAAATTTCATCTGGGCATCTGGGAAAAAGCAATAGATCGCTATCTCGGCGGAATCGGATTGCACCCCCATAATTGGGAGACCAGGTATTTTGAGATTGGCTACTGGCTGCGCGCCTCAGCGGCTGGGAAGGGATATATGACAGAGGCAGTACGTCTGTTGACAGACTTTGCCTTTAACGAACTCGCAGCTACACGTGTGCAGATCCGTTGCGACGAACGAAACATGCATAGCGCCGCAGTCGCACGCAGACTTGGCTATGTCCAGGAGGCGCGATTGCGCAATCATACGAAGGCGCCCGACGGCAGCCTGCGTACCACATTGATATTTTCTCTTATTCCAGCCGATCGAGCCTCATAACTGCGAGTACCTGCTCTTCCCCCTGCGAAATGGAGAGTCATGGGCAGTAGATGTTCTATGGCTCTCTGTTTGCTGCTTCCTCTCTTCATTACCTACTACCGCCTCGAAAATCGTCTTACAGTAGAATATCAGAATGCTTGCTCGAAGTTTTGTGGCGACCCTACGAGGACTTGAGCCACTATGAGAAATGTTATCAGTAGGACGGAGGCAGATCGTATCTATGCAAAATCCGAATGGATATAATGACGATAATGACCCAAATCAGCCGTACTCGCGTGAGTCGGCGCAGCCATACCCGAACGAGCCACCTCGCTCATCCCCAGAGGGGTCGGCGCAATCATACCGGAATGGATCGACCCCATCATCCCCAGACGAGGCGGCGCAATCCTATTATCCCAATAAGTCGACGCGTCCATTTGAGCAGGAAGCGGCACAGGCGTCCTCCTATCAGTCGACGCGCCCCTTCTCCAATGCACCAAATCAGGCATTTCCCAATGGATCGCAGTCGGGCAAGCGTCCTTCAACTGCGCGAGGCTTCGGGACGAAAGGGATTCTCCCGCTGCTCCTCTTACTGGCGAGCGTGTTTGGGGTAGGCTTATTCGCCGGTTGGCAATTCGCTAGCAGACATACTAGCGCGGGTGCACGAGCTGGCGTCGGCGTGTTACAGCCAGGGAGCACTCCCCTCCCGACCATTCCAGCGCTAACTGGCGATAACGTCGAGAGTGTGCGCGAGAATGTGATTGCCAGGGTAAGGCCCAGCGTCGTACAGATTAACGTCGTGACGCAGAAGGGGGGTGGCCTGGGTTCGGGCGTTATTATTGATCAGCGTGGATATATCATCACCAATAACCATGTGATCGAGGGGGCTCAGAAGATGGAGGTGGTGCTCTTCGATGGCTCAATCCTGCCTGGCCAGATTGTAGGCACGGCCCCTTCTGACGACCTGGCGGTAGTGAAAGTAGATCCCACAAAAGCGAATCTGACGGTGGCTACGATTGGCGATTCTTCAAAGTTGAGGGTGGGGCAGGAGGTCTTAGCTATCGGCAATCCGCTCGGTATTACACAGACTGTTACCAACGGGATCGTGAGTGCCCTTGACCGCAATGTTGCAACCGATGCGAAGGGATCGGTTCTTCCCGGTACCATTCAGACCAATGCCGCGATCAATCCAGGCAATAGCGGTGGCGCCCTGGTGGATTTGCAGGGAGACCTGATTGGTATTCCTACGTTGGCCGCAATCGATCCCGCCTTTAAAACCCCGGCGAACGGAGTTGGCTTCGCGGTCCCGTCGAACCGGGTCAGTTATATCGCGCCACAACTGATTACCTCGGGTAAGGTGACGCACTCCGGTCGGGCCAGCCTGGGCATTCAGGGTGTGAGCATCGATGACGTGGTTGCCGCTCAATACAACCTGCCAATTGGTCGCGGCGTGTTTGTGGGTGGTGTGACGTCCGGGAGCCCGGCGGCGAAGGCCGGTCTGAAGGAGGGCGATATCATCGTGCAGGTTGATAACAAAGTCGTCAATGACCTCTCGTCGTTGGCGGATGCGCTGCTCAGCAAGAGTCCCGGCGATACCGTCTCAGTACAAATTTACCGTGGCAGGCAGCAGCAGACAATCAACGTCACTCTGGGCGAACTGCCGGTCAGCTAGCCTCGTGTGCAAGCGGCTCGCGTAGGAGGCTTCAAAGAGTAAATGGATGAGGTAATGGCTCACGGAGCCATTACCTCATCCATTTATCAGATGCTAGGGATGTTCGATGATCGCATCCTCTTCAGATCGCGCCTCCAACTCCACCCTTTCTTCTGTGGAGATAGGGCGTGTTCGCTGAAAGCCAGTTATGCTGACTTTCCCTGGCTTCCGGTGACGATCTCAACGGGTGCCATGGTCATCATGCCCCTCTGTATCAGGCGATCTAGCACTGGAAGGATCGCTTCGATTTGCTCATCGCTATCCACAATTTCTATGATGATCGGCAGGTTATCCGCACTGTCCGGGAAGCGCGCTGTCGAGAGATGATGTTTTGGGCCAAAGCCTTCGATACCACGGATGATAATCGCTACCAGGATGCCGTGTTGTCGCATCTGTTCCATCACGACCTGGTAGAGGGGCTTGCCCTGCCACTCTTGCGCTTCTGCGAAAAAAAGACGAATGCGCTTGCCCGATCTGAGCATGGATGGTTTTCTGGTCATAGTGTTGGTTCGCTTTCAACGAGGAGGCGGAGTAAATCAAAGCGGCCAACGACCCCGACAAGACGGCCTGCCTGATCCACTACAGGCAACACCTTGCGGTGAGTTGCCATCATGTGCTCGATAGCCTCCTGAACAGGAGCGGTGTCAACAATAGTCACCACCTCTTGATTCATTACCTCTGCCGCCACGCGGGCTTTGCCGGATGCTCCCCGCAGGGCTCTGGTTGGTATGCGGCCAGGTTTCCCTCGTGCCCAGGCCATCAGAGCCTCTAGCACAGAAGGGCGATCCTCTTCCTGTATGCGTGAGAGCACATCCACGTCGCTAATGATGCCCTTGACCCGGCTCTGGCCGTCAAGAACGATGACCCGTTTGAGCGGCGTGGTCATCAGCGCATCGATAACCTCAGAGAAAGGAGTTTCCTCCTCGACGGTCACCACATCGGGGTTGGTATAGGCGAGGACGGGTTGCTGCTGCGCGGGAAGATTGGGCAGGGGGCTGGTAGATGTGAGCGGCTGCGTGCCACTGCTGGCATCCGGGCTCATGAGCGGGCTGGTGCGGATGGTCTGAAGCAAATCCGCTCGTGTGAGTATGCCAAGCAGGGTCCCTTCTGTATTCACTACGGGCAGATTGCGTATATGTGTCTCGACCAGAATTTGCGCGGCTTCGCGGATAGATTGGTCGGGTCCGATCGTCTGGACCTGCTGGTTCATGATATCGTGAGCGGTGCGTGGACTCTGTTGAGCGACTTCGAGCGAGGATGCGACGGTTTCCGCTGTGCGTGTGTCCAGATCACGTGCTGTTCGTATCAGGCCTCGACGCATTGGCAGGAGTCCTGCGTTAATCAAATCTCCCGCGCTCAAGATCCCCAACAAGTGTTGTTGCTCATCGACGACAGGGAGCACGCGAAATGGTGCTTGCAGTAATAGCTCAACCACTGTCGCAACCGGCGTTTCTCGACGCACCGTCGTGACAGCCGTTTCCATGATCTGGCGCACGAGTAATTTGCGTGATATGCCCTGCCTCCTCGCGTGGGCGTACTTGAGCACCTCGATATCCTGGAGTGTCATCAGGCCGCCCTGCACCATCTCTTGCAGTGTTGGGAGCAGGCGACGCAGGCGTGCTGGCTGATCGACCACCTGAATAATGACAGGTGCATCTGAAGGCCAGCGCCATTCCTTCTGAGTATGCAGATGTGCTCCAGCGCCATACCCCGCGATGGCCCGTGTTACCGTGGCTCCAGCGCAACCTTGTTGGCGTAAAAATTGCATGATGGCAATATAGACGTTCTTCCCCTGCCATTGATCGGATTCGCTAAGATAGATCGTGAGGAGCTGGGCCTTGCCCTGACGTAGCAGGCTCATTTGCTCTTCCTCCTTCTCCCAAGGTTTTCTCTTCCTCGGTCTCATCAATGGTAGCAGCGAAGCGGGGGAGATGATCTTCAACGACCAGAGCTCATACCCTGGCGTGGGTGAGGAGCGCGAGCGTAGGGTAGCCTCTAAGGTCTTTTTTGCGCCTGCAGAGCCGTCATAGGCCGGAACATGGCCTGCTCCTTTTTTCGTTCTCCTGGCATCGTGAGCCTTGCTACCACCTGGATGCTTTGCCGCTATTATAGCATAAGAAGGCAGTAAGTCGCTTCATGTATTCCTTCCCTTGCTTTTGGCAAAAGAGACATCTCTTCCGCTTGCTCGTTTGTAGCTTTTCAGATCACCGTTTCTGCTTATGACGAGAGACGCTCGACCGTCTGTCCTTCCTGGCAGGCTGCGTTGGCCGCGCTTCAACCACAGGCTCGATAGGTGGTTGCTCTGGTGCGGGTCGAGGCCGGGACCCGCCGAGGAAGGAGGGTGCCCACCAGTTAACGCTATCCAACAGGCGCATGGTGGCCGGGACCAGCAACATGCGAATCAGCGTGGCATCCATAACCACCGCAACTGCCAGACCGATCCCAATCTCCTGGATCAGGATAATTTTCGCGCCCCCAAACGCTCCCAGGACGATTGCCAGCAAGAGGGCCGCGCTGGTAATTAGCCAGCCGGTGCGTTGGAGGCCCGAGGAGATAGCCTGGCGATTATCGCCCGTCTGGTCGTAACGCTCCTTGATGCGGCTGAGCAGGAAGACCTCATAGTCCATGGAGAGCCCGAAGGCGATGGAGAAGATCAGCACCGGCTGGGTAGCATCGATGCTGCCGGGCAACTGAAAATGCAGCAGCTTCTGCAAGTGCCCGTCCTGGAAGATCCAGACCATGCCGCCGAAGGTTGCGGAGAGCGAGAGGATATTCAGGAAGATCGCTTTGAGTGGGAGAATAAGCGATCTTGTCATCAAGAACAGCAGCACAAAGATCGAGATAATGATCACCAGCATGGCATAGGGCAGATTGACGCCCAGGCTATCCAGCAGATCGACCTGCCCCGCTGTGATGCCATCGACCAGAGGGATCAGCCCACCCGGCGCATGCAGCGCGCGTACCTTGTTGACGATCATTGTTGTATCCACTGAGTGCTCGGCTGGCTGTAAGTGTACGACGATTTTGGTCACGTCCCCGTTGGCTAATTGTTGCGCAGCCTGTGCGATCTGAGCATTGAGAGCAGGATGGGCGTAGAGCTTCTGATACTGGGGGAGGGACAGCGCGTGATTGATGGTGACCAGGCTCTCCACATGGATGACCCCTGCGATGATGGTAATAGATCTGACATAGCTATCCAGGCTGGCCAGGTTGCTGGACGAGAGCGCCTGGCCTGGCGTGGTGATCGCGATGGTGAGGAGCGCATTGCCCTGCTGCGGGAAATGCTGACGCAATTGCTCGGAGACCACCCGCTCCTTCTGGCCTATCGGCAACACCTGTTCATCCGGCGTGGCGAACTTGATATGCAGAAAAGGCCAGCCTAGCGTGAGCAGAATGGTCAGCGTTACCAGCGCGATGGGCAGGGGCCAGCGCATTACCGCCTCCGAGAGCCGATACCAGAAGCCTCTCTGCTCTTCCGAGGCGTGCGCACGGGCGAAGCGGCTTAATGAGAGGGCATTGACGCGTCGACCCAGGATAGCCAGAATGGCAGGCAAGAGCGTCAGCGAGGTCAGCATCACCATCAGGATGGCCGCGATGGCCCCCAGACCAATGCCACGTAGAAAGGTCACAGGGAAGAACAGCAGGCCGAGCAGGCTCGTACCGACCGTCAGAGCTGAAAAAATTACGGTATGTCCGGCTGTGGCCATCGTCCGCTCCAGCGCGCCCCGCACATCGTTTTCGTCAATGCGTAGCTCCTCGCGGAAGCGCGTCACAATAAAGAGCGCGTAATCGATGGCCAGGCCAAGACCCAGCATGGTCACGACATTTGGCGCGAAGACTGAGACATCCGTCAACATCGCAACCAGATGCAATACCGCGAAGCCGCCCAGGATGGCCACGCCTCCGATCAGCAAGGGGAGCCCGGCCGCGATCATGCCGCCGAAGACGAAGAGGAGCAGCAGAGCCAGGATAGGAAAGGTGAGCATCTCAGCCTGCTGGAGGTCCGCGCTCATCTGCCGACTGATCGCCACAGATATTGGAATGCTTCCCCCTGTGCTGACCTCCAATGTCGGCGAAGTGATCAGAGGCTCCAGTGTGAGATATTCCTTCTGTTTGGCGGCGAAATCCAGGTTGCTCAGTTGTAGCATGGCGAAGGTCTGGTGCCCATCGAGAGAGATGAAACGCTGACTATGGGTGGAGTAGTAGGAAATCAGCGAGGCCACCTCCGAACGATTTTTCAGGGAAGTGAGGAGATGCTGTGCGGCCTGAGCGAAGGCGCGGTCACTGGCTTTCAGGGTAGCACTACGCATGAGAATAACGACATCGGGGATAGCGCCACCCAACTTTGTATCGAGGATCTGCTCGGCCCGTGTGGCTTCACTGTTGGGATCGCTATATCCGCCGTTTTTCAGCAGGCCAAAGAGGCTAAAGCCAAAAATGCCCATGCCAATGATCAGGAGCAGAGAGATCAGCAGAACGCCCCAGCGCGCACGATAGAGTACCCCTCCAAATCTTGTGAGCATAACCAGTTCCTTTCCAGATAAATTGCATATATTTTGAATGAAATTGATGCTCTAGTATGCATAAACCGGGAGACCTTAGCGCTTTCTGATCGTCATACGGACGATACCCTCTGGCCGCCAGGTCATCGAATTGACGAGAGTTGGTTTGATAGTTTGTCCTGGAACAAGGGAGAAACTGACACGCTGGGCAAGGGTAGCGAGTAAGAGATGGCCCATCAGCATGGCGAAGTGATTGCCAATGCAGATGCGCGGACCCGCCCCAAAGGGCATATACACATAGCGGGGAAGCTGCTTCTCCCGTTCTGGCGCGAAATGCTCGGGCTCGAACTGCTCTGGATGCGGAAAATAGCGCTCTTGACGATGGAGGGCGTAAGGGGAGACCAGAACAACCTGACCTTTAGGGACAGGGTAGCCGTCAATTTCGATATCGCATAATGCTCGTCTGGAGATGGCAGGTATAGGTGGATAGAGTCGCATAGTTTCCTTGAAGACCTGCAGACAGTAAGGTAGTTGTGCCAGATCGCTATAAGTGGGCGTTCGACCCTGGAGCACGCTGTCGACCTCCTGCTGGACCTTCTGATAGCACTGAGGATGCTGGCAAAGCAGACACCAGATCCAGGCTAAAACAGTCGCCACCGTTTCGTAGCCCGCGCCAAAGAGCGCTATGCACTCGGCAACGAGCTGCTCATCGCTCATCGGGTGGCCATCTTCATCTCTGGCTTGTAGCAGGATAGAGAGGAGGTCACTGCCACAGTCAGCTCCTTCTGAGCGGGCGAGAGCAGCACGCCGTTCGTCAATAAAATGTTGCAGATGGGTACGCACAACTGGTAGGGCCTTATACGTGCGACGATTGCGCGGCAGGAAGGGCCAGTTATAAGGAAGTGGGAAGAGCGTTGAGAGTATATACGAGATATGTCCCAAAACGGTCAGCATGCCAGCACCAAGCTGGTCGGTTTCGCTGAAGACATCAGTATTAAAGAGCGTTTTGCCTGCAATGCTCATGGTGAGGCTTCTCATCTGCTGGTAGATGTCAATTGTAGCGCCGTCAGGCCAGGTTTGCTGAATGTGCTCGCCGTAGTATCCCATCGTTGTGGCGTAACTGATAATATGGCGTGGCTGAAAGGGAGGCGTCATGCGCCTGCGCTGGTTGCGGTGTACCTCGCCTTCGTGACTGAAAATATTCTCACCAATCAGCGATGGGAGGGTATCATGAAAGCCCGCACCTCTATCGAAGTCATAGCCATGTTCGACGAAAATACTCTGGACGTGTTCTGGCTTGTTGAATAAGATAACAGGAAATGGCCCAAAATGCATACCGCAGGCCTCACCTGTATTTGCCATACGCAGCATGAAGTTCAGACGATCTTTCATAAATTCGGGCAAATTCCCGACCAGCGGGAACCCGCTAATATAGGACAATGTTTTTCGCGTGGGGGTTACAGTTGTCGTTGTTGTAATCTGTTCCTGCGTTTTAGTAGTCATATGATGCTCCTGTATCCTTGTTAAAGCTGTACTCTTTCCTTTTTTTATAATGTCCATACTTGAAAAGCGTCATGAATATAGCTCACCTATATTGTATATTTATGCTAAAATGGCTCATTTATATATAGACCATGCAGTAGGACAGGCGATCAGTTGGGTGACATCTGTATACTATAAGTATTGAAGCTGAAGCTGAGGAATAGGTGATTTTGCAACAGGGGATATGTATGTGTGCTACTGCTGGACCGCCGCATTCCCTGATCCTCTCTATTGTCAATGCTATTTTTTCTCTCTCAACTGCGGAATGTGGGGTCAAAGGTGCGCATCGCGATTATCACTGAGAATTTTTTGCCAAAACTGGATGGCGTGACTCGGACGCTAACGAGATTGCTGGAACATTTACAGGCTAATGGGCATTGTGTGCTCCTGCTTGGTCCTGAAAGCGGGATCTCTGAATATGCCGGAGCGCAGATGGTTGGCACGGTTGGACTGCCGCTCCCTTTTTATCCTGAACTGAAATTTAATCTGTTCCGTCCACTGTTTCTGCGTCGTCTGAGCGAGTTTCGTCCAGATGTGATCCACTTGGTTGATCCAGTCATTCTGGGGGCATCGGGCCTGGCTGTGGCCCGTTTTTTTAATACACCCGTTGTTTCCTCTTATCACACCAATCTGGCTGCCTATTGCGAACATTTTGGCTTTGCTTTCTTCACGGTCCCGATGCTTGTCTATAATCGTTTTATGCATAATCAGTGCGTGTTAACGTTTTGTCCATCATTATCAACTGCTGCCCTGTTGCGCCAACAAGGGTTTGAGAACCTGCGCATCTGGCCTGGGGGTGTCGATACGTCCTTCTTTCACCCAGGACAGAGGAGCGACGCATTGCGTGCTTGCTGGCTCGCAGAGAGAAGTGAGCTGGACTGCGAGAAGAAGACGATCCTGTTGTATGTTGGCCGCATTTCCTGGGAGAAGAATCTGCATCTGCTGGTCGAGGCCTATCGGGGGATGGATCATAGCCGCTGCCACCTCGTCATGGTTGGTGATGGGCCTGCGCGTACCTACGTTGAGCGGGCCCTCGCTGACTTGCCTGTGACATTTACGGGTTTCCTGACCGGTCAGGAACTTGCCACCGCTTTTGCCTCAGCTGACGTGTTTGCCTTCCCATCGCATACTGAGACGTTTGGGCAGGTGGTGTTGGAGGCCATGGCCTCAGGTCTGCCCGTCGTGGGGTTGCAAACCGAAGGCGTACGCGACCAGGTAAGGCATGAGGAGACAGGGCTCTTGCTAGATATGCAGGCTCTGTCTCAGGAACAGCAGGTGATGGCTTATCGAGAGTATCTGACGCGCCTCGTGCTGGAGCCGCTCACACGCCGCATCATGAGCAAGGCCGCGCTCGCTGAGGCTCGTTGTCATACCTGGCATGAAGCTATGGAGCAGTTGGTGCGAGGCTACCGGGAGGCCGTCCATCCTTATGCCGCACAAGAACTTGTGAAAGCAAAGATCCCCAGCCCGGTGAGAGAAAAAGTGAGAAGATAGGAGCCACGCGACCTCAGAAAATCTTGCGGGCCAATGGAAGTTTACGGATAAGATAACCACATAAAAAGCAGAGCGGTACCGCTATCACAACAGCCAGCGCAAACTTGAGCAGTGGATACAGATGAATGCCACGGAGTGCAATGGCAAGGCAGACAATGATCGGGGCATGGATCACATAGACTGCGTAAGCCTGTGCGGACAGGAAGCTTGCCCATCTCCCCTGTTGATTCAGGCGCTGGCGGAAGAGGACGATCAGGCCAACACACATCCCAACGCAGACAGTGGATTCCCAGAGCGCCTGGATAAAGGCCTGCCAATGAAGACCTCCCAGCAGAAAGAGGCGCTCGGAGGGGTTCATTGGTAGGATCAAGCATGGATACGCAATAATAGCTCCAAGCGCGACTCCCAATCCTACTTTTCCTGTCAAAGGGGAGATCTGTATGAGCCAGTTGCGGCGGTAGGCAATCAGTCCGATGATGAACAGGCCACTATACTGGGCAAAGAAGGGCAACTCAAGAACTACTACTGACGTTTGGTATGGCTGGCTCATGGGCAACCATATCCATACCAGAAAAGTCGTGATGGCCAGCGCTAGAGTGAACAGTAGCATAAGAGCAAGGGTGGGTTGTGTGGTATTGCTGGCAAAGGACGAGGGTCGCTTCCTGGTCAACCGGCGCCAGAGAAGGTATGGAATGGTGAACATCAAGAGCACCAGGATAAACCAGAGTGGCCCGTTTCCGATGCCGGGAAAGTGGAGCAGGTATAGCTTGAGAAATTGTCCGAAGGAGATTGGAACCCCTTCACCTATATACAGAGTAAATGGATGGAGCAATACATCATAAATCACCAGCGGAATACCCAGGCGTAAGAGTCTGTCTCTCAGAAAAAGCAGCATGCCCTTCCGATCATACGATTCAGGCATAAAATAGGCTGAGATCAGGAAGAAGAGACTCATGAAAAAGGCTTGATTGATGATTATAAGGAAGCTCAACGCATCAAAAGTAACTTGATCTGTTGTTGCTTCCTTGTAATACCAATAGCCCACACCACCGTAGGTGATGGCGAGATGGTGTATGACGACCAGTATCGTCAATGCGACGCGTAGGTTATCGACAAAGAGCAAACGGGGCCGCTTCTGGATTGCTTCCTGTGCTTGTGCAGGGAGCACCTCGACCTGCTGAGATGCCGCCTTTCCTACCCGAAAAAACATCATTTTCCCCGATTTCATTGCATTGAATGTGTGTGGCTTTGTATTGGGAAGGCCCAAAAAATAGCCCTTGCCCTGGTGAACTCCTCCAGACTTTAGCAAAGAAAAAAAGCTTCTTCTACTAGTATAATTGTTATTCTAAATATGGGATAATCAATGCGATAGGCCGCTTCGCAAAAATTCTCCCACAGTTCTCGTCGCGTGAGCACAGGCTCAACCACGAGGGCAGGCACACGGCGTTTGACGGGCGGCGGTTCGTCAGTCGTCGAGGACTGCAAGGTGCAACTGGCGCAGG
>Ga0070730_10003455_pt1 | contig 14169 bp, 13 predicted proteins | sample Coa_R1_3_FD_66447 | JGI IMG/M metagenome (GOLD analysis project Ga0070730, IMG submission 66447) | Surface soil microbial communities from Centralia Pennsylvania, which are recovering from an underground coalmine fire - Coalmine... | ecosystem: Environmental > Terrestrial > Soil > Unclassified ...
AGAACCGCCAGGCCGCGATCAAGGCCATCGCGGGCCAGGCCGACCTGGTCATCGTCGTGGGCTCGCCGAACTCCTCGAACTCCGTCCGGCTCGTCGAGGTGGCCAAGGATTACGGCGCGCCCGCCGCCTACCTGGTCGACGACGCCGGCGAGATCAACGAGGCCTGGCTGGACGGAGTGACGACGGTCGGCGTGACCAGCGGGGCCTCGGTGCCGGAGGACCTGGTAGCGGCGGTGCTCGGCAAGCTGGCCGACTGCGGGTTCGACGCGGTGGAGGAAGTCGAGGCGGTCGAGGAGCACATGACGTTCGCGCTGCCGCGCGAGCTGCGCGCCGCGGGGGCCGCGCCGCGCTAAAGATCCGTTGTATCCCCGGGTCGCCGACCCATAGGGACCTCCGGGGTCAGATTCCTAGCGGGTGCGCCTGGTCAGCAGGGGGATCACGGGCCGGAATCCGCGGCCGAGGGCGATCGCGACGGTGAGGCCCGTCCCGGTGAACAGCCAGGGCGCCGACGTGCCGAGCGTGACCAGGATCCCTTCGGCCAGGGCGAACAGGCCGGACGCGGTCGCGGCCTTGGCGCAGATGCACCCGGCCAGGAAGACCAGCGGCGGGCTCACCACCACGTTCCGCAGCCCGGCGAACTTCGTGTAGTACGTGACGACGCCGCAGCCGCAGACGAAGGCGGCGTCGGCGAGCACGCTCCAGCCGGTCAGCTGGCTCAGGAAGCACAGCAGGAATAGCGCCACGATCGCGCCGCGCCCGGTGAGCCTGAACACCCCCTTGGGTTCGAGGCGCCGCGGCGGCGCGCCGGGGGCGGGCGGCCCTGCCGTCCGCGGCCGTTGGGTGGGGGCCCCGGGCCGGGATCGCGCCTGGATCGGGTTCCTGGTCTGAGTCGGGGTCATCGAGCCACACGCACCAGGTCGATGTCCGCCGCGTCGAAGCCCGCCGGCCAGCCTTCCGGCGCCTCGATTTCCGTGGGCCCGCGGGCCAGGAGCTCAGGCGCGGACAGCGCCCGCGCCGTCTCCTCCACCGGCGCCGGCGCGGCGAGATCCCCGCTGACGACGCCCAGGTCGTTCAGCCGCCTGGCGCTGACCAGCACCCGGCTCTCCAGGGATCCGACGGCCTGGTTGTAGGCGGACACGGCCTTCGTCAGCGCGTGGCCGAGGTGGTCGACGTGCTTGCCCAGGCCGGCCAGGCGGTCGTACAGCTCGCGCCCGAGGTCGAACACGAGGCGCGCGTTCTCTGACAGCGCCTCCTGCTGCCAGGCGTACTGCGCCGTGCGCAGCATCGTGACCAGCGTGGTGGGGGTGGCGATGTGGACCCGGTGGCTGAGCGCGTACTCCAGCAGGCCCGGGTCGTGTTCCAGCGCCGGGGCCAGGAACGCCTCGCCCGGGATGAACAGGATCACGAACTCGGGCGACGGGCTCAGCGCCGCCCAGTAGGCCTTGCCTGCCAGCCGGTCCACGTGGTCGCGCAGGTGCCTGGCGTGCGCCTCCATCCTGGCCGAACGCCCGGCTTCGTCCTCGCTCTCCGCCGCCTCCAGGTACGCGGCGAGGGACACCTTCGAGTCCACCACGATGTTCTTGCCCCCGGCCAGGCGCACCACCAGGTCCGGGCGCTGCAGGCCGTCGGCCGAGGCCACCGCCACCTGCTCGTCGAAGTCGCAGCGCGCGCTCATCCCGGCCAGCTCGACCACCCGGCGCAGCTGTAGCTCGCCCCAGCGGCCCCTGGCCTCCGGCCGGCGCAGCGCGGTGACGAGCGCCTGGGTCTGCGCCCGCAGCTGCTCGGAGGTCTGCCGGGCGATGCTGACCTGCTCCGCAAGCGCGGCGTGGGACCGGGTCCTGGCCTCATCCGACTCCCTGAGCTGCGCCTCCACCCGGGCCAGGGTCTCCTTCAGCGGTCCGACCAGGTGCTCGACGGCCGCGCGCCTGGTCTCGAGCTCGGTGGACGCGTTCGCGTTCGCCGCCTGCAGCCTCCCCTCCGCGACCTGCAGGAACCGCGACGTGCTCGCGTCGAGCGCCTGCGCGGACAGCGCCTGGAACCGCTCGGCCAGCTGGGTGTCCATCAGTGCCGCTCGTTCCTCCATCATCTGGGCCCGCTGCTCGGCGGCGCGGGCTCGCCCGATCAGGTCCGCCAGCCGCCCGCGGGCGAACAGGTACCCGATCACGGCCCCGATGACGATCCCGAGGACCAGGCCGGTAAGCAACGACATGATCCCAGTATTGGCAGCACGCGGCCGGAACCCCGGCCCCGACACGCAGGGGACGCCGGATTTCGGCGTTCGGAGTCGAAGTAGAACGACGGCGGACTAGCAGTGCAGCCGCGGGGCCAGGCCGTCGCGGGCGGGCTCGGTGTCGCGGTACGTCTGTTCGGCGAAGTCGAGGAAGCGCTCCACGTCGGAGACGGTCGAAACCAGCCCGAGCGACGCCCGGATGGCGCCGCCACTGGGCATGCCCGCCAGGGCCAGGAAGTCATCCATGGTCCGCCCCCCGGACCGGTCCGGCCCGATCTCGCGGAGGCGCCGCTGGGTCAGCCCGAACGCCCACTCGCCCGCGCCCGGGTTGCAGAAGCAGCCGGTCCGCACGGAGATGCCCGCCGCGCTCGCATCCCGCGCGACGACGCGTTCGTCCACCACCGCTCCGTGGGCATCAAGGAAGTTGAACGCCACCGTCCCGCCGCGGGCCTCACCGTTCGGAGGCCCGTACAGGCGCACCATCGGCGCGCCGTCGGCGTGCTTCAGGCCCGCGAGGCGGTGCAGCAGCCACCTGGTCAGGTAGCTGACCCGGCGGTGAATCATGTCGATGCCGATGTCGCTGATCCAGGCCAGGCCGGTCGTGAGGTCGGGGATAGCGAGGTAGTTGAGCGTGCCGTCCTCGAAGGCGGACTCATCGTCGGTGAGGCGGTGCCAGCCGCCCTGCGCGCTCGCGCTGACGACCGTGCCGCCGGAGAACCACGGGCGGTGGAGCCGGGCCAGGGCGTCTCGCCGGGCCAGCAGGCACCCGATCCCGGTCGGGTAGCCGAACATCTTGTAAAAGCTCACCGTCACGAACTCCGGTTTGACCGTCCCCAGGTCGAGCCGGTTGCTCGGCACGAAGGCCGCGGCGTCGAGCAGGACGTCGTAGCCGGCCGCCTGGGCCGTGCCCACCCAGGCCAGCGGGTGCTGGACACCGCTGAAGTTGCTCTGCGCCGGGTAGGCGAACAGGCCGTGTCGGCGCGTGCGGCCTGGGCCGTGCCCGAGCGCGGCGCTCACGTCCTCATCAGAGCTCCGCAGGTCGGCCGTGGACAGCCTGATGTACCTGACCGGGGCGTGGTGCACGCGGGCGAACTCACGCAGGCCGTGCACGGAGTTGTGGTTGTCCGTGGTGAGCACCAGCCGCGACCAGGGCCGGAACTGGTACGCCTCGCCGACCAGGCGGCAGGCGCCCGTGGCGTTCGGCGTGAAGATGGCCGCGTATTCGTCCCGCGAGGCGTTGAAGTAGCGGAGGACCGCCTCCCGGGCCTGCTCGATCAGCACGGTGGACGCCACCGAGGCCGGGTTCTCCGAGTGCGGGTTGCCGAAGCAGCCGCTGCGCAGGCGCTCCACGTGCGCGCGTAGCTGCGCGTCCGCGGCCAGCCCGGCGCCGGTGTAGTCGAGGTAGACGTGGCCGCCGGCGTCGAGGTAGGCGTACTCGGTGGCGCGGAGTTCATCCAGCCGGGAGGTCGTGGCGTAGTCCGGGTAGGCGGCGAGAAACTCGTCCATGGCGGCCCCCTCAGGGATGCGATAGCCGCCAGCGTGCCGGACCGCGAGACGGCTGTCAGTCCGCCGACCGACACGGTTCCTGTCGGCTGGCCGACACCTGGCGAACCGTCTCCTTCGTAACTGACTCTAATCACCAGGCTGAGCTTGTAAAAGAGCTCCAATCATCCCGAACGGCGGTGGTATCCCGCCCCGATCACTGCGTGGAAAACTAGGGCGATGGCACCAGGGACGACCGCGGGATTGCTGGCCGGCTACGTTCGCGCGGTCGGGGTGCGGCATATCTTCGGCTAGTGCCGCGGGCCCTGAGCTGGTCAGGCTCGCCGAGCTCGCCGGGATCCCGGTGGTGGTCTCGCCCATGGCCAAGGGCGTGTTCCCCGAGGATCACCCGTACTTCGGCGGCGTGCTGGACATGGCGGGCCACCGCGTGGTCTGGGACCTGCTGGCCGGGGCTGACCTGATCCTGGCGGCCGGCTTCGACCCGGTGGAGCTGATCAGCCCGTGGTCGGTCACCTCCCCGGTGCTGCACCTGGACACGGTGCCGAACACCGACCAGATCTACGCCAGCGCGCACGAGCTGGTCGGCCACGTCGCGGCGGCCCTCGGCTGGATCGCGGGCGGCTGGTCCGGTGAGCCGCGCTGGACCGGGGAGGAAGTGGCGGCGTACCGCGCCCGGCTGCAGGCGGCGTGGCGCGCCGGGCGGGCCGAGGGCAAGCTCAACCCCTCGGACGTGGTCGCGATCGCCCGCGAAGAGGCCCCGCTGGACTCGATCGTGACCACCGACGTCGGCTCGCACAAGCTCATGGTCGGCCAGGTGTGGCAGGCCAGCGTGCCGCGCTCGGTGCTGATGACCAACGGGCTGTCGGCGATGGGGTTCGGCGTCCCCGCCGCTATCGCGGCGAGGCTCTCCTGCCCGGACCGGCCGGTGATCGCCCTGGTCGGCGACGGCGGGTTCGCGATGACCGCGACCGAGATGCGGATCGCCGCGGCGCTCGGCCTGCCCGTGGTCGTCGTGGTCTTCACCGACGGCAGCCTGAACCGGATCGAGCTGCGCCAGCAGCTGCGGGGCTACCCGCCGACCGCGACCCGGATGGGCGGGACCGACCTGCCCGCGCTGGCCGAGGCGATGGGCTGCGACGGCGTCCGGGTCGAGACCCCGGCCGCCCTGGAGAAGGCCCTGGTCGTCGAGGCCCGCATCGACCCGTCCCAGTACGAGGCTCAGTTCTGAAGTTCAGCGTGGTCCGAGGGACGGAATCCGGCTGCTGGGGGCGGCCGCGGCCTTGCTCGCGAGGATCTCCCGCAGCTCGCGCGTGACGTCGCCGGGGTACTGGTCAAGCGTGGCTTCGAGATCGCGGCGTTCGGCCGGGGTGGAGTACGCAGCCAGCTCGCGTTCCAGTTTCGCGCGCGCCCTGGAGCGGCCGGGTATCAGCGGGGCGGACAACAGCAACATGAGCCCGGGGAGGAGGAAGGGGCTACCCGGGCCGCCGTGCACGATCTCGCCGAGCACGGTGAGCGTCGCCCCGGCCAGTATCAGCTGCCAGCGAGCCAGCACGCCGCGGCCCAGGGCCCTCAGGGCGATCAGGATGAGCAGCCCTCCCCGGCGGATCCACCTGCGGGTCCGGCCACCGGTCCGCCTACCGGTCCGCCTGCCCTGGGCCACCGGCGCGGTACGGTACCGGCCGGGTGAACCGGCCTTCTGGCTCCACAGCACCAGATTCCGCCGCGGTCGGAGCGTCATGGCAGCCTCCTGCGTCAGGCTCGCCCTGCGTGTCCTCCATGCTACGCTTCCGCGCCCGGTAGGAACCTGGCCGCGCGGCGCTAAACTCGCGCGGGTGAGCCTGTCTATCGGCATCGTCGGCCTGCCCAACGTCGGCAAGTCCACCCTGTTCAACGCGCTGACCCGGGCGGGCGCCCTCGCGTCCAGCTACGCGTTCGCCACCATCGCGCCGAACGTCGGCGTGGTCGGGGTCCCCGACCCGCGCCTGGCCGAGCTGGCCAAGCTGTACGACTCCGCGAAGATCATCCCGGCCAGCGTGCGGTTCATCGACATCGCCGGCCTGGTCCGCGGCGCCTCGCAAGGGCAGGGGCTGGGCAACCAGTTCCTCGCCCACATCCGCGAGACCGATGCCATCTGCCAGGTCGTGCGCCTGTTCGCCGACCCCGACGTCAGTCACGTCGACGGTGGCGTGTCACCGGAACGCGACATCGAGACGGTCGTTACCGAGCTGATCCTGGCTGATCTGCAGACGCTGGAGAAGGCCCTGCCGCGCCTGGTCAAGGAGGCGAAATCCGCCCGGGATTCCGCCCGGGCGCACGTCGTCGAGGCCGCCACCGCGGCGCAGGACCTGCTTTTCCAGGAGGTCCCGCTCTCCACCGGCGCCGCGTCCCACGGCATTGACCTCGCCGCGTTGCGGGAGCTCCAGCTGCTGACGGCCAAGCCCTTCCTGTACGTGTTCAACTGCGACGTGGGGGAACTGGGCGACGACGAGCTGCGCAAGCGCCTGTCGGCCCACGTGGCCCCGGCCGAGGCGGTCTTCCTGGACGCCAAGACCGAGGCGGACCTGACCGAACTCCCCGAGGAGGAGGCCGCCGAACTGCTCGCCGAGGCCGGTCTCGGCGAGCCCGGCCTGGCCCAGCTGGCCCAGGCCGGCTTCCGCGCCCTCGGCCTGCAGACCTTCCTCACCGCGGGCCCCAAGGAAACCCGGGCCTGGGAGATCAAGGCCGGGGCGACCGCCCCGGAAGCGGCCGGCGTCATCCACACCGACTTCCAGCGGGGCTTCATCAAGGCCGAGGTGGTCTCTTACGACGACCTGATCGCCGCCGGCTCCCTCGCCGCCGCCCGCGCCGCCGGCAAGGCCCGCATCGAAGGCAAGGAGTACATCATGCGCGACGGCGACGTCGTGGAGTTCCGGTTCAACGTGTAGCGGCCCGCTCGCCGGTCCTGTTCACGGCACTTTCGTGAGGCAGTCGGAAGGGACAACCCCGCGCGTTTAGGTGGCTGGGCGGCTAGGCCTGCGGCTGGCTGATGTTGACGAGCCAGGTGATGCCGAACTTGTCGACGACGATGCCGAACTCGTCGCCCCAGGGCTGCTTTTGCATCGGCATGGCGGTGGTCCCGCCGGCGGACAGCTTCTCCCAGTAGCCCCGCAGGATGTCCCCGTCGTCGCCGCTCAGGCTGACCCCGAAGCCAGACGGGGGATGATAGTCGCCCATGTTGCTGGCGTGGTCGGAGGCCATCACCGTATATGCGGCGTCGCTCTCAAGCTGGCCGTGCATGACCTTGTCAGCGTCAGGGGAGTCTTGGCCGCCGAAGTCAGCGTATGTGCTGATGGTAAGGGTGCCGCCAAACACGCTCTGGTAGAACTCCAATGCCTGGCGGGCGTTGCCGTTGAAGTTGAGGTACGGATTCAGCCGAGACGACATCGTCTTCTCCTGCCACCGTGTGATGGGCGGGGCCGTGGGCCCCCTTCCGGACCCGCCGATCGTATCGTAGCTAGCCAGGGGTGTCGTGGGGTCCCCAGTCGATGCCGTGCTCGGCGAGCCAGGTGCGATCGTCGGGCCCGGGGCCGCCCGGCTCGGCGGGGCGGGCGTTCATGGTGGCGGGCTGCAGACCACTGGTCCCGCCGACGTGAGCGGCCCATTCGTCGCCGCGCTCGAGCACAATCCTTTGGAACTCTGGCGGCCTGCGCATCAACAGCCGCCTGCTGCACACGGTGCACGACCACTCTTCGACGTCCTGTGCCAGCGTTCTCGTCCGCGTCATCTGATGTGGGGTGGACAACAGAACTCCGATCTCCAGCGGGCCCATCTCCGGTTATGCCCAGATTTCCATGTCTACCCGCGCACGCCGGGCCAAACGGGCTGTTCAGGCGAAATGTCGCGGACGCGTGCCTGGCTGACGTGCCGGATGCCGGATATGGGACTCACTGGGCAGATAAATGAGTCCATGGGGCGTATCTGCCGACCTGATCCGCGGTCTGTACAGGTAGCTACACGGAAATCCGGCGCCGGTACCGGTGGCTTGCGCGGGCAAACGCCCGTGCACCAGCCCTAGGCAAGGAAAGATCATGCCACAGCAGCTCGAATCAAGTTCGTTTCAGACGCCGGCCACCGACTTCCCTGGCGGCAATGCCATCCTGGCCGGGCAAGTGCTGAATCTGCGGGTGCTCGACCCGACCGAGCACAACGAGCAGACCTCGCTGCTCGAGGTCGACGACGAGTTCGATGTCCAGGTCACGTGGGAACTCACCGGTGCAGCCACACCGGTCGTCGCCGGCTACTGGATCCTCTCGCTGTACAGCGACGACATCGACGGGGTGGGCACGATGACTGGCCTCATCGCCGGTCCCGACATCGTAGCCTTCTCCGGCAAGGCAACCCCGAATAGCTTCTCGCACACGTTCAAGGTTGCTCCGCCCAAGCCCAAGGTGGGCCTGTACCAGCTGGTCTCCGCGATCAACTTCTCCCCGGTCGGAAACCCGAACCTGCTCGCTGAGATGTACGGGTTCGCGGAGTCAACCCCGATCGACATCAGGAGGATCGTGGTGGAGGCCCCCGTCCCTCCGGGGGAGCCTGCTTAACCACGGTTAACCAGCATCCAGCCGCCGCGGCACCAGTGGCCACCAGGCCCGCGAGGGCGTGCCGCGGCGGCTGGCCGTGCCTGGCTCCGGCGTCAGCCCAGCGGCGAGCCGCCCCCGAAACATACGAACGGGCTGAACTGCTCGGTGAGAGCGGCTTCGGCCAGCGCCACGGCTGGCCGGGCCCCGCCGGCGAGCAGGCGGTGGTACGTCGTCATCATGCCCATCGCGGCGTCGTCGGCTACCCGCGTGACGCTGGAAATCACGGTAGCCGTGCCGATGTAGAGCAGAGCTGCGGTAAAGCCGAGTACCTCCTCACCAGGGCGCACGACAGTCCGGCCGACATCGCAGGACGACAGGACCACATGACGGGGGGCGGCAGTGAGCTGCTGTATGTCGTAGGCCATGAGCGGGCCGTCGGCCAGATCGAGCCTGGAGAACAGGAAGTTCTCGCGATCATGATGCCCATGTGCGGCCAGGTGGGCGAGCGGCGCGCGGTCCAGGGCGTGCAGCGTGGCGCTCACCGTAGCCATGTCCCCCGACAACAGGCGGCAACCGGGATACGACATTGCCACCTGGGTGACTTCCCTGACCGCGTGCTCCAGACCCGGTCCCGCAACGATGAGAGGTGATCCAGGCTCCTGCTCGTTCGTCGGGGCCTGCCCACGCCGCCAGGCGGCCAGCCACAAGGACGCGGACGGGCATACCGTAACCGGGCGGCCGTGCAAGTCGGGCAGCACGTGCCAGGGGATGCTGGCCAGGACGCTGGCCGGGACGAAGACGATGGCGTCGTCGCCGATCGATGACCGTAGCGGCGCGATGATCTCGGCCGTGAGGACAGTAGTCTGATGTCGGATCGATTCCCTTATCACTGCCTCTAGCTGGGCAGGCAGTCGGCGCCCCGCCAGGGCGTCAAGATCGGCGTTCAGCCGCCTGGCCGCCTCGGCTGCGGCCTCGAAATCACCGATCCTGATGAGGCGGACCATCCCGTGCCGAAGCACCACGGCCTGCATCCCGCCGGCGCTGGCCATGATCGCGACCAGGCTCTGTCCGCTCTCATCCAGCGCAGCGCTCACGTCACCGAGATCGGCCTGCGGGGTGGTGGCCTCGCCCAGGCCGCTGGCCTGCCAGCCGTGCTCCCGCATCTTGCGCTGCAGCGCGCCGTGCCGAGCCATCATGACCTGGTCGTGCTGGCCTGCCACCTCGGCCTCCCGAATCAGGTGGCTGAGCTGGCGCAACTCGGCCAGGTCGGCCGCGGCCTGCGGATCGGCGGGCGCGCGCACCGGCCTGACCCGGAACGCCTGCGCCCGGGAGCGCTCCAGCCAGGCGAATACCAGCGGGGCCGACCCCCGGTCCACCGCTATCCGCAAGCCCTCGGCGGCCAGCCTGGCGCCGAGCGCCGCGGTCCCCGTCTGCAGGTCAATGCTGCCGAGCCGACCGCGCCGTGCGTGCACCATCGCCAGGCCCGTCCGGAGCTCGGCCAGGGCCGCGCCCGGCCGCCCCTCTCGCTCCGCCAGCTCGGCACGGGCCAGCCGACGCAGCAGGCCGACGGTCAGAGGCGCTGCCGCTCCGCCGTGGCGCGCCACCGCCTTCAGCCGCTTCGCCTCGTCCACACGACCGGCCGCGATCAGCGCCCGTGCCGCGAGCAGTTCGGCCAGGTCGGCGTCGTGCGCCAGTTGCAGGCCGCGCAGCCGTGCGGCGAGCCGCAGCGCCTCAGCCGCGATGGGCGCCCGGCCGCCCGCCGAGATCGACCGGGCACGCAGCCTGGTGAGCTCGGCCAGGTGGGCGCAGGCGTCGTTGCCCTGGCGCCGGAATCGCCGCTCGGCCGCCGCCGCCCAGCGGCGCGCGCTGTCCGGCTCTCCGGCCGCCAGTGCGGCCTGCGACCGGGCCAACTCTGCTTCCGCGAGATCGTAATCAAGCCGCTGCTTTCGGAACGCGGCCATGGCGCTGTTCAGTTCACCAGCCGCATCAGTGGCAAGACCAGCTGCTAGGAGCGCTCGCGCCTTGTCCATCGCGAGTACCGGCAAGTTGCCCGGCGTGCTGATCTGGTACGCGCGCTCGGCCTCGTTGAACAACCGCAAGGCGGCGGGAATGTCGCCGACCAGCAGCTCGCAGTAGCCCAGATTGTGCAGCGCTTTGGGCGCGATCAGGTCGTGACCCCCGTTCGTTACTACCTGGCGGCACCAGACCAGGTCGGCGCGGGCCCGACGGACATCGCCGACATTGAGGTAGACGAAGCTGCGATTGAGCAGTGCCGAAGCCAGGTTGTAGGTCTCGGCCTGGTTGCCCTCCAGCCGGATTACCGCCTCGTCGAGCGCCCTCAGTGCGTCATCTCGGCGCCAGGTCCGCATGAACAGCAGGCCGCGCTGAAGAAGCAAGATGCCCCGGTCATCTGCGGCGGCCAGTTTCTCGGCCCGATCCAGGAGACGCAACCCGTACTCGGTGCGGCCTTGCATGGATTCCCATTCCGCCAAGATTCCGAGCAGCCTGGCGGCCAGGGCATGGTGCGCCTCATGTATCTGCCGCCAGTCGGGTTGCTCCCCGTCTTCCCTCCAGCCCAGCTGTCGCAGTCCAGCTCGGATGTAGCGGGCGCCAACCGCAGGGCGCCCAGCGTTACCCTCCCGCAGGCCGCGCTGACGCGCCTCGCGGGCCCGGCTCTCGGCGCGAGCGAGCGAGCGGTCGGAGCGCCGCTCGGCGTAGGGCATGGCGACGGGCGCCTCCCAGGCGGCTTAGTCAGAGGATGAGCGCCGGGGTCACCACGGACCTCGCGGCGTCGCCCGAGCCTTGTTCGGTGGGCCGGACCACGAGCTGGGCCGTCCCGCGGGGAACGCTGGGGAAGGCAAACCGGCCTTGGTCATCGCTGGCCACACTCAGCGGATCGGCCGTGGTCTTCATCTCGATCTCGCGGCGCTGCGGCGGTGCCAGCCAGCCGTCGACGCGTGCCGTCCCATCCCGGTTGGCGTCGATCCGGATCATGATGGTGAGGCTCTCGCTGTCGAAGGTGACCGTGCGGCTCTGCTCTTCCCCACGGGCGGCGACGGCCTCCCCCTCGGCGAGCCGGGCCACCTCGACCTCCAGATCGCGGAGCGCGAGGGAGAAGCGGATCCGCTCCGGAAGATCCGCCGGCATGGGGTCCGCGGCCTGGAACATCTCACGGATCTCGTCAAGCAGCCTGAAGTCGGAGTCATCCAGCGGCTCCTCGGCCGAGGGACGACCGCCTGCATCCGAGTGCGTCATGACAAACTCCCTTCGGGATCGATGCCCAGCAGGGTCCGGAGCTTGGCCAGGCATCGGCCGCGGGTGGGGCCGATGCTTCCGATCGGCATGCCGAGTTCGGCGGCCACGGCGGCGTAATCCGGGCGTGGCACGAAAGCGATGATGCGCAGCAGTTCCTGGCATCGTTTGGAGAGCCGACCGATGGCCTGCCAGAGGGCGCGGCGCTGATCTTCGATGATGACCTGTTCCTCGGACTCCGGTCCCGGGTCGGGCAGCGCGTCCAGCAACTCGGTGTCCGCGGCGAGCTCCTTGCGCCCAGCGTCGCGCACCCGCCACCCCTCCCGCCTGGTGGTGATGACCAGCCAGCCTGCGAGCGCGGCTGAGTCGCGGATGTCGTCCAGGTGAGCGAGCAAGCGCATCCATACCGTCTGCAGCACGTCCTCGGCATCAGTGGTGCTCAGCCCGGCCGCCCGCGCGATATGCCAGAGCAGCGGGCTGAACTCTGTTACGAGTTCGCCCAGCGCATCCTCACTGCCTTGCCGGGCCGCGCTCACCAGGCGCGTAATACGGGCGCCGCGATCTGGCTGGCTAGGCCGCACCGTGAGGTGTTTGCCGTCATTCACATTGATCGCCCCGCTAGCGCAGTTTGTCCCATACGGCCTTCGCTCGTACCTTCTTCCCGGGCAGGTTCAGCTTCAGGTCGCCCCTAGCGCCCTCCTGCAGTGACCTGATGAAGCGCGCGGCGATGTGCGGGGCCGAGAACGATGTGCCGCTCCAGATCGCCCAGCCGCAGGTGAAGTCGTCAGCATCCAGCGCCGCACGTTCGTGCAGCGAGAGGCGTGGTGGCGTCGGAACGACGGGCATCGTGAGGTTCGGGGTCCGGCTGGCGTTGGCCTCGACGGGATAGGTGCTGATCACGGCGGCACCCTCGGCATAGGCTGTGACCCAGCTGCCATCGTCGCTGAACATCGCCTTCGTGCCGTTCGGGTTGAGCGCGCCCACGCTGACCACCGGAACCTCATCGTCCGCGACCTTCTCCGTCGCGAACGCCGCGGGGTAGAACCTGCGGCTGGTGGCGTAGTTCCCGGCGGCGGCGACCACGATGACACCCAGGCGGAGCAGGACCTTGATTACCGGCCAGAGCGCCGAGGTCTCGGCCTCATAGCCGGGCGACTCGCTGAAGTAGCCGAACGACAGTGAGATCACATCGACCATCGCCGCCACGTCGCCCTGCGCACCCAGCGCGATCCGATGGGCGAGTTGCCCCAGAGCGCACAAGATGTCGCTTTCGTAGGCGACATCGTCGGAGTGCATGACCCGCAAGGCCAGGATCCGGGCGTCGGGTGCGACCTGGCGGACGATGCCCGCAATGAATGTCCCGTGGCCATAGGCGGGGTTGAGCTCGCCGACCAGCGGGTTCGCCCACATCGGCTTGTCCCACGGCCCGTCGATCAGTTGACGCGGTCGGTCGCCGTCCGCCTGCGCTTGCTGGCCCTGTGCGTAGATCGTGTCCTGGATCCGGCGATCAATCGCCACCGGGCCGTTGGGGTCGACGGTGAAACCGCCCGCCCCATCCGGGCTCACGCCCAGCCACGGGTGGGGACCAAGCCCGGTGTCCAGGACGGCGAGCACCGGACGCTGGCCGTACTCGGACTCGACCTGGGTGTCTGATTTGTACGCGGGCGTATCGAGGAGGAGCGCGACCGGGGTACGCGGGTCGCCCCCGCTGAACAGGTAGGAGTCGGTGATGCTGGGCCCGGAGACACTGCCGGCGCTCGGCCCCCCGGCGATGCCGCCGCCTCCGTTGCCGATCGGGCTCCCGGTGATGCCTGAGCCGATCGCCAGGTGCTCCAGGTAGATCTGCATGACGGTCAGCTCGTCCAACTTCGGGTACCGCGGGGAGGCGGCCGCCGCTCGCAGCGCCTGCAGCGCCACCCACGCGTCGACCACCACCGGGCCGCTGTCGGCCGCCGGGACCAGGACCGCGGGGCGAGGCAGTCGCCGCAACTCCTCGAAGATTTCCCCCTCGCCCTCGCCCAGGATCTGATCTGGCCTGGACGGCGACGCCAGCTGCATCTTGACGTCGGCGAGCGCTTCGTCGACGGCGTCGCGGAAGTCCTTCTTCCGCAGCAAGTGGTCGGGGATGAGCAGCGTGCTGCGCCGGTAGACCGTCGGCCGGGCCGGTGTCGCGTCGGCGTTCAGCGCCGCGGCTTGGCCGGGGCCGAGCACCGAGGCGCCGTGCCGTTCCAGCAGCTCCTCCGGGAGGCTGATCAGGCCGGGCTGGGTGTAACTATCGTCTTGCCCTGCTCCGGCATCAGCCGGACGGTCCTGGAAGTACCACTTCATGTCCAGCTCCCACATGTGCGACGCATTTTCATCGTGGGTCCGCGCGCCGTGAAATGTCCAGGCAAAACCGGACTTAGACGGACGTTGCCCATCTGGCCAGAGCGGGACCGGCCGCCCGAGATACGGGACGATTCATAACTTTTCGATAACGGCCGATCGCAGGGAGGATCACCGCGTACGTGGATGTATACACGCGCGGCATGGGCTGCCGGGGACGGGCGCGCACCAGACCCGTACCTGATGACCACAGCACGCCGTCCGTTGGCCGGACGCCGCCGACGTGTGATCCGGTCCTGG
>Ga0070730_10003456_pt1 | contig 14168 bp, 8 predicted proteins | sample Coa_R1_3_FD_66447 | JGI IMG/M metagenome (GOLD analysis project Ga0070730, IMG submission 66447) | Surface soil microbial communities from Centralia Pennsylvania, which are recovering from an underground coalmine fire - Coalmine... | ecosystem: Environmental > Terrestrial > Soil > Unclassified ...
CCGTTCATGAACTTGAACGAAATGCTCGTGCCTTCACTCCCAACTCGATGCTCCAGGGTGGTCGCCGAGGAGAGCACCTCCGGGGTAACCAATGAAACCGGATGAAGCCCCATTGCCTGCAAGCCATGACTTGCCCATAGAGCCGGGACATCGGAGGAAGAACATAGGATTAAAAACATAGAAGCTCCTGGCGAGCAGGGCCTCGGACCTGAAGCGCATCCGAGGCCACACTCGAGTTTGCTACAGCGTTTATTTCTTGCCTTTGTCTGCCTGAGAATCAGCCTTCGCATCCGCCGATGAAGCGGGCTTGGAAGCCTGCGCGCCTTTCACTCCTTCTTCTTGCGCAAGCGCGCCGGTGCTCAGATTGGGCCGCATCTCCGCAGGAATGAAGTGCATGAGTTGGGCAACAGTTGCCTCCAGCGCCGCCATTCTTTGCTCGACCGGGTCTCCAGGGCCGACCTTTACCGGACCAGCCACGTCCCATTCTTTGATTTCAAATTTCTCGTGCTTCTCGAATTTCTCCAGCTTTTCAAACTTGAATTCCTTGTGAGTTTTCTCAAAAGCAACTTTCTCTGCAAACTTCTCTGCAACTTTGTGCACGGCTTGGGCCGCTCCCGCGGGTTGTGCGGCGGTTTCGATATCTTTGTCCTTTTGGACCTTTTCCACATCTTTGTGGGTCTTTTCGATGTGCTCCTTGCCTTGGAACTTGAAGAGGGCATGGGCCGCTCCCGCAGGCTGCGCGGCAGTGTCGATATCTTTGTCTTTTTGGACTTTTTCCACATCTTTGTGGGTCTTTTCGATGTGCTCCTTGCCCTGGAACTTAAAGAGGGCATGGGCCGCTGCCGGGTCGCCCCCGCCACCGGGTTGGACTTCGGCGTCCTTGTCTTTGTCTTTCTGGACCTTTTCTACATCCTTGTCCTTCTGAACTTTTTCGATGTCCTTGTCTTTATCTTTCTGGATTTTTTCGATGTCCTTATCTTTGTCTTTGTCCTTGTCTTTGTGCTCTTTTTCGGGCTTGTCTTTGACCAACTCCTTTTCTTTGAATTCCTTGTGCTCCTTGTCCTTATCTTTGTGTTCTTTTTCAGGCTTGTCTTTGATCAGGTCTTTCTCTTTGATGAATTCTTTGTGTTCTTTTTCGGATTTTTCTTTATGAAGCTCTTTGATAATTTCTTTGTCTTTGAATTTGGTGTCGAAGAGTGGTTTGCCGGCCATGGTGTTGTTCCTTTCTGTCCTTCAATTCTGTTTACCCTGGACCTTGATACGAAAAGTTGTTCGCGCCCAATAAAATGCAGATTTTGCTGATCGTTGAAGAAATGACGGATCATCCCGAATCGCCGCTCGATGCCGCCTGGATCGACAGCTCGCAGCTTTATCGGCGAGGCGCCAAACCCCAATCGCGTAAAAGCATTCAGGAGGTCCTGCCTGGTTAAATTCTGCTTCTATTTCTTAAGGACGGATTCGCGGGCAACAAACCCTTGAGCGTCTGCAAAAAAAAATTTGCAAATGAACTCATCAGGCTGGGTAGGCTAGCCAACCAGCGCCGCAGGCGCGGCTGAAAGTAGCCCGGCATGGAGCGTTAGCGGAATGCCGGGTAAACAATCACATTCCACAAAGTCCCGCGAGGTGGCGGCTGAGCCATTCTCCCAAGGGAAACTCAGTCGTCCCTGTGGGACTCTCATCCTGTGTGAAACAAGTACCCGGCACTCCGCTCACGCTCCATGCCGGGCTACTTTCGGGTCGTGCCTACTCGGCACTTTGTTTATAAGATGACGACAGAATCTCTCCACAGGCGGCCGCCCAGCTATGCTGTTGATGAAGTAGGCTCCTGTTGCTTAAGTGAACCGTATTGAAAGTAGCCCCATCAGTACAGCCTGCCCTCGAGCGAAGCGAAGGGTCGAGCAGGGAATGGGCCAGCGCGCAGCGAAGCGGAGCGCTCTAAGAAAAGGTTCCTCGTGACTCAATTTTAAATTACACCCGCGAGCCGCAGCCCTCGTCGCCGAAGCAGGAGGCAGGAAATAGAACGTCACACTTCGAAGGCGCCGAACTAAAGTTCTGTGCAACAGATGGCCTGCCGTACTCCCTGAGAGTAGTGCTCCTTCTATAAGCCGAGCAGAATTTGCCCCTACCTTCAGGTAATGGTTACACGCCCTGAATCTCTTTCTTTGCTAACACTTTGCAACTAAGGCAGTTATGAGTGGCACACGGTATGCACAACATACTTTCAGCTCACAACTTTTATCAAATAGGCTTCACACGTCAAATGACATTCCAGAGAAATCTGCACGTTCGGAGCCAAGTTCAGCGGGCCCATGGAATCATGCTTGCACCTCAGGTCAACAAACGAAGCAATTCCCGTTCTTTGGTGATCTTCCCTATTTCAATCACGGGGGATGATGGGACCGAGACGCATTCAGGCATTGTCCGCGACATCAGCAAGGACGGTATTTTCTTCTATTCAAGTTACAAACCACAACTGCAAGAGACCATCTCCTTTGTCCTGCACATGAGCGGCAACAAGATTTCCTGCACCGGGCAGGTTCTGCGCGTTGAACAAAAAGCTCCGGGCGCAGCCGTGGGCGTCGCTGTGAAAATCCAATCCTCCACGGCCATTATCGGTTCGTAATCGAAAATTGAGTAAGCGGGTAATTTTTGTAGCCTGCGAATCTGTTCCCCAGTTCCCGAGCTTAGGCTACGTCGCGCATTCGGCCTTCAATCCAACCTGATCCCATACAATCTATTCACTGAGATCAAGATATCGTTGTAATAAATCTGAAATGAGGAACCACCTAAATGAAGAAACATGCAGCAACCGTGGTTGGAATGGCGGCAATTCTAAGCGCGCTGATTGCGTTCCCCTTGTGGGGAGGCGCTCAGGAGAAGGGCGGTGAAAAACCCGCAGCGCCGGGCGTGGCAGAGATGGAGCGGCTCAAGTTCTATCTCGGCGAATGGGACTACACAGAAAGCTATCCTAACGGCGCCAAGAATACTGGTGTGTACATCAGCAAGTTGGGGCCGGGGGGAAAATCATTCATTCAGAATTTTCACTCCAAAGGACCGGTCGGCGAATTTGAAGGGCTTCTGATTATGACCTGGGACCCCAAAGAGAAAGCCTATAAAGAGTACGTATTCAGCGGCGATGCGCCGGGATGCCTGATCGAAACAGGCCAGTTTGAAGGGGATGTCTTGATATATCGCGGAGAGCTTTCCATGGGCGATAGGAAAGTGGCCTTGCGCAACACCACGCGCCTGATGGCCCCAGGAAAAATCGTCAGCGAACAGTATGTGGCTTCCTCCGGCGGACCGGAAAGGTTGATCGTACGCGTGGAAGCCACGAAAAGATGAGGGCTATATTTCTGGAACAACCAAACCCAAATTAATCCGGGATTGGATAGGTCACCAATTGGCTTCCGGCGGGGCCAGCGGCCCAGCTTCCTATGACAGCCGAGAATTTCCCTGCTGTCCCTCCGGCTACCACAATGTGGAGGGCCTCGGGGGAACGGAACTTGCGGTAGCATGGCTCGCCGTCAATGGTCACCTGCGTATAATGTGCCGTCATTTGCGTGCCTTCGCCGTCTCCATCCTGGTAATGGCGCAACGGAATGCCCGTGGATTCGAACAGAAAGTCACGGACCTGCTGCCTGGTGAAGCCATCTCGATGGAGCGTTTTTACGTGCTCCGGCCCCAGGACTACTACCGCCTCATTGATCAGGCACATCCGGTAGCTCCAGACTGTGGCCAGCGCGCGGGAGATGGTCTTGAGAATCGTCTTGCCCCGCTGGGCGTTGTGTTCGCTGACTCCGTGGGGCGGTTCACCGGCAAAGAGTGAAACCGTGCTCTGGTCAGGAGCAAATCCACGGCCCACGTGAAATGGCTCCCAGGGGCTTTCCTCTTCGTTCTCCGCGATGCAGCAGGAAAACTTTCCGGGATTACCTAGCGCTGACATATCAATGCCATCCGGACGCGCCCCGCCTATATTCAACAAGATAAGTTGCAGGGCCCGTCCGAGAGTGCTGTTGGCGCGGGCTACATTGCTGAAGACATTCTGGCGCGACCAGAATCCGAGTTCCTTTCTTACCGGCCCGTTGACCAAGACCAGCGGGGCAGCAAAATGAGTAGTCGCCTGGGCTCCGTGCATGTTGAATCGTTCGTCGCAGGCAGCACGCACCAACGGCAGCAGCACGCGCATCAACTGGGGCGCGCATCCCGCCATCACCGCGTTGGCTGCAATCTTTTCGACAGTGGCTTCGCCATAACAGGGCGGCACGCGGCCCACGACAGACTCGGCCGGTAAAGGACAGGCATCGAGCATGGTCTGCACGCGCTCGACTGTAGGAGGAACGACCGGGAGAGCGTCGCCAAACTGCTTTGCGCAGAATTCGTAGGGGTCCTCTTTATCTGGCAGGGTAATCTGTGTCGCACTGGCGGCTGAGGTCCGCAGAAACTGCGGCTTGGCATGCACGCTGCCGTTACTGGACTCGGGCTCCAGATGACGGGAGCTACAACCAGGTTTCCACGAAGGCGCGCCGTCGTGCTCCGGCGCTATTGCCGGCTGGCCCAGCTCTGCGGCCAACTGATTGAGGCCCGCTTTGTCGAAGCCAACCAGAGTACGAAGCACTTGTCCGGCCTTGTCCAGTAGGAAAAAGGTGGGAACAGATTGGGGATCGTAGGCGCGCGAGAGTTTAAGCTGGTGATCCACCTGCACGGGAAAGGCGATATTGAGCTGCCGCGCGAATTCGCGGGTGGAAGCCTCGTCGTCTTGCGAGATTCCAAGCAATTGAATCGACGATTTCGCAAGAGGATTGAGATAAGGCAAGGCAAGCTGGCAAGTGGGGCAATCCGTCTCAAAAAACACGAGGAGTGCCGGTTTTCCAGGCTCATGCGCCAAGACTGCGGGTGCGATTTGACCTTGTTCGATCATGTTTGAATACCAATCCAGCCATACCAGTTTAGTACAGGAACAGGCCGGTAATCGGACTAATCCTCGATAACCGCACGCTGTAGCAGGCAGTGGGTCATTTTGCGTGAAGACGTGTATCAGGGCACGACTTTACAGCTTACGGAAAAACGAGCTATGCGTGGTTGGTTTGTATCAGGGCACGAATTCAGTATTGTTCACTTGACGTGACGTCCTTTGGGCCGGAAACTACCTATAACGAAGGCATTATGGTTTCCGATGATGGGGACGATATGACTGTAGGCATAGGGGTTTTGTGTGAAGGCGCTGAATGCATCATTGTGGCTAGCGATATGCGGGTTACATATCATGGTATGGGAGTTAATCCGCATGACAGAGCGGGCAAGCAATATGGTTTTGAGCCGTTTAATTTGTGCGCTGCTATCGCTGGCTCTACAAGTTCAACACATGCCATTATTTCTGAATTGAGCCAAAACCTGCGGAATTTAATTAAGGCCAAACTTAAACAGCCAAAGCGACATGTTTTCCTTGAGCACATAAGAGATTGCCTGGAGGATTCACGGAAAAAAGAGTTGCGAAGGATTCAGGCTTGCGAGATGAGTTCTCAGCTAGGCTGTGAGTTGCATGATTGGCTAGCGGGCAAACTTCCAACAGGGGAGCCATTTAATGACCGCGCACATCGGGAAGGTATGAGAATCCTCGCTGGCGTGCGAAAGGAATTCCGCAGCAAGGTTGGCATAATCGTCGCTGGGTTTCTGAAAAGCGGGCCTGTATTTTTGCGAGGATTAGGTTTTGAACCAGTTGAAGATGCAGCAAGCCCAGCAGTCTACGTCATTGGCGGCACGGGAGCAGTCGAGGCCATGCGAGTTCTCATTGAACGACAACAAAATGTAGAGATGGGAATAGCGCGATCATTGCTGCATGTTTATGAAGCACTCAGAGCAGCAAAAATTGATAAGGGCGTAGGAGATGCAGCATCGTATGTGGTGATGAGACCCTTGACAGCACGACTGCCGAATGGAATGCTGAGATTTCTGCCAGACCATCCCCTCCTAAAGCAATGGAGCAAGATGTATCGTTTGCGCGATACGTCGCCGCTGGATTCGCGAACAGCTAATGATCTTATCGATCTCGGCTTTAATGCCGAAAGGGTGAAAAATTCTGAACTCTTAGGACCTGCGGAGTTGATTGGAGAGTTATGAGGATTGTAGTTTTATGCAGCCTGAATTTATTCGTGCCGTAAAAGCTTTGAAATCAATCCGGCTTTAGCCGCTGCAGGTACTTAGAACACACGAAAAGGACTCTTTCCGCAAGCTCTTGAGTCGTGCCGAAAGATCTTTTAAATACAGGGCTTTAGCCTAATGCCACTTACTTTTCGTCGGCGGGCATAAATTTGCCCTTTTAAAACGCCCTCTCATCCTGTCAAGCGGCAGCGAAGGGCCTGCACTGAGCAGCGGACATTAGGCTAAAAGCCCAGTTGATTATTGGCACTATGCGGCACGACTCCGCAGCAAGTCGTTCGCTACGCTCGCCTCCGAGCTAACGCTAAAGTCGTACAGGTGGAACAAAGCGATAATCCTGGAAACTGTCCACCATTGGAAGACCAGAGAACAACAAAATAAAAGGGAACTTCAGCAAGCAGCTCTGCCGGCTTTCGCATCCAACTGCTCTGAAAGCCAGGTCGGTGATCTTTGCTAACCGGATCAACTCATTGGAAGACAACGCGCAACAAGACGGCCACGCTCCGACGCGTCTGTCGCGGCCAAAAACGTTCTCACCTCTGGCTTAAGGTGCTGCTGGCGTCGCTCTTGCTTGTCTCGACTGCCTCCTACGCCTATTCCGTTCTTACCCATGAGCAGGTTGTGGACTTTCTCTGGGACTCGAATATCAAGAAGATCCTGCTGGAGCGCTATCCCAGCTCAACCGATGACGATCTGCGCCAGGCCCACGCTTATGCCTATGGCGGCTGCTTGATTCAGGACATGGGCTATTATCCGCATGGCAACAAGTTTTTCAGCGACCTTGTCCATTATGTTCGCAGCGGCGACTTTGTCACGGAATTGATCCAGGATTCGCAGAACCTGAATGAGTTGGCTTTTGCGCTGGGGGCCCTGGCCCACTATGCATCCGACACGACCGGCCACCCTACGGTAAATGCCGCTGTCGCGCTCGAATTTCCCAAGCTGCGCGCCAAGTATGGCGACCACGTTACCTATGCACAAGACCCGAAAGCCCACATCCGCACGGAATTTGGGTTTGACGTGCTGCAAGTGGCGAAGCAGCGGTACAGCTCCCAGGCATACCACGACTTTATAGGTTTTGAAGTGGCCCAGCCTCTGCTGGAACGCGCCTTTCAGAAAGTGTATGGACTGGAGTTAAGGCAGATTTTTCCCGACGAAGAAGAGACTATCGGAAACTATCGCCACGCCATAAGCGTATGGATTCCACGGCTGACGCAGGTGGCGCTGATCACCAAAAAATCGGAGTTGGAAGCGTTGCCGAACTTCTCTCCCAAGCGCTTTCGATACCTGCTTTCCCGGACCGAATATGAAAAAACCTGGGGCAAGAAATATGATCATCCGGGATTCGCAGCCAGGTTTCTGGCTGTGGTCGTGAAGCTGCTACCTAAGGTCGGTCCTTTAAAGACCCTCGATATCAAGCCGCCTACACCCCATACGGAAGCCCTGTACATCAAGAGCGTGGAGGATACGGTAAACAACTACCGGACGCTCTTAGTGAAGGCCGGGAAGGGTGATTTGAAGCTAGCCGATAATGACCTGGACACCGGCAGTCCAACTGCACCCGGGGAGTATTCACTGACGGACAAGGCATATTCGAAGCTCGTCCAAAAGCTTGCGGAAAACCACTTTGCCCAGGTCACGCCCTCACTGCGATCCAATGTCCTGAATTTCTACGCCGATCTGAGCAGGCCCGTTGATACCAAGAAGCACAAGGATGAATGGAACAAGACGCTGCAGGCGCTGGAAGCCCTGAAAAGCACGGGCGTTGGGGCTCAACAACCTGCGGCTGGTGATTTGCAATAATCGGTCACGAATGGTTGAAATCCAGCCGTTTCATCAGCGCTGAAGCGCACCCTCAAATGCCTTAGCGAACCGGCTTGCCTGAAATCGTATCCTTGTAAACAGTTCCGCCCTTCATAACAAAGCCCACATTCTCCAGGGCCTGCACGTTCTGCAGGGGATCAGCGGTCACGGCGATCAGGTCGGCATATTTGCCGGCTTCGATGCTGCCGACGTCTTTTGACCGTCCAATCAAATCAGCGGCGCTGCTGGTTGCGGCGCGAATTGCCTGCGCCGGAGTCATGCCAAATTTCACCATGTAGAAAAACTGCTTGGCGTTGTCGCCGTGCGGATACACACCGGCATCGGTGCCAAACGCCATCTTGACTTCCGCCTTCACGGCTCGCTGAAAGCTCTCTCTTTGCAGTCGCCCTACCATTTTCTCTTTATCGATATTCTCCTGCGGCAGGCCGAACTCCTGCGCTTTGCCCAGGATGTAATCGTCGTTGTAAATGTCCATCACCAGATAAGTGCCATGCTCTTTGGCCAGGCGGATACCCTCGTCGTCGATCAAGCTGGAATGCTCAATGGAATCAATGCCGGCCAGAATGGCGTTCTTGATGCCCTGCGTGCCATGTGCATGCGCGGCGATTTTGCGGCCCGCCATGTGGGCCTCATCGGCTGCGGTTTTGAGTTCTTCCAGCGTGTATTGCGGCGCTCCGGGGCTGTCGCCCTTCGAGAGCACGCCGCCGCTGGCGATGATCTTGATTACGTCCACGCTGTACTTGATCTGGGCGCGCACCACATGGCGGACTTGGTCCACGCCATCAGCAATCGCAAAGTCCCTCTCCTCAGGAAACATACTCACCCGTGTTTGCGGTGAATAGTTGTTCAAATCGCCATGCCCGCCGGTGATGGATATGGGCGGGCCGCTGGCCACGACACGCGGCCCGGGAATCAGCCCTTCATTGATGGAGTTGCGGAGGTCCACGGCGAGAAATGGCTCTGAACCGACGTCGCGCACGGAGGTAAAACCCGCGTCCAACGTCTTGCGCGCATGGACTACAGCGGCAAAAGCGCTTTGAAAAGGAGTGTCCTTGAAGCGATAAATCTCATCATAGCGGTCGGCGCGCGAACCCAGATGGGTGTGGCAATCAATCAACCCCGGCAGCACCGTTGCCTTGGAAAGGTCAACGACTGCGGCTCCTGACGGTATGGAGACAGAAGCTGCCGCACCGATATTCTGGATGCGGTCATCCTGGACAACGATCACCATGTTTTCCCGAACGTTGTCTCCGACGCCATCAAAGAGACGTCCAGCACGGACATATACGGTTTTGGAGGCAGGTTTGCCGGATGCAGGACTGGAAGACAGCTGGGCGACACCGATCCAGGTAAAAATCAGAATGAAGATGGCAGGAAAAAAACGTCTCATTCAGCAACTCCTTGATAAAGCAACGATGAGTATACCGAGGAGCAGCTTGTGGCCTGAACACATTTCATTGAGCTGGCATCAACCACATGCGCCTTTCCGCCTTTTTATACCCGCATGTTATCTTCAAAGTTGCTCGCAGTGTCGGAGAGTCCAACCTTGTCGTTGAAGAACCTGATCTTTGGAAGACCCTTGCTGACGTCGCAGGAGAGGGCTGAACAGATCGGTCCCACTTCCGGGATTGCTATCTTTGGCCTGGATGCGCTCAGCTCGGCTGGATACGGTCCTGAGGCGGCCATGACCATATTGATTCCTATAGGAGCTTTGGGCGCCAGCTACATTCTTCCGATCAGTGGAAGCATCGTCGCGCTCCTCGCGGTTGTTTACTTTTCCTACTTACAAACAATTCAAGCTTACCCCGGTGGCGGAGGCTCGTACACCGTAGCCCGCGAGAACCTGGGCGAGTCGGCCAGCCTGCTGGCAGCCGCCGCGCTCATGATTGACTACATCCTGGTTGTCGCCGTGGGGATATCCGCAGGCGTGGGCGCTTTGACCTCCGCTCTGCCTTGGCTGCAACCGCATACTCTGGCACTCTGCCTGGTCATCCTGGCAATCATTGCCCTCATCAACCTCCGCGGCCTGCGGGAGGCCGGCAGGTTATTCATAGCGCCAACCTTCCTTTTTGTGGGAAGCCTGCTGGCCATGATCGTGGTGGGCGTGTTTCGAAGCCTGGCCAGCGGAGGACACCCGGTTCCGATTGTTGCTCCACCCCATGCTCCAGCGCCGCAAATGGCGGTGACTGCGTGGCTGCTCCTGCAGAGTTTCGCCAGCGGCTGCACGGCCATGACCGGAGTTGAAGCCGTAAGCAATGGAATAAAAGCATTTCGAGAACCGGGAACCAGGAATGCCAAGATCACGCTCTCGGTCATCATTGCCACGCTTATGGTGTTGCTGCTGGGCATCGCTCATCTGGTCAAGGTGTACTCCATTGTGGCAACTGACCCGGGCCAGAGTGGGTACGAGAGCGTGCTTTCGCAATTGCTGGGAGCCGTAGCCGGAAAGGGCGTGTTTTACTTTGTTGCCATCATTTCCATCCTGTTGGTTCTGGCCCTGTCGGCCAACACGGCGTTTGCCGACTTCCCTCGCCTGTGCCAGGCCATTGCGCGCAACGGTTACCTGCCAAGATCTTTTGCCTCCAGAGGAAGGAGGCTGGTCTTTTCTCAAGGCATTTACGCGCTCACAGCGATAGCAGCGATCTTGCTGGTGGTCTTTCGAGGAATAACGGACCGGCTTATCCCCTTGTTCGCCATCGGCGCTTTCCTGGCCTTCACACTTTCCCAGGCAGGCATGGTCGCCCACTGGAAAAAAGCCAAGGGGCGCCATCTCTTCAGCATGTTCCTGAATGGTCTGGGCGCAATTGCCACCGCCATCACAGTGCTGGTCGTGCTGGTGGCTAAATTTACCGAAGGCGCATGGATCACCCTGGGGCTGATTCCCTTGCTCTTCCTTCTGATGAAGGCCGTTCGCCGGCAATACCGCCGGGTCGAAGAGGAAACAAAACTTGACCAGCCCCTAGTACTAGACGACCTGAAACGGCCGATGGTGGTCCTACCCATCACGGCCTGGAGCAAGATCGCGCAAAAAGCTCTGCAGTTTGCTCTCGAAATATCGCCCGACGTAAAAGTAGTACACGTGTGCACCGAGGACGACGCGAATGATTTGGAGCCCAGGTGGAAGGAGCTTGTCGAAAGTCCGACACGCAAGGCAGGCTTCAAGCCGCCCGAACTGAGAGTGCTTCCTTCACCTTACAGGTATGTATTGATCCCTATCCTCGACTATATCGAAGAAGAAGCAAAGAAACATCCGGACCGTCAGATTGCGGTGATCATTCCTGAAAAAGTTGAAAATCGCTGGTACAACTTCTGGCTGCATAATCAGCGTGCTGCCTTGCTGAAGGCTTTGCTTTATTTCTCAGGAAACAAGCAGATCATCGTGATGAATATTCCCTGGTATCTGGGATTAGGGAAAGAGTGAAAGGGATAAAAGTTTCTTTACCCACAACTTCCGTTGCGGGCTAAAGCCCTTTGTATTTATGCTCCAAACACTGCCCTAAAGGGCAATACGGCTCACTTAGGGAAATGCGACGAAATTGAGAGCCAACGACGAACCAGCCCTGCAGGGGCGAAATTATTGAGCCCACCTGCGTAAGCGGTGGGTAAAGTTAGAGATAGAGACAAAGCCCCACAGGGGCGACATAAGGGTTTACGTCCTGGTTTGAAGAAGATTGTTGATCAAAAGGTTCGTGACGCGCTTAAGTGAACAGTATTGCCCTATAGGGCCGTTCTTCCACCGGTATCCGGTCTACAGCAACTATGAAACCCCTATAGAAAAATGTCGGCTGGGCCTGCGTCAAGATTTGGGAAGCGTGCCGGCAAACGCACTGACAGTCTCAACATGACCGGCTACGGCGCGCTCAATCACATGCGCCAACTCTGTGCGTGAGACTGGCTTGGAGATATAACCATCCATTCCTGCCTTGATACATTGCTCCCGGTCACCGATCATCGCGTGCGCCGTCATGGCCACGATAGGAATGTGGGAGTTGCTGCCTGCTTCCCGATCGCGTATGACAGCCGTAGCTTCCAGGCCGTCCATGTCCGGCATCTGCACATCCATAAGGATCAGGTCAAACGAAGAATCTCTTAGCGCGGTCAGTACTTGCCGGCCATTTTCAACCACTGTCGCCCGATGGCCCATGCTTTCCAGCAGCTTTACCGCCAGCTTCTGGTTGATGCGATTGTCTTCCGCCACGAGGATCTGCAACGCCTTCTTGGTATTCGATCCATCGAGAAATACCGGCGCAGCGCCTGCGTCTTCAAGCATCAATGGACCAACGTATGCTGAAGAAACCACTTCTGTCCCAAATTGGGCCGTGAAGCAAAATGTGCTCCCGGTCCCTACCTTGCTCTCCGCCCAGATTTTTCCGCCCATCAATTCGACAATGCGAGTGCAAATGGCCAGGCCCAGCCCTGTTCCACCAAACTTGCGGGTCGGGGAATTGTCGGCCTGCTCAAACGGAGCAAAAATCGTCTCCAGCTTATCGTGTGGTATGCCGATGCCGGTGTCAGAGACCGAAAATTGCAGAAACACCGTGGGAGCATCTGTGGAATTGTCATTTTGGGAAGCGCATTCTACGAAAACATCTATCTCCCCGTGCTCCGTAAACTTGATGGAGTTGCCAACCAGATTGGTAATCACCTGCCGCAACCTGCCAGCGTCGCCTACCAGCGACTTGGGCACTCCTTCAGCGATGCGAAGCGTAAGCTTCAGCTCTTTCTGCGCGGCGCGCGAACCAAACGCTTTCATGGTCGCAGTCATGAGCTCGGATACATCGAAGGGCGCAGGACGCAGGCTGAACTTTCCCGCTTCAATCTTGGAATAATCCAGCAGATCGTTGATCACGACCAGCAGCGCGTCTCCTGAGGCTTTCACCAGCGACAGAAACTCCTTCTGGTCAGGCGTCAGGTCGGTACCCAGAGTCAGCTCGGTCATTCCGATGATCCCATTCATCGGGGTCCTGATTTCATGGCTCACGTTGGCCAGGAACTCGCTCTTCGCGCGGCTGGCGGCTTCCGCAGCTTCACGGGCCAACTCCAATTGTTGGTTCACGATGGCCAACTCCGTGGTGCGCGCCTCAGCCGCCTGGCGTGACGTTTCCAATTGCGCGTTGGCTGCTTTCAATTCTGAGGTCCGCAGCTCTACTTGCGTGGCCAGCGTCGCCTTCTGGTTCAGGATCCGCTTCATCCGCCACTTCCAAAAGCCAAGAGCGAGCAGAAGCAAGGCCAGAATACCGAGAAGACGGGACCAAACCGTATCCCAGAACGGCGGAGCAATCGAGACCAGGATCTCTGCCGGCGCACCCCATTCTCCTCCTGGAACGCGCGCCATCACCTCAAAAGCATACTGGCCGTGGGGCACACTGGGATAGCGGATCTCACGCTGCTGAGTTTCAGTCCAGCCCTCTTCCAGGTTCCTGAGGCGATAGCGAAACTGCACCTCATCTTCGTGAAGAAAAGTTAGTGCCGCGAACTTGAAGACTCCTGAGCGGTCGGAATATTGAATTGCTAGAGAGCTTGGCCTTTCACCGGCCTCGGAATTCAGTACATTCCAGGTGACACCCGTGCCAAATCGAACCGAAGTCAGCAGCACCCGGGGTGGGCTCTCCAGTTGTGAATTCAGGGAAGGATGGAAATGGGCAAGTCCATGACTGGTGCCGATCCAAATCTCGCCATTCGGTTCGGAAAAGAATCCATTGGTGTCAGTGTCTTCCCAGGTCAGGCCATCCGAGTGACCGTAGTGTCTCCAACGATCGCCGTAAAAAACATCAATCCCCCGGTCGGATCCGGCCCACACTGCCCCATCGGGGCTGGAGCCCAAAAAATAGCTCTGATTGGACCTTGGCCCGTCCTGCTCTGTGTAATGAGTTACTTCAGGTTGGTCGCTGTTGCCGGTGAATTGCAAACGGGTCAGGCCCACCGGTTCCCGATAAGAAATCCACAGCGCACCATCCGCAGCCTGAGTCAGGCCAAACGTCATGCTTAATTTCAATCCATCGGCCACGCCAAACCGCCGCCACTGGCCGTCTTTGAGCCGGGCCAGACCGTTAGTGCCCGTAAACCAAAGCCAGCCTCGTCGATCGATGATAGGTTGGTAAAATGTTTCTCGCTCGTCGGTGCCAGGCACAGCAACTCGATCAAAGTGGAGCTTCCCATTGCGGGCCTCGATTGATGTGCTGCAGAAG
>Ga0070730_10003458_pt1 | contig 14157 bp, 5 predicted proteins | sample Coa_R1_3_FD_66447 | JGI IMG/M metagenome (GOLD analysis project Ga0070730, IMG submission 66447) | Surface soil microbial communities from Centralia Pennsylvania, which are recovering from an underground coalmine fire - Coalmine... | ecosystem: Environmental > Terrestrial > Soil > Unclassified ...
GTGCGCACGCGAGCAGGCTTATTTGATGTCAGCCACATGGGCGAGTTCGGCGTTGAAGGGCCGGACGCGCTGGCTTACTTGCAATACCTGGTTCCCAACGATGTATCAAAACTCGCCATTCACCAGGCGTTGTACACGCAGCTTTGCCTGCCCGACGCGGGTACCATCGATGATCTGCTAATTTACCGGTTAGATGAGAACCAGTATATGATGGTAGTCAACGCGGGCAACATCGATAAGGACTTCGCCTGGGCTGAGCAGCAGGCGGGGAATATCGATGTCCGACTGACGAACCGGTCTGACGAAACCGGGCTGCTCGCTTTGCAGGGGCCAGAGGCGCAGAGCATCTTGCAACCCCTGACAGAGGTAGACCTGAGCAACATCCGCTATTATCACTTTGACATGGGTAAAGTGGATGGCATCGAATGTATCATCTCGCGCACCGGCTACACAGGAGAGGATGGTTTTGAACTGTATTGCTCTTCCGCCGACGTGGTGAAGCTATGGCGCGATCTGCTGGCTGCCGGGAAAGAGCGCGGCCTGCTGCCTGCCGGGCTGGGCGCGCGCGACACCCTGCGCCTGGAAGCCGGCTACTGCCTGTACGGTCACGAACTGGACGAGGCCACCAACCCGCTAGAAGCGAGCCTGGGCTGGACCATCAAACTCAACAAGGGTGAATTTATCGGACACGACGCGCTGGCAAAGATCAAGGAGCAGGGTGTGAAACGCAAACTGATCGGCATCGAGATGGTAGAGCGCGGCGTGTGTCGCGGCGGCTACGCTATCTACGCCGACGGTCGGCAAATCGGCGCGCTGACCAGCGGCGCGCCCGGCCTCACCCTGAACAAGAACATCGGCATGGGCTATGTCGAAGCGTCCTATGCCGTTCCTGGCACACCCGTCTCTATCGACATCCGGGGCAAACAGACCGGGGCGCAAATCGTCGCGCTGCCGTTTTATAAACGAAAAAAATAGGGACGCGAAAATGGACATTCCCGATCTTGATCGCGTCCTCTATTTGTGGCATCTCATCGTATTTTGTACATCCATATACCGAAGGGAGAACCCAACTGATGGCAAAGCTCAATCATCCGGCCAATCTTAAGTATAGCAAGACCGACGAATGGGTGCGCGTTAATGGCGACGAGGCCACCATCGGCATTTCGGACTATGCCCAGGACCAGCTCGGCGACATCGTGTATATCGAGCTGCTCCGGGATAGCGGAGAAAGCGTTTCAGCCGAGGCCAAATTCGGCGATATCGAGTCCGTCAAGGCGACCTCGGAACTGGTTTCACCCGTCAGTGGCACCATTGTGAAGGTGAACGAAAACCTGAAGGACACGCCCGAACTGATTAACGATAGCCCCTACGAGCAAGGTTGGATGTTTGTCGTGAAAATGAGCGACTCTTCTGAACTGGATCACCTCATGAGCGCCGATGACTACCTTGCATATCTCGAAGGCCGCTAATCCATCTTTGTTGCACCCATAAGGGGGACACATGAGCTACATACCCAATACGCCGGAAGACCAGCAGTCCATGCTGGCAACGCTCGGCCTCTCATCGCTGGAAGACCTGCTGACGCCGGTGCCTGAACATGTGCGGCTGGGCCGCGCGCTGGATCTGCCGCCCGCGCTGGCGGAGCCAGACCTGAAACGCCTGATGACGAACATGGCGGCGAAAAACAAAAACCTGGATACCACCATTGCGTTTCTGGGCGCGGGTTCCTACGATCACGCCATACCGAGCGTGGTGCCACACTTGCAGCGGCGTTCCGAGTTCGTTACCTCGTACACGCCCTACCAGCCGGAAGTTAGCCAGGGCATGTTGCAGGCCATCTACGAGTTCCAGACCATGGTGTGCCAGATAACAGGGCTGGACATCGCCAACGCCTCGCTCTATGACGGGGCGACCGCGCTGGTTGAAGCAGTGCTGCTGGCAGTCGGCCCCGGCGGGCGCGGCGAAGTGGTCATTTCGACGGGCGTTGACCCGCAGTACCGGCGCGTGCTGCACACCTACGCTCACGCGCGCGGCTTTCAGGTCAAAGAAGTGCCGACGCGCGACGGCGTGACCTCGCCCGAGGACCTGGACGCGGCAGTCAGCGCCACCACCGCCGCCGTGGTGCTGCAACAACCCAACTTCTTCGGCTGTATTGAGGATATGCAGGCTCTCGAACCCGTCGCGCACAAAGGCAAGGCGGTCTTCGTCACCACCATTACCGAACCCGCTTCGCTGGGCATCCTGGCCGCTCCCGGCGACTACGGCGCGGATATTGCAATAGGCGAGTTGATGAGTTTTGGCAACACAATGAGTTATGGCGGTCCCGCGCTGGGCTTCATGGCAGCGCGCACCAAATATATGCGCCTGCTGCCGGGTCGCCTGGTCGGGCAGACCGTCGAAGAGGGCGGCGATCAACGTACCGGCTACGTGCTGACCTTGCAGACACGCGAGCAGCACATCCGCCGCGAGCGCGCTACCTCCAACATCTGCACCAATCAATCGCTGCTGGCGGTGGGCGCGACGATTTACATGTCCGCTCTGGGCAAGCAGGGCTTCCGCGAACTGGGTGAGTTGTGCCTCCAGAAGGCCCATTACGCTTTCCGCCAGATTACCGCCATCCCCGGCTACTCGGCGAAGTTCGGCAGTCCCTTCTACGATGAATTTGTGATAACCGCGCCCGTTGCGCCGCATAAACTGGAACGGCACCTCGAACAGGCCGGTATACTTGGCGGCTACGCGCTGCATAACCACTATCCCGCGATGGAAAACGACATCCTGTTCTGCGTGACGGAGACGCGCACGAAAGCAGACATCGATGCCCTGGTATCCGCGTTGAAAGAGGTGCAGGCATGAGAAGCGTCGAACCACTGATCTTTGAAAAGGGCGCGCCCGGACGACGCGCCGCCACCATGACGGCGATGGACGTGCCAACCGAGTCACTGGACAGCATGGTTCCCGCCGCCATGCTGCGCAAGGAACCTGCGCCCCTGCCAGAGGTGAGCGAGATCGAGATTGTGCGCCACTACACGCACCTCTCGCAGCGCAATTTCGGCGTGGACACGGGCTTCTACCCGCTCGGCTCCTGCACTATGAAGTACAACCCCAAGATCAACGAGGACATGGCGGCGCTGCCCGGCTTCGCGCATATCCACCCGTTGCAGCCCGATAACACTGTGCAGGGCGCAATTCAACTGGCCTACGAACTGGAGCAATACCTGGCAGAAATTTCGGGTATGCAGCGCGTCACGTTGCAGCCCTCCGCCGGGGCGCACGGTGAACTGACGGGCCTGATGCTCATTAAAGCCTATCACGAACACAACGGCCAGGGGCATCGCAACATCGTGCTGATACCAGACAACGCGCACGGCACCAACCCCGCCAGCGCCACGCTGGCCGATTATCGCTCGGTGGAAGTGAAGACCGACCCCAAAACGGGCGGCATCGAGATGGAACATCTCAAGGCGCTGCTGGATGCCAACGCCGCCAACATCGCCGCCATCATGATGACCAACCCCAATACGTTGGGACTCTTCGATAGCAAAATCGCGGAGATCGCCACGCTGGTACACGAAACTGGCGGGCAGCTCTACTACGACGGGGCCAACGCCAACGCGGTGCTGGGCATCACGCGCCCCGGCGATATGGGCTTCGACGTGGTACATTTCAACCTGCACAAGACGTGCAGCACCCCGCACGGCGGCGGCGGCCCCGGCGCGGGACCCATCGGCGTGAAGGAACACCTGGTGCCGTTCCTGCCGGGACCGATGCCCGCGAAGAACGAGCAGGGCTACTACTGGGAAGACGTGGGGCCGCTTTCCATCGGCAAGATGCGCGCCAACAAGGGCAATTTCGGCGTGCTGGTACGCGCCTACACCTACATTCGCACCTACGGCCCCGACGGCCTGCTGCACGTTTCGCAGAGCGCCATTCTCAACGCCAATTACCTGAAACACGAACTGGCCCCGGACTACGAAATCGCCTACCCGCAAACCTGCCAGCACGAATTCGTGGCAACGGCGGAACGCCAGAAGGAAGAACACGATGTGACCGCGCTCGACATCGCCAAGCGCCTGCTCGACTTCGGCATGTACGCGCCCACCATTTACTTCCCCCTCATCGTCCACGAGGCCATGATGATCGAGCCAACCGAAACCGAGACCCGCGAAACGCTGGATTACTTCGTGAGTGTGATGCGCCAGATCGCCGAGGAAGCCCGCACAAACCCTGAGATTGTGAAGACCGCGCCACATACGACGCCGGTCGGGAGGCTGGACCAGGCTCTGGCGGCGAGGAAGCCGAATTTGCGGTGGATGCAGGGGCAGGAGGGGACGCATTAAGGAGGAGGGGATGTGCAAATGCGGGGTTAGATGAACAAAGCTAGCAGCATGTTCTTTATCTGACCTCGCATCATGGGTCAAGCATAGCTCTGATTATGCAAGCTTTCGGCTTTTCACATGGCGACTTACTGCCCATAGTGCGCGAAATACATCATCAACAATATCTGATGTACCTAAAAGTGAAGTGAGAACCTGGACACTTTGTTCATCGTAGGCAAGTTGTGCCAGCGCATCCGCAATGCTCTGACGAATATCACGGTCAATATCCTGGTTGGTCAGAAGAATGAGTAGCGATGGCACGATAGTATGTTCTCCTAATGCACAAAGTAGCCAGGCGATATTTTGTCCCCTATACCGATCAATATACTCAGACGAGAGTATTTCTACAAGTCTGGCAGCAATCTCCCGTTTATCAACATTATTATGATCTCCCAGGTTTTCTAAAGCGTGCAAAATGTGCAGGAGTAGGTCCTGACTGATCCCTGGTTCCTCGATCAACTTCAACAATTCGTCGATAACTGTTGTACTCCCTAACATGCCTAACGTGGCTGCAACACTCCCACGTAGATTCAGGTCGAGCTGCTGATCAAAAAGTAGTTCATTCAAAACATGCAGTGTTCGCTGGTTACGGTTGCCCTGGTCACTTAATGCTATGGCAATGCTGATACGCACAGGGAGATCGGTATGTCTGTCAGAAAGAAGTTGAAGAAACGAGGGTACAACATCTTGCTCACCTAGAGCGCCTAGCGTCTGGGCAATGCTACTGCGTACTGTAGCATCTAGCGCCTTATCTACGAATAGATCCTGCAAACAATCAATACATACGGCTTCTGGGCCGAAAGTTCTCAGAACAGCCGCGATACGCCCGCGCACATAGGTATTGTCGTAATTGTTCGCCAGTATCTCTAGCATTGTCGGAATAGCTTGCTGCGCTTCCAGTATCCCCAGTGTTTTCGCGGCACTCCCTCGCACATGCCAGTCAACTTGCTCATTGGCGAGTATGTCCTGCAGCTTTGATGCTGCGCAGGAATCTTCTAGTATTCCGAGAGCGACAACGATACTTTGTTGCACCAGAGGATTCTCGGTAGTATTGTCGAGTAGCTGAACCAGAGAGGTAGCCATCTCGCTATCCCCTAGCATTCCCAGAGTCAGGGCAATGCTTTGCCGCACATAAATGTCTTCCTTCTCATCTGACAGCAGGTGAAGCAGAGTGTTCGTAATGCCACGCTCTCCCAGAGTGCCAAGAACACGGGCAATAATGATGCGTATGTAGCGACCGGTTTGTTTCTGAGAGATCTGATCGGCCAGAGTGAGCGCAAGGCTTCGTTCTCCGTAGGACCCCAGTGCCCATCCTACGCTTTCTCGTATGTCAAGAAGTTTTTCGTCGCTGGATGACAGTATGCCCAGGAGGCGACTGTTGACGCGCGGCCCTCCGATCATCGCAAGCGTGTTTGCGGCTTGCTCCCTGGTTAATGAATACGGAGTTGTGTGCAAAATTTCAAAGAGTTGATTGATCACCTCATCTCTCAAAGGTCTATGGAGAATGCGCGGTTTCTCTGTTAAACATTGGCCTGCCAGAATAAGATGAGAATGAAACTCATCGTCTTGCAAAGGTGTCGTCTCATCATGTCCCAGCAGAATATTCAGCAACGGCCCTGCATCATTGATGGTGCCAACGTAGAGCAACAATACTTCCTCCCACCAGGGATTGTTTAGATGTTGGAGCAAATCGTCCTGTCGATGATTAGCAATGATGTACTGGGTGACAAAGTATTCCTGAAACGTGAGATGCGAAAAACCATACCATCCTTTTGCCTGTTCCCTTAATAATCCGTTTTCCATGTCAATTTGCTCCAGCACATCTCTGCTCTTTCCTTCCGAGATGTCAACTGTGGGCAAAAATTTCCCAATGACCTGCAATAGTTCATCGATAGGAAAGTAATGCTTTCCCTGCCTGTGAAAATGCCAGGCCACTTCTTGTAGCAATTGGGACTGGAAAATCAAAGGGAACTCTCTGCGGCGTTTAATATCACGGCTGACATCCCACTTGCTTTGCAGCAATTCGACACATTGCCTGTAAAAATCCGCTCGCCTTTCGGGGAGTTCGAGATGGCCTTCGTAGACAATCACAGCAAGCGAAAGAAGCAAAGGGTTAGATACCAGAGATTGAATCCGCAGATTGCGCTCGAGGCATAGGGTCAGATGCTTGATCTTCTCTTCTTTACTGGTAGCAAGAGTGGCGTTAAACCAGTTAGTTATAAAGGTTTTACTATCCTCCGGCTGAAAATCAACCATCTCTAATTCATGGAACCCCTGCACCTTTGGTCGATATTGATACCCGGCTCTGCGTACAGTCACCACAATCGGAAGTTGAGGAATCATAGAAGCGAGTTTCTTGATGGCCTCCACCATAGCAACATAAGCGCTTTCTGCATGTTCATCGCTTATACCAATCTTCGTCTCATCCAATCCATCCAGGAGCAGGAGTATCTGTCCGGCAAGCATCATCTCATTCAGCAGGTCATGAACGTGCTGATCGGATGTGGGGATGCGACTATCTACCTGCGCCATAATAAGATCGAGCAAATTATGATGCACTGAGGGATTGAAGGTATTGAGTTGCACGTAAATTGGAAGAGACGGCAAACCCGGAAGCTCGTTTTTGGCTGACTTGATTGCAAGATAGCGCAGCAGCGTCGTCTTACCAGCACCCGGATTGCCAACAATCACACACTGTTTGAACCGCCGGATAGCCTCATCTGGATCGATTGCGCCATCTATATGCTGCTCAAGCGATTGCTGCGCTGCCTGTAGCAGCACATTGGGATCGCATGTCTCTTCGGCTTCACGTAGACCGGGATCGAGACTATATTTAAGGGAGCTTTCTGGATGGATGAGCAGCGGGACATACACTTTTTCTAATTTTAACGGATGGCTCATTCCCACAATGTGTATCTGCGTAATATGGGGATCATGAAGGAGATTGTGGATATAGTGCTTCAACTGGTTTTCCGCTTTCACACGCCGCGCCCGATCCTCCTTGCGCTGCCGCCTTTCTGCTCGTCTGGTATTTTTTCTTTTTTTCAGGCTATGAGGGATAAAAGCCGCAAGGAGGGTTCCCAATGTCTGTATGATCGTATCGATATGTTGGCGCAAGGTGTTAAGTAGTATATCCATCCTTTTTTCCTTTAAGCACTCGAATTACCTCTCATCTTTTTAGATTTGAGGATATATTACGTCAAGTAAAATATAAGGGGTGATTTGTGCCATGAAGCTCGCCAGTGATGCCTGAACAATGTCACGGGAATGACAGGCATTATGGTTGCAACGTAGACATCCATTCGTGAACGTGTTAAACTTATCATGTGATATTTGATTCATAGTGAGTCGCATTGCTCTATTGAACAAAGGAGCAGAAAAATGGATGGACCTCCAGCGGCCTCTGCAAACTCTTCAATCATGAGACGCGCGCAAAAGATTCGCCAAAGAATGATGCTAGAAATGGCATCGGGAGTGCCTGTCACCACTAGAGATGGTTTTTTGCGTGTGTGTCTTCAGTATGAGCGCGATGCCTCCGATGGTTCGTTACCGGCTTGCGACAGGGTTTACGGGGGAAGCTGCGATATGGAGGATATACTACAAAGTAGCTCATGCTGGAATTGGCAAAGATTTGATGATGATTGGGCGGATTGGACAGATTGGCATAAAATACCCAGCCGATCAGGAAAATTGCGGTAGAGTAACTTGTCGAGATGTTATTTGGAGCGTTGTCTTGCCAGTTCTTGATGAATAGTCTGGATAGCGCAAGGCTGACACCTTTGAGGAGCGCGAGTTCACGTGAAAACACAACTCGTTATCATCCAACCTACAGCGTTCTGCAATATCAACTGCCGGTATTGCTACCTTCCAAATCGTGGAGTTACTAAACGCATCAGTATAGAAACGCTTTCCCAGATATTTAAAGTGCTGCTCTCTTCGTCACTGGTTTCTGACGCAATCTCGATTGTATGGCACGCCGGAGAGCCACTGGTGCTGCCCATAGGATTTTATGAGCGCGCTTTTCAGCTACAGCAGCAATGGAATACCAATGGAGTGCGAATTATTAATTCGTTTCAAACGAATGCCACGCTCATTACTCAGAAATGGTGCCAATTTTTTAAGGCATACGATGTTTATGTAGGTGTCAGCCTGGATGGACCGCAATATATGCATGACGCGAATCGCGTGAGCAAATCCGGGGATGGCACCTTTGAACGGGTCTGGCGCGGTATTGAGCTTCTACGGGCAAACAACATCGATTATTCGGTCATCTCCGTGATAACGAAAGATTCTGTGCAGAACCCGGATGATTTCTGGCAATTTTTCGCGAAACTGCACCCTGAGCGGCTGGGCCTCAATCCCGAAGAGCAAGAAGGTATTAACGAACGAACCTCTTTGCGAAGCCAGCAAGACATCGAGGCATACAGGCATTTCTTCAAACGTCTTCTCATGTTGAATGAACAAAGTCAGAATCCCCTGTCAATACGAGAAATTGAAGATCCTACAGAGTATATTCGTTCTGGTTCGGCCCGTAAATATGCTCAGAGTAATGTCCCTATGGCAATTTTGAGCTTTGATTGCGATGGGAATGTCTCAACGTTTTCGCCTGAACTGCTGACGATGACACATCCAACTTACGGTAATTTCATTTTTGGCAATGTCTTTGAGGGGACTATTGAGGACATATATACACAGCCAAAATTCATTGAGATCAATGCACAGATTCAACGGGGTGTTGCCAGGTGCCAGGAGACCTGTGACTATTTCGCTTTTTGTGGCGGCGGTTCGCCCTCAAACAAATTGCATGAAAATGGGGGCTTTGACTCCACAGAAACCGTTGCCTGTCGCCTGAAGGTGAAAGTGACAACGGATGTGTTACTGGAATACCTGGAAGAGAAATATTATATTGAACCCTCCTCTCTGGAAAGCGTAGCTGAAATGAGGAGGGTTCATTAGATACTGCTGAAATGTTTGTTAATCTTCGCCGGGCAATTCTTCGCGCACGACTCTTTCTGGAGGTCTGGCTTTGCGCAGCCACTCTTTCAAAAGCCCCACCGGGATTCTAAACTGAGTGCCGTCAAGCCGCTCCTCTATGATGTCTTCTCTCACAAGGTTATGCAGCGCCTCTGAGACCTCTTTTCTTACATAGGGTACGCCCTGAGCCTCATACTCACTCAGGATATCATTAAAAGAAAAGACGCGCCCTTCTTCTCCTTTTTCCTGAGCCAGAATAGAAAGAATAAAACGTTCCTCAGGCGCAGACTGATCCCATATCCAGCGAAAGCTGCTTGCTTGCTCCTCAAGAATGAGATCAAGCACGATATTCACATCATTGATGGTGGCGTAAGACTTCCGCTGCTTATTACAATGAGCTATCAGCCTCTCGCTCATCATATGGATCAGGTAGGGCTGGTCATCTGTCAGCTTGCGAACTCGTTCGAGGGCCAGAGGGTCGTATTCCAGATACTGGCTAATGGGTTTTGTAATAAGATCGATGGCCTCCTGTGGCTTGAGCTTGGATAAGGGGTGAGATAATGCGATATTGAAAAAGACAGACCAGCGCTCCTCCACGAAATGGAGCATGCGCCGGGTGCCAGCCAGCAAGAAGTTCAGTCTCTGGCGATGTTGCATTAAGTGGCGCAGGTAGTCCAGCATTCTCTCATTCAATATGCCATACTGAAAATGTTCTTGCAGTTTCTCGAACTCATCGAGCAGGAACACAAGCTTGCTTCCTGGAAGCGACTGTAATACCTGCGCCAGGTAGTCATCAAAGGCCCGCGTCCAGTTGGCCTGAAATGCCTGAGCATCAGGGGCCGCGACTTCAGTGTTCTTATAGCGCAGCACCTCCTCCTGGATGCGTACGGCGAAGCCGAGCAGGAATTGTTCTGTATTGGGGACAAGCGCCAGGGATTGCAGATCGATTAAAACAGGCGCGTAGGGTCCCTGGGATAGCTCATTCGCCAGTTGATAAATCAGGCTGGTTTTTCCCATGCGGCGCTGACCGGAGAGTAAGACCACCTGGTTAGCTGAAATGCTGCTCAACTTGTCCCGTAACGATTCCAGATCCTCCTGACGTCCATAAAACATCCCTTTATCTCGAATAGGCGTACCGCTGGTATACGGGTTTGGAATCCATTGATAGGGACGCTGATGCCCCCCTATGGTCACAATATCGGCAAATGGTTCTTGTTTAGCTCTTCTTTCCGCATCGTCATAAGTGAACAGGAAACTAAGGCGTGGAACGGCTACATGTGGTCGAATGGTGAAATCTATCGCTGCCGGTGTGCTGGTAGATATTTCTATCAGAACGCGCTCATTGCTACCTATAATATCAAAGTCATCACTCTCTTCGAGAACCACCCGCACGTTATCAGCCGGACTGCGCCCTTCATTCTTGATGAGCAGAGAGATTGCGATCTCTTCTTCACGTTGAACTACTTTGTTCCTGATTTCCCCAACAAGACGCGCCGCGCCACGTAAGCGATGGAGTTCCGCCCTTATCACGCCGGACCACTGATCGAGCAGAATCGAGAGAATAACATTTTCGGGCAGGCGATAGGTGTGTAGCAGCATTTTTGTTTCCCGCTGCTTCATTTCTCCTTCATGCAGGTCGTTGCGTATACTTTCAAGCGCATCGATAGCAGCCATCAGACTCGTGGCACGATCTCCCATCGATTCGCGCCTCTCATATGTTTTTGCAATCAGCACGACCTGCTGCAATGCCTCGAAGACAGGCATAATCATATTTGTGCTGCGAGTACCGGCCGGAAGCACATAATCCAACATATCAGGACGTGTGATGCGCTGGTAGCCGGCCATAGCGCTGATGCTTTTCGTGCGCAGAAGTTGGCGAAACTCTTCGTATACCTGGAGTAGCTCTTCGCCATACAGCGTTCCCGATCGATTGATCTCTTCAATTGCCGAGATGGCTTCGCCCAGTATATCTGCTATATTCTCCACGTTCAGCTCAGTAAGCAGTTTGATCAGAACCTGAAATACATGCTTCACTGCTGGCACACTGGTGGAGTACGAGATTTGTTTGAATACTGCCGTTTCAGTCCAGTTGTAAAGGAGTATCACCATGTCGCGTACAAGCAGTTCCGTATGGGTATCGAAGTAGCGCGCAAAAACCCGCCCGCATTCTTGCCGTATCCACTCATCTTCATCGCCTGCGATCTTCAAGAGCATACTGAAGACACGTTCGGGATAATCCCTGACAAGTTTGTTCAATTGTCTCACCACAGCGCGGCGCACCTCGACATCTACATTGTGAGCGAAGCCCTCAAGGTATTCAAAGCAAAGTCCTTCCTCTTTTTCAGGCATTGACAGGAGCATTGGCAGAATATCAATAATAGCCAGCCGGATCTCCTTTTCCGGGTCGTCGGACAATGCTGCCAGCAGCTGCCGCGCACAGCGCATATTCTCCTCGTGGTGAAATGGGTTGAGGTAGAGAAGCACAATTGAGCGCACAAGCTCCATTCTCACCTGGAGCGAACTATCATATTTGACCGCATCTTGAAGGCGCTTAAAATCCTCGTCATGGCGTGAATGCCGTCCTGCCAGTTTCGCGAGAGCATACGAGCGAATATATCCATCTGGACGGTGAGTAAGGTGTATAATCGGATCCTTCTCTTCCTCCACCTCTAACAATTTTTCCCAACACGCCTGGATATAGCCTAAAAGTTCGTCTCTGTTGAGTATTTGCAACAACTCTAGCTGATCTTCAGATGCCACTGCGATTTCATACTTCCCGTCGCGATTCAGGTCTGCCGCTCGCGCTGTTCTGATACGGTTGTTGCTCTTGTACTTCCAGATAAGGTCCCCGCTGGCGTTGAACATATACAGGTAATTGTCAGCGCTGCTGACCAGGACTTTCCACGGGCGCTGCTGCGCATCCTCCGGATCGTGTTCGAGTTTGATGTCGCACACGTCAACATCGAATACGCCACGCATCGTTTCATAGCGCCATTTGAGGTGTCCTTCGTGATCGAGGACATAGACATTACGATCCTCTGAGCCGACGATAATTTCAACGTGACCATCCTTATCGATGTCCTCAACATACAGGGCGTTGACGTGGCCCTTCGTTTCAAATCGCCACAATTCTTTCCCTTGCCTGCTGTGGACGTACACCTGGTTATTAATCGATCCGCTGATGATTTCACCGGTTCCATCTCCGGTGATGTCATAGGTATAAACCACGCTGATGCCCTGCGGAGTATCAATAGTGGCAAGCTGGTGTTGGAGCGCGGCATCCCAGATAGAAACCTTGTTATTTTCCAGGCCAATGATGATTTCACTTGTTGATGCGCTATGACCAGCGCCACTGGTATGAATAGAAACACTACGCGCCCAATCTCGCTTATCCTCGAACGTATGCTCTTTGATGATCTCCCCTGTATTATCCAATATAACGAGTCGATGATTGGCGAGGACGGCCACGATGGAGTCAAAACCATTGGCATTTGTCAGACCTGTTTGAAGCATGCGTACCCGATCACCCAGCGACTTTACCCAGAGTTGTTTGTTTTTCTCTCTCTCGATATCAAAGGCGTGGATATAGCCCTGATCGGTCCCAACGAGAATTTCATACGTTGGCCCATCACTGATATTGCTGAAGCGTTCTGTCCAGATGTATCCTTTCGTTTTTATCGGCTGCGCCCAGTAATACTGAACTTTTTCCTCTAGCAAGCGTAAAAAGATGGATAGCGCCTTTTCATACGCTTGCGCTTCCATCAAACTAAGCGCCACTCGCATCTCCATTTGAGGATGACGCGATGATGGCAACTCTTTTATAAAATCTTCCAAAACAACTTTCTCCCTCAATGTTAATTCTTTCGTAATGTCATAATTCCCTGTGGGGCTGGCCTTTTTGTAAGCATCTTTGATCATCTGGAAATAATTGCCGGTGAGGTCCAGTTGGAGCGCATACGCCTCCTTATTTTCTGTTCCGATCAGAACCTCGGTTTCTCCATCGAAGTTGATTTCAGCTGTGTATACACTATAAACGCAACTGTGGAAATGATGCTTCCAAAGAGGCGTACCCTGGTGGTCAAGAACGTAAAGGTGCCCATCTTCGGAACCCACCAGAATCTCAGGCATGTTATCGTTATTGACATCTGCTATGACGATGGAATGGACGCGATTCTCGAACAGATTGTCTTTAGGCGTCTTTTCCCATTGCTTTGCGTGGCTCCATCGCCTGTTGCTTCGTCTGCTGATAGTCCATGCTGCAAGATCTTTCCGGTTGGAGCTGGTGATAACGTTTATCGGCCCGCCCGCCTCTAGCGGCGCGGCGCAGAGGGCATACACCTGGTGTCCAATGTGTAGTTTGTCCAGGTAGCGTCCCTGGTGATCGAGGATGTAGAGGTATTTATCGCCCGATCCTCCAAGAATTTCATCTTTGCCGTCACCATCGATGTCACAGCAAAAAACGCAGCGCACCCATCCGTTTGTGTGGTATTTGGGCCAGCAAGGTCGGCCTGTAGCGCTATCGAGTACGTGGATACAGCGATCCTCCGAACCGATTATCACGTTTTCGGGAGAATGCGCGCCGATATATATCTGACGTACCATGCGCCCGGTATCGTACTCCCAGTCCTTCACCATTTCTAAGTTTCTATCGAGCGCGTATACTTTACCAGAGCGCGTGCCTACAATGACACGCACTCGAGTTGCCTGTAATGTTCCTGTCTGAGGAAGAGCAAATAGTGCGCTAACGTACTGCCCGGGTAGTTGTCGCGCCCATTTCACCTGCCCCCGGCGGGTTAGTGCATAAACA
>Ga0070730_10003459_pt1 | contig 14156 bp, 7 predicted proteins | sample Coa_R1_3_FD_66447 | JGI IMG/M metagenome (GOLD analysis project Ga0070730, IMG submission 66447) | Surface soil microbial communities from Centralia Pennsylvania, which are recovering from an underground coalmine fire - Coalmine... | ecosystem: Environmental > Terrestrial > Soil > Unclassified ...
TGGGTGACGAATTCGCTGCGCGCCAGGCCATCGCCATGCTCGCCGCTCATCGAGCCGCGCAGGCTGGCGGCCACGGCGGCGGTTTTTTCGGCGATGCTGCGCATATCGGCCAGGCCCTGGGCCGTGCGCAGGTTGATCAGGGGCCGGAAGTGCAGGCAGCCGGCCGAGGCGTGGGCGTACCACACCCCGCTGGTGCCATGCTCGGCCAAGACGGCGTCCACACGCGTGACGTATTCGCCCAGGCGCTCCACCGGCACGCTCACGTCTTCAATAAAATCCAAGGGGCGCAGGTCGCCGGGGATGTTGGTGATAATGCCCATGCCGCCAGCGCGCACCGCCCACAGGTCAGCCTGCTGGGCCGGATCGGCCACCACGCGCCCGCGGCCGTGCAGGCGGCCGGCGGCGGCCAGGGCCTCGGCGGGCGTGTCGCCGGTGAACTCGGCCACCAGCAGCGCAGCTTCGGGCCCGGATTCTTCGGGCGTGACGAAGGTGATGCGCCGCGCCAGGGTGGGCACGCGGCGCGCGCCTTCGAGTAGCGCGCCGGGGAAAAGCTCCATGGCGCCGGGCTGCGCGCGCAGCAATTCGGGTACCGCCTCGCAGGCGGCCACGGTGGAGGGGAAGGGCAGCACCACCAGCACGGTGGCAGCGGGGCGCGGCACCAGCCGCATGCGCGCCTTGCGGATGACCACCAGTGTGCCTTCGGAGCCGGTGAGCACCGGCGCCAGGTTGAAGCCGTCATGGGCCATGTAAGGCTCATCGGGCGCGAACCAGGCAGGCGGCTGCGACGGCGTGAAGCCGGTGAGGTAGTTGAGGCTGTAGCCTGAAGCGCGCCGCCACACACGCGGCCAATCCTGCTCGATGGCCTGGGCATAGGCCGCGCGCTGGCGCAGGGCCTCGGCATAGATGCGGCCTTCGAGGGAGGGCATCTTGGCTTTGGCCGCGGCGGCGGGCTCGGTCTGCGCCTCGAAGAGCACGGCCGAGCCATCACTGAGCACCGCGTCGAGCGCCAGCACATGGTCGCTGGTCATGCCATAGCGGATGGAATGCGCGCCGGTAGAGTTGTTGCCGATCATGCCGCCAAAGGTGGCGCGCTCCACTGAGGCCGGGTCGGGGCCAAATTGCAAGCCCAGCGCGGCGGCCTGCCGGTTGAACGGCCCGCCGGCCACGCCCGGCTCCACTTCGGCCGTGCGCGTCTCGCGGTCCAGCGACAGCACGCGGTTGAGGTGCCGGGAGCAGTCGATGATCAGCGCCGCGCCGATGGTCTGGCCGGCCAGGCCGGTGCCGGCGCCGCGCGGCAGCACCGGTATCTTGAGCGCCGCCGCGGCCTCCACCGCCGCGCACAGGTCGTCGGCGGTGCGCGGATAGACCACGCCCAGCGGCTCGATCTGATGGGTGGAGGCGTCGCTGCTGTACAACACGCGCGACAAGGCGTCGAAGTGGGCCTGCCCGGGCAGGCGTTTGTTTAGTTGGTTCTCAAGCTCGCGAAGCGATTCGGTTGTGGGTGTGGAAGTTGTCATAGGGGATTGGGCGGGAGTATAGCACGAGCGGCTTCCCTGCTCCGTAACCTAGTTGACAATGGGGCCTGCGTGGTGTGAGAACGCCGGTATCCTCGATACAATTCTGGGCATGAACAAACAATCGGCCGCGCAGAGCCGGCGCTATTCCGATTTGGCGCGCGAGCTGAAGCAATTTCCGGGCTGGGTGATCGGGGTGCTGCACGACCCGGTGTATGCCGGGCTGGAGACGCCAGCCAGTCTGCGCTACGAGCACATTGCCGCGGCCTGGGCCGGGCGGCCAGAGGTGAAGGTGGTACCGCTGGACGCCAACCAGGTCCGCTCATACGAGATTTTGTTCAAAGGCAAGATGGACGTGCTGATGTTTCCCTATGGCAGCGTCTACCCCATGGACGCGTTTGGCGTTTATTCAGGACATACTTTCAATCATTTTCTGCGGCGCGGGGGCGCGGTGCTGACCACGGGCGGCGCGCCATTTATGCAGCAAGCGGGGTCGGAAGGGGAATTGATCAGCCACGGCTTTGAGCCGCAGGAGGTGTATGACCGCTGGGTGGCGAATTTTGGGGTGAAGATTTATGAAAGCGCCGCGCCGTCCAGCCAGCAGCGGGTGAACACCGCCCTGCTGCCCTCGCTGCCGGCCGTGCTGCCCGTGGCGGCCAGCCGCCTGGGGGTGGTGGTCAACAACAGCTCGCACGCGCCGCGCCCGGCGCCGCCGCACGGGAACGTTTTTCTGGAGCGCACCCCGGCACGGCAGGTGATCCCGCTCATCAGCGGGATGGACGCGTTTGGCCAGGCCATCCACACGGCGGCGGTGCTGGCGCAGGATTTTGAGACCGGCAGCCGCATGATTTATTTCACGCACGAGGCCGAGCCGCACCCGCTCTCGCCCAGCTCCGGGTTTTTTGCCGGCCTGATGGACGATCTGCTGGCGCTGTTGACCAACCGCGTGACGGCGGCCGAGGTGGCCGCCGAATATGCCTGCTATCGCTCAGTTGAGGCGGTGCGGGTGCGGGCCGAGATCGCCAGCCACGCGGCCGAGGCGCTGCCAGCCACGTTGCGGCTAAAGATTGTCGCTGGAGAACAGGTGGTGTTCGCGGCCGAGCAGGCGCTGAGCCTGCCGCCCGGCCAGACGGTGGCCGAGTGGACCTGGCAGCCCGAGGCGTTCGAGGCGGACGAATATGTGCTGCGGCTGGAGGTGGCGCGGGAGGGCCGGGTGGTTTCGACCGCGGAGAATGGCCTGGTGGCCTGGCAGCCGGCGGCGCTGGCGCACAGCCCCCGGCTGGGGCTGCGGCAGCAGTACTTCACGCTGGACGGGCGCGGGGCCTTTATCACCGGCACCAACTATTGCGAGTCGACCCGCGGCGAGGCGATGTGGTTCCGGCCCAGCGTGAGCAATTTGATCCGCGACCTTCAACAGATGGCGGCCGGCGGGCTGAACTGGATTCGACCGCACTATCACCATCTCAAGTGGTACAAGGACTATTTGCTCTACCAGCACGGGCGGCTGTTTCCGTTTTACCAATCGCTGGCGGGGGTGGACGACCCGCAGCCCGACGAGCGCGTGTGGCGCATCTGGGACGCTTTTATCTATCTGAGCCAGAAGTATGGTCTGATCTACAACGGGGACCTGTTTACGCTGGTGCCAGAGGAGATGGGCGACCCACGCGGCTGGTTTGGCACGGTGGAGGCGGTGTATGACCGCGACAAGCGCCCGGCGCAGAAAGAATTTTTGCGCGCGTTGGAAGAGCGCTACCGCGACGTGCCGGGCATCAGCTGGGATTTGTTCAACGAGCCGAGCAACGTGTCGGACGCGGACGTGGCCGAGTGGGCGGCCGACCTGGAGACGGTACTCCGCGAATTGGGCTCGCCGCGCCTGATCACCGTGGGCGGTCCAACGCACATCGGGGCCACGGTGGATTACGACAGCCCGCATGGGCGCTTCGCCCCGAGCTTTGTGAACCGGCACGCGCTGCCGGTGCTGCTGCAAGAGCTGCATCTGGACCGGCCGGAGCCGCTGGCGGCCGAGCGGCAGCAGGCCGAGGACGTGCGCTATTACCTGGTGCTGGCGCTGCGCAATGGGCTGGCCGGCGTGTGCCCTTGGTCGTGGACGCGGCAGATGCGGCTGTGGCAGGACAGCTATGAGCACCATTACTCCAACCCGATGGAAAAATGGGATGACCGGCTGGGCCTGCACACGCACGACGACGGCACGCTGAAAGTGGCCGGGCAGGTGTTCAAGGACCTGGCCTGGCTGCTGCGCAGCATGGACTTTGAGCGCTACGACCCGGCGCGGCAGCGCGTGGTGACCCGCCAGGGCGAGCTGGCGGCCACGGTGCGCGGCGCGCCCACCGAGGGCGACCGCGCGCCGGCCGAACCGGGGCTGAGCCTGCTGCACGCGCGGGGCGACGACTGCCTGGCCGGCATGGCCTGGGAGCAGATCGTCTGGCAGGAGCGCGCGCTGGTGGCCGGACCGGCGGGCGCATATGTTTACTTCTATGGCAACAGCGGCGCGTTTGATGCGGCGCGGGAGTTATTCGTCAAATCGGAGGGCGCGGGCACGCTGACGGTGGCGCGCGGCGGGGCCAGCGCGGTGGAGCTGGTGGACGGCGGGGCTGAGCGCTGCCGGGTGTTGGCGGCGGCGGAACACACGACGCGCGATGGGCAAACGACCATTGAGACAACGCCAGAGATGGCGCGCTATTGGCTGCGGCTGCGGTTCGAGTAAGGGAAAAAGAAACTACTGGTGAGTTTGTTGACGGTGATCCGTCGGCAGATGGAGCGACAATTGGAGCGACAAGATGACCTGCGAAATTTGCGCCTGGACGCCCGAGCCGCCCAGCTTTCCCTTCATCTACGAAAGCGCACTATGGCGCGTGGTGCTGCCATTGAACCAATGCCTGCTGGGACGATGCGTGGTGGCGCTCAAGCGCCACTGTGGCGACCTGGCCGAGCTGACGCCCGACGAACTGCTGGACTGGCTGCGCGTGGTCAACGTGGTGGAGCCGGCGCTGCGCGCGGCCTTCGCTGCGACGATGTTCAACTGGTCGTGCTACATGAACTTTGCCTATCGCGAGGCGGCGCCGGAGCCGCACATTCATTGGTGGGCGGTGCCGCGCTACCGCCAGCCGGTGACACTCGGTGGCTGGACGTTTGAAGATCCGGATTTTGGGAGCCCGTATTCGCACGCGCGCTGGCTGGAAGTTTCGGCCGAGCTGCGCCAGGAAATTGTGGCGCGGATACAGCGGGCTATCGCTGCATCGGGGGCTTAATGCTCCATGACAATAATAGACCCAGAAACAAGAGCGGGCCGGCAGAAAGTGCCGGCCCGCTCTTGTTTCTGGGGCAACTCATAATTACCAATTACCAATTACCTTTTTAGTCGTTTTGAGTCACGCTCCAGCGCGGCTGCTTGCCGGCCAGGACAGCGGTGACTTCCTCGGCGATGGCGATGCCGGCGCGGGCCTGGGCTTCGGCGGTTTGGGCGCCCACATGCGGCGTGGCCACCACCTTGGGGTGCGCGGCCAGGCTGCCAGGCGCGGGGGGCTCTTGCTCGAAGACGTCGAGGGCGGCCCCGGCCAAATGGCCGCTGTCGAGCGCGGCGCGCAGGGCGGCTTCATCGATCACGCCGCCGCGCGCGGCACACACCACGCGCGCACCAGGCTTCATGGCCTCGAACTGGCGCGCGCCCAGCAGGCCGCGGGTTTCGCGGGTGAGCGGCAGGTGCAGCGAGAGATAATCCGCTCCCTGCACCACCGCGTCGAAGCTGGCGGGCTCGGCGTTGCGCTCGCGGATCTGAGTCTCCTTCAGATACGGGTCGTAGGCCAGCACCGACATGCCAAAGGCCACCGCCCGGTTGGCCACCAGGGCGCCAATGCGGCCCAGGCCCAACAACCCCAGCGTCTTACCCGATAGCTCACCGCCCATAAAGGCGCTCTTCTCCCATTTGCCCTGCTTGAGCGAGGCATCGGCGGCGGCAATCTGGCGGGCCAGGGCCAGCATGAGACCCAGGGTGTGCTCGGCCACCGAAACGGAAGCGGCCATGGGGCTGTTGACCACCACCACGCCGCGGGCCACGGCGGCGGCTACGTCGATGTTATCGACCCCCACCCCGGCCCGGCCGACGACCTTTAGGCGCGCGCCGGCCTCGAGCACCGGCGCGGTGACCTTGGTGCGCGAGCGCACTACCAGCGCGTCGTATTCGGGCAACAGGGCCAGCAGCTCGGCGGGCGTGATTTTGGGGTTGGACACGACCTCGCCCGATTTGCCCAGCAGGGCCAGGCCATCGGGCGACAGGCCATCGGAGACCAGGATTTTCACGATATTGGCGGACATAGGCAGGGTGGGCGCTCAGCCCTGGGCGCGCTGAAACTCGCGCATGAACTCGGCCAGGGCGGCGGCGCCTTCGAGCGGGAAGGCGTTATAGATGGAGGCGCGTATGCCGCCCAGCGAGCGATGGCCCTTGAGGCCCGACAGGCCCTCGGCCTCGGACTGCTTGACGAAGGCTTTCTCCAGGTCTTCGCTGGGGAGGCGGAAGGTGACGTTCATCAGCGAGCGGCTCTCGGGCCGGGCGTGGCCGGCATAGAAGCCGCCGCTCTGATCGATGGCGCCATAAACCAGCGCTGCCTTCTCGGCGTTGGCGCGCGCCACGGCCTCCAGGCCGCCCAGGTCGCGCAGGCGGCGCAGCACCAGCCCGCAGACGTAAATGGTGAAACACGGCGGTGTGTTGTACAGCGACGTGTTCTCGACCTGGACTTTGTAATCGAGCATCAAGGGCAGGTTTGCGGGCACGCGCGCCAGCAGATCGCGGCGGATGATGGCCAGGGTGACGCCGGCCGGGCCCAGGTTCTTCTGCGCGCCGGCATAGACCAAGCCATACTTGGAGATATCGACCGGTCGGCTAACAAAATCGGACGACATATCGGCTACCAGGGTCACGCCGGCCGGCGGAATGGGCTCGGTCTTCCACTCGATGCCGTGGATGGTCTCGTTGGTGGTGAAGTGCAGGTAGGCGGCGTGGGGATCGAGATCGAGCTCGGCCTGGCTGGGGATCGTCGAGAAGTTGCCGGGCTCGCCGGTGGCGGCGGCGCGCACCTTGCCCAGCTTGCCAGCCTCTTTATAAGCGGCCTTGGCCCACGAGCCGGTGACGATGTAATCGGCCGAGGCGCCGGGGGGCAGCAGGTTCATGGCCACCATGGCGAACTGGAGCGTGGCGCCGCCCTGCATGAAGACCACGCCGTAGTCATCGGAGATGCCCAGCAGGGCGCGCAGGTCGGTTTCGGCGTTGTGCAGGATGGCTTCGAAGGCCTTGGAGCGGTGGCTCATCTCCATGACCGACATGCCGGTGCCGCCATAGTTGAGCAGGTCGGCCTGGACCTGCTCGAGCACGGGCAGGGGCAGCACGGCCGGGCCGGCATTGAAGTTGAAAATGCGCCCGGCCGCGCCGGCCGCGGCCGGGGCGATGGGTGCGGATTTAGTTGCCATAGGTTCGCGTGACTCCTTTCACAAACGGTCGCGGCTGATTATACCGCAGGGGTCGGGCGAGACTATGGGTAATCGTAATGAAAAATGGAACCACCCTTCGGGGGGAGGTATGGCCCAAATGGGGGAGGAATGCGGGTGTGGGTGTGTGGGAGTCAACTTCAGGCCCCAGATCTCTCCCTCACACCTGCCCAGAACCCCAGGTGCTGGATCCCCCGCCACCTTCCCCCAACGGGGGAAGCGGAGCCTGCCGTCATGACGGGGTTCTGCGCCCTCCCCCAGCGGGGGAGGGTTGGGGTGAGGGAGAGCTGGTCATTAACCAGCCTATTCGGTGACGGAGATCAATTCATATGACAGGGGGTATCAGTTCTGAAGTGGCCCCTTTGGGTGTGGCCCCTTCGGGAGTGACCCCTTCGGGACACGGCAAAAACGCAAAAAGAAGTGGCCCCTTCGGGAGTCTTTGGGAAGTGGCGGGCGACATAAGACTAATAGCCATTCGGAAATGATCGGGGCAAAGGCGGTAAACTACCGTTTTTGCATTGGGGCGGTTACAATATCACTTGTAAGTAGATGGGCCCATAGCTCAATGGCAGAGCACGCGGCTTAAAGCAGCGAGTCTAAGTTCAGGTTTCACCTGAATATGACTCGCTGCGCGGGGCAACCTGGGGAGTAATCGCCAGGTGACACCTGCCAAACTCGGGGAAGCCTAACTCGCAAGACAAGGTAATCCCGAGCCAAGCCTTGCGCCGCAGTTTGGCGCCAGGGAAGGTGTAGAGACTATACGGCAGGCCCCCTTGCGCGACAAGGGGTGAAGAGATAGTCCAGCCCACAAACCCGAAAGGGGCGGCGAAAGCCGTAGTGGGACGCATAACCGCTTGGTTGCAGGTCCGAATCCTGCTGGGCCCACTTGGGGCAAATCCCGCATTGGACGACGCCGCAAAGCAGACGAGACACCGCCCCGTCTCTACGAATGCGGCGTAATTCAGGGAGACACACTAAATATTACCGCTCATTGTTTTCTTCTTACCCGCTGCAATCCACTCCCAATCTCTTTGCTAAACCGGGCCGCTCCGCGCGCGCAGGTCCGCCCCTACTACAATTTGCTGGGTCCTAATAAATAGGACGAGATGGCCCTGCGGTATCGTGTGTGTCTCATCGCTATTTAATGGTACCGCGCTAAACTTTCGACAAATGCTCGGGCGTGAATTAGACCGCCGAAAATAATGCCCATCCTATTTCGCCCTAATTCGTGTTCATTCGCGCGAAGCGACCCGTGGCCAAAGGGTTTGTTTCCAAAATCATCCCGGGCGATGAAACTTTGCTTGCGCGGCGTGCGTCTATAGTGAAAGGGCAGCGATCGGGCAGGACACCGATGGGTGGGGGAGCGGAGTTCAAGCATGTTTTCCTTTGCCAAATTCGTCGTGGGTCTTGCGTTGGTCGCGGCTTTGGCGGCCTGCGGCGCTGGGGGCACAGTCTCCCCGGCCAGCTCGCCGGGCGCCGCCACGGGCACGAAAATCAGCCTGACCGTGGCTGAAAGCGGGCAGACCATCAAGGTGCCGGTGGGCGACGAGGTGGATATTACCTTGCAGACCATTGGGCCCGGGCAATACGCCAACCCAACCGTGTCGTCGCCGGCAGTGCGTTTCCTGGGGGTGTCCCTGGTGGGCCCGGCCATCCCGGCCGGCCCCACGCAGTTGTTCCGGTTCCAGGCCGCGTCGGCCGGCCAGGCCATCATCACCATTCAAGGCGCGCCGCACAACCCGGCGTTTCAAGTCACCCTGCAAACCAGTCCGTAGGGGCGAAGCATCCGCACCAGCCGGTTGGGCCGAACGCTCACCGTTGACGCGGATGCTTCGCCCCTACCAACGACCACCGACGGCAAATGCACCCGAAAACGGGCGCGATAAAAAAGCCGCGGGCAGCCAAGCTGCCCGCGGCTTTTTTTCTTGAGTCAAGGCGTCTTACCTGTCCACGAGTGGTAGATTCACCGGGAACACACGCTCGACAGCGCCGAGGTCGCATAGCCCGAAGCGCAGGAAATCGCGCTGGTCCACGTCGGGGGTAGGACACTCGCCGGCGGTGCCGGCATTGATAGCCGGGCTGCCGGTGAGGGGTAATAACGTGGGCAGCGCAACATTCAGGACCCCGATGCGCGGGCCGCCGTTGTCTTGCAGCGGGCCCAGCAGTGGATTGGTGACGGTGATGCCGGCGTCGCAGCTCGGGCCGAGGCCGTGGAATTCGATATTATTGCTAACGTCGCGAGCGTCGAATACCGTTGAACCGCCTGTGCCTGATTGGGATAGAAACCGGTTTGTGCTTGGTCGCGCCTCGGCCTATACTCTGGCGCCAGGGAAACACGGCGGCGCGCCCTATCCAGCACCACGCTGCCACGGAGCAAAATGCGCGGCCTATCTCCAATTCTCAATCTCTTGACCGTGTTGGCCCTGGCAGGCACGTGTCTGGTGGCCATGGTGTTTGCGGTGCTGTTGGCGGTGCCGGGCGCCGTGCCGCCCTTCCTGCGCCAGCCTACCGAGCCAGCCCAGGTGGCGGCCGTGACGCCCCGGCCGCCGGCCACGGCCACCGTGGGTCTGGCCTATCCCACCCTGCCGCCCGCGTGGACGGCCACCGCCAGCCCGCCGCCCTCGCCAACAAGCACGGCCACGCCAACAAGCACGACCACGCCGCCCGTGACGAATTCGCCCACCGCCCTGCCCAGCCCATCGGGCACGGTGGCCCCAGCCATCCGGGCGACACCCACGCCCACCACCACCTCGGCCAATGTGGTGAATATTAAGGCGCAGGTCAATATACGCACCGGCCCGAGCACGGCCTATCCGGTGGTCACGCGACTGACGGCCTCGCAAACGGCGCCGGTCCTGGGGCGCGATAGCACGGGCAAGTGGTTTGCCATCACCTTTGCCGGCGCGCCGCAGGGCATCGGTTGGGTCTCCACCGTGGGGGCCACCTACGCCGGCGACTTCAATGCGCTGCCTGTCATCCAGCCCGCTGGGCCGCCCCCCACCCCGACGGCCACGCTCACGCCCAGCGTGCCGCCGACGGCCACCAGCGTGCCTAATGTAAACGGCATCCAGACTCTCTTGTTCAAGATGCGCAAAACCACCGGCGCGATCAACGAAGACATGTGGTTCGATTTTCAGGTGCTCAACATCACGTCCACTTCCATCAACTATGGCATCCTGGCCGCGCACACAGACCAGGGCGTGACGGCCGACTCGTGGCACGAGCCGCTGCTGCCCGGCCAAAAGCTGACCTGGGACGACCACATCAACTTCCCCAATATCGGGACCTACCAGGTGTACCTGGGCATCTGCTACGCCAGCCATGATGCCTGCAAGACCGGCGGCGCGCCGTGGACCAGGCTGTCGCCGAGCACGAGTGTCACCATACAATAAGGCTAATCATGAAAGCGATTGTCATCCATGAATTTGGCGACGCCAGCAAGCTGAGCTATGAAGACGCGCCGCTGCCCGAGCCGAAGGCCGGCGAGCTGCGCGTGAAAGTGGCGGCGGTGGGCGTGAATTTTGCCGACATCTATGCCCGGCGCGGCTGGTATCCCTCGCCGACGCCGTTTGTGCCGGGCAATGAGTTCGCGGGCACGGTCGATAAGGTGGGCGCGGGGGTCACCGACTTCAAGCCCGGCGACCGGGTGGCCACCGGCAGCGGCAGCGCGGCGTATGCCGAATTTGCCATTGCGCCCGCCATGCGCACATCGGCGCTGGCCGAAGCGGTGTCGTTCGAGCTGGGGGCGGCGCTGCTGGAGCAGGGGTTGACGGCGCATTACCTGGCCACGTCCACCTGGCCGCTCAAGCCGGGCGACACGGCCCTGGTGCACGCCGCGGCGGGTGGCGTGTGCCAACTGCTGGTGCAGATGGCCAAACAGCGCGGGGCGCGGGTGATCGCCACGGTATCCACCGAGGCCAAGGCCCAGATCGCGCGCGAGATGGGCGCGGACGAGGTGATCTTGTATTCGACCCAGGACTTCGAGGTCGAGACCAAACGGCTGACCGGCGGCAGAGGCGTGGACGTGGTCTACGACAGCGTGGGCAAGGATACGTTTGAGAAAAGCCTGAACTGCCTGCGGCCGCGCGGGCTGATGGCGCTGTTTGGGCAGTCCAGCGGCCGGGTGGAGCCGATGGACCCGCAGATCCTGAACCGCAAGGGCTCGCTGTTCCTGACGCGCCCCACCCTGGCCCATCACGTGCAGACGCGCGAGGAGTATCTCGGCCGCGCCAACGATCTGTTCAACTGGGTGGCGGCGGGCAGGCTGAAGGTGCGGGTGGATAAGACCTACCCGCTGGCGCAGACCGGCGCGGCGCAGACGTATATGGAGGAGCGGCGCACGCTGGGGAAGGTGCTGCTGGTGCCCTGATCCGAAAGGATTTTGTACGCGGGTTTCGCGGATCGCGCGGATAAGAGATATATCCCAACAGGGTATCACCGGCGCCAGGCGCCGGTGATACCCTTTTTGGATAGAACATTCCTGGATCCTCTTGGTTCTACAGCGGGCACGAATTATAATCACCCCAGTTGGGCGTGGTTTGCGTGCTGGTGATGTAACGCTGTATGTTCAAACGGCCGGCTGGAATCCTGGGCCGATGGCTGGCAGTTCTGCTTGGCAGCGGTGTGGTGCTCCTCACGGTGGTACTCGTGCGGGAGAACCTTCAGGCGCACCAAGCACTGCCCGCGCGCTCGCTTGAGTCGCCAGGCATAGGCCCGGCCGCCCTGGCGCCGCTGGCCGCGACGGAGGTGGCAGCGGTCGGCGTCGCGGGCCCATACAGCGCCACCACGTCCGCCCAATCCTTTGACGGCGACCTGCGCCGGCTGCCGCCCGGCGCGGCGAGCGCGCCGGCGCTGCGGCCGGAAGTGGATCGTGAAATTGAGCGCCCGGGAGGCGCGGCTGACTATGTGGACCCGGCGCGCCAGGCGCCGGGCGGGCTGTTCGGCGCGCAGGGCCCCAGTGCGGCCATGCCCAACCCGGACCAGAGCTTTGCCGGCTTAAGCTTCGGCGGCAGCTGCACCGGCGGTCAATGCGGCGCGGGCTGGCCGCCCGACACCAACGGCGACGTTGGCCCCACCTATTACATCCAGACCGTCAACACAGCCATCGGCATCTATACTAAGACCACGGGCCTGCAGGCAGCCGCGCTCACGTTCAACTCGTTGTTTAGCGCGGCCGCCGCGCCCTGCAACACCAGTAACAAGGGCGACCCGGTCGTCATCTACGACGGGGCGGTGGATCGCTGGCTGATCGCTGACTTTGCCTGGACGAACCTCCAGAATGGCCCGTACTATGAATGTATTGCCGCGTCCAAAAGCGGCGACCCGCTGGGCGGCGGCTGGTGGTTGTATACGCTGCGTACCGACGACGCCAGCCACCCCTATCTGAACGATTACCCCAAGCTGGGGGTCTGGTCCGACGGCATCTACATGTCGTCCAACCAGTTTGACTGCCTGAACAGCACGTGCAGCTCCGCCACATACCAAGGCGCCCGGCTGGTGGCGCTGAACAGCAGCGATCTCTTTAGCGGCGCCACGCTGCGCTCGGTGGTGTGGGACGCCGGCGCGTCCAGCTACAGTCTGCTGCCGGCGAATATCCGCGGCGCGCCGCCGCCCAGCGCCGAGCCGGAAATCTTCGCCTCGGTAGATTCGCCGGGCACGATGCACATGTGGCAGTTCCAGGTGAATTGGACGACGCTGCTGAGCTCCACCCTGACCGGCCCCAACAACCTGGCCGTGGCCAGCTTTGCGTGGCCCAGCAGTAGCGCGAAAGTGCCACAGTCGGGGACCAGCAGCACGCTGGACACGCTGGGCGACCGGCTGATGATGCAGCTGCAGTACCGTAACCTCGGCGGCACCGAGGCCCTGTGGGCCAGCCACACCGTCGCCAGCGGCGGCGTTACCGGCGTGCGCTGGTACGAAATTCGCAACCCCAACGGAGCGGCCTCGGTTTTCCAGCAGGGCACGTATCAGCCCGACAGCACCTACCGCTGGATGCCCAGCCTGGCGGTCGACCAGCAAGGCAATATGGCCATCGGCTACAGCGCCTCCAGCGCCAGCATCTTCCCGGGCATCCGCTACGCGGGCCGGCTGGCCGGCGATGCCTTGAACACGCTCGGCCAGAGCGAGAACACGCTGCTGGCCGGGACTGGCGCGCAGACATCGTGCGGCTGCACGCGTTGGGGCGACTATTCCGCCATGACGGTGGACCCGGTGGACGACTGCACTTTCTGGTACACCACCGAATACTACGCCGCGAATGGCAGCAACTGGCAGACCCGCGTCGGCTCGTTCCATTTCCCTGGCTGCGGCTCCAGCCCCACCGCCACGCCAACGGCCACCAGCACGGCTACCAAGACCGCCACCGCTACCGCCACGACCGCCAGCCCCACGCCCACGAGCACCAGCACACCCACGCCCACCAAGACCAGCACCGCCACGGCCACCGCCACGACCACTGGAACCTCGACGGTGACCGCCCTGCCGACCAGTACGGCCACCCAGACCGCCAGCCCGACCAGCACTGCAACGGGAACGGCAACCGCCACCGGAACCGCGACAGCGACTGCCCTGCCGACCAGCACAGCCACAGCAACCAAGACCGCCAGCCCGACCGGCACCAGCTCCGCTACGGTCACTTCGACCGGGACTGCGAGCCCAACGAGCAGCCTGACTCCAACTGGAACGGCCACCAGCACGGCGACAGGCACGGCAACCGCAACTTCGACCTCGACGGGGCTACCGACCAGCACGGCCACGGGAACATCGACCGTGACGGCCACGGCTACACAAACGGCCAGTCCAACAGGCACCAGCACCGCGACCAGCACCAGCACCGCCACTGGAACGGCCACAGGAACGGCCACAGTGACGGCCACAGCGAGCAAGACAGCCAGCCCGACCGGCACCAGCACCGCCACTGCCACGGCTACTGGAACATCCACCGTGACGGCGCTGCCTACCAGCACGCCCACCGCGACCAGCACCAACACCGCGACCAGCACCAGCACCGCCACTGGAACGGCAACGGCAACACCTAGCCCAACCAGTTCAGCCACCGCAACGCCCACGGCCACAGCGACCCGGACCGCCAGCCCGACCAGCACCAGTACCGCGACCGGAACGGCCACGGCAACCAGCAACGCG